>Ga0247733_1000129_pt1 | contig 105727 bp, 96 predicted proteins | sample UWRJL043104R2_FD_180932 | JGI IMG/M metagenome (GOLD analysis project Ga0247733, IMG submission 180932) | Plant litter microbial communities from Arlington Agricultural Research Station in Wisconsin, United States - UWRJ-L043-104R-2 | ecosystem: Environmental > Terrestrial > Plant litter >... | reverse complement strand
GGACTGGGCTGTGGGCTTATGGGGGTGTAGCGGGGATCGTATCTGGTCTGATCGTTGCTGTGGTTCGAATCATGAGGGCCGGGGTCGCGCTGAATGTCAAGGCTTGATCAACGGATGACGATGGATGACGGATCGTTGGCATCTGAACTTCTTTCGTACTATGCATCGTTGTCGGAAAATGCAGTAGAGGGACACAATTGTATCGTTACAGAGGTTTGAGTCCAGGTATCGCTGGTATGCATGTCACATCCGGCACGTAGGAACAACTCTACGCTACGCCACATGACTATGCTTAACACGGCTTGGAAGGCCAGATGGCTCAACCTAAATTTACCTATTATCCGTAGCTTAGCTAGCTCATCGCTAACTCATCGCTAAGGCCACAACCGGCTACACTATTTGATTCTTGTTTCAACGTCGCGTTGCGTGTTACAGTGTTCGGATATTGCACACAATGATTGAAGAACGAAATTGCCATAGAGAACTAAGCTAGTGCTAGAAGATTTGAACGAAGTCTGTATATGGCTGAATGTGTAGGATCGGCGGAAAGTGTGATGTCCTTCATGTGCCCAAGAACCTCAAATTCAAGCAAAAAACCGAAGCAATGCATTAAAGTACATGCGAACCAATGAAGTCGTAGCCCTTCAGGGTTGCCTTCCAACCATCCGAATTGGGATCACTGCTCAGGTCGCATATGTGCGGAGCTCCTTCAAGAAGCACCAACTCGGCTTTGAGACCTCTCTCCACCATCGTCTGGTACGTACTTTGGCTCTGCTGCCACGGAATGAGGTCGTCGGCCGTACCGTGGACGAAGAAGGTTGGTACATTGTACGTGCCCTGGCGTATCTGAGCACGCGGACTAGCGGCTTTGATGGTGTCGAGCGTAGGTTGCGGAAGCGCGCTCCAGTCCTTGACGTCAGGGTATTGTTCCAAGGCCTTCTTCTTGCTGGGCAATCCATTGAGAATGACAGGCAGTGTCTGCGCCTTCCAGTTGATATGCAGTATGATGCGACAGCGCGAATCTTCGATGCTGCGCGGATCCGAGATGGGCTCTTCCCACGCTCCCACAATGCCGTAATTCGTAATGGGCTTCTCCTGGACGCCATCGAGGACATTGTACTGTTGGCCCTTGTACGCGGCGCCATTGGGCTGAATCGGATGTTGCCACCATTCATCCTCATAGTCGGTAGGAGCATAAAAGGCGAGGATGGCCTCTGGTGGGCGTAGCCCGCGTTGTGGCGCCGTCCAAGCTAATGACATGGCGAGTTGCCCACCTGACGACCAGCCCACGACCACCACTTTCTCGCCGTCGATCTGGAGCCCGGAGCGTCGAAGTTGCATTTTCGGCAGTTGATTGTGAGCCCAGTCGAGAGCGTCGCACACATCTACCATAGCTCCCTCCGCTAGAGGGACTTCGGGGCATAGTCGGTAATCCAAGCTGATAGGTATGAAGCCCTTCCGAAGCAAAAGACGTGTCTGGGCGGGTCTGATGTCCTTTCTGCTGAAAATCATGTGGCTGCCGCCATGGATCATCAAAGCTACACAATATCAGTCAGTGGTCCCATCCGGATGCGATGTGTAAAAGCTCAAGACATACCAACGGGCATTTTCCTGTCTGCCAACACCTCATCTTCAGAAGGATAATAGATATCGGCATGAATGTCGACGTCTCCGGCCCTTTTGTACACGACGGTCTCTTGTGCGGCTTTCATCGTCTTCTCGGGTGCTTTGCGTGCACCGGTTGGGAACGCGGCGACGACACGTACTGTTTTAGACTCGGGTGTAACACCGTCGCTCCATGACACCTCAGCGAAGCCCGCTGCCTTCATTTTGCGCGCCCAGTGCTTCTCGTTGACTAGTGCATGTTCGCGACCGTCCTCAAACAGCCACCACCCTTCCAGCAGGCCGACCACGATATCAAGCCAGAACATGTTCTCGGTAATCTCGATTAGCGCTAGAGCCCCATCGTCACGCAGCATCTGTCGGGCGTTTCTGAGCGACACTTCAAGGTCTCTGGTAGCGTGTATGCAGTTGGTCGCAATAATGCAGTGGAACGCGCCGAGGTATTCGGGCTTGGGGGGTTTTTCAACATCCAGGACATCGAACGATAAACCCTCTGTGCCTTTGAACTTCTTCGCCGCAGCATTGACGAGCGAAGCTCCAAGATCGGTAAAGACGTACTCGAAATCGATGCCTAAACTCCTAAGGTGATTCACGATGTACCTCGTGGTGCCTCCCGTTCCGGCGCCAATTTCAAGGATGCGAAATTTTCCCTCACCAGCTGCTTTAGATGTGAAGGCCTTGGCTAAGAAATCTCCAAGAACAAGCGTAGGCGTTCGCATTAGTGGCGAAAACTCGTACATCTCCTCCAGCGTCTTCTTGGTCTCTCGATTGCCGAAGACTATCTGTAGACCCTCTTTGTCACCGCGCAAACACGCAGCCATCTCGGACCCGACAGTACGCACCAGCTTGTTCACACTGGCGTGCTGTGGGTATACGTCGATTATCTGTTGGTAAACGGCCTCTGCAGGTGTGGAATCGATAGGGACATCCGTTCGGGTGAAGAATTCTTGGTGTCTCTGAGAGGACACAAGCTTCCCGTCCTCGAGCACACGGTAAAGTTGGCGAACAAGCTGCGCGTGTTTAGCGAGAGCTTTGATCTGCGGCACGACGTCGCCACTTCGAAGTGTTCTCAAATCGCATCCCAGGTCAGCAAATGCTTCCACGACGTAGGCTAAGACCAATCGTGCTTGAAGGGGGTATGCCTTTTGCCAAAAACCAATAGCCTGTGTTGTTTCGGCTCGTTGGTCGTAGTTGAGTCGCGTCTCCTCGAAAGCGTCGAGTGCTGATTTGATGGAAGGTTGTCGATTTGTGGTCTTTGGTTCTTCGATTCTCGTTACCACGCCTGGGGTGGCCGCTCCAGATTTATCACTTTCCATATCACCGATTCCAGAGTCATCCCGAGACACTGATGTACTGACTGAGTCGTCATCTTCTCCCCCGCTGATACCCAACATCTTGTTAACGTGTGCCACGACCGCCCGGATATTTGGGAAGAACAAGAAGCTTGATAGGTCGATCGTGAGACCCAAAGTAGACCGAAGGTCATTGAGCACCTCGGTAGCCATGAGAGAATCAATCCCGAGGTCTTCAAGGGTTGAGTCGTCTCTGAGCTCTTCAAGCTGGATATCGGTGACGTTGGACAATATTTGGAGAAGCTCTTGACGCTTTCCTACCGATTGCCTTCCTGAGGTGGCTGCAGCTGGCTGATCAACGATATCAGTAGTCGCAGAATCCACTAGCTTGTCAATCTTCACCGGTGCCTTGTCCAAGGCAGACTTATTGACGCTCTTCAACATTCGAGCTAGCAAATTCTGTGACATCTTCGAGAAACGGAAACCGAATGCAGCCATGACCATCTTTTTAGTTCGGGCATCGAAGATGTATGCATCTGATGCTGCGTCCGTCTCGCCACCTTCGCTCATGGTCGAATACACAAGCCATTCTCCCGCATCGGGATCGAAATCCCCACCGATTTCAATGTGCTCGATCTTCATGCAGACAAATACATCTTCCATGCTTGGGTTGTTGAAATAGTTCACCAAGAAACCGGCGAACTGCATGAAGCTGTCGGTCATAGGAGTGTCGCAGAGGCGTTGGTCGGCTGCACCTTCCGGAGCCGGGGTAATCCTAACCTTGCCAGCGGCCTCTAGACCCACACAAGCTACTTGTTTGATGCCGTGGAAAGCTTCGCCATAGTATACGACGGTATTAAATGCGCGGTAGATGTGGTTGCCCTGCATTTTCTCGGCGTCGGGGTTGTTCATCACCTCTTCGTATCGGCGATGGCCTGTTAGTGTCTCGAAGCGTTCAAACTTCCTTGCCGCCTGTGCATCATCACGCTTCATAAGGTATACCCTTCCAGTAGAATGTTCGAAAGGCTCCGCCGTGTGAGCTTCAGTGTCTTGGGTGGTGATGGAAAATGACCACGAAGGGCGCAAGTCGTCGAACTTCTTCAACACAAGTGTGATCCTTTTGGTGATGCTTTGACCAATGGGAGATCTCATCAGCAGATCATCCACTGCTGGCACATATGTCGTCGCCAGGGCATCATTTTCGAGGAATAGGGCCGCTCGTGCCACAACCTCAAAGTATAAGGACGCAGGAGCCAGTGATTGTCCAGCCATGACGTGCCCGCCCAGCATTTGCTTGAAGCGGTCAGCTTGTGGATCGATCTTGAACGCTGCTTCCTTTTTAGTCCCATCTTTGAAGTCGAGGAAGGTGAGAAGCTCGTGAACTTCCTCAGCGTCAGTCACAGCTTGGCCTTCGACGTCTTCTTTCATGAGAGATCTTCCCGTAAATCCAAGCCAGTGGCGCGTCTTCTCAAATTGGATAGGTGGCAGGCTGAGATACGCATAGTCCGTCTTGTGGCTTCTGTGGAATGGCCAATGTTGCGTTGCATACCCGCACTTCCAGAGATCGATTGTAACATCTGTAAGGGAATCTTGTGCTTTGGCCGAAGTGAGTTGCGGTGAATGGAACGCATGGCCTTGAGGATCTGGCACGGAGCGCTTGACGAGCTGTATGACGGAGGATCCACGACCAGCCTCGATCCACGTGCATCGTTGGAACTTCGCTGTAAGGCGTTCTACTGCTCTTGGAAGAACACCGGCTGTCTCGTGTGATGTGGAACAATCTTGAAATCAGGTTCGGTGTTACTTTCGAGCTCATCCGTGGTCTCGATGTGCATGCTGGGAGTTCTCCATTCCAACTGCATGGCCAAAGACGCGAGATGCGGTAGCATTGGCTCGGTGAACATGGAGTGGAAACCATTTGTGACGTTCAGCTTCTTGGTTCTGACTGCGTTCCGAAGCTGTGGACTATTCGTTACATGGTGTTGCAAGAAATCGATTGCTTCGGAGGAGCCCACCACAACATGGCTGTCGGGACCATTGTGGCATGCAATCTCAGCATAGAGACCTTTGCGTTCAGAGTCCATATGTTGCAAAATCTCGTCAACGGTTGTGCGGTCAGCCTGAAAGAAGAGCATGGAACCAGGTTCAGAACCCCAGTACTTCTTCATGAGTGATGCCCTCCCTGAAACCAGCTTCAGCGCGTCCGCGAGTGAGAGAACGTCAGATATACACATTGCTGTGAGCTGACCAAAGCTGTGGCCAACGACGGCACTGACTTCAAGCCCGCATTCCATCCAGCTTTTGGCGGAAGCATACTGGACTGCAAACAGGGCTGAATGCAGAATGACCAGGTCTCGGATCGGCTCTTTCTCAAATATAACGGGGTATAAGCTCTTAAGCCCAGTGGAGGTCAGAAGTTCGTTGACAGAGTCAAGGTGCTTGCGCAACACCTTCGAAGACCTATAGACTTCCTCCGAAAGTCCGATGTAGTCGCTTTCCTGACCTCCGAACACTAGTACCACAGGGTTTTGCTTATTAATAGGGCCTGTCGTTACTGAGCCAGCTGCTGCTGCTTCGACTTTGGTCTCGAGGTCGTGTAAACTGCTCACGGAAGTGGCAAGGACATGAGGTAGGGAGTGGTTTCCTCTGTCGGCAAGGTTGAAGCTTAATGTTGCAAGGAAATCCGGGTCAGCTCGTGCCTTGGCATCTTTCAGCCAATGTTGCAGCTTTTTGCTGTACCTAGAGAGACTCTCGGCCGACCCCGCTGATATGAAAAGCGGGTACTTGGAAGATCGCATAGGAGCTAGTGCCGCGTTGTATGAAGGCTTCTGGCGAAGCATCACTGCGGAGTTACTTCCGGCTGCACCGTAGCTATTCACACACGCCAAAAGGAAGGGCGCCTGCCAAGGCATGACTTCTCGAGGGATAGCCATCTGTGCCTGATCGAATGCCGAAATTTTGGGGTTCAGAGAATTATGGCTCGCCTGTGCCGTAATTTTCTGATGTCTCATCATAAGGAGAACTTTGATGAGCCCGACGACTCCAGCAGTTGCCTCAGTGTGTCCTATATTGCCTTTGACGGATCCGAAATGTAGGAGAGAATCTCTGTAGGGACCACCGAATGCGTCTCGAATACTACGGACTTCGATAGGATCGCCAACACCGGCTATTGAATATGTCAGCGCTTGAAGAAAGAGTGCAGGGCTACTCTCAAAGGAGCCATTCGATGTTCAAATCTGCGAACTTCAGAAAGGAATTTTGCAAAGTACTCACTTCCGGTCCCATGGGCCTCAACGTACGATACAGACTCTGGTTCCACGCCACTGAGCTTCATTACCTTTTGGTAAAGCTCGACTTGAGATCCCGAATATGGAGCTGTAATATGACTGAAGTTGTGGTTCTGGTTGGCAGCAGACCCAACAACGACGCCTAGGATGTTGTCGTTTTCCGCGATAGCATCCGAAAGCGGCTTGAGAACTACTACTGCTACCGCTTCGCCGCGACAGTAGCCATCCGCGTCAGCGTCAAAGGGCTTGCATTGTCCTGATGGGCTAAGAAACCCAGCAGCGGCAAGATTCTGGTAGTCAAACGGGCTCGAAATTACATTGGTGCCGCCAGCGATAGCCCGAGAACATTCGCCTGACCATATCGCCCGACAAGCCGTATTGATGGCAACAAGAGACGACGAGCAAGCGGTATCAATGGTCAAGGATGGACCCGTCCATCCAAAATAGTGGCTCATGCAGCCGCTCAGGTAGCACCTCGACGTGCCAACAGTTGCGTATGCAGTTGCGGGATGACAGGAGAGGTTATCGTAGTAATTGTTCATGACGGCACCGATGTAGCAGCCATAGTCAAGCGGTTCTGAAGCCGAGGCGCCGAAATATCCCGCCGACTCCAATGCTTCGTAGACAACTTCGAGCAGAATCCTCTGCTGTGGATCCCAGGCAGTGGCTTCGCGAGAAGATTTTTTGAAGAACTTGTGATCGAAGGCCTCTGGATCCTTCAAAAAGTTACCCCACCACTTTGTGTTTGCGTGGTCTCCAGTTTGAGGCAATCCCAGGCGCTCAATTGGCGCAGGCTCGACTGTTGTCTTGCCCTCCAGGATCAGATCCCAAAGCTCGTCGACAGAGTCTCCGCCTGGGAATCTGCCGGCCATTCCAACAATGGCGATGGAATGAGGAGGATATTGAGACAGATCCTTGGAGTCTTGATTGTTATCATTACTGTTGACGCTCTTTGCATAACCGTTCCCGTGACCGTTCGTGTGGCCCTTCACGAATTCTTCTCCCAGCTTTGGTTCTGAGGCTTGAAAATTGCCCAGAGACATTATCCGAAGGCTCGAATCATGCACCATGGACGATGGAATACAGTTCCCGAGTCCGGCAGATGCAATAGTCTGGTTTGTTTCGGGTAGCTGTCGGACGGAAGACCTCAGTGTGTTGTACCAGTCTGCAACGTTCACGAGAGCATTTTCTAGGGCAATTCGAGTCAAAGAGCCTCCGGAAATAGCCTCACCGTCAGCGGTGCTGCGGACTGGAACTCGCAGTTTATCTGTGTTGGGGAATTCCAGTCCCTCGGACAACAAGACCAGCTGTACAAGCTTTTCTACTGCGTCTGAGTGGCCGGTCGTGTGAAAGCGACCGTACACATGGATAGCCTTAGTATGCAGGTTACTATCGCGAGCCTTTTTTGCGAGCGCATCAAGATCGGTGGCTCTAACGGTGACAGTGACACTCGCATTGTCGTTGATGCTAGATATGTATGCCTGACAGTGGCGATTAGAGCTTATCTTATAACTGCTTTCGAAAGAAGGCAGGGGTGCCCACTCACATGAGGAATTGACTGAATGGTCTTGGCAGCTGCGGTCTTTTGTTCGGTATCTCCTTCCCTCCACCGGATGGCAAGAGCCGAATACTCAAGGGCACTTGGAGAATACAGGCCATCTTGGTCCACATAAGCTCCAATGCACACCGCAAGACGGAGTGCAATGGCAGCGGAAGGACCAATGTCAACTTCACTCTCTGAGGTAGCGACAGCGACGGCACTAAGAAAACCAACGCAGAAGCCTTGAATTCCACCATCCTTGACACTATCGAGGACCTTTCGATGCGAACCTTTGCCGAGGTGATCAAGGTAGCGGGTGTACTGAATGACTTGCAGGAGAACGGTAACGGCAAGAGCATAATGGTTTGGTAGTTTGCTCCCATGATGAGGAAATGGGCCACCGTCTTTGACCCACTGCCCGAGATCTTTGAGGTACTTCTCCGCAGGAAGTCGGCTTAGATTGGAATCGAACTTGATAAGAACTTGCCAGAACTGAGGCAAATCTTCGACTGCTTGCTTAAGAGCAGATAGCTGAGGACGGTTGATGAGATCCTGGCGAAAGCCTTGAAGAATTTGCTCCGGGGGTAATTCAGTGTGAGGCCCAAAGACTAGGAGTGAAGGGAGATTGTCCATCGTTACTGACAATGGCGAGTTGGGTGAAATGAGCGGAAAATCTTCCAAACGTTGTCCGGTCTTCGACAAATGCGGTAGCTGAAGACGTTGAGGTCATAAAGCTGTGGTGGATATGGCTATGGATGCTGGCGTCGAGTTGGGGAGAGTTTGTCTTAGCTGATTTCGGCGAGATGAAAAGCGTTGAACTTTGCTGGGAGGATTCGCGCGGGTTTAAGATCTCACCGCATCTGACCGCTGTGAGCGTGTAACAGTCTCTTCCCGGAGCTGTACGCGCGGATCGGCCCGTGCTCTGAGAGAGGCACTACACCGCTACTACTCACCTTCCAAAACTCCAATCATGCTATCTGGATAATGGTAATCACGGCTTTTGGTAGGAAGACGGTGAGTTACAGTCAAGAACCTTTTTACAGCAAGTATCAGCCAACGATACGAGGTGTGAATTGATTCAAAATACAGCATTCTTTTCTCATAACCGCCATAGACTGCGAGTGGCAGATAAGGATGAAGACGCAGTCCGAGCTTTTGATACACTCTGTGGTTGCAAAAGGCAACAAATGATGGGTCATCGTGTTATCTAGATAGGGCGATCTTGTACACCTGTATTGATCGCTTCTACTTATGGTATATTCTATCGGGGTTGCACTGCGTTAAGCAGTCGCCCTGAGTAAGCAGTCGCCCTGAGTAAGCAGTCGCCCTGAGTAAGCAGTCGCCCTACCTCACTTCAATGTAATAGCAACCACATGTGCAGATGACGTGGACGAGGAAGATCTGGATCTAAGTTTCAGGGTGAAGCAAGAAAGTTTCTAGAGCCAGCTGTTGAGAAATGCACAGAAATCCCTTCTGAGATGAGTATCAACTTGGGAACTATTTCTTTCGGAAAGGGAATCTGAATTATATAGTATACCACACTGACTAGATACATGCCTTTCACTTGCTGTTGACTTTGAACTCAACGCCTTGGGGCTTATTATAAGCTGCGACGAAAAAGTCACCACTCATCTGGACATCATGCGGGGTCGTATTGTACAGACTGAGCACACCAATCTCATCGCCCATACTCACGTCCGGGCTGGCCCACAACCTCCAGATCTGGGCCAGCACCAAACGCATGACTCCATACGCCTGATTCATCCCTATGCAAATGCGACTTCCTTTGCCGAAGCCCACATTGTACTTGTCTAACCTTTTGCCTTCATCTCCCAGCCAACGCTCGGGGATAAACCTATTGCTGTTCGGGAAGTGGTGCTCGTCGTGGTGTAGCAGCACACTCGTCATGCCGACCGAGGTCTTTGGTGGGATTTCCCAAATCTTGCCTGTGACCTTATCTTCGTAAATCAAAGGTCCGTCAGGGTCAAAGCGGAAGTGGGGTGTTGAATTGCCATAGATCAATCGAATGCTTTCCTTGATGATTGCTGTCAAGTAGGGTAGGCTCTCCAATTTCGTAAGCGGCACCTGGCCAACATCATCGGTCGACGGCATTGCGTTACGCAACTCTTCTTTGAGTTTCCGAAGCACATCCGGATTGCTGATCATCCAGTACATCAAATGCTCCAATACCGATGCCTGAGTGAGTGTACCAGCCATGAGTAACATCTGGGCATCTTGAGACACCCGATCCACGGACCGCTCGTTCGGTGGCAGCTTGGGGGATTCCATAATTGCCCGGAGGATTGGTACGAAATCCCTCTGGGACCATTCCTCTTTTGATCCAGAAGTAAGGTCTGCGACCCGCGCTCGAGTCGTGCGCTTTTGACGCATGAAAGAGCCGAGTGCCGGACTCAGGCGCCCCACAAGAGACTCGGGTAGTGCCATCATGATGTCATTTAGCCAAGGAACGCGTTTCGTAACGTGGAAGGATTGCGCGCCTGACAAGGACGCATCGCGTTCCGATGAGTTGAAGTCGGGAGTCTCTGGATTTCACTCACGTTAACTTGTCTTCTCTCCTAGTTTCAACTTGTAGATAGGCTTTCTCACCAAGCTTATGAGAGCATTCCCGAAAAGCGAGCATTTGCGTTATATCTAATGGGAACATTTATCAGTCTACTTCCCTCACAGTCATTTGTCCAACCGCCTGAGGCCTCACCGTTGCTGAACGCTGCGAACATGCAGTTTGCATTGACTGCTTCGTTTGTGTCCTTGAATCCAGACATTCTTCTTAGGAGGACATCCAGTCTCTCTTGAAAATATGGCTGCATCTTCCTCACGTATGCCGTGCTGAAAAAGGGCAAGAGAGCGGCGCGGCGCATCCGATGGACGTCGTGGTCGATCGTAGAAAACAGAGATTGGTCGAGTCCGAAAAACTTCGTTAAACTAGGCGATTTGTTTGCCCGTCTTCCGCTTGTAGTACTGGGGTAAAGAACATCGTAGAAATTCTGTCCATCAGTTAGTGACTGGAAAAGGATACTTGAGGTGAGCCGCTTACTGGATCCCCGACGTGCAGATCGCAAGGCGATATTCGAACAATTGGCCCATATTGTTCGTGCATCTCCTGAATTCTATAGAGGTACTTTCCGCCGAGCCAGTTGTTGTAATATGCTTCGTACCTGGGGAGAGTTAGCATCCCTCGCAATTCTGCGATAACCCGAAGGAGGAGCTACAAATGGGTGAGCGCCGCCATCCGTGGCCCTGGAAAGTGGGCAATAGGACTCAAGTACAGCCGCCATATCGTGCCATAGATCGTATACGCTATAATGCCCACAACAGCAGTCCAAATGTACTCCATTTTGGGGTAGAATTGGATCGAAATGGATTTCATAACTTTGCGATCGAGCAGGTGCGAAGAGGAGATGGATACTTCTGAGAGGAGTGGACGACCAGACTTCGCACTCTGCTGTCGTTTTGCAACGAATTATGATTACTGTCAAGGCCACAGCAAGCTTCGGTGCTTGGGATCTTATAATAAATCAGTGAAATAAAGTCTCAATGTCTTTCTGACAGTGCAACTTATCATGAGAATAGAACACACTTACTTAATAAACTAGCAACCAGTCTGGTTTTTCTTGCAGACTTTTAGTCTGCGACATTCTGCAAACGTATATCTCGGATGCAATAGCAGCCAATTGTGGTTAGTCAATTTTTTACATCTATGCACCCCGCAGCTGCTGTTGAGTCTCGGACGGATTGAGATCTCGTCCCAACGAGTCAAAAATACGAGGTCAGTTAAAGCGGAACCATGAGAATTCATATAGATCAAGAATTACGAACTCAAACTAGCTAAACGGACAGAGCGCTGACCATGACTCCTGGCATGGCCGCACTTCTCTTAGTGAAGGAAAACAAAAGTAACTCAATAGTGAGTAGACATTGACGCCATCTATGAAATTACAGCTAGTATCTTTGGTCACAAGTTCCTTTGATTTCGCCGCCCGTTATGAGGAAGCAGGCAGCCCACGACTTTGTTGAACTGCATTTGGACTTCGATAACGATGCGCATTTTGCGACGCGCGTGAAAATGATCATCAGCAGCTATGATGCAATGTTCTACGCAAAGAAAAATGCCCAGATGGCGTAATAGAGTTGGGAGTTGGCTCCAACCATGAGCCCCGGACACCGATTGGTGGGAACGTGCATGTGTGGTCAGAGCACAACATTGACTGCGGCCTGTCGTTGTAATGAGCCCAACACACCGGTAAACTGAAGAAGAATCAATGCAAGGTAACCCCGCGCTAGGCTAAATAACAATAGAATATGCTACCACTACTAAATTATCCTCGTAAATCTTGGGGTTAATGGTTGCTTGTTCATTGACAAGAACTATTCAAAAATTCATAATAATAATAAAAAGGCTAGCAACTGAAATAAATTGGTTATTCTAAACTATCAAATTTCCTAGTTTTAATATACACAAGTAGCTAATGAAAACAGCTCTGCAAACAATGACAAATTCTTTTAGAGATATATGGCGTAATCTAGGACCTTGCTGTATTGTCGCTGTGCTTTGCTTAGCATTAAACTAACATTAGATTTACCATAGGAGAAGTTTGCCTTTTCCGCACTACTTAGTCTTGGTATTACTTTAAGATCTATAGTCTGGAAGGCGGACCCATTAAAACTAACAGGTGAAAGCATCTTTCTGTCTGCATATCTCTCAGACTGATTCTTTGAAGAGATTTCATCACGAGCTTCAAAGATATTCTCCTTTGGACTTCTACTCCACGACCTCTCGAGCATATTCGCCTGAACAACGAGATTTACCAACGAGGAAGATATGAACAAACCTCTAGCCTTCAAGCACCCTTCATGTGCTCCCGTCGATGTTGATTCCGGTTTATTATCTGGACTCCATCTTTCCAATGACACAAGAGCATTCCGAGGGATTCCTTATGGGGCCCCTCCCGTAGGGGACCTCCGCTGGCGACCGCCACAACCCCCTCAACCTTGGGATGGAGTGCGTCCAGCCGCCGAATTTGGCTCGAGCAGTTTTCAGTTCCCGCCGCCAGCCACATCGTTGTATTTCGGTGGGGAGACCGTATTCAGCGAGGACTGCCTGTACTTGAATGTCTGGACCGGTCCAAAAGATACTCACAACCGACCCGTTCTTGTTTGGTTCCATTTTGGGGCGTTTCAATTCGGGTCTGGTTCAAATCCCTTGTATGACGGGGCAAAGATGGCTGCCAACGGAGTCACTGTTGTTACCGTGAATTACCGGCTGGGGCGATTCGGATTCCTTGCGCATCCTGAACTGAGCAGCGAGTCGGGTTACCAAGGATCAGGGAACTATGGGATTATGGATCAGATTGCTGCGTTGAAGTGGGTTCAGCGCAATATCGAGGCATTTGGGGGAGATCCTAAGAATGTGACAATTGGGGGAGCTTCGGCTGGTGGCGGAAGCGTGCACATTCTTCGATCATCCCCACTGACCAAGCTGTTATTTTCCAAGGCCATCTGCGAGAGCGGTCCGGGTGCTGCACCTGCGATCGATGGCCGGGGTCACGTTGCAGCTTTCACGACACTAGCTGCTGCAGAGAAGGCGGGGGCAGAGTTACTAGATTTCCTTGAGGTCTCGTCGATTGCTGAATTACGCAAGATGCCTCCTGCAAAGATTGTGGCCGCACATCTGCCGCATACGCAGGGACCTTGGAAATCCGATCTCTGGCCTGGATCCACCAGTCTGAGTATATTCGACACGGGAAACCCCATTGTTGATGGCTACGTACTGCCCGAATCACCCCTAGATGCACTCGTTTCAGGCAAAGTGTCTGATGTACCTACGCTGGTCGGTAACGCTGGCAACGAGGCATCTGGTCTGCCCCATCTTGATTCAATGGCGGACTACCACACCTACGTCCATGAAACTTTCGGAGAACAAGCACAGGAGGCGTTGCGTTTGTATCCTGCGACCACTGACCTGGAAGTGCGAGCTTCGTCATTACAGCTCCTTGCCGACCAAGTTTTCGTCTGGCCCACATGGACTTCCGCCCGTCTACAAGCTAGGAACCTGAAGTCCTCTGTGTGGTATTACATACTCCTCCGTGCACCGCCAATTCCTCCAGATTCCAATTTGATTGAGAAGACGTTCGCGGGCGCCTTTCACTGTGTCGGTGTACCGTATGCATTTGGTACCCTTGATACATGGAATTGGGACTGGACCGACGTTGATAGGACGCTGTCAAGGAATATCTCGAATTCTTGGGCTCGATTTTTGCATTCCGGGAGCCCCGATGATGCTCAAGGTAGTGCGAGGCGTGAAGATTCTTGGCCGGCGCTGCAACCGAATTATGATTCAATCAAGATCTGGGATGAGGAGTCACATGTAGGCTCACCAGGATCACGAATGGTCGAGATAACCGCATTCTGGGACAAATATCATGGGGTCACCGAGAATGTCTAGTCATACCACCAAAACCAAAGGCTGAACACCTTAAGGATACTCTTGTAGTCGTTCAAGTTGCTCATATCGATTCAAAAGCCCATTCGTAGCGTCTTCCATCTACTCTAAATGCTTCAATCTTATTTACCCCGAAGACCGGCCATCTAATTTCCTAGGATCGATGTATTTATGAATTCCTCCCAGTCTGCCCTCTCGAGGGAGCGTGAATTATGCAAGTTGCTCCGATTTGTATTCTGAGGGAAGAAGTGCGCTTCCAAAAGGTCATTTGCCTGCCGTAAAACGTCGGCAAACAAATGTTTGCGGGAGTCGATAAGGTCCAAACCAGGAGCAAGAACCTTATCCGACGCTACTCGCAAGCTATCCCCAGGTTAAACAATCGCCACGACTCGCAGTAACCGGAAACTTACTCCTCATCTGTGAGACTGGACGGCAGCAGCAGAAGTATCCCATAACCAAAGCGCTGAATGACTTGTGCCCACTTCTTGCCACTCTTCCTCCACATTTGAATCTTCGCAACCTTCCGTTTCGCATCGTCACCATGCCTCAAAGAACAAGCCGAGGGAGTACCGCTGTGGATTTCAGCCCGAGAGAAAATCAAATCGGCGAACCGATGTTGCACGACAGACTTGTTACCACCTTTGGGTAGTATGGCTCCGCCCTGTATCTGCTGATCATCACACCATGAGAGAAAGATCTCTGGGTGGTCCTGGGCAAGTGTGTACGCGTGGTAGAAGTGGGCCAGCGCGATCCTTCTCCTGATCCGAAAGTTTTGCTCGCAGAAAGTACTGCTTTCAATCTCTAAGCCTAGATCCATGACTAGCCGCATGAATTGCGATACGTTGGCGATTGAAGACGTGTTCGAGAATTGGTAGATGTTCGGCAGTGTATTTCGGGAGTCGGGTGTTTTCAGATGCGCGGCGTATTCGACGACTTGTATTCGTGATTCCTGGTTGCCAACTTGCAGTAGCTTCTTGGTCAACTTGGAATTGGCGTTAAGGTCCCCAGATGGAGGACTTTGGGGCCGTCGGGCTTGGTTTTGCAGGTCGATACTTTCAGGCGAGGATACCTACACGATAATGAGTATACTAAATGAGGCTAGGTAGCTAGACACATATATTTTTGGCATTGAAATTGAAAGGACTCACACTTGAGACTGACGCCCTCTGGGGGTTGGGCCTTGTTTTTTGCGACACCCGCCGTTTTTTGATACTATTACGCACACCACCGAAATCGGATGTGGACGTGGCTGAGCTCACGCGTGATTTTGGACCAAAAACGACAGCCGTTGCGTCACCAGTGATTTTACTCTCGAGAGTCGTAAGCTTGTCGATAAGCTTGCGATTCTGCTCTCGTATCTGATCGAGCTGTGGAGGCGTGTGGACGGATATCTTTGCAACTGCTTGGTCTACCCACTTGTGGAGCTCAATGTATATGTGCTCAATGTCGTCTGAACTTGCAGAATGGACTGGGATCGGCCAAGCGACTGCGTGAGATTCGAGAAATGCTAAGTCAGATAATTGGTCAAAGTCGTAGTGGACACCATCATTATGGTTGTTCAACGCCTGATTCAAGAAGATGTTGTCGTACTGCATGTCGGTCATGGCCATCAGCCCGGGAAACGAATTTACAGGGCTAGAACTTCAGGCGCTGAACCCTTGTTAAGTATCCAAGTTAGATCCTTCCCGCCGCGTAAAGCAGGTGCATCATGTGGAATTGCGTTATACATTAACTAAGGGCGATCAAGGCGTAATGCTTGGGTTTAGGTTCGGCAATGTATGTGTTGGACAGCTGCCCTTTACGTCTGTTGATACGACGTACGAGAGTTCGTACGAATAGGTGTTCTCGAAAGTGTACCAATCAAAAGGCTGTCAGCTTACCCCGTGCATGCTATATTGCTCTTGTTCGGCTATTCCCCGATACATGTAGCGAAATCGCATGCGGCCGTGAATGTCGAGATCCCTTATCATTTTAGTCTTCTTTGATAAATCAAAAATGGCAGTCTCAGAATGACACAGGCGCTCATTGTTATTAAAAACATGTGATTACAAGTTACACGTGTGGATTTGGATGTTCAACCACCCAAGTCATGAATATTACGCGAAACTTCGCCATTTCCCATCTAGACAATAATTATCAATCAGTCTTAGGTACGGCCGAGAGTCTCGTTAAGCTGCGGGCCGTTCCGAGAGACTTTAGGTATGCTGTTCTACTTTCGTAAACGTGCATAATCACAATCTAAGACTGTGGTTGTGGTTCCGCCGCAACGGAGATTATATCCTGCACTAGTGCGGGGCGCACTGCGTCACCGGTGCCAACAGAACTGCACCAACTGCAGTGATCACCGCATGTGGGTTGCTGCGTAAGCCAAGTTCGAATGTTTGGGATTCCAAACCCGCTTCGGCGGCTAAAAGAGATAGTGATCTGAAGTAATCTCTTTGCCGCTTTCAAGTTGCCATGCTTGCGTCAAAGGACTTGAACAATTGGCTAGACCGCGGTATTGAAACGACTACCACGGCACAGGTATCTAAGACCTAGCGAATAAAGATCTGGCAGAGCTGCATCCCGCGGTAGACACTCGCCTTGTGACGAAGAGGAAAGTCCCCGCTTTCCAAGTGCTCCTACCAGTAACGTTTGGGGAAAGTGTAAGTCGCCGACCATCGTTGTTGTATCCCATGGAGCAATCCTCGTTTAAAGCTGCTCATCTCAAGCTACGGTCATTAAGCTTGGGGGATGCTGAATGATGTCCTACGGTCCCTTCTGCCGTCTTTGCGTCCACTTTCTACACCATACGCTTCCAGTCTTCGAATGCGATCTGATGGCGAAATCGCTACCAAATCCGCGTCTACGTCTCCCATGCCGGAGACACCTACAGTTAGCGATCAGGAACAGATTGTAAAGCTGCTTGACAAGGGTGCCGATTTTAATGTCCGAAGTAGACACTACGCCACCGAACTCTATTAGGCGTCCATTGAAGGTCAGAACCAGATGGTGAAGCTACTGCTTAAGTACGGCGCTCAATTGAGACGTAGGATGAATACTATGGTAACGCACTGTAGGCGACTTCGGTCGAAGGCCACGAGCACGTGATGAAGCTGCTGATCGATGCCGGCGCGGAAGTCAATACGGAGGATGAGGACTATGTCAACGCACTACAGGCGGCTTCAGCTGCAGGTCACGACCAACTGATCAAGTTGCTGCTTGACCGGACCGACCTTACAACAACGTCCTCTATGTACTTTCGAAGCTGGACGCCACTACCTGGTAGTCAATGTACTGCTTGACGAGTGTGCTGTTAGCAACGCAGAGAGCGGATACTACATTGGTGAACTACAGGCGCCAGCATACGAAGGTCTTGAACAGGTAGTGAAGCTGCTCTTTGACAATAGCTTTGACGTCGACGCGAAGGGTGACGAGTACGACAACGCACTACAGACGATTTCAGCTAGAGATCAGGAGCAGATGGTCGTAATTTTTGCTGAACGAACCTGTCCACGTGAACGAGTATGAAGCATGTTGAGGGCTCAGTAATGTGAGTTCGACATCAGCTTTTAGTCTTTTCGGTTGAACAATTGCGAATTAGCGCGAGTTCTATCGTCTTATGTTACTACATTGAGCATAGACAGGAATATGTGCATATAAGACTGTGCTCTGTACCTTGCTTTGTAACTTCCATGTCGACCGCCTTCTCTTTAGGGCTGCAAGGATATAATATATGGTATAGAAACCCTCAGTCTTCCCTTTAGCCAAGACGTGTTAGATCGTAATTGCAATTCGTCTTTCCTGCTCCATACCATCATAATATTAGAGAGCCTTCTGCACAAAGTACTAGTAAATTAGTGATTATGCGCCTCGTCCATTCCCTGTTCTAAAACGACCAAGAATGTGTGTTCCACTCGGCATCGGCGAAAGGTAGTCATCCACCCGCCCCGCACTCGTCATTCGCCATCCGCTAGGAAGGATCTAAAGAGTAAACCAGTTGGCCAGTAGTCAGATAAGTATCCGAGCTTACAGATACTTGCATTTTGGTAATACCATATTCAAGAGAGCTAGTCGAATAACAACCGCTGCAAACAAATCAACATTTTAAAGCGCTCTCAACTATCTTCATGCAGTGCGAAGGCATACCGAGCTGGACGGCGAGGATTACGCAGAACAATTGTAAAACTACTGTTGAGATTAGGGCGAAAAGTACAAGAGGCATGATGTGTGCCATCGGAAAGAGAATGAGGACGGAGAGGTTTGAAGCAGATGGTGTGTAGACTTCGTGACATATAACGGCTCTTGCTGACGGAAGGCGCATTACTCGGCCAAAGCGTGTAGAGCCTTCGTAGCGATTTAACTTGAAAAGCAAAATTGCATACAACGCTACAGCTTTCCCTCGGCGACATGTGATGCTTCATACCCTAGTGTGGTGCTTGGATGCAGGGGTCACCTTGCGGTGATTATGCACGAACTCCATTAGATCAGCGACAGCAGAACGGTGCGCAAACGGACCATCCCAAAACGGTTCTTGGTGGTGTTTCAACACTACTTTGTCACATATTAACGATGCTTGGCAACGTCAGACTCTCGTGACAGTGTTACCGAACGTGATCGCATAACTATTGCACGCTGGGATATGATACAATGTTCCAAGTTTAATCACCAGTAATAGCCCACGAACTCGCTCTATCTGGCTACCTTGGGTGGAAAATGCTGATGCTGAGACAAATGTGTGGAATCGTTTCATTTTCCGACATTAAAGTTGGTTTGAAGAACACGGACATGACTGATGTTGTAGTGAAAATATGACGCTTAGCTTGATTGTTGTGGGGGAAGTAGTCTTGCGGAAACAAAGAGTTGCACTACCAGTGCAAAGCGAAATGTACTAGTTGCTTGTAGAACTCAAAAATATCATCGTAGAGAAAAGGTCTCCGTCTATGCTTCCACTCATGATCTTTTTTATCAACTCCACGCACACTTCGAAGGCAATTCAGGACCAAGTCACGCATTCATCGTCACTCTCATTTCGTTACCTACAAAATGTTTCCGACATACCATGATCGCAGTCTCTACTATACCGTATTCTTATTTAGCGGTCTGGTCTCTCTTGTTCATGGTCTTCCCACCATCACCAGCAATTGTCTCAGGCTCAATAAAGGAGGCGCAGTTGACAGTACCTTTGCGATTGTAACGAGGCAACGTGTTTCGGCGTCCCTAGCCAAATTTCCATCTGGGCCCTTGAACCAATTCCTCCGGATTATGAGCTCTCTGCCTAAGGGTGAGAAGGCGCTCGATCTCGTAGGCAAAGTCTTGACCCCACTACAACAAGATTTAGCCACCAGGACCGGCATCGAAACAATGGGAGGCGACCTGGCGCAAAATAGTCCCTGCGCCGATGTTACTGTTATCTTTGCGCGGGGTCCAACGGAGCCGGGCAACCTAGGGATCGTGGCGGGACCGCCATTGTTCGACGCTCTGAGCGAGCAACTTGGAGGTAAATCCCTTGCCGTTCAAGGCGTCGAATACCCTGCCACTTTTGCTGGGTTCAATAAGAATGGTACAGGCGGAGTGCCCAGTATGTGAGTGGCTAAATTGGCTGGTGTCACCCAAGAGGGACCGAGTCGCTAAATCTACATATTCAGGACCGATTTCATCAACCAAGCTATTACTACTTGCCCCGATACCAAAGTCGTCATGTCTGGCTACTCACAGGGAGCCCTCGTTGTCCGCGGCACTGCCGATACACTACCTGCAGACACGATGTCCAAGATCAATTCAGTAGTGACCTTTGGGGACCCGCAAAACCAGACTGCTATTACCGGCGCGACTGACAAGACGTTGACTATCTGTCACGAAAACGACGCCGTTTGCGCTGGCGGCTTTATCACCGTTGACCACCTCACCTATGGCGAAGACGACAACACAGCTGCACAATTTGTGACCCAGAGAGCTAATGGTGAGTGGCAATGAGCTGCATGTTGAAATAGAAACGTTTAGAGTCTAACTTTCTCTTCGCGTAACACGTTCGGGTGACGGATTGTTTGCGCCAAAAGTTGTGGGGTAGAACTCAAGGGTCTTACGGGAGCTTTATATGCCCACAAAGTTATGGTTTGCGTGGTCTTGGGTTTTTCCTTTTAGCAGCAACTCACGTTGTAGTTTCCAAGAGAATTATCACTTTTATAGAATTTGATTCCTCTTAAATAAAGGATGCGTTGTCTATGTCTTGGGGGGACATCTCACTCACGATTTCCAGCGGCAACTATAGTCATTTAGTTGCGCGAACGCGCAGCGTTCAACCAGCCGAACTCGGGATCGGAAACTTCCCAACCGGAATTCACCGCGACAGATGAAACTACCGACGTGCAAAGAAAGGATCCCAGCCAATTTGCCTAACCTGCCACCACCGTCGTCGAGCCCTCCATCGCGAGATTCCCACCTGCGAAACGAACTAGTTCTCGGGATTTGTCTTCAACCGTTTTGTTGCTGGCAAGGGTAAATTGGCCAGTAGCTGCGAGACGATAGGAAGATCCGCAACCGGGACTATTGTGGGCGCAAACGAGCCATTACTTGCGTACGAAGCCCATTCATCAAAGCACGCGTCCTACTATGATCAACACATCACCTTCGTCGAGGAACTAGCCCTCACCTTCTTTTCGGCGGCTATGCGGTGCGTATACGTGATCTCGCAGCCGAAGAGATACTTGTTGCGTAGCATAATACGGACTGCCCTCATCTTCGCCCTGTCACCGTCTAACTCCAGATCTCGATTGAATGAATTGAACGTATCCATGCCTCCGATGACTGGCTTGAACATTGATATTGCCATCCGCTTCGGATCTGCGTCATAAGCATGGAGCCATATTCCCTGCCGTTCTTCTTCGTCGAGCGTTTTGAAAGAGCGCCATGCATTTGCGACATGCCACTTGCGGATAAGCTCTTGTACATGCGGAAGCAGGAACTTATTCAAGACTGCACCCTTCCACTGCGATTGTTTCAGGCTCAGCTGCTTATCGAAGAACTGATGCTCGTCCATCCCTGGTACAAGTCCGATCGACCGCAATATCTCGGACTTGTTGCTGAGATGGTGATGAAGCAGATAGTCGACTTTCGACGCCTCCGTAATGACGTCGGCGTTAGTGAAGCCGTCGAGAGCCGGATCGCGGTCGATAGAATTGTCGTGGGTAAAGCCGGAAGTGCGATTAGAAGACTTGTGGACAATCGGTTGGAGCCAAGGCACACTAGAACCATACGTGATTGTCCCATCCTCGTCGCGTTCACGCTTTGAAACCATGATCTTCACAGTCGCGGGCAGGGTTTTCTCGCGTGGTTAGGTGGCCCAGTGAAGTGAGGTCAAAGGCAAAGAATGAAGCCCTCTGCAGATGGGCAAGACCGATCTATATACCCGGTGAGGATTGGCGCAGGTGAGAGTGGCTATGACGCCGCTGGTAAGAATAATTTGGTTGACAGCAATTTGCGCTATCTCACACACACTCTCTCTCTCACCCATAACTAGTTTTCGCATGGATTACACGGTGCGCACCACCACCTAATTTTGCACCACTTCTCCGTTCTCCCAAAAGAATCGACACCGGTCGCTATCGTCATAATACGAATCATCCAACGGACCATAGTTCGAATCATTGAGGCTCATTAACATCCCCGTCTGATAATCCGGCCATACCAGCTTGGTTGCGTTGCTCCAGCTCTGGGCGTTGGGATCTTCGTGAATGACGAAAGAAACCAGCCAATCTTTCATCGCGGCCGCCAACGTCAAGTTTACGCTAGAATCAGAAGCCGGGTCCAGAACGCCGAGATATGGGAGCGTGGAACCGTGGATCTTCGCGCCCGCGTTGAATACACTCTTGAAGATCGGGGTGTTGGATGCGACGAGCGAGGTAGCGATGTAGTAGGTTGGGCAGTTAATGGAGAAGTCGCTTTACGCACGTTAATGGGACTACTTGAAGCTTGAGTATGTTTGGGATGAGGCTTACCCAAACCAGGCTTGCCGCTGCCAGAAAGTCGAGTTGTAATCTGCCCTAGGATACAGGCTGTAGAGCTTGCGGATGAAACCTTCGGTCGCATACGGAAAGTGCTTCCTCATATCCGCTGTCTCTTCCTCGACCGTCATCATTGACTGGTTGCTGAAAGTCACCCCCTCAAGTCCTTCTCTGCTCACAAGCATGGGGAACTTGGTGAAATGGCCGGCTCTGAACTCCTTTGATGGTTGGTCTTGCAGCAAGTCTCCGTCAACATAGGGACCATAGTAGAAACTGCCGTATCCGTACGCACCGTCTGCATATCCCAAGCCGTAAGAAGCCTGCGACGCCATCTTCAGAGCGTCTTCCGATACTCCGCGTAGGCAGACGAGGGTTGAACAATTCGTCCCTGAGAGGAGGTAATCGAACTGGTTCGTAAGCTGCTCTTCGCTTAGAAACTGCTGCCACCATGGAAAATCTGCGACGGCAGATCGGAACGGAGCCTTCTCAACACCACCCTTCCACATCATGTGGCTTGTTACGCTGCCACCACCGGCGCTGCCGCCCTGGATCGTGACCCTTTCCGGATCGCCACCAAAAGCCGCGATGTTCTTCTGAACCCATTCCATTGCGAACCGTTGATCGAGCAATCCAGTGTTCGCCACACCGCCCTCCGCCATGTATTTCTTCGACCCAACAAATCCGTAAGCACCCAGCCGGTACTGGATGTTCACGAAGATGAATGCGTTGTTGGAATGTCGCATCAGCGAATATGGCGGAACAATACTAGCGTCTCCAAGCACATAGCCACCGCCAGGAATACTGAAATAAACGGGTAATTTCGAGTCTTTCGTAGCTGTTCCTGGCGTAAAGATATCGAGCACTAAGCAGTCTTCAACACCCGCGACTGGCACGTCGGCATGTACGTTAGCGACGGTCCATCGCGGGTAGCCCTGCACACACGGCGAGCCGCGTTTGGTAGCAATGATGCTTGCGTTGAGGTTTTTCGGCGGCATGTATGGCTGAGGCGCTTTCCATCGAAGTTGCCCGACGGGTGGTGCGGCGAATGGAAGACCAAGAAACTCATTGATGTCGAGAGTATCATTGTAGTGCGCACGGTACTTGGCGTATTTCAAGTCCACGACTGCCCCGGTATTGTTTTGCGCAGTCGATACCGCGGCGAAAAGAGGCGCGAAAAGAGGCGCGACAAGGGCGACGAAACTCATTGATCTGGCCATTTCGCACACGAAATCTGGTGAGCCCGAAGCTCGGAAAAGGGAACAATCTCCCGCCCTTGCTCTTCAGTTTGACTGTAGCATAATTCAGCTTAGTAGAGGGGAGTGTCACTCTTATATATCTTTGGAAGGGAGTTCATTGCACATGCCATGCATGCCTCTGCCTTGTCTCAAGGCAGACGGAAGGATTGATGCGTAGTCTCCTCATCTGCTGATCTGAAGCGGTTCTTATGATGAAGCCGAAGGGCACGGGCACAAGACACGTGAAGCTCGGTTGTTCTGCAAAATGATTGGTTGACAATGTCAGTGCGCTAAGCGACCAATCACATAAAGAAACGCCCGAAATGAAGTGAACAGTGCATCATCACCTATTCAACAACCATCTACTGATATCATGTGCTCACGAGTGGTTATCAGACGTAGAACCGGACTTAATTTACAATAATTGACCCAGTGAATTACCGGCATTGTTAAGTCACAGATTATGTCTATGATTTTACAACGTATTCAAACTATCTTTAGCGATTTATGCTCCCAACACTTACATAATTGATAGGTTTTTAGCAAGTCTTAGTTATAATTAATAGTCGATTCTTTTAATTGGAAGTTCTTAAATCTTTTGAATTCAATTTTTAGTTCACCAGTTAAAAATGCACTAAATCTCAAATTTTCGATAAGTCTCAACATCTATATCTCTTAATACCCTTCAACCAATTCACAAGAACAAAACACTACGAAAGACAGTCGTTGAGATGGATGCTACACACAAGGTATATGCCGAGTAGATTCTTGACGCAGGTTACAAATCATACGCAGAGTGGTAAGAAGTCCAAGGACTCCAGTGAAGGTCAGGCCGGTCACCACGCCCTCTGGCCGGAAATTGAGGCCTGGTTGTCAACTGGGTAGGCAAACGGACCGAAATGGTGACTTCGCATCCCGAAGAGACTATTGAAGGGTACAATGGGTTCGTAGTCTTGAAGAGGAAGGAAGGTGTGTCAAAATCGGTAGCCGCATCAGCGTAGTCGTAAGCGCCTCGTTGTCTCCGCAGAACACGACGTCGTCGCCGCAGGGCGGCGCCCAGGGAATTCTTCCGGTCAAAATAAGGCGCATATCCTTGCTTTGGTCTCTATGTCTCAAGGCGTTCACCGTCATGGTTGGCGAGATCAATAAGGCTAATGCCAATAGTGTGATGATTTTGACGCGAAATTTTGTTTGCTAGAAGACGTCGTTTGAGAAAAGGTCTAGTCTGGAATCTCCGGGAGATTCTGCGTAGCTCTCGAGATTTCGCGCAGCAGAGTCTTTCGTGGGAGGGGATGAGGAGAATCAAGTCTAGATATGGGCGGCGAAAGATCGGATTAGCGTAGAGATGAAAGAAGGGCCTGGGATGGGCGAGGTCCAAACTGAGAGCAGCAAGATCACTCGAAATAGGTCACACGAGTGCCCGGCTTAGCACACGATATGAGAAAACAAGGCATTCCATTGATCAACTAGATGTAGGTCGTCTCCGTCAGAAAGTGGTAATTGTGTACTTGGCCATCCAAAAGTGCGAATAGATAGACCCGTCTCAGTGCCAACAGCTGTCAAATAGATGCGACTTATGTACACCCCCGAACAGAATACAAAGCACTAGCATCCGACGTAGATCGCTGTGAAGTTCATTAGCCAAGTATTACACGAAAAGAGAATCTCGAAACGACGTACCGTTGGCAAAGAGCGCATAGGAATCAGCGTTGTTGAGCGCCTGCGCAGTGGTGAGTTGGCGTGCATTGTTGTATCCATACCCAAGATCGTCCGTGCCAGCGACTGAGGTCAAGTGCATAGTCTCGTGAAGAGTCGTCGTAGCTTGGTCTTGTGCATGGCACGTTCGACTGAGAGCAGGTAGAGCACTGAAGTAGATTGGGCAGTTGACCATGATGGCCAAAGAAGGAGCGGTGTATGCTAGAACGTTGCTGCTGCAGGCACCGTATACATCGGTGCAGTATTGCTTGGAAGCACCGGAAGTAGTGGATCCGCACTCAGAAGCGGACCTAGTAAATGCGGTCGCCACTTGGGAAGCCACACTGGTTGAGGTGGACTTGAAGTACTCGTTCAGCTTTGCCGTGTTAGAACGAGCGGCGGTCGCCGCAGCCTGAGCGAGACTGCGGCAGTTTGAGAGTGCGGTCGTGGTTTGGGTGCGGCGGGTGCCAGTGCAGTCGGATTGAACGACGGTGCGCTTGAAGTTACGGCGGACCTTGGCGGCCGCAGCACCATCGACCGTAGCGGTGATGGTGTTGCTGGAGTAGGAGACAACACCGGTCAGCTCGGTGGAGTCGGCCTTTGCGACATTGAGAGTTCCTGTGGAGACGATGTCAAAGGCACCGCCGGCGCCCAAGTCGTGCGCAGCGGCGACATCGAACGAGGCCTCGACGGTCTCGCCTGCGGCGATGACCTGGAATGCTTCTTCATTGAGCCCGGCTACGTTGACCCGAAGCTTTACGCCCTCAAAAGCGACCTTGTTGGCTATAGCGAATTAGTACTGTTCTTCGCTCGCAGAGACAAAACACTTACAGCCCTGGTACACATTGACCTTCTCAACAGTGGCCTTGTCCAGGAAGCTTCCAGTTTTGAGTACTTTCAAATCCTCCGAACCGGTATTGGTGATTACGGCCTTCACAGCCGTGTTGCCCGTCAACTCAAGCTTGACATCAAGAGCCGAGTCGCGCTTGCTGAAATCAAGCGAAACGGCGTTGGCCAGTGAGGCAACGGCAGCGACAGCGAAGAACTTCATTGTGTATAGCGACTGTGGAAGCGATTGAATGAGATGATGAAGTTGATGTTGAACTTTAGAGCTCGCTGTCCGCCGTCTTTATACCGAAGCAGAAGAGTGTTCAATGGGGAAGTGGACGATAGACATGCATCACGTCCGAACGCTCTAGTCATTATGGGAAGCTCGACTGATCGTCCCGCGACCATAAAGTGCGTCGATATTGCTTGCCATCGCATCGGTAGCTATTCGTGCCCTGATACCGGGGCTACAAGCATCGAAGAGGAATGTCCAAAGTCCATCCTCGGTCCGCTCCCCAATCGCACGCAATCTGGCGGTGGGGGTTTGGATATGGTGGCATGTCCGAACGACTACACAAGCCTCGCAAATTGTTCTTGCCTACTAAAACGCATGGTACCGGCATCGAGAATGCCATGTTCTCCAGGCCAAGCGAGAACATCCCGGAATACATAGGTGGAGATAGGAGTCTAGCCCCACACAGCATCGCTTAGCACTCCACCTGCCAAATGCAGTAGTCCAAGATTGCCTTGAGATAATTCCGGGGTGGGCCGACACCTACGCTGATTGGCATATGCTTATCGTAGCTTAAACAACACCTAGAAAGACGTTTCATATTCTACCTGCTCTCTTGGGTTGGCCGAACGTTGCGAAGCGAATTGTTTTGCAGCACGCGCCGCTGCTTAATGCAACCTCCTCCGTAGGTAGCTGAGTGGTTCTACTCGAGCGGGGTCAGTGTAGATCTGACGGCCTTTGCCTGCGTTATCTTCGCATCAAATTCATCTCAATCCCGGCCTGTGGTCCTGGCATGCCCAGACGACAATAAAGGGAAAACACGGCGATTGGTAGGCGGCAAAGGCGTGCAGAGGCGACGCAAGACCTCCGCAATTGGCAGACGTAATTGTTGGAAAGCTTCTCGCATCGAAAATGTGCCCAATTGTACCGTCGGATCTCCCGGGTATCTAGATCGACGCCGCCACCCGCTCACCAACGACTCCAAGCAAGGAGGCTCGCGAACCGGGCATTCAAGGACGGCGAGCCAGTGAGTTTGTGTCTGCATCTCTTCCCTCCAACGACCTTGGCGCTCTTCCGCGATATGAAGCCACCATTTCCGAAATCGGCGGGCTCTTGGTGCAAGGCACGTATTAATTGCTCTGTAGCAGTGCCGAGTTTCTGGTAGCGCTGTTCTTGCCCTCATCTGGAACGATCGCTACAAAGCTGGATGCGACGACTCGAAGCTTGACGGCGCTGCAGTCTTTTGCGAGCTCCAAGGCCCGCATCATGCTCTTCGACCGACTGATTGACAGTTCCACCGTGGGGCTTCAGCTTTGTGAGAGGGGCAAGGCTTGAAATGTAACCCGCCCTCAATGCAAAGCGGCACAATGCTCAAACAGTTCGCAAGATGTGCTCGGCGTAATAATGGTCGCGGACTGAAGCAACACATGGCGCTTGTCATCTGGCAGATGGCAGCTTCATTGGGCATATCGAGTCTCCCAGTGGTGTGAGGTGTGAGGTTGAACGACGGCTGTTGATTTCCTCCCGCTGAAGCGCTTCCACGCACGCTTGCTCGAAAAGGTAAGCGCTTGCCGCTATGAACAATAGGCGCTCTGCGTTATTCTGTCAACGACATAGTTCTGAAGGGAGTCAGTTGTAGGCATATAGCAAGGCTACTAGACCCTCCTTCTGTAGCTCATCGAATACACCAACACCCCTCAACAAGTAGCCATTCCGAAACAACGTCTCTGCCACAATGAGCGCTCAAGCAGACAACAGCAAGCACAGTCGTCCAACCATTCGATGGTTTAGTCAACCTACCAGCCTCCAATCCCCAAGCCACCAAGCCATTATCCAAAGCACCAATCAAAGCACCAACCAAGACGCAAATCCCATCAACGAAATTCAGACCACCGACAACGCAAGTTCTACCAGCAAAGCAGAAGACATCGACAACGCCGAGATCAAAGGGACGTCTAGGCATGAAGATGGTCAAATGATAAGCACATCTTATGTGTATACGAACTCAGTGTGGACCGCGTGCGCAGGTCCGACCAAGATCTTGAGCTGCAACATTAAGGTCGATGCCTCAGATAAGCGAATAAAACAATATCCATGTTGTTGAAATTGCAGGGTCGTAGATAGCCGTAAGTGATAGTTATGCGGCGCCAGTTACGCGAGGCAAAACACCGACTGAACAAGCAAGGACGAAAAGACATGTGACTTCAAACCTAAAAGCATACTACCAACGCAACCAGCTACACCATCCCAATAGCCCCCCAAACCCGCCCACAATCCAAGCCGACAGAGCAATGTCACTCCTCCCAGCAACACAGCCCCAGCCTATCTCTTCTCGTTCTCCTCCGAGCTAGCCTGTGCCGTGATATCCCTCCCAAACGTCGATCATCCGCCGCCGCCTGCTCCATACTCAGCAACACAATCGCCGCCTGACGTACCCATCACGGCGCTATATACTTACCATTCATGGCACTGACAGCCGTGTTCTCCGCTTGGCGAGTCTGCTGCCCTCGGGTGGCTTGTTGTGGCTGCTGGCCAGCGGGGGGGTTGTTCTGGTTCGAGGGCATGATGGAGATTTGGTTTGGGGGCTTCGGGGTGATGGGTGTAGGGAGGGAAGGGAAGGGGGTCGGAGCTGTTGGGTAGTAATATGGCTGACTCTAGAGCAGAAACAGTCGCTCCTTTTATGTGGGGTCGGGTTTCTGTGGTTATGCGATTCGCTTGTGCCCATGGCGAATACATGCAGCGGTCCCAGGTGAGGTGCATCGAGGCCCAGCTTTGGCGGCAGCTTCATACCAATCAAAGTTCAGCCTGACATGCTTTTTCCATCTGCTGCAGCCACATTCGTCCTTCTGATATGGGCAGTCATAATACTGGTCGTGCTTTGCTTACCCCCCGCAAGTGCGGGACTGATCATTCGGCATCGTGCATGGAGCTGTCGTGACAGTGTGGCTTCGTTCTTGCGCAGAGATGTACCGCTCATTGGAAATGCCTTGTTTCTACCCGCACTTGAAGTTGATGGGGGACGTCCGATTTTATCTGTATGTGGTGACTAAGGGGCATAAGGCGCTGTGGGGCGGGTGAGCATGGTGTATAATCGCGGAGGGGGATGGGCTGAGATAGCTGGGATGGGGTGGAGAGCAGGAGAGATAGGTGTACCAGAGGCTGGAAAAAGATGGAATTAGTAAATGTGGGGAAAAGAGATGCAAGTTACAACCTAAACGCAAATCTACCAACCCAAGTAGCTACAATTCAGCATAGCCCCCTACCAAATCCTCCACGTTCCTCCCACCTCCACACAAGGCTGTTACACATAACCATATATACCACCTCCCACCTCATTTGACCCGTTCTCCAACTCCCATACTATGCCGCCGTAGGATTTCTAGCCTCCTCAGCCTTCTCCTCTCCACCGCCAGCAGCTAGCCTCTCCGCTGTCTCCGTTTTGATCTCCTCAGTAATAGTCTCTTCCTCTTCAGCCGGGAAGCCACCCGGGATCTTGTCTTCAATCAATGGCTCCGCCTCGGCTGGTTCCGCTACAACAGGTTCGGTGCTGCCAGCCGTTTGACCTTCAATGAGCTCATCGGGGGCCTCTGCAGGTTCGTCGATGGTACTTGAAGGAGCGTCCTTGACGAGAGCTGGCTCTAGATCGGCCTCGCCCGGCTCTATGTGCTCCTCTTCGTCAAACACCTCCTCTGTGGCTACGGGCTCCGCAGGTGCGGACTCATCACTCTTCTCGATAGGTTCCAACGCAGCGTGCAACTTTGCAGACATCTCCGCAGCAGGCACATCCAACTCGCCATCGGCTCCAATCTGCCAAACCGTGCTGGTAATATCCACATTCAAACTTGCTCGTGGCACCGCAACCTCCGACGTTACGGTCGCCGCCGGGGTCGGCGACGCTGCTGGTTTTCTCCTCTGCGGACCCTTGGCGCGGCCCTTTCGTGCATCCGTCAGGGGCTTCGGAGGTTCCTTCTCCTCTTCCGGCTCGGGTTCTTTGTGCTTAGGTGGGCCTAGACCCAGTTTGCTGTTGAGATCATTGAGGAAACCAGCTTGCAGAGCAGCGATCTTTGAACCAGCCGGGCGAGCGGGGACGGGTGGCTTGGCTTTGGGCTGGGCCGCACCCTCGCCGTTCTCCTCTGATGAGATGGTGGGAACCTTTTCTGATGACCTGGTGAGAGGTTTGCTGGGACGAATGGGAACTTGCGGTTTCGGCCGTTCCGGCAGCAAGGGCGCCTTCTTTTCTACTGGGGAAAGTTCCTTCGGCTTTTGAGGCCTTGAGGGGATGGAAGGTTTGCCAGCCGTCTGTCTGTCTGCAATAGGCGAGTCATCCGCATAATCGCCACTTTCTTCGGTCTGAGGTCCGCTGACGGTGGTTTCTAGCATGCCGTGATTGGGAGCGTCTTCCCAAATATCCTGGCTGGGGAAGCGCTGTTGCATGCCTGGGCGGCTGTTGTCACTGAGATGCTCCTTGTCCAAATGCTTATTCGCGAATCGCCTGGTGTGTTCTGGAAGGAAAGACTGCTGGTCTTCCTGGGTGATGTTCTCCTTACGGGCCTGCTCAGTCTCGGGCTGCTCAAAAACCTTTGCGGATGCGACACCGCCGGGTGTGGGCGGCTCTCGCTCATCCGGGGCTTGAGGGGTGTCGACGGTGGTCTCGAGCTGAAGACTGCTCGGCGTATCTTCCCAAACGTCCTGGCTGGGAAAGTGATGGCGCGCTAGATCGGGACGCTTCTTGAGCTTGTCCAAAGGTGACTTGGGCGTGTGCGTCTCTTCATCCTCAGGGAACAAAGGCTCGTACTCCTTGGTGGATTCCAAAGGTGTACCGGTCCGGTCCAAATGCGCCGGGCTGGGGATGAATCGCTGCCTGTTGGCCGTGTTGTTATTCCGGCTAGAATTTCGGCTAGTAGGCCGTTTGGTGATATAGGAGGGGTGGCCGTCGTCATTGAGGGTGTACTCGCCACTGCCGCGACGTTCTAGTTCAGGCGAGATGGCAGGCTGCCTCCACTCGGTCACCTTGTTCTTCTCGATCTGATCAGATGCGAGAATGGGGGTGCCATAGCCGCGTTCTGACACCCAGCCACCAGCGTCGTCGGTGTTCCCACCCTCTGGACCAAGATCCTCTTTTGGCGGGTCATACCCACCGCCGTGGATCTTGCTCGCGCGGTGTGTCGGAGGATCAATGTGTATGATGTCCTCCTCATTTTCGCCATCTTGCGTCTTCGGCCTCGCAAAGACATCGGCAGGGAAGTTGGACTGGCGGAGCGGAGACTCGGCAACAGGTGCGGACTTGCCGCTTATGGATACAGGACGGCCCGATGGGGGTTGCGGGGAGGCGATTCTGGAGGCATATTCCTCCGTCGCCATGTATCCGATTTGCTCGTCGGGCGTGCCAATAGCGGTCCTCGAGGTCCCTACAATATGATGTTAGCATCTGCCATGAACTGCTGCTTATGCCACCGGTAACGTACCCAATCCATGTCCGTGGGCTCGCGCTTCACGGACCAACTTGTCAAGCTTGTGAGAATCCCAGTTGTAATCCTTCCTGTTTTCCTGAATGTGCGGCCCGTACTCGCCCGCCTTTTCGCGTTTGTGATCTTCTGGGTGCTTCGCGTACCAATCGCGCTCGAACTCGTCCTTGCCAACCTTGCCGTGTCCGTGGAGGCCGTAGCTGCCAGGCGGACCTTGGAAAACCTCCCGACCGCTCTTGGTCCGAGTGTGATGACGCGGGGTGCCAGTCTGCCCGGTCTTGTTGAAAAAGCCCACGCCGGTTGAAAGGGACTGGTCAAATGGCGAGGGACTGGGCGCCTGCACATCTCCCGCATTCGGGTACATGGGCACCTGCAGACCGATTTCCGGAATGCCCTGCTCGTCCTCCCGCTCCTCTTTGTGTACCGAGCTGGGGCGCGTGTTCCCACCAACCGAAGATCCCGACCCCGCAGCCGTTGACCGGTCATCGGGCAACAGCCTACCGAAGCCGGCAGCCGCAGCCTGCGAGGAATCGGTACGAGTCACCGTCTGAATCCTACTCTTCGCGGTAGAGCTGGGCACCGAGGCCGTGGGGGCGTGAAGGGGCAGATCGCCGGGCACCTGCGATTTTTGCTGCGGGGCGGCGTCGCTCTGGTTGGTGAGCGTCTTGGAAAGATCGTCGAAGCTGGCGTACTCGTTGCCCTCCTCGCCGAGTGACGGAAGGCTGACGCTCGGTGGGCGAGATGGCAGCTCGGTGCTAAGGCGGCTTCCCTTCTGCTGCCCACTGGGCCTGTGGTCGAAAGTCGGGTCGTTCAAGGGCGAGCGCGTAAAGCTCTCGCGATTGGGAGAGATGGAGCGGTCGATGCTGCGCTTGGGACGCGGTGGGATCTTGGGGACGTCCATAAGCGAGGAGCTCGCCGCCTGAGCCTGCGCTCGCGACGGACGCGGGGGTATTTGCGGGGGAGCGCTCATTGTTGTGGCTCTGTGAGGGTGGTGGTGGTGGAGCTTGGGAGAGAGGATATGGAGGCTGAGTCGCTAACTGCAAGATAGGATGGTCAGTGACGTGCTCAGGCCATTGCATGCGTGAAACGGTGGAAGTGAGATAAGCAGCGGTTCCGGGCAAATCAAAGGCTCAAGCTCTTGGACCAGAAGTCTCAACACCTGCAAGCTCACTCGGCGACAGAGATGCAAGCAGCAGGAACCCGGCCAATGGGGATCGCGGCAATTGAGCCTAGTCCAAGCTGTTCGGCGCAGACAAAGCGGGAAACGGGCGGGTACTGACCTCGACTAGACAATTGGGCGCGGTGTGATTGAGAAAGATGGAGAGAACAAGCTCAAGACGTGGTCTGGAGAAAAGGCGCAGAGGCGGAGCGAGGGCTGGCGCAGGGTGGTTAGTTAAGTATCGATCGCAGCATCGGTGGACCCGCAGTGATGCAAGCTCGCTCGGCTGCGCAGGCCATGCGCAAGCCATGCGCGCGTTTTACATGCACATGTTGACGCCCGAAACCTGAATCCCCCGCCTACCCCGGCTTTTTCATACACGACATACCGTCTCCCGTGTATGGAAATGCCTCTGGGGGCCATTGCATACACGCACCAATACCACGCCTTGTATTACAGCCAACAGCTGGGTGGCACCAAGTGAGAGCTACATGCTCGTCGCCCAGCCGCTAGGTCGCTTTGGGGAATGCAGACGGATCGCGATTGCAGGCATCGTGAACATTCAACGGCTGCGCTTAACCGTGGCCGTAATCCACAGGGCTTCCTTTCTCTCGACGTGGTTTGATGAATACAGTCAATCCTCACAACCTACTTCGTCCGTGTCACGAAAGCCATGTATACCCACCAGCACTCTTGCGGCAATTCCATACACGCAGGTTCTTCACACCAGCTGCGTTCGCTTCGCCGCCACTCTGCTCTAGCGTTCCCCGCGGCTGATCACCTGGCAAAGCCTGCCGTTCCTGGGCCAATCCAGCCATACATCGTCATCAAAGTCGCCAGTGACGTTTCCGCGGTGAACAACTTGGGTTCTCGAATCCTCTACGCGAAAATGACATCGCTCAGCATCACCACAACACTCCAACGTAAACAAGGCTTTGAGGAGCATATTGTGTTTGAAGATTGCCAAATCAATTGTTGAGCCCCAAGCCCTTGAAATCCTGACTACCTATTCTTTTCGAACACAGACTCCACACGTCAAACGCCTAGCTATTCGTTGATGATACAAGAAGGTGAAACCTGCAACCTCTCGAATGAAAATCGTAGCCGTCCAGACCGGCCAAAAAGCTCAGACTCCGTAGTCCCCGGGGACTGAAACGCATGCAGATCCGCGACCGCAGCATACCCTCTTCTACATCCACTACTGTTCCGCCGCATCGATATCCCGCTGTTGTATCCCTATATGATCATCTGCGCGACACCATGCCCGCCTAGCGTCTTGCTGCCCTGGAACGCTTGGCCCTTGAACCCAGCGAGCGCATAGAAGACGGCAGCGAACAGCAAGAAAACCGCCGGGACAATCAAGCTAGTCACCATAGCCAGCAGACTCAGCCACTGCACTATGCTCATGACCAAGTAGATGGCGGCGCGCATGTAGTTTGTCTCGAACTTGCGAATGAAGGTATCGAACTTGGGCGACGTCGGGCAGATGCGAAGGAGGAGCGGGATCTCGATGAATATGATGATGAAGGCGAACACTCTGTGTGTGGTCAGTGGGGTGGGTCGCGGGTGGTGGAGGTGGAGGTGGAGGTAGGAACGTACAGGCATACGATGCTGAAAGCGATGACAAAGTTGGCGTGGAAGATGTTGGCGATTCCGAGGGCGAAGCACAGGATGATGCACAGTACGCCGGTCCTAATGAGGTCAGCAGGTGCTCCAGTATGCAGTCCATGTCCTGTGTCCGACGCCAAGTGGTGTCTTTGGATGGCCGGGTATTGCGGATGCTGCGAGGCGCAAGCCTCAGAACCACGTCTGCGTTCCCAGCACCGGCTCAGCGGTGTGTGTACGGAGCACTCAAGTAGGAGCAGAGACAAGGAAGATGCGCGACTGACCATTGACCGTAGATACCTGCGCAACGAGCCAAGTCAGCAACCAGCCAGCATCTCACACCACGGGCTCCTTACTGAAATTCCGCGACTTGAACTCCTCAGCGAGCGTCATGACTGCGACTGTAGCTCCGCGATGGCTCTAGAGACTCGAATGCGTGAAAGTTTGAGGGCGGACAGAGGTGTCGGGCGCGGTGGAGAGCTGTCTTTGGAGAGCTTTGTCGGCGTTGGGAGCTCAGCCGCGACAAACAGCTCAAGCGGCGACGGAGCGTTGTTTATCAGTCCTTGACTGTGTGGCACGGGTGGCGGCGTACGCGTAAGGCTATGGTGGCGCTGCAATAAATAGCGTGCGGGTCGTAATCGTTTGTATTGTTGCCTGGCTGTTTGGCTGCGGGTAGTGATGATGGCCGTCTGCCGTCGGAGGCTCGGTTTCCAGAAGTTCCACGTAACGTGGCGCGGCACTTGCCGGCTCTCACCCGCACAGCGCAGCACAGCAACACCAAACACCACCCCTGGGTCGCAGCTGGCGTTTCACTACTTTGTTTACTTTCAGCCCGTCTGCTGCACGGAAAGAGCAATTGTGGTCGGAAAAGCCGCTTCACCTCCGTCCCGCAGCCCTCTACTCTCCACGACATGACCACCCCGCCAAGCTCCCTCTGCAGATCACGACACCCACGCCATGAACCCGGAGGAAAAAGTGTATCATGAGCGCTTCATGCGCGAGGCCATCGCCATGGTGAATCACCCTCTACTCGAGCTCTCCGCACCTACCCCCGTCGGCTGCAATTGGCTGACTCGTGTGCGAGTGACAGGCTGAGCTTGCGCTGAAGAGCGACGAGACGCCCGTGGGCTGCGTCTTTGTGAAAAATGGCGAGGTCATTGGCCGCGGCATGAACGAGACGAACCGCACGCTCAACGGCACGAGACACGCCGAGTTCGTCGCGCTGGCCGGCATCTTGTCCACGATGCCCATCAGCACCCTTAAGCAAACGGACCTCTACGTCACCGTCGAGCCATGCGTCATGTGTGCTTCCATGTTGCGCCAGTATGGTATCCGAGCTGTGTATTTTGGGTGTTGGAACGAGCGCTTCGGCGGCACTGGTGGTGTGCTGAACATCCATTCCGAGTGAGAACATGAACATTGAACTTTCGAAAAGTGCCACATACTGACTGCAGCAGCCCGAGCGTCGACAAGCCGTATCCCGTCACTGGCGGCATCTTCAGGGAGGAAGCCATCATGTTGCTGCGCAAGTTCTACGTCCAGGAGAACGAGAAGGCGCCGGAGCCCAAGCAGAAGAAGACGCGCGAGCTCAAGACGGAAATTCTGCCCATGGACATCCATGCCCCGAAGTCCACCCCATCCCCCAGCCTGGTTTGACAGAGCGTCAAGGTTTCCTTCTCCCATTGTATAGATACCCCTCAGCATACAATGGCGTTACTGTCAGTTCGCTGCAAGTTTCCTCTATGTAGCTTGTCTATACAAGCATTTTCGCTATAAAACTTCATCCGCTTTCATCTTATCTTCTTCGAGTCGGTATCTCGTACTCACTTTCACTGGCCTGCACCAATGCGGCACTTTTGGGCTTCTACTCCTTTGTGAAGCAAATCTTTGTTCGGCCGCACTGGGCGTGACGCCGCCGCCGTCTATATTCACTCCTGCTGTTCTATTTGTTCTTGTCACCTCTACGTGGCCAAGTGGCGCCCTCCGCTATGACGGCAGGTTCCTGTTCGGGGAAAAATCTCGATGCTGCCGCCGAGTTAGTGAAAATTGGAGTACATGTCTTGGGCGTGTTTGCTCAGGAGATCGAGACCGCCGCCGTATATACCTCAAGTTCCACGCACCGAGATCGCAGTACTGCACGCACAACCCTTCAACAGACGTCCGGATTTATTCAATGGCAAGCCACCCGGTGAGCTACCCCATTACGGGGGACAGATTCTCACTGCTCAACCTACCACCCGAGCTACGGAATTTGGTTTATGGCCATCTACTTACAAACAATCGAGACCCGGACAAAGGTAATCTCTTCATCAATGACATTCTCCGGCGGAAACACATCCGTGCCCTTCCAGATGCCAAGCGCAACTGGAAGTCCCTCGGAATTGCTCGTCACTGGGGTATATACAATGAAAGTAGCCCTGTGCAGAAGCAGCGTAACGAGGTCCCCTTGGAGAACATTCCCCTGAATGCACCACCACGACGAGGAGAATATCTACCACGCAAACCGCTACCGCCTCTCCTCGATACGGTCATCTTGCGCGTCTGCCGCCAAACCGAGGACGAGGGACTGCACATGATGTACTCCAAGCACATCATATCAATCATCATCAAGACGTGCAACTCGCAACTCGAACCAATCGAAACTCGTTTCAGCGCTACCCTCGAGTTCCCCCGAATCACGACACTGCGTACGGAAATTCAATTCCGCGCCGACGACAAGGGCGACCTACCATCCAAGGAACATGTTGTGGCTATCAATCCGCATACGACATTCTCATTCACCAACATGCCATCGCTCCGGTCACTGCAACTTTATGTAACATTTGCAAAGGAAAATCGACCGATGCAGGCAGCTCGTTTTGCGGACGAGTTCAATCGTAGCTGGAGGAGCATCCCGCGGTACTTGGGGCCTATGCGGGAATTGCTGGTGGCCATTGCGGCGCTTCCAGAGGGAGTGAATGTTTTGTGGGGTGTGACGGAGGAACAGGAGCAGAGGGAGGATTTTGGCGGTCAAGCTTGTGTTGCGAAGGATGCATTGATGGATATTCGCGACGCTAATTTGGCTGATTTGGCTGAGGGTCGAAGGGAGCGCGGGCCAACGGCGCGGATGTAGCTAGGGTGGATACTCCTGGGTGTGGTGCAGAACTAGGTCGGCGGTGAATGGACGGTTAAGACTTGATAACAGACATGTCGCTTGTCTCAGTTTTGGTATTGGGGATTCTAGCGTGCACGGCATGGCACGATGAACATGGCGGCGCCCGTGTTGGTCACTGCGTCACGTCCGGGAGTAGATGGCACGGCGAAGTAGGCGGCATTTGTCCGATTGCTATCTCAACGACTTCATTGCAACATATATTCAAGATCCCTCTCGTCCACAGAACAGACATCTCGTCCACAGAACAGAAAACAACTATTCTTTTCTAAATACTTCTTCTCACAAGTACAACCTTACACTATTCACGCCAGCCCTCCAGAACGTCCTCGTGCTCTACCACGTGAACCTACTTCACTATACACACCGCAACCACCTCCCAGGAGCATGGGCAACCAAGTCCGCACCCAACTTCAAGAGGAAAGTCAGATATACTTCAGACCGCGACATTCCACACGCCATCTCGAATTCGAACGCACATCTAGATGTCACCATCGTGATAGATGAATATGCGTTCGTTGGGTTTTTCGACTTATTCGTACATGGCCGATGGCCCCCATCTAAGCAGGCCGTGACGAAGTGATTGAGCAAGTACTAACGTCGCCCCCCGGACCTTTCATGTCTGCCATTCATACCAAGACTTGCCGCATGTACATATGCACTTGCACGTGAGACCTTATTTCAAGAACTTGAAAGCTCTCTACGTGTACATTTCACCGAACCGTTGCACAAATGCAAACCCAACATGCACCGATGACGAAACAAAGACGTCCAAGTTAAGTTATCAGTCTTTCAATATACATATATTAGATATGTCCATCGCGTCTTTAGATCGACATGCTCCACATCCCCATATCCAGATCGCCCATGGCGTTCCAGTCGAATCTCCGTCTGGCCTAAACGCGAAACGTTATATCAACAAGAAAGATGACGCACAGTGTATGCCAAGAACCATAATGCTGCGCCAGGTCGCGGTCGAAAAAGCTTCGCCGGTAGTAGTAAGATAGTACGCCGACTGTAGCGTAGATGTATCGCACAGATGCGAAGTAGATAGGGAAAGCAATACCGACACCCAAAACACCAAATAGCAACCGTTTCGTAGATCGACTCGTCCCGTGGTATTGTGCGTAAAATGTAATCATACCCCGCCCATGTTGGAAAATGCTCAAAAATGCAATTGCGCCGTTCGCTTCGCTTCGCTTTGTGATAAAGGTGCTCACTGGAACATCCACTGGCAGTGGCAGGAATCCGAAGGATCGCTCCGTTTCCCCACATCTCTCCGCCTCCGGCTAGGGGCGTCTGACGGCACAGTATCCAACCATGAGCCGATGCTGGGGTCGTCCTCTTGGAGTCGTACCATTATGGGACCATTCTCGCTACTTGCCAGTGCTAGTTGTCCGTTCTCGAGCAATTGCATTTTTTGGCAGATGGGTTGTGGTGCGTTGGGAATCCGTCTCTCCTCAATCTTGACGATGCGTGGGTAGGATGGAAGTCGGGGAAATGAAGGTGGAGAATTGCTATTCTCGTTGTCCTGACGTTTCTGAACAGAGCTGGGGGTGGGGGAAGGCACGGACCCCCCGAATGATGCTATTTCTGTGGTTATGGATGCAAAAGGATCGGTGGGATTCGGCGTAGGGAGGCTGCCAGTCATGGTGGCCGCGGTCGAATTGTCCTGTACATAAATGTAGCCTTCGATATATGTCCCGTTCCAAGTACAGACCCATGGGGTATCTCCGGGTTGCACTTGGAAGCGATGGCGAAAAGGCCTTTCACCCTCTCGCTTCCGAAGAGATTGGCCAGCAGCGAATTCGTCCGGAGTCAGTACCACAATTTTGTCGTACGTGGTAGCAAAGTGCCATGCGGGCCCGTACCCCTTGAAGTCCAGGTCGGTGACGAGCTGCATGCTCTCATTTTCAATGGACGGTGGTTGGAGTCCGTATTGAATGGCACCATCTGGTGCGATGAACGGTGCAATGTTGGCTGAAGGAGGATCCGAGCCGAAGATTGTAAGCACAAGGGGAGCGAACGACATCTTGCACGACCAGGCGGAGTACTGGTTCCCCTGGGTCAGACAGCCAGGGCTGGCTTCTTGTGCGGACCCCAGGGGGAGGAAGAAATCGCCAGTGGCAAGCGGCGGCAAAGCAACAGACGATGTGATGGGTGTAGCATCGAAGAGCGTATTGCTCGGTCCTGAGACTTGTGAAGCCCTGTCGAGGTCAGTGGGGTGATTTGGATGGGACCAAACAGATACTTACGGGTCCTCGTGCTTGCTGTCTTTGTTCTTGTTTTCCCTGTCCTTGTCCCTGTTCTTAGTCTGCTTCGCAAAGAAAGAGCCGATGGCAGCACCGAGGATGACGGCAAGGATGATGAGCAACACGAAGAGAAACAATGCCAAGGTAACGGGCACCTTTCCCCAGAGCTTCTTTTTGCGCCAATTCACTTTCTTGAGGCTTCTCGCCGGTTCCACCTTTTCTAACGCGCCTCCCTCGTCCGTTAGCAACGATGCAGATTCTGAGTCGGTGGCGGGTCTGGGATCAGCTACACCTCCTGTCTGTGTCTCGGGTCGCCTAGGTGGCAGCATGGCGGGAATGATAGGCGCGACAGGGGTGATGGGCGACATGGGTGATACGGGCGAGGGGAGGTCGTTGGTTAACAGGGTGTCGTCAGATGCTGTCCTTGGATCCGGCACCGCATCGACGTTGGTAGCGCTGGCTTCGGCTGCCATGGACGCTTTGGTGGGACCTTGATCCGGGTACCTCGAATACGGCGGTAGCTGTTCAGTGTGTCCGTCCAGTCCGATAATGTCCTGCTCTTCGCCGTCGGGACCGATTTGCCGGCGATAGGCGGTGGCAGTTCCTGGGAATCCCACGGGGATGACTGCTTGAGGCACGGGGACAGGCTCTTCGTCTTCGACCACGTTCTGCGGGTACATGCCATACGGGTGGGTCGGCCCTTGCAGTGATAGGGACTGCCTGGGGTGCTGCTGTGTTGAAGTAGTTGCGATGCTGGAGCTGCGCGCCATGATATGCTGCGGGTACATGCCGTAGGGGTGGCTGGGGCCAGTGCCCAGTGGGCTATCAGGCCGTGTTGTCGTCGCAAACGATGCCGTCGAGCTGACCGATTCGCGATGGCGCAAAGGCGTCGCGTGTGCGTTGGGGCGTTGGCTGTGCAGGTTGGGAAGCCGGTGCTCGTGGGTTGTGGCGTCGTGGTCGAAGGGCGTCTTCGCTGTGCTGTTCCGTGTCGCTACCCGGCGCAGGTCTGTCGATTCGGCAGATTTTGTGGTCGTCATCTGCGGCCGTGTCGGTTCGTTCCGGTCGTGACTCTGCCGGCCGCCATCGCCGCCTTCTCTCGCATTCCCAGGGCGAAAGCCGTCGGACACAGAGGGCATGAAGTCGTCCTCGTCTACGTCCACGTCCAGCGCATACTCGTCGTCGAAGACATCCGGATTGTCGCGCGGCCGCTGGGGCCGGGCGTCCTTGCTGTTGCGTCGGTCCATCGCGTCGTGCGTCCCTGATCAGCCCGGACGGCTGCGTCGCCCCCTACACACCACCAGAGGTTGCAGATCAGGTCCGGGGGGGCAATGGGTGCAATTCGCACTCAAGGGCGGCGCGCGGGCGATGGGAGCGGTCGTGCGGTTGTGCGATGCGTGGAGGCGGGTCGGGGTGTTGGTGTGCAGAGGATTGGCAAGACCCAGACTTGAGACGGGAGGCATTGGCCGACTGTCTCGAAAGAATGCGTCCCGCGACGGCACTTCCCACGCTAGGACGCTAGCCGGGGCCCAGCGTTCAATACCTCACTCGTTTCAGACGAGCCCTCTATCAACAGCCACAGCGCCGCGATCAAAACGGCAGCTTGCCCGCCCACAGAGCCAATTGCGCTGGCTCGGTGCGACGATGCCCTCTGCTGCATCATGCAGCGCCGTTGCCGTTGCCGTTGCAGTTGCAGAGGGTTGCGCTGTGCGGTGGTGCTCGTGAGTGATTGCAAACCTTGCATTTAGCCAGGTCGTACGGCAGATCATCTCCTGGTCCCCTCCCATCAATCTCTTATACATGTATCTATCCGCTTGACCCAGACGACAGCCCGGCGCGCGCCCAGCCTGTGTGGCTTCTGGCGCTGGCCCTCACCCGCACCGTCCAACAGCACACGACACGAATGACGCTTGATCGCGCTCGCAAAGCGTTGCAGCGAAACATGGAACTGCCTGTCATTCCGCCGAGAAACTCGTGAGCACTTGATGACTTGATTGCATGACGCGATTGAATGATTCCGCTCGCCGAGCCACTTCATGTGTAGTAGATTGTTTTTCACGATTCGCTTACGGAAGGACTCCCGTCTCGAACACCCAAACACTTTAAGTAGGGCGCATACGATGTCAACTCCGGCCTTTCGACAGCTGGACTACATGTGAAGGAGACTGGCTCTCGACAGCTACGAATGGGACGACATGTGAAGGAGACAGTTGCTCTCGACATGGCGGTGATGCGGTCGCTTGATGCCCAGTGCCTTTGGAGGCTGCGCCACAGAGTGCGTCGTAAGAGCAAGATATCGCCGGCGTCTAGCATGGGGCCCCTCTAGTTGGGCTTTGCAGAGTACGACTTCGCACCCCAAACCTAGGCATCGGGCCATTCGTGCATGATTGTAGAACGGCTGTCGTACTGTGCAACGTAACTGAGCTGGATTGATGAAGGTGAGTCGATAATCTCTCGTCGAGTGTGTTGTCGGCTGATCCCCGCTTGCACGTTTCAGTCTTGTATACCTGCCAGAAGTATTGAAGTGCTTCGAAAGGCTGTGCGGTAACGGGCTGTCCGTGTCCCATTAAGCTGGTATACATGTCTCGAGAGGTGGAGTACTTCCATCGCTCGTATGTGGATGCACGGGCTCTCACCACACCTGTCATCTCCGCGAGAGCCAGCCTATGGCAACTGGCTACCATAGGAGGTGCAAATGTCAGCGATTGACTGATTCATCCAGCTGTCTCTATTCACGTGAATACCATGTCATGTTCGTCGAGATAGATGACGCTGCTTCTGTAAAGCCGCGACTGAAGGATAAGAGCGTGAGTGGCTGTACCGTGGATTGCAATTGTTTCAAGCTGAACTGCTTTGCTGAAAGATACCCGCAGCAAACCTCGTCGATAGTTGACAGCGGCTAACTTGCATAAGGCGTGTAACGGCTGCCGCGTGGCCCTGTTGTATCACTAGGAGTACAGTCGTACCTTTTCAGTGGGGTGGTCACCCTTCCGAGCTGCCGATGCAAGTATGTCCAGATCACAAGAATGCTGTGTCAACGAGCTTATGACGTACGTTTCGCAGTCCATTTGTTTGTGAACACCAGGCACCCAGAGTGGTAGTAAGGTCGTGTTTCTACTAGCGGAAGGGAGTCAAGACACCAGCCAGACTAGATTTTGCTGCATCGCCGCTCGTAGTCTTACCAGCAGACTCATCATCCGTACGCTCGCTTCAATGGGTGAAGAATAATTGAACCTGCATCTCCCGCCAGCACAATACTGGAATGGCACTTGATCACGCACATTGGCGTACAGCAATACCTCGATTCCATCAAAGATGAGCGACGAAATGCTTGACCTCCTCGCACCCGTCCAAGACGATGAAGAGCGAGCTGCCTTCCTGCATCTCGATCCGGCCGGTTTCTACATCCGGCATCCACCACCAGCCCACGAGCTGCGCTCGTTCATCACGCCGGACGAGCAGGTCTTCCAAACCATCCACATGGGCGCTGCCGTCATCGACTCGGGCGCATGGCTACTGTCCGTTACCGGCCTCGTCGACCGACCCTTCGCGCTGGATCTGAATCTACTCCGACGGCTGCCCCGCCGGACGATCACCGCGGTGCACGAATGCTTCGGCAGCCCGCTGAAGCCCGCGACGCAGAATGTCTGGCGCGTGGCCAACGTGCGGTGGACCGGCGTCCGGTTGAAGGACGTCGTCGCGCTCGCTCGCCCGCGCACCGGTGCCTCGTTCGTGTGGACCGAGGGCCTCGATCGCGGGACGTTCGGCGGCGTCGTGGCGGACCGGTATCAGAAAGACCTGCCGATGGACAAGGCCATGGACGAGGATGTGCTGCTCGCGTATCAGATGAACGGCGAGCGGCTGAGCAAGAATCGCGGCGGTCCCGTGCGCCTTGTGGTACCTGGGTGGTTCGGCACGAACTCGACTAAGTGGATCTCGAAGATCGAGCTGCGGGATCGTCGGGCGCCAGGGCCCTATACAACGACGTTCTACAACGAGCCGGATCCGACAGGGCCGACGGGTCCACAGAGGACGATGCGAGCGGTGTGGCAGATGGAGCCGAACTCGATGATTGTGAGGCCCGTCTCGGGCGAAGAGCACGAGGGGCACGAGGTGAGGGTCGAGGGCTGGGCTTGGAGTGCGGATGGCATTGCGGGCGTGCAGGTGAGTGGAGACGGCGGGCAAAGCTTTTCAAACGGTCAAGTAGAAGAGCGGGTAGAGGCAAGTTGGCAGAAATTTACTGCGACTCTGCAGCTCAAGCCTGGACGGTGCACGATCTTGGCTCGAGCGACTGCGTTGGATGGACGCTCTCAGCCCTTGCAGGGTCGACGAAATCACTGCCATAGCATTGAGTGCGTGGTCAAATAGGCCAAGCCGTCCACAGACACAGGTAGTGCAAAAGGCAAAAGGTCAAGAACGCGCGGTGGTAGCTGAGCGGTAGCGGTAGCGGTAGCTGTAGCTGAAGCTGTAGCTGTAGCTGTATCAACGGCACTCGGCCGACACCATAACCCCGCACACCTAGAACAATCAGTTGCGATGTTTGTGGTACCACCCCTCATTAAGTAAACCTTTGATAATCAATCAGTTTGGGTGTACGGGTCCATTTGTCGGCCGAGTGGCACGTCACAACGGCTGCACGGCCATGCAGGCGCAGCACAGGGCCGTCATACCGTACGACCGGATGGTTGCTGTGTGGGCCATGGTTGGGAGCACGAGTGTCGCGCTCGTGGTAATTCACCACTTCGCAGTGTTGGTTCCTGGCGCTAGCCGCTTGAGGAATGACAATGGGCACCCTGCATCTCGCTTCGCTAAGTGCTTCCCGTGTTGATAGGCTCGTGTTATTGAAGGACCGACTGTCTCGCGCCGTCGTCGCTGCACTAAACGCTCCGACTGCGGTGGCTAGTGTGCCGGCGCTACAGAGAGAGAGAAGGGAAGCAGAAAAAATGCCGTTCACTGTCTGGTGTGGAATTGGCTTGGTGGCGACATGGGACGGAGCAATACCCAGGCAAGGTGCAATGCTGCCCCACCACTGCACGTCTGCCGGACAGAAGCACACAGCTATACAATCTTTGCGCCGACAGGCGCACCAAGCGCGGGCAAACCGTAATTGTTGAGGACCGAGATCTCACGCACCAAAGCAGCTTAATCCTCTATCGAAAGTACTTATACACACAGGGGATCGCCGCTACCTAGACCGCAATTTTGCCTTTGTCGACCGCTCTAATTACTTAACCAGCGGTGTACGCGCCCCCACCAACACTCTTCCTTACCCCCCCTTTGTCTTCCTTCCCCTCTTCCATACACCACAATCATGGCTGCCCGCCCTCAGAACATCGGTATCAAGGCCATTGAGCTTTACTTCCCCAGCCAGGCAAGTACAGCGCAAAGATCCCGCCGCCTTGCACTTTTCTGGAGCACGCGCTCTTCGTGACGACGACGCTAACTTTGTCCCAGTGCGTCGCCCAGTCGGAACTCGAGAAGTTCGATGGCGTCTCCACGGGCAAATACACGATCGGCCTCGGCCAGACGAAGATGTCCTTCTGCGACGACCGCGAGGGTAGGCGTTTGCACACACCACGCACGCGAGCCGGGCTAATGTGAGGTTTTCGCAGACATGTACTCGCTCGCCCTGACCACCCTCTCCTCGCTGTTCAAGAAGTACAACATCGACCCCAGCTCGGTTGGCCGCCTCGAGGTCGGCACCGAGACGCTGCTCGACAAGTCCAAGTCGGTCAAGTCGGTCCTGATGCAGCTGTTCGAGGAGTCGGGCAACTTCAACGTCGAGGGCGTCGATTGCGTGAACGCGTGCTACGGCGGAACAAATGCCATTTTCAACTCGATCAACTGGGTCGAGTCCTCGGGCTGGGACGGCCGTGACGCGGTCGTGGTGGCTGGCGACATTGCCCTTTACGCAAAGGGCAACGCGCGCCCCACGGGAGGTGCTGGCTGTGTGGCTATGCTGATCGGGCCCGATGCCCCCTTGGTCTTCGATGCGGGGCTCCGCGGCTCCTACATCACCCATGCCTACGATTTCTACAAGCCCGACCTTACGAGCGAGTACCCTTACGTGGATGGCCACTTCTCCAACCGGTGCTACACCGAGGCGACCGACGCCTGCTACAAGGCGTACAATGAGCGCGAGAAGACGCTCAAGTCGCAAGCGAACGGCACCAATGGCGTCAACGGCCACTCCAAGGAATTGGAGACGCCTCTGGACCGATTTGACTACATGGCCTTCCACACCCCCAACTGCAAGCTCGTGACCAAGTCGTATGCGCGTCTGCTCTACAACGACTACCTCGCGGACCCCAAGAACCCCATCTTTGCCGATGTACCCGCAGAGATTCAGTCGATTGACTACAAGACCTCCATCGCAGACAAGACGGTGGAGAAGACTTTCATGGGTCTCTCCAAGAAGAGGTTCGCTGCCCGCGTCCAGCCCAGCACTCAGGTGCCGACCATGTGCGGTAACATGTACTGCGGAAGTGTCTACAGCAGCTTGGCCAGTCTGATCGCCAACATCGGCAGCGAGGCGTCCAATGGCAAGCGCGTGGGCATCTTCAGCTACGGTAGCGGTCTTGCTTCTTCCTTGTTTTCTTTGACGATCAAAGGCGACATCACCGAGATGCAGAAGCAGCTCGACATCCATGCGCGCCTAGAATCCAGGCGCACTGTGACGCCAGAGGTCTTCGACGAGGTACGTTTGTGATGGCTTCTCTTATCCGTTCGCCTGACTAACATACCGCAGATGTGCAATGTTCGCCAGCGGGCTCATCTTAAGAAGAACTTCACTCCTGAAGGCAGCACGGAGCACCTGTTCCCCGGTACCTACTACCTCACCAACATCGACGACATGTTCCGACGAACATACGAGATCAAGCAGTAAATCTGTCAGCCTCCGATATCGGACGCGGGCATGATTGCCTTAGGCCTTCGACGCGACAACTTCAGTCCATCGATTCGTCGCATTTGCAGGAGTCATTCTATGATTCGGCTTAGACCTCGCTAGCTGCCCCATTCTTATACCTTTCGGGCGGCCTCTAGATCTCCTTGGAGAGTCGATTGAGCGCGATTTTATGATCAGACGATGGCGGGATATGGATGGAGAGAGAGATAATATAGAGGTGAATACGGTTTCTTTAGGTAGCACTAGCATATCCGTGTGAATATGCATGCAATGCTCTAATTCTAGTTCTTCGGGGCATTTTTTACAAACCTGAGACCGCGTGGTTGCCGATGCGTTCGTCTCATGTGTCCGCTGCTGAAGCTGCCGACCACGGCCGCCGCCTACTCGCTTTTTGACATATGGCCGAACGTAGAGCTACCCGTTCGTTGCAGCCATTCTTCTTCCCGCCTACATTCACATCATGCACGAGTGCCATGCTCTTGACCAAGAGGAGAGATGTTGTTCCGAGCTGGCCCAGAGTGTTCCCGTGTACCAATGCACCACAGAACGCCAATTCAAATGTTCTACACCATGTCCGACCCCCACATCGCCCATCATTCCAGCACACCATCGATCTCTCCCGGTAGCCGTGTTACCCGTCGTTGTTCCCAATTCTCGAGGTCTTTCGCTTGTAATCTCTGCAAACATCGTCAGCAACCGTCCCTAGCTCCCGCCGCGTTTCCCCAAAACGTCCCAACCCACAAGGCTGCACTCACATAGTACTCATCCTTCATGTTGACCTTCCGTCTATCCTGGCCCAACCCCATGCGCTCCTCCTGGGTTATCTGCTGGTTCTTGCGATCATAGCGTTCGTAGCGCAGCGCCGTCGCGGGCGTCAGCATAAAGGAGCCCGCTACTATGGTCGTGAGGAAGGGGAGCCCGAAGAGCAGGAAGGGGTGCTTTGTAAGTGCTTTGCGGTACTTTGAGGCGAGGGTGTTGGGGAGTGTGCCGCGGAAGGATTTGGAGGCGAAGGGGCCGAGGCGCGCGGGAGAGGGGCGCATTTCGGCGATGAGAGGGACGGAGGAGGGTCGTCTGCGCGCGGTCTGTTCACAGGTGTCGTGTTGACGACGGTCGCATGATGATGGAGCTTCGATGGGCGGGCCACTTCGACTTGTTAGTGGCTTGGCGAGGTCACGGGATGTCGCGTTTTATTATACGCGCCTGTTCAGTCGACTGCATCTCACGCCCCGCGATCCATTCAAACGACTACACCTCTGAACTTGCACCAGCCTAACACTTTCCTCAGCGTTGACCCAAATCTGCTACCTGGTTCAACCTACCCGCTATTCTAGGTCAACACAAGGCTTCCGTCACCGCAATCCCGCCAGCTTCCCCTTCTGCCTGGCACAGATATCCAACTTGCTTGCTGCGCGTCTCGCAATGCAAACCCGATAATCTTGCAACATGGCCCGCAGAGGCGGGACCTCGACTCAGCGGCAAGCCCCGCAGCCCGTCCCACATGGAAACCTCAACGGACTGCCGCCGCCATCGACTATCCCAGCCCAAATCGTTCACAATGCGGCGAGGCTTGTAAACGCCGAACAGGACGCTGCACACAAGCCGCCGTTCGTCGACCAAGTGAAAGACTTCCTCAGGAAACCGGAGCTGGACGATCCAGATACGGTCTGTATCGCTTTCATCTGCACTATTGCAAAGGGCGGAATCGATCCGTTCTTTGAGCATGACCCATTTGGACCGACAAGGGTCGAGCTGGAGGACCTGATTGTCCACAGCATTGCCGCATTCCAGGTCATCTTCGAACACAAGCCTTATCTATTGCTCAAACCAACACACATTGAAGACGATGATGGCGATTCCAGACCCCCCATTTTCCTCTGGCTTTTCCCGAAGCTTGTGGGCTTATTGGCACAGGATGAGAGTCTCAACGTCGACACACACGTCCAAGGCTTGTTGAATGTGTTTCTACGAGTTCTGTCTCGATCGGCAAGTACTTTGCGTCAAAATGAGGCTATCATACAGCTCTATATATCCTGTGTGCAGAGTATGTATCAGTTAATTTCGAGCGAGGTTTTAAACTTACAAGTCTAGATATCTTGTTGGCATTGGAACGTGCCGAGGAAATCCTTGAAGCCTCTGTACCGACTGTAGACATTACAATCCCGTCCGCTAGCAGCATCACCGAGTTTTGGCCAGACATCCAGCATTTGGTCGCTGTCCCGCAAGATTTGCAGAGAACCATTACAGTGCCAGTCCGAGCAATTTACGTCGGCTTTCGACTCAGTCAGGCTCTACTTGAAAGTTGCCTTACCCCTGACCGAAGGCCGAATAGCCTCGACAACCATGAACATCTACGTCCATGGGCCTTGGATGTCTGCAGATCGCTTTGGGAGAGCCTGCGAAGATGGTCAACTTCTGCGGACTCAAATTCAATTCAGGGTGTGCTCCAGGCCATGTACATGGAGCAGCTGAATTCGCTGGCTTTCCCGAACCCCAACGCGCCAGACGACTTTGCGAATTCTCCAAAAGCTGCGTTGGCTATCATATCGGGATTGCTCGACATGCTTCAGCTCAGTTCAACATCCGCCATTTCCGAACCTAACCAGATTTATCTGGCGACCCTTCTTGCGCGTCTGCGTCGCGTTCTGGTGGAAGCCTCGGACTCTGACCTCTCGGAAAACCGTCGCTGGCGTACCTTGGTACATCTCATTGCCAACTCTATGGAGCCTGATATAGTGGCGTGTTGTCGGAATGTTGCAAAACTCACTTCGCTGCACCTGGATCTTCAGGTATGGCCTCATTCACACAAGTTCCTATACCCGCCTAACTTCCTCAGCTTGCATTATGTCTATGGACATCACCCGGCGATTGGCCTGCCGAAGTCCAGGAGCTGAGGATTGCACTTTGCTCGCACGACTCAGAGAGCTTTCTGACCGATGAACTCAAGCAGGAGTGGGCTTTCTTTACTAAGGCCTTCCGGCAGATGAATCCCATGGACGAAGAACGGCCTGCCAAACGGCGTCGAACTTTGCCAGAGAATGCAGAAGACGAAAAGCCCGACGCCTATGTTGAACTGAAGATGATACTGAACGGCAGCTCGCCAGAGTCTCCGGTACTGAATCTATCGGACCTACACCACATTGTCCAGTAAGCACTATGCTATCGTGTCATAATCCATACTTATCGATACAGGGTAAAGTACTCCAACATGCCAGAAGACGTGCCGCAGTCTGAACACGAGCAATGCGAATTGTTGTCAGCTTTCGGTAAGATTGCGTGTGCCGGTTCGCATTGCCTGCAAGCACCGGCACGGGACGAAGAGCAATGGCAAGACCTCATGTGCATAGTGTGTGATGCGACGGAATCTCAGAATCACGACCGGCCGATTCATTGGGACAAGGACATCTCAGACGAAACGTGGAAAGATACTGTTGCTGCTTTGCACGCTATCACACAGGAAGAAAGGTTCGACAAGTCGTCAAAGCCTCGGATACTGATGGCAATTGCCATCCGTCGCATCTTCGCTCACATATCTGACGCAGACTACCTCGACCTGGAAATTTCGCCGTTGGGGAAATGGCTCATCAATGCGATGACCAGGTCCCTGAGGGAGCTGAGGATCGCTGCATCTCGTGCGCTTATGATCTTCCTCGGCGATGACGTCCCTGCAATGGTTCGAGACAAAAACCGCAGAGGGATGATGCAATTCTTTCTAGAGCTCACCAAGCGGAACGTTCCATCTGTTCAGGAAACACTGATCATGGCCTACGGGCAGGCGGCACGGACTTGCAGTGAAGTCGAACGTCAGATCATACTGGGACAGCTTGTTGAGTATCTGGGCCACACCAATACCGTCATCTATGGTGCCGCCTCTAACGAGCTCTTGTCCCTTTCGGAAACTCTCAAAATATCAGTCTTGGCGATGCTCCGTCCTTATTGGAACACAATCGGGTACAAGGTCGTCAGCGAGATCCAGAACAAGCCTCAAAAGGCCCAGCTTCTAAGTCCTCTAGTTGAGATGTCTGTCCCAATGCTTTTGTGCGACATCCATCCCCACGTCATTCCGACACTGGTTTTGAACAAGCGAAAGGACGTTATACGAAAAATTGCCAAAGCCAAAGACACTACCGCCGAAGACGTTTGTATGCAGCCAAGTCTTGCGCCCGTCCTCGCGCTACTCTTGTGTCAAACAGGCGGAAACGTGGAACAAAGGGCGATGGATAGCTTGATTGCTGTTGCACCAGGCTTTCGTGACGATAGGTTCCCTTTACAAGTGCTGATAGTACAAGAGTCAGCAAGCGCCGCTTGCGAAGTACTCAAGATGGCAGCCGATCGCGATGAAAGGGACAAACAAGCGGTACGTACATGACTCTTTGTGGTGTCCTTTGGCTGATCTGGTCAGTTTTACGATGGTTTCAACAGGATCGCCGAATTGGAGGATATTCGGTTTGAGGATAGTCGGTTGGAAAAACGCAAGCCACCATCCAAGAGTGCAGCAGCCAGGAGTGCAGCGTCCAAGAGTGTAGAGGCCCGCCTAGAGGCCTTCATCCGCAGACACATCCTGGGTATCATGACCCAATTCTCCCACGTCGTGGAAAACCATCTTGGGATGCACCCACTCAATGAACGCACGAGATGCGTCAGAGCCATCAGGGAGCTAATTCGCGTTGCGAATTCGAATTCCAGTTATGCACTTCCACAGGTACGTCGCCAGCGATTGAGTTGTACACATCACGCAGGCGCTCACATTCCTAGATTCGAGCATGCCTACAGTCAGCGATGACCGACGTCCATTTGTGCGATCACGCGTTCAGAGCTTGGTCAGAACTCTTGTGGGTTCTTGACAAGACAAAGGTAAACCTTGTGATCGACCAGACGTTCGCCTTGATCGTGCAAAACTGGCCATCCTTCTCAGACAACACTCGTGTAGAAGCCAGCAAAACCCTGGAGACACTGCGCAAGAAATACAACACACTCTTACAAGAACGGATCGGTTTCCTGCCTTCGTTGGCCTCGATACCCATGCTGTCGAAACTCGAAAACGAAATTGCTCGGCTGAAAGCAAAGGAGGATCCAGTCACCCAACTTACTACCTTCAGCGAGCGATGCAACGACGAGAATGCCGTTGTAGTACGCCAGGCCCTGTTGGAGCTCGTCCCGTTTCTCGAAATGCACCAAGGTCTTATTCATCAGTCGGCCATCAGTCAGAAACCGCTTCCGGCTCTGACCATGCTCAGTCGGTCTCTGCTCGACATTTGCGTCAGATTCGCCAACAACCACGGTGATATACTAGGACTTTGCGCAAGCTGCCTCGGCCTTATTGGCGCTCTTGACCCGTACCGCGTGGAAACCTTGCGTGAGAAGAAACGCATTATCGTGCTCAGTAATTTCCTCAACGGCGCCGAAGTCCTTAAATTCGCGGCTTGTATGCTCGAGGAAGTCCTCAAGCTCTTCCAAGCAACATCGAACACCAAATCGCAGGGCTATCTAGCTTGGTTGATGCAAGAGCTCTGCAAGTTCAGCAAATTCACCCCCGAGTTCGCTTCTACCAAGGAAGATGCGGCGCCGGCTACATCTCAGTACCAGGCCTGGTTCGGGATAGATGAATCGACTCGAACTGCTCTGACTCCCTTTCTGAGTTCGCGGTACCAGATCATGGGCAACAAGAAACTAGAACCTGTGCAATATCCGATCTTCAGTCGCGGGATCAGTCATGCTACATGGCTTCGAAACTTCACCCTTGATCTATTGCTTCGAGCCAAAGAGTACAATGCACACGAGATCTTCTCTGGCGTAGCAAAAGTGATCCCGCATCAAGATCTCTCAATCGACACCTTCATCGTACCCTTTGCGGCAGCCAATGCCATCATCGATGGCGACGAAGAGACTTCCAACAACATCCGTGGCGAGCTATTGCGAATTCTTGAGACCGACGTGCAAGGAGCCAATCACGTAGAGGCCACCAACATCAAGCAGTGTAGTGAGGTAGGTGAAACCCCGCCCCGTGTGACGTTCGCTAATTGTGAGATACAGAACGTCTTCCAGATCCTCGATTATCTTGTTCTCTGGCTTCAAGAAAAACGAAAAGCCGCTGCGGAAGCACGACTCTTGGCGGGGAAAACCGGTCGGGGCATTTCAGAGATTGACGAGATGGAGACCATACAGCAGGTTAGCGCGGTGGAAAGCTTACTACAGTCGATCCCCGCCAAAGTCATCTCTCAGCGAGCTGTAGAGTGCGGATCGTTTGCTCGAGCGCTGTTCCATTGGGAGCAATACTACCGCGAAGAGCAGGCCAAATCTGAAGCGAGGCAAAGTTACTTCCCCAAAGATGACTTGTTGCAACACTTGCAGTTTATCTACGCGCAGATTGACGAGCCCGACAGCATAGAGGGAATTTCGGCCCACTTGCAGGTGTTAAATCCGGAACAGCAGATCATGGAGCATCGTAAGGCTGGACGATGGACCGCCGCACAAAGCTGGTACGAGCTTGCGCTTGCAGAGAAACCAGATGATCCCCAGACTCAGGTCGATCTGCTTACCTGTCTGAAGGAGTCTGGGCAATACGGTACGTCGCGCGATACTAACGAGTCTCTCGTCGCTAATGCGTGCTCTAGACGCTATCCTCAATTACGTGGATGGTTTTCACGCTGCCAAATCAGTCTCACAAACCATCATGCCTTTCGCTACAGAAGCGGCTTGGTCGACAGGCAAGTGGGATCAACTCGAGAGAACGCTTGCACTACCTTCCGGACATCTTGCAGGCACTTCACTTGAGTTCAATATTGGTGTTGGAAGAGCTTTGCTCGCACTGCGACACAAGAACAGCGACGCCTTCAAACAAATTGTTGGGGATCTACGGGGAGCTGTGGCTATGTCGCTAACTCCTACCGCTACGGCTTCGCTGTATGCGGCGCATGAGCACATCGTGAAGCTTCATACTCTTTATGAGCTTGAGGCGATCAGTGGATTATCATCCTTTACTCCGTGCGATCGGGAAGACATACTTCTAAACTTGGACCGAAGGCTCGACATCCTGGGAGCGTACATTTCCGACAAGCAGTACCTGCTAGGTGTACGTCGTGCCGCGATGCAGCTATCCAGGTAAGCGCACACAATCCTAATCTCGTCTCCCGCGTCAACTGATCTCTTGTAGTATCGGGTTCACGAGTCTTGACGTAGCTTCGGCCTGGCTGACAACTTCACGGCTGGCCCGAAAAGGCGACTTCACCCCGGCAGCATTCAACTCCATATTACACGCGTCTCAACTTGGCGATGATGCATCTAAGATCGAATACTCGAAGATGCTGTGGAAGCAGGGCCACAACCGGAAGGCAATCCAGAACCTTCTCGGCGCCATCACCAGCAGCTCGTTTACAGGAAGGGACCTGGTGCCGCTGGATGTTTCGGTATCAGTCAGCACGACCACTACAACGGATGGACCCCAGGCCCCGAATAAGGTCAAATCTCGCGCTCTACTGCTCCTTGCGAAATGGCTGGACAGAGCTGGGCAGACACAGAGCTCCCTTCTCAAAGAAGAGTATGCCAAGGGAATATTGACGTATCCCAAGTGGGACAAGGGTCATTACTATCTTGGCCGGTATTATCTCAAGCTCTACGAGTCCGAAAAGGCGATGCCCGTTGCAAAGCAAGCAGCTAACTTTATCGCCGGAGAGCTGACGAAGCTGGTGATTGAGAACTACATTCGCTCTACAGTATATGGCTCGAAGTACTACTACCAGACTATTCCGAAAATTCTGACGCTTTGGCTCGACATGGGCACAGAGGTGCTCAATCCTCAACCACGCCTACCTAAGGATAAAGAGCTACACCAGCACAAGCTCAACCATCTTGACCACATCAGCAAGTACATCAAGCGATATGCAAGCGAGCGCATGCCTGCCTACCCATGGTACACTGCATTTCCACAGATCATCACTCGCATCAGCCATATGAACAAGAGCGTTTGGGAGGTACTTCAACTTATCATCCTCAAAGTAGCTGGACAATACCCTCAGCAAGCTTTATGGAGTCTCTTAGCTGTACTGCATTCTACTCAAGATGAACGACGGTCTCGTGGGTCGGCGATCTTGAAGAAACTCACCGTAAGTGACGCGGCCGGTCAGGCTAGCACTTCTGCTAACATCAAGAAGGACTCCAAGAAGAAGGCTAGCGGCTCAGAGCTTAGGAACCTGATCATTCATGGCCAACAGCTCACGGACTCGTTGCTGTTGGCTTGTGATGCTCCCATCGAACCGCGTATATCGCACGTCAGTTTATCGCGCGATCTTGGTTTCAAGAGCAAGCTCGCGCCATGCGCTTTGGTCGTACCAATCGAGGCAACCTTGATCCCCACTCTCCCCTCTGGTAACGATAGCAGAATGATTCGCGCTCACAATCCCTTTCCACAGGATGTTATCACTATCGCTGCGTTCGAAGACGATGTTCTCGTCCTGAACTCACTTCAGCACCCGCGGAAGATTACGGTCACGGGCTCAGATGGTAAAAAGTATGGGCTTCTCTGTAAGCCGAAGGACGACTTGCGCAAGGATCAGCGTCTCATGGAATTCAACGCAATGATCAATCGCGCCCTGCAGCAAGACATTGAGGCTAGCAAGCGCCGCCTCTATATCAAGACCTATGGTGTCACGCCGCTCAACGAAGAATGCGGTACGATTCAGTGGGTTGAAGGCCTCAAGCCGATGCGCGATATCATCATACGTCTCTACCGCCAGAAGACCATCAGTATCGATTATGGTGAGATCCGCCTCCTTCTCAACGAAGCCTCTTCCGACCCAGCCAAAACGCCCATTTTCACTGAGAAGATTCTTAAGAGATTTCAACCGGTGCTGCACGAATGGTTCGTTGAGAGCTTCCCGGAGCCTGAAGCTTGGTTTGCAGCTCGCATACGCTACACACGCTCCTGCGCTGTCATGAGTATTGTGGGACACGTACTAGGTTTGGGCGATCGACACGGCGAAAATGTGCTATTGGAAGAAGGAAACGGCGGCACATTCCACGTTGACTTCAATTGCCTCTTCGACAAAGGCCTCACCTTCGAAAAGCCCGAACTCGTCCCCTTCCGCCTCACGCACAACATGGTCGACGCAATGGGGCCCGCTGGCGTCGAAGGCCCCTTCCGCAAAACCGCCGAACTCACATACTCGCTCCTCCGCCAGCACGAAGACACGCTCATCACGATCCTCGAGACGTTCGTGCATGACCCTACAGCAGACTTCTTGGGAGGCAGGCGCAAGAAGAAGATTCCGGGCGTGGCGGAGACGCCGCAGGAGGTGCTGGAGATTGTGAGAGGGAAGTTGGGCGGGTTTGTGAGGGGGGAGAGTGTGCCGCTTAGTGTGGAGGGGTATGTGGATAGTCTTGTGAGGGGGGCGACGGACCCAAGGAACTTGGCGGCTATGTATATTGGATGGTGCGCTTTCTTTTAGTCGGTGGAGAGGTTGTGCTTTATGGTTGTGGCGTTTATAAGGATATGTGTTGTTATTGCATTGCGCGGTGTTGGGAGGAGCTCGGGAATTGTTTTGGGCAGCGCTACACACGAAGGATTACAGGCTCCTCGACGGGCTACCATTGCCGTCTATATCGAGTCTGGATTGCGTACATAGGTCATTAGTGCATCGTATAGAACGCTACTTGTACCCCTCTCTCAGCAGTACTGTCTATCATCCTAGTACTTAACAACCCCCTCTGCCTCCTCGGTCACTTCCTCCCCTTCACCTTCGATGCCTTTCAGTTCGACGTCGTTACCTTTGGCGCAGATTTCGTCCTCGCCGGCATAAACGTCGTTGGCGCCGCAGCTTTGAGTGCAGCGACTCTTTTCTCAGCAACGGTGGTACAATTGTGGCACTTTTCTTCCATATCTTAGTCTGCGCATCCTTCTTCGCTAAGTCCTTAGACTCGGTGGCTTGTTCTTGCTGCTCTTTCAGTATTATAGCCGCTTTGTTGTTTCGATCGTCTTCTTCTTTGGTTGCTTTTTGATTAGATCATGTTCCTCTTTAGCTGCTTTCCTTTCTGCTGGATCTTTCGCCTTCTCGGTGTTGGCCTCTATTTGCTTTCTCATCTTTTCAGCATCCGCAGCTTTCTTGATCTCCTTCGGGGATAGAGTAGTTGAATGGGGGTGGAGCGCTCGCTCTTCAGGTGGTTATGTAGGGACTGGGGGCGGGATTTTGGGGTCGATTGCGGGGGCGTGTTTGCTGGCTTTGCGTGTATTGGTGCAGTTCAAATTTGAATTTGTTGGTCTGATGGTGGGCTTTATAATTGGTTCTACGGTCGTAGAGTTAGCACCAGTAGTCTGCGCTGCGACGGGGTTGTTGGTGGAGGCTTTTCCTCTCTTCGCGTCTTGTTACGCCTTCTTATCCTCTTGCTCCATTTGCTTCTTTATCTCCTTGGCTTCTTTTCTTGACGGGATCCGAACTAGAGGTGCATCGGTCTTCGCGGACTTGGAATCGCCCAGTGGAATGGTCGGTGGGATGGGACTCGGGGGAAGAGCATGCGCATCTGCCGGCGGAGCGTTCTTTGAGTCGTCATTTTTCCTGTCCAACTTCGTTCCGCGCCTCGCAAGCTTTGATTCTACTGGTGGCAGTGCCGATCCAGCTAATATCTCAGCTTTGGAGTTCTGCTTTGATGTTGCTTGGTCTACGGAAGTGGCTGTATCCGGAAGTTTTAGGTTCTCGTAAGTTGACTTGTCTTGTTTCGGCGCAGGTTTAGCTTTGGTTCTTCCAAAGGTGTTCGTTCGCTTGACCATCAAAGTTGTAAGCGCCTACCTGCCCCTTGGGACGATGTTTAGGGCATTACTATAGAACCGCGGGGCAATATACGGGCCGGAAGGCCTCAGTACCGGTTTCCAAGTTGTCACTTCACGCCGAGTGCCTTGGCTTACAAGGGCGACTTGCTGCAACGTAAATTTCAATCGTTGAATTAGAGCATATTGCCACTTAACGTGGGATGAGCGATCTTCGTACATATTGCGAGGAGTCAAGTTTGCTCACCAGTGAGATGCGTTCGAAATCTGGGCGTGAGGGCCCATTGAGGTGATATGACAGGTAGCCTAAGAATTGACGAATTGAAGAATCATATGTTAATGTAAACGACTTCGGGATCCATGAATGGGCAGGTGAGCTAGGTAGTGCTCGGCGCACCCGTCAAGGAGAATGCATACCGTTCAGCAGCATCGGTAGGCGAAACGTCTCTAGATACACGGTCTTTCACGTCTGAAGGAGCGCACACGTGCTATCTACCTTTGCGACATCTGCCTCAGCGCCGCGCTCTCTTCGAAATATGTTATTGCTATCAAGCGAGGGCGCGCCGTCGTCGGCTAACGCGAATTTCCAAATCATGTCACGCATTTCCTTAGATAGCAAACTGTACAGTGGGCTCTGTTCCTGCTGTTGCACCTCGGCGATAAGTAGAAGGCTAGAGATTCTGTAGGGCGGCCGTAGGACACGCACTCTCTGGGGCATGTACCACCGAGAAATATTCACGCATGCGCAGTCTTCGAGGTCATCACTATCGTGGCAGTTGTAGACATATCGAAACTTTCTAATTTAAGTGCTGTTCCACTCGTTGCGGGTAGGTATTGGTGATATCCCTCGAGATGCTCGCCCGTCACCCTTTCGGATTTTCCTTCGGGATCCCCAGCTGCAAAGTGAACTCTCGATCCACCATGGCGCTGATTGAGAAGAGAGTAAAGGTTCGATGAAGTCGCTAGGTCCACGATTGCAGCCAAAAACAAGATTGTTTGCGTAGGACAAGACACAGTAAGCAAGACCTACTCAATTGCATAATGAGCGTTAGCGGTGCCTTTCCTAAAACACACTAGCTAGCTCTTTCCGCTTGAAGGTGTAGTACCATGCTGCTTGTATTTTACACAAAGCTTACGTCCATGAGCGTTTTGCTGCGTGTTTCAACAACAATCTATACTAAGTACATAGCCCGAATCTGAATGGAAGAGAGTAATCTAGACCGTCTGCTATAGGACTCTCGACTTAGAGCGACATATGCCGCATTCAGAGAAGAAAGAATTCGGATGGGTTCGCGGCGGTGGGGGACGTGCTTTGATACGTTTTGCATGATGTTTTCCGCGCCCAGCTTGTGCGGCACCTTGAGTGCTCAATGCAATGGAACGGGTCCAGGCGCTCGTACCCGTTAATATCATGCGCACGCAAAATGTATGTACGGGTGTGCATAGGGGTGTTATCATAAGTGTGGGTACTCAGAAAGATGTTGAACAATCTGCCCCGCAGAAAACCGGCCCACCATCCGAAATGCCCCACCAAAGTGACCTCACGAGTCACGACATGATACGACCTTATTACACGCGTTCGAGCTAAACTCAAGCCCACTTTTCTTTTCAAGCGTCCTGCTGCCTGTCTTTAACACAGGATATATATTCTTTAACTGCTGTTTCTTCCATAATTCCCAGTCGCTTTAGCTCACTTGGGAGAGCGCCAGACTGAAGCAATCCGTTAACGCGGCAAACTTTGGTTCTACCGAACGATATCTGGAGGTACTGTGTTCGATCCACAGAAGCGACACTTCTTTTTTGCTGTTTTGTGTACCTGTTGGGCACATGCATGCTTAATCAACTTGCATTTTCTTTTTGCTGTTGCTTTTAAGCTTGAATCGGCCTCTCTTTTGCGATGACAAGAATGCTGGGTTGTGTTAAGGTTTTGACACGACCACAGCATCCAATTTTCATTGGCATTGTGAATTCTGGCCCTGGTCTGCGCGAGGAAGATGCACAAATGTTTAATTCTTTTCAACGTTCATATAGAGAAGGAGAGAGACTGTGGTGTTTACAAGAATGAGCAAGGAGGATATGGCACGACTCGTTCTGTTATTCCAGGCAAGTGCATACTCTTGAGGTTTTGCAAAGACGAACGGGTATATACTACTGTGAGCTTACAAGCCCTTCTGGGCCGTAATCTCACGTCTCGAGCTTCGAGGGTCTGTGTTGTTGGCTACTCCGCTCTGCTCTTCTCCGCTGGACCACTTGCCCTTGGTCAGCTTCGAAGGAGGGTCCTGAGTCTAGGCGTACCCAATGTCCGTACGTGAGACATCTGTATTGCTCAATCAAGGCAAGCTCGTGGTGTCAAGCTCGCCTGGCCCCATGCGTTTTTGCACGCCACGGTAATTCTCTGATCTAAAGTGATCCCACAGAACCACTCGATTCAGCCCCCCTGCTCCCCTCCCCTCGAAACAGTTCCCCTCGAAATCTCCGCATCCCCATCCCAAACCTCCATCATATCCAACCACTCCAAGACAAACCCGCACACGATCCTCGCCCAGTCCCTCACCACAAGCGCATCCAAGTGCTCCGCGTCATCCTCCATCTTATGCCAGACAGCCGGGAAGGCGTTGGGGATAACATGTAGTGTTTCGACGCCGCGCGCGATGAAGGGGAGGTGGTCATCACTGATGGGACCGCCTGCCATGGTCATGTTGACGTCCGGCAAGAAGGGATGCGCGGCGGAGGATTCGAGGAGTTGAAGGTTGCGCAGGCGGGATTCGACGGTTGAGAGGGAGCGGTAGGCCCAGTGCGTTGTGGGAAAGTAGGAGGGAATTGTTGGCTTGGGTGCGCCGAGGAGATCAAGGAGGAGGAAGAGCGAGATTTGGGAGAGGGGTGTGCGGTATTTGTAGAACTTCTCACCGGCCGGGTTGTGTTGGGAGCCCCACTGCTGAGCGAGAGATCTGTAATCTGTTTAGTATGTGCACCCTTGTGAATCTCGTCAACTCTTAGGTGTGGCTTACCGTGCTCCATATAAGGAATCTGTATCACTCCACTTGTCAAACGCCTCCTCCCCATCCAAGAACAAGATCTGGATCCCCATATCCATAGCCACTGTCCCACCCTCACCCAACTCGCTCATCTCCTTGTACATGCGACTGACATACTGATCCACCACCTTGGCCACCCACATGATAATCGCGACGGGCACTGCACTATCCGTAGCGCCCACAAAGCCCTTGGGCGCATACTTGCTATCGTAATGCGCAACAAGCGTCAGCAAATTCGCTTCTCCGGGGCGCGTCCACGGCGGCTCGCGTTTGACGATGAGGTTCGCAAAGGGAATTTTGACGGCGCCGGAGAGCGGCGTAGTGGCACTGCTGTTCTGCCATGATATGTTCCAGAGAGGCAGTTCGTTGCGGAAAAAAGACGCGATGTGGTTTTGGGCGGTAGTTTGGCCGGGTGTACCAGGGACGCGGGGAATGAGGAGGGGGGTGAGGAGAGTGCCATTGAAGGGGTCGAGAGCGTGGTCTGGGGAGGGAATCGCACTGAGGAAGGAGTCGGAGAGAGGTTTGTATGCTACTACGATGGTAGTGTATGATAGGACGAATAGGCATAGCGAGATCGCTCGGAAAGTAAATGAAGGCGCACCCATTCTTGCTGTACGGTGTAGCAGTCGAGAAGGTATTAGCTTGTTGTCATAGTAGCGGAGCATCAATTACTGAGGACGACGCCAACGAGGACATCGTTGTGACTTGTAAGGCCGTTCGCATGAGTACACTAAGCCACGGGGCTCCAGCCACGATGCTCCAGAAACGCGTTTCATGTCATCTAGTCGAAACCAAGACAGTCAAGACAGGAGTTCAGGCGAGGTGCAGTTGTAGCAAGTCGTGCCGTGTTTTCCGACACTCGTGGGCGATGGTCAAGCCGAGGGGCTTGAGAATGTTTCAGGAAGCCGATTACCCTGGATGGAGCTAAAACGTGAGGGCACGTGACGTGGATCTTATCAGATGAGATGCGGAGCTTGAGGTTGCTTCTCGGGAATGCAGTTCCTACAACTTCGGGGTCTACATTTGGAAATAGGTTATTCAACAACCAAGCATACTAATCAACGTATAACTTACCCACAGCAGCTCTCGTCTGGAACTTGCACTCTGTCGATGGATCTCATCTCCGAAAGGATGCCATGGACCAACTGACCTTCTTTTAAGTTCAGTCTTCTCATCTTTCCTTGTACTTGTTTTGCCTTTGGATAGACTTTGTAGACATCGTGGCCTGCGGCCACATGACGTTGCTAAAAGGTAAATGTAGTGGTTAGTGATCCTTGTTCCAAGATGCCTCGCTTGACGACGCGCAAGTGCGATTCAACCTCGGCAAAAGGACCGCCCGCGAGCTCCGCTTTCTGGAGCTTCAGAGCTGCAGACCCCGACTGCCGTCCCGCTTCTCAGGAATTCCTAGCACAGCTCCTCGTACCTTGCGATCCATCCTGTATTCCAACTGCTGCTATATCTACGTTTGACAACTCCAGTACTCTACTTTCAAGGCTCAAATTGAGCTTATTTGACAAGATGGGCGCATCAGAAGCTGGTCCTGGCGTGGGGTTTGAATTCCCGCGCTTCGACGTGGCGTGGAAGAAGAGGGATTTGCTGCTTTTCGCCTCGAGCATTGGGGCTACGTATCCGGATGAGCTGCACTTTCTCTACGTACGTTCCTCCTTCCCAATTCGGTCCATCTCATCGCGAGTCCGAGACTGCTCGGCACATTAAGACGTTCAGCCTAACACCCACCACAGGAACTCAACCCCTCCTTCGCCGCCTTCCCCACCTATCCCATCATCCTCCCCTTCAAACACACCGACTCCGAAGTCATCGACTTCTACGCCCGCTCCAACTCTACCCCCATCGCCGGCGTCCCCAATTTCGACACCAAGCATGTGCTCGACGGCGAGCGCAAAATGGAGTTCCTCAAGCCCATCCCCGTGAGCAGCGAGGGTAGGCACTTTGAGGTTAGGAGCAAGGTGCTAGGCGTGTATGACAAGGGCAAGCCTGGAACCGTGGTCGAGACGGAACAAACTCTTGTGGATAAGAAGAGTGGGGAGGTTTATACGAGGGCGGTGGGCAGTGGGTTTTATGTTGGTCAGGGAGGTTGGGGAGGTCCGAAGGGTGAGTTGCTTCTTATTCCTTGCTGAAGGAGTGAGTTCGAGCGCGAAGATGTACTAACGATAGATTCACAGGACCGAAAACAGTCAACTTCCCTCCCCCATCCAACCGCGCTCCGGACGCAACCCGCACCGTCCAAACGACGCTCGAAACCGCACTCATCTACCGCCTCAACGGCGACTACAACCCTCTTCACGCGACCCCCGAGCCCGGCGTCAAGATGGGTTTCGGCGGACCCATCATCCACGGCCTCTTCTCGTGGAACACGGCCGCGCACGCGGTACTGCAGGCCTTTGGCGCGTCGAAGCCGCAGAACATGAAGGAGTTCCAGGCACGCTTTGCCGCTCCCGTCAAGCCAGGGGACAAGACTATTACGGAGATGTGGAGGCTCGGCGAGAAGGACAAGGATGGGTTCGAGGAGGTGAGGTTTATCGTTAGGGTCGAGGGAGGCAAGGTGGTGTTGACGAACGGGAAGGCGTTGGTGAAGATGGAGGGAGAGTTGAAGGCTAAATTGTAGGACGAGATCGTGAGGGGCTTTAGCAGAGCTAGGTCATAGTACAACAGCAGCTAACCCATATATTTACCAATCCACCGTTGTTATGACTAGTGATATTCAGGTATGGCGCGCCCCTCGTTTCGTTACGTACGATGTAGACCAGACCTAACGGGGTTGTGCGACCACACGAAACATTTCTTCTAGAGCTGGTTGACCTATTTTGACACGGAAAGTATGTCGACTCGGATGCATCTCATGTTCGTCGGTCGCTCACCACCGTCGTTGTAACCATCCAGATCACCCCGCCCTATTCCTGAACAACACCCTCACGACTCCTCCTGAAAGCCCCCAAGCGACTCATCGTTCCAAGTCAAAAACTTCCCACTCAACTCTTTCCCCGCTCCAACCGCTAACTTGGCAATCACATGCCCCGGCTGCTCAGGCTTCAACAATGCTCCATCCTTCTTCAGTTCCTGGAATTTCGCCGCGTCCTTCTCACTCATCGCCGTGTTATGCACTTCGCGGATCTCACGCTGCATCTCCGTGTCCACGACACCTGGACGTATGGAGACGGTGGTGACATCGGGTTCTTCGACGGAGAGCGTGAGCGCAAGATGGTTCAGCACCGCTTTCCCGGCACCGTAGCATCCCCATCCCTGATAGCCACTGGTTGAAGCGCCAGACGACGTGATGATGATACGTCCTTTGGACTTGCGAAGAGATGGCAATGCAGCTTGTACCTGCACCCCACATTAGCACCGATACAACGTCATCCACCTATCTCAGGCTCAACAATAACACATACCAGCCCAACAGCACTAAACACGTTGACATCAAACGCCGTCCTCCACTCCTCGGGCGTGGAGTCAGCAATCTTCTTCACCGGGTCCAGCGACCCATGGTTCACGATGAGCGAATCTACGCGTCCCCAGCGGTCGTTGGCGAGCTCTACCGCTTTCGCTGCAAGACCAAAGTCGGAAAGATCGCCGGCGAGAACTTCGACATGGTCCGAACCGTACTGGTAATGCAATTGGTCGAGAGCGGCGTGAGTCCGGGAGACGAGGACGAGCTTGTGACGTCGAGAGAGGAGATGGTGGGCGATGGCTTGACCGATACCTGATCTTCGCATTAGCAGCGAAGTGAGGATCGGGCAAGATATAATAGCTGGGTATGTGGCTAGAAGGTTCAAGTGTCTTGAGAAAAGTAACATGCTCCAAGCATAGCTTTGAGGAAACTCGTGTTACAGAGTAGGCACGTTATCTTAGTAGACTGGATGTACTGGATATGCAAGAAAGATAGCGACGGTGGAGGACTTACCTCTCGAGGCACCCGTCAGTATTATGACCATTTCTTTCGATTCCGCCATGTTGTGTGGTTGAAGAACGAAAGTGTTTACAGACGAGCACATACATGCGCTTTGCTAGCCTGCATTTCGTCATTCGTTCGATTAGTCATCGGTACACCATTCTACCACACTAAGTAGCACAGGATCAGACAGCTGCAGTGGTACTGTTCGACCGGTGCACAAAGCATATGAGTCGAGCCAGAGGTGAATACTAATAGATAGCAATAGTGCGTAATAGGCATATACGATTCCGTGCGACCTGCTACCCCCGAGGTAGTCGCAAAACAAACCGTCCAAAGGTCACCCAAAGATGCTATACAGAATATCATAGCGTGTGCAATCCCACTCTTATCGCCCATTGGGTGGTGTACGCCCAAAACCCCAAACGCCTCACAGAAGCCATGTAGGCAAAACAAATCCCACTAATTCCGTAGCGCCCGAAGACGGTCTTCAAACGCGTTCTCGTCTTGCGCAGGCGCAGCAATCCTTGTATTCGCGGGGGTCGCTGCCTCCAGATCTTGGTTGAGCTCAACACCGACCTTGTCCGCTGTCTGGTTCATCAGGCGGTCGACATCGTCTTGTGGGGTTCCGACGGCGGTCGCGGAGGACGTGGCTTCGCGCGTAAACTCGTCCACGACATCGAGATCGGCGAAGTTCTTCTCGAACCCATCCATGACGGCGGTGATCTGCGACCCAACCATTAGCCGTTGCACTGGAAATACATCCCAACACACGGGTGGTGAGGGGTTTCATACCCGCTCGAGATTCATCGACTTCATAGCAACGTCCATGCTCTTGACCACCTTCTGCATGTTCATGGTCACGGAGCGCATCGTGACTGCGGTCTGCACGCGACCGGCGACTGCATCTACTCGCGATGCGAGCTGTAGGAGGTTGAGCTTCTCATTCTGCTTTCGGACGGCGTTTTGGGCGTATATGCGCGCAATGTCGTTGTTGCCTTGTTTTATTGCCTGGTAACAGTGTCAGTCCAGCTGGACTTCGTGCGCAACGAAGTTCGTTGTACCTTTTCCACTTTTGCTTTTTCAGTGACCTCTTCCTTCCCGGCCTTCATTGCTTGCCGGTTCAGCGACTTCGCCGTGAACTGTGACCTCTTAGCAGGCCGAACGTCGGCGCGGGGTCGTTCCATGTACCTTCAGATTGAACAGAGCCGCCTCGAGACCGGACATGATGGAGTTATTGTTGAATGAGTTTGAGGGAAAGGTAGGTATGGAGCTGGGGTTAAGTATTGTAGTAGAGCGTCCAGCGGAAGTCGACCGGCAGGAAGCTCGTGGTTAGGCGCTGATCCGCGGTCAAGTGAATGGTGGGGGCCTCAGCGCCAGCGTCATTGGGCGCGCGCCAAACTCGTCTTGGCATCCAAATTCACATGGAAAGGTTTCAGTCAGCCCTCGTTCGCTCACATTTCGTTTCACCACAGACTTTATGGAGTGAAATTGTAATGCACAGTGGCAGTTGATGGTGTGTTCGCGGACCCGTGCACTACCGGTCCGATACCCAGATGACGCTCTGTCTGGCGCTGGATCTGTATGCGCGCGGCATCTCGCGATGCACCGCGCGCAGAGACCTGCAGAAGCAGAAAAAGGATGCTCATGTTCCTCCGCGCTTACGCGTCATGAAACGCTCCAGGCCTATATGTACTAACGCCGCCCTGGCCCCGCAACGCCGTAAACTCCCAGCAAACCCCTCCCACTATCGCATCCTCGCTATGACTGCGGCTCGTGGTTGAACTTGTTCGTCGCGGAGCGGAACAGCTCCTCCTGCGCCCGGATGAGCTCCTCCTCGGTCATGCCGCTTTGTTCGATCTTGGTCTGCTTCTTCTCGCGGTTCTGCGGCGTGTTAGCGGGGGTTTCAAATTTCGGAAAAGGCTTCGCGCACCTGCTGCTGCTTCTTGTAGTCTGCGGCGACCTCGAGCACGGCGGGGACGTAGGAGCCAAAGTCGAGCTCCTCCAGGGCCTGCTTCACATGCTCGCAGGCGATCGTCTTCTTCGCGTCCTTTTCGGCAATCTCGTTCGCCTCGGACGAGATTAGGGTGATGAACTCGACGCAGCATTCGATCAGCAGGTCGCGCGAGTCTTTCGCAAAAGTCATGCCCGGCTCGGAGTGCAGGATCTCGGAGACGATTTTCTGGACCGTCGCTGTGTTGGGTCAGTATTACTCTGCAAACTTCCTGTGAAGAAGACGTACCCTTGGGCAGCGACAGGTCGTCGTTGCCGCCAAACTCGCGGTCGGACATGTTGTAGTTGTTGTTCCTGAAGCTGACCGTGGTGGTGGCAGCCATGTCAAAGAAGCAGATCGCGTATTAGATAATCCGACCCGGGCTGGCGGTGCCAAGGAAAGGGCATTCTTCGGGCCAATCATTAGGGAGGGTCCGAGTACATCGTTTTGAAGGACTACGGTAGCACCACAGCGCCCATGTGCATGTCACCGGACTGCAGGCTGTGAGTGCATCTGAATGAAGCTGCCGGCAAAGATTCCCTTCTGGCGCCCGCCCCTTTGCGGCAGGTCACAAGACATGCTCGCCGCTGATATGGACGCCTGGTGTACTTCATCATCGCACGCATAGGGATGCCCAATGGGGCAATCCATGTGGGGTTTGCTTCGACCTCGCTGCAGGGCTGCTGCATGCAGGGTGGATAACGTATTTGGCCATGGACTGGGCGTGCAGACCGGTTGGGGCGTTGAAACATGTCTGATTGCCGCCCTCGCCGCCGCTGATAGCAGCTGCTGCGCAGCGAGGGCGGCGATCTGCGGGGCGAACCGGCGAGATCAATACGTTCGCAGGAGGCCGTCGACAGTCTCGCCGACGCAGCGATATCCCAATGCGACAGCAGCGCAGCGAGATACAGGACGTCAGAGGGCTTGGCGGCAGGCCATGCAGGACTTCCGCACAGTTACTCACGGGGGCACGGACGGCAGCAGATGACGCCAGAGGCGGAGGCAGCCAGGCGGGCGAGCGAGCGTTTCGTTGCATCGGGAGGGAGTGGGTGTTCACCGCTCTCTAAAAGGCCTGTAGCGCGCGTCAGAGATTTGCTTTGCCTCGCTGTGTTAGATAGACACAATTGCCCCTTACACTCGCCGCTGCCTGGCCCTCTCTGACGCCCGCTGTCTGGCTCTTTCTGATCGCATCGTCGTAGGCCGTCCAACGAATCTTGCCCATTCAGGTCGACGCCAGTCCGCCTGTACACGCCCCTACGCCCATATCCGGGCCCTATTGCATCACCGCCGCGCCCGCGCCCGCCAGGTACCTATCCGCAGGGCTCTCGTCTGTCCGCGTCCGCATCCGCCTCAGCTCGCTGCTGGGCCTCGGGCTGCCTGCCTTCCACGCACGGCGCCTGAGCAGGCCCGATCCACTAGGAGCAGAATTTTCTTGGCTCAGAGCGCGACTATGACGCTCGAGGGGCCCTTCCAGTTCCCTCCGCCGTCGACTCGGTCAAGGCAATCGAGCAAGTCCAGCAAGTCCAGCATCCACGTCGCGCCGCCGCGAGTAGATGTATCCGTCGCAGCAGCCAGCGCGCAGCGTCCAGGACTAGTGGCGCGCATCAACTCGGAGTACCCGACGTCGCCCGACCGCCCAAAACCCAAGCCCCGCCATTTTGCACACAAGTCGAGCAGCGCCATCCCCACGCTCTCGACGCTCGCCATCCCCCGCGAACCGAACCTCTCCGCCAGCAAAACCACCATGTCGGCCAGCGGCGCGGGCTCAGGCTCCACGGCAGCGGACCTGCTGCGCCAGGCCATGATGCAGAGGTAAGAGCGTCCCCCGAGTGAGCCCTGCGCGTCTCATGTCATCCGTCCATCTGTCATCTGTCCATTTCCCAATGCAAGCCCGAGCTGGAAGCAGCGCGGTGCGGCGTGCGACTGCGGCCGGCGGTCGCTTAGGCGGCGCTGAGCTGCTCGGCGGTCCCAGACCGGTTGTCTCCAGGTTACACGGTGTTTTCCTGGAATAGCACCACCGCAGCCGCACTTATACCGCCGTTTCTCACGCCTCGCTCGCCCTCCCATCTTTTCTCACCCCACCCGCCCACCATGGTCTCCGGCGCGCTCCTAACATCCCGCAGGGCCACAAACGACGAAGAACACGATCAGATCGGCTCAAACGGCTCGACACCGCCCGGGGCCTCGACGCCGCGGCCCGACCCCATCGACAAGCGACTGCCGGGTATCCTCCATAGCTACTTTGGTCAGGTTCGTGACTCTCTGCTCCCCCGCCGCAAGTCGTCGGCGGTAAATTCCTGCCCTGCACCAGCACCGCTGCAAGAGAAGGACCCCGAATCTGCCCGTCTGCGTTCCAACATGCTGCCCAGCCCTACACCTAGTGCCTCGTCCCGCCACCCCTCCGCTTCTCAGGTGACTGGCGAAACGGAGAAGCTAACGCAAGGCGACTTCGCGTCGCCGCGCAATCAGGCTACTCCCCCTCAGACCCCTCGCACGCGCTCCCAGGAGAGCAAGCCAACGACCTCGAGCCTATCCCACTCGACCCTCGCATCGCCCACCAAACCGAAAGAGAGCACCGAGAGCAAGGAGAGCAAGGAGAGCAAGGCACCTGCCGTCGGCCCGCCCAAGGGCAAGCTTGCCGTCGCCATCTCAGAAGGCCGCGACCTGCGTCCGAGTGTCGATCCCTACGTTGTGTGCCAGTTCCAATGGGCCGAGTACATCTCCGAGGGGCCGAGACATGATACTACGAAGAAGGACAAGCAGGGTGCCGCCGGCCTCGCGATCCGCCGGACTGACAGCGAGATGGGCAAGCCAATGGCGATTCCCATGCGGAGTCGGCAGAGCAGCAACAACGGGACCAGCTCAGATCCCCGCGAGGACGGCACATTCAAGGAAGTGACCGATCCCAAGTGGGAGCACGACGCCATCTTGTAAGCACTTCTACTTTTCTGCACGTATGGTGTCACTAACAGATGCAGTGACGTTGTCGGCGACCACTCTGAGATTGACATATCCGTCTACGACAGGAGCAACGGCGAGGCCTTCCTTGGTCACGTTCGTTTCTGCCCGAACCTTGTCGAGTACGAAAAGCCGTACGACGGCTGGTTCACTCTGGAATCGCGTGACAACGCAGAGGACTTGGTGACAGGGGAGATCCGCCTGCGAATCAACTTCCAGAAAACGGACAAGAAGCACTATGGTCCGGCAGACTTTGAGATCCTCAAACTTATCGGAAAAGGCACCTTTGGCCAAGTATTCCAGGTCCGCAAGAGGGACACCCGCCGCATCTACGCCATGAAGGTCCTATCCAAGAAGGTCATCGTTCAGAAGAAAGAGGTAGCACACACTCTGGGCGAGCGTAACATTTTGGTGCGGACGGCCATGGCAGACTCGCATTTCATCGTCGGTCTGAAGTTCTCCTTCCAAACTCCGTCGGATCTGTACCTCGTCACAGACTACATGTCTGGTGGTGAGCTGTTTTGGCACCTGCAGCGCGAGGGACGCTTCCAGGAAGGCCGTGCTAAATTTTACATTGCTGAGCTCATTCTTGCACTGCAACATCTCCACGATCATGATATTGTCTACCGGGACTTGAAACCGGAGAATATCCTTTTGGACGCCAATGGCCACATCGCACTCTGCGACTTTGGTCTGTCCAAGGCGAACCTTACTGAGAACGCCACCACCAACACTTTCTGCGGCACAACCGAATACCTGGCCCCCGAAGTCCTTCTGGACGAACACGGCTACACCAAGATGGTTGACTTCTGGTCACTTGGAGTTCTAGTGTTCGAGATGTGCTGCGGTTGGAGTCCGTTTTACGCCGAGGACACCCAGCAAATGTACAAGAACATCGCATTCGGAAAGGTCAGATTTCCACGAGATGCCCTTAGCACCGAAGGCCGCAATTTTGTCAAGGGCCTCCTGAACCGGAACCCGAAACATCGACTTGGTGCAACGCGAGATGCGGAGGAGCTGAAAGCTCACCCTTTCTTCGCTGACATCGACTGGGACGCTTTGACCAAGAAGAACGTCTCACCGCCGTTCAAGCCTAAGCTCAAGTCGGAGCTAGACGTGTCCAACTTCGATCCGGAATTTACCAACGCGTTGAATGGCAATGGATCATTGAATGCGCGTGCCGCGGCTCTAGCATCTGGCGTCAATCCTGCATCCACCCCATTGTCGCCGACTATGCAGGCCAACTTCGCTGGTTTCACGTTTGTGGACGAGAGCACTATGGAGCAGCAATTCCGACACCGAGAAAACGATGAGGACCGGATGGACGAGGACGAGGACGATGACGACCAAGACGATCCAGATTGGGATAGGCCAGCGGGCCGTGGAGACCGCATGAGCGGCGTCATTCCCTCAAACGATCACGACATATTCAACCACGGCAACTTTGACGTATGAGGGCGATCCAGTTCATCTCGATGGTCTCAGCCCGCGCAGCATCTTCGTATCTCTGGGTATATCGCCAAAAGTGATTTCTTTTCTTTTCATGAGAATTACGCGTTCTTCGGCACGGCGGTACGGCGGCCGCATTCATTGAGTTTTCTGGATACCCTGCCATTGGCCAGCAGGAGGCTCCATATTGTGCGCAAGGCTCTCTCGCTAAACACTTGTATCGAGCCAGGCTGCACGCATATGCTCCAATTTTTATTTGCGACGACCCTAAGAACGATTCACTTCCATCATCGATGGTTTTCTCGGATTACGCGCCGCCACAGATTGAGGTCCTCTTTCGCAGCGAGATCCAATGAGTTTCGCGCCTGCTCACAAACTCTGGAGTTTATATAGTCGGGTTATCGTAAATGCATTGCGACGGTGAGAACTCTGGAGCATTGGGTCATTGTCTTTTTGTTCCTATGCGGATATGGAGCTGGTCTGGGTTCTCGGCGGGTTCATGGCTCTGGTTCTGGTTCCTGCTGCACAAAGCGTTTTCAGCATACTTCTTCCTACCACACGCATTGTATCAATCACAATGGGAGAGTCAGGGCTCGCTAGCTCTGTACATACTGAACAAATACGAGGCCAACATTGAATGTATAACTATAGTGGTTGTCTGACAGTTTGTGGAATGATATGTCGGGTACTATGTATGAGCTTATCATCGAAGCTAATAGTACGAAATGGATTTGAATGACTTTGAAGTGGTCACAAAACAGAACCCTCATCACCTTTTTCCACAACGAAGTATGTCATGATAATTCTCTATAGTGTTTTGAAGAGACGTGTAGACAAAGGCCAATAAACTGTCGCTTTGGCTGACCAGCGTTGGTGGAGCCGAGGATGGTACCACGCCCCATTAATGATGGAGGTATCCCATATATAATAGGACTTGCCGAATTATAGATGATGATAACTCTAGAAATACCAAGTTAGCACTACTATTAATAGAATTAGTCCAAATCTTTAATGGGATTTGCCTATTCATAACGGGAACCAAAGCGACGCGTCAGCGCTTGCCAACGATGCGGCGCGGTACCGTAGTGTACATCAGAGCGGAAACTATGATTCTTCGCAAGTCAAGGTCATGCTGTGTTTCTCGACAGACGAGAATGTCTCACGCATTGGTGGAGAGCGTGCCGTCATGTTAGCCGCCGCAGCTCTACTAACCCTGCACGGCCCACCAACGGTTTCAAGGTACACAGCGGCAATGCACGCCACAGCCTCGCACCGGACCGCGTCACATCACGGCGGCTGCGCCCATCGCTTTATCAAGTGGCGAGGATCCTTTGATTCCTACGTTTTACTGCGCCGCCTGTCTTGTCAATAGTCGTTTCTCAACGTGCTAGCTTTTGTGAATCATCTTGTTCTGCGAAGTTTTTCATCGTTAACTTGGGACGGAAGCGGTTGGTGATGCCTGAATTGGTACTACATCTCTACTCTGGTCAGAACGCGCTGCGGACTCCGATACCCTCTCGTATAATCTAGAGTACCGGTAGTAGGGGAAAAGCCCACCATTTGCCACGTAGGTCACTTCCGATTGCTAGAAACCATTTTGAAACCTCAGGGCTCCCAAGTAGGAAGGAAGTACAGGGCTATGCACTGACAAACAATCTAGACAGTGTCCTGTACCCACCCGCCCGCCTTGCACTCTTCATCTCTCGTATCCTCCCAAACGGACATGATCTCCCGCCTCTACAATTTTCTACAAATACTGGAACCCGAGCGGTACGAGAAAGATGGAACTAGCCGTACTCGCAGCCCACGAGCACCGGATTGACGCCAACGAGCTCCCAAAACTCTGCCACTCTCTAGCCGTCTCGCTCCCACAACATGGCCCCGATACCCTTGAACACCTCGAATTCGACGACCACTCGGAGATACCCTATGTTTATGTCGAAGTGCTCGGCAAGGGGCAAAAGGCCACCGTAGAGAAAGTCAAACACGCACGTACAGGCTCAGTCTACGCGCGCAAGATCTACAAAGTCTCACCAAGGTCACGAAACAAGCGCAAAGCCGAAGAGTTAGAGTTCAAAAATGAGATTGCCATCACAAGACGACTGGCACGACATCGCCATATCGTACGCGTGGTGGCGAGTTATAGCACGAGCGATACGCTGGCGGTAGTTCTTGAGCCGGCGGCCGACAGTGGAGATCTGAAGACCTTCTTAGCGTTGTATCCTACCGTTGTGGACCAGAGACAGAAGTCGTCGATGCTGACGACTATACACCATGCGTACGGTTGTCTCGCCAGTGGCCTCGCGTTCATGCACGCCCACCGGATCCGTCACCGCGATATCAAACCGGAGAACATCCTCATCCACGCCGGTTCGGTCCTGTTTACCGACTTCGGTGTGTCTCGCGACTACTCTGGGCGAGCGGACAGTGCTACAGACGGGGTGCCTGGCGCGTTTACAGCGCGATACTGCGCGCCTGAGGTACAGGATCAGGGACGGCGCACATGGAGGAGCGATGTCTTCTCACTGGGTGTGGTGTTCTTGCTTCTGTATACGGCTGTGAATGAGAACGCAATCGTGGAGCTAGCTAAGTCGGGAAGATTTTATGTCTACTTGGAAGCTATAAGGGATGAGATTGAGGGTTGGACGGTGGATGGGGAGGTTGTGAATTGCTTGAGCGGGATGTTGAGGGAAGAGGAGGGGAATAGGTTGCATGCTGGAGAGGTTCTGGATGTTTTGAAACGAGGTGGAGGGAAGTACTTCTGTGTGGGATGCCAGGGAGAGGAGGGTGAGTCTTGTCTGCTTTTTATCCCCTTTTTGAAGTTGAGACTAACTTGGATCAGCGACATTGGAGCAGTGTGCTGATCTGGAAGCTTCGACATCTTCCATCTCGTCAGACTCCAGTGACATCATTATTAACAGCGACGCGAGTATAACTCCACCTTCCATCTCAACGGAGTTCAGAGCAGGATCCCCACCGAGTCACGAGTCCTACCACCAGAAGTCAGACATGTTGTCCCTGCAAGATTATCTCCACAACCCAACAACCTCAGCCATCTCGCAAGAATCGGAATCGCAATCCCACACCTTAGCAACAAGATTTTCTCGCCCTCGAAATGACTCTATGATCAGTGACATACACCCCGAATGTCTCGATACAACCTTGGATACGCCTTACACCCGAAGAGCGTCGACGGATTCCTGCGAAACCGCTTATAGTTTATCCACCCCGTTTTCACCTCCATACATACCTCCTCCGACCTCACCTCCCACATCGCAGATTACGTACCTCCAGACGACCTGCGTAATTCCCAACATCTACGCGCACAAAATGGTACGCACTACCAAGCACACGGAACTCCCAGGCGAAGAATGCATCCTCTACCAAGACCAGATATACGACTTCACGATCAAGCGTCTAGGCTTCGGCGTGCGCCTCAGCAGATGTACTCCCTACGGCAGCATTCTGCCCTCGCTACGTACGTACCTCCGAATCTAGATTCCGAATCCAGGACTACACTGCGTCGTAAACTGCTTTACTTTAGGCACTAAGACCCCTCTCTTTGGTCTTTACTGATTAAGTTTTCAGGCATCTTCCCCGTCATCCCAGATTTCGACTCCGAATGGCAGCTCATACAGGATGGTACTCTCCTAGAGGTTCAGCAAGCTTTCGCAACAGGCAAACTACATCCTTTCGTGCAGGACGATTCGGGGTATAACCTACTGCACGTAAGTCAATTCCTCCCATCCTTCTTCCCTTGAGTCCACGTATTCATTCAATCTAACACCACCGTCACCAGCTCTCCATCAGATGCAACCGCCCGGACATAACCACGTACCTCCACCGCCTTGGCGTCAAGCCAATACCAACCCACTCCGGCCACACGCCCTTTATGCAGGTCCTCAACCCGCGCACCTTCAAGCCCATCCCCCCACAAGATGTAATATCCACCCTCCGCCTCCTCCTCACGACGCTGGACCACCAACCCGACTTCACCAATCCCCTCTGGCACACTGCAAGCAAACACTTCCTCTGGGATGAGGACGTGACATACTGGCTGTCCACTTCCGGCGTAGAATACGGCCTCGACCGCACCGCTATAGAGGAACTATGTCTCCGCGTCGCATTACGCGGAGTGCAAACATATGTCCCCGCGCAAATGGACAAAGCTGAGAAACTGCTTCGACAATACTTGACCCCCACCACCCTCCGCCAGATAAAGCAATCCTCCATACTCCTAGTCCCGGACCTCTTCTACACACCACTACACCACAACCCCGACCACCCCCCACCCCCTCCCTCTGCCACCTTCGCCCTCGGCGCCCTGTGGCTCAAAGTTCTCGCCTCCTACGCAACAGACATACCGAGCTACCTCATCCACGAAATCGACGCATATCCAGACTATCTTCTCCGCAGTCCACTCCACGACCGTAAGATAATTGCTGGGTTGACGAAAGACGGAGAGTTCGTTCTCGGTTGGCGTGTTGCGACGGAGCATACGCCGGGATATCCTTTGGTCAAGGAGTTTAAAGATCTAGGAGGCGGAATTGAGATTGGGGAGTGGCCGTATGCGGAGTGGGGGGATGGCGAGTGGGATGCTGTCAAGGGTGCTGAGATGAAGCGGAGGGCGAGGTTTCTGAGGAGATTGGAGGGTAAGGAGAGGAAGGGACAGCGGTTGAGCGAGTTGAGCAACACGGTTGCGATACCTGGATCTTGGGTTGAGTAAAGCGGTGTATGATTTACTATAGCCTTTAAGCAATAAGAGTTACATTATAAGCGTACTCAATGACAACGTGGCACCAAACCACGTAGCAGAAGGCCACATCGTAGCTCGAGTAGTCCACACTATTTTAGGTCCGACTTTCAAGACGGCCTCACACATTGCAAGTATCGCTCGGCCAGAGACGCGGCCTTTAGGCCTCCATCTTCGACTATGTTCCAGTGCAGTGCACCGAGATGAGGTACTGCCTCAATATTGACGCTGCTAAAGAAGACGCTTTTCCCTTCTGTAATTATAAGGTGAGGTACAAAAAGCTCTGAAGGGCAGCACTGGGAGCGGATGAGGCCACAGCTCATCACGGGGTACCTTGTGTCTGAAGAGGACGACAGCACGAATAGACGCATTGTATGCACTTTCTCGGAAGAGAAGGGATATGGTGTGAGTTTCTGAAACGTCGGGAGTTCACCCGGACAGTAGGTAGTGCACGAGTTCGATCCTTTGGTGTGTAGGAGTGAGGTTGGGGAGTGGCCGTTTGCTCGAGCTCAGCGTTGAAGAGAGATGAATAAAGTGCCTGGGTCCTGGGTCGAGTGACACTCTGGACAGTTGGCTCACACCAGAGCCTCGAATCACGGCTGGTCTCAATGCTGGGGGACGAAGTCTCACCACACAAAGCTCATCCACTAAAGTCTCAGTGTGTATTGTAGTATACCACACCCTCCATCACTTTAGTTCTACGGCGCACGTGGTGCTCTTTATTCATTGGCAACGAATTATTGTAGGGCCGTGAGTGAGGCGTGTAGTTACATTTGGGTGGGGCGCGCGCTGTATGCGAAGAGTTGAGATGCGAATTTCTGGGTTGGACTGATGAGTCTCTGCAGCCTTCTAAGGAGAGCAGTGAAGAAGGACCAATGAATCCGTAATAATTCCATCTATGGATCTGCGACCTATTCAACTAGTACGCTTAATGAAAAGTTTTGTCTTATCTCTGCCTCACTCAGCCACAGGTCTTTACCGGAAGCGCATCGTCATCCAATCATTTTTCTAGGCGGTCATATGCACTTCAGCCTTGCATCAGACACTACGTCGCTGCACTTCGCATCCTCTTCTCCCTCGTCTACCACCTCACAAGCCCATCTCTTTCGATCCAGGATCACGACTAAACAGTTCATCACATACCGGTCCCAGAAACAGCCGCGGGCCCACACGTAGGCACATCGGCCTCATAGGATCCGGGCCCAGTCTTTCGACAAGCCAACCCTGCCTGATACTGCCGCATTGCGGCTCATTCAACAGCTCACTCCATTTTGGACACTTGATGTCCTGGTTGCAACCGTGAGGAAATGGAGGACGCGAGTCCACAGTCTACTGAATTGCAGAGGCTCCGAATCGTAGAAGAGGAACATGTCGACATTGAAGACGAAAGCGTTCTACCGTACCTATACGTTGAGAACCTAGGACATGGCCAAAACGCCGTTGTCGACAAGATAAAGCATACCAAGACCGACTTGGTGTATGCACGAAAAAGCATTCGGGTCTCGGCCAGCAAATTCAAGTCCGCCACGGAAGACTTCAAGAAGGAGATCCAGATCATACACCGTCTGAAACAACACCATCATATGATCCGCGTCGTTTCAAGCTACAACACCAAGAATAAAGTTGTCATTGTAATGGACCCTGCAGCGGATGGAGGAGATTTGAAGACCTTCCTCAGTAACTTCACCACTGAAAAGGATCTTGGGACGAGAATGAGGATGGAGTTCGTTCTTCGCCGCTCATACGGCTGTCTAGCAAGCGCTCTTGCCTTCATGCATCAACATCGAGTTCGCCACCGCGACATCAAGCCCGAGAATATCTTACTTCACCGTGGCTCCGTCCTCTATGCCGACTTTGGAGACGCCCGCGACTATTCAGACAGGGCCCTTAGCTTCACAGAGGATCACCCAGGCCCTTTCACACGCAAATACTGTGCGCCAGAGGTCAAGGACTACGATAAACGGTCCTGGAAGTCCGATATATTCTCATTAGGTTGCGTTTATCTGCTCATGTATACGGCGATACATTGGCCGTCAAAGTCGGAGATGATAAGCTACTGGCGGTTCTACGAGCAATTAGACACCATTGATCAGATGCTCGGCACGGGCAAGAAAGAGCTGGAAGTGTTGCGCTGTATGCGAAGCATGCTGAAACATAATATGGACATGAGGCCGAGTGCGGTACAAATCATGGAAGTATTGGGGGCGCAACCACGTAGATACTTCTGTGAACAGTGTGGAAGTGAGTCTGGTAAGTGACCCATGCCATGCTTATCTTGATGTACACTGATATCGCTGTAACAGGGCGTGTTCTCATTCCCCTTTCGAGGATAGCCAACATGATCATCAGCGGAAGACGTGCCGACTCCACACCATCATTGGCAATGACGAACTTTAAGGACGTAACCGCCCGTTCCACCGGATGTATTGTCCTTCAGGACAGCGTGTCTCTTATTCCTTCTGGCCTTTCGAGCGACGGCATCCGCACCTTCGAGTTGGTGCGCACAGTCACAAGAGCGTACGAGTATGCGCAAACAGTCGTAACCTACAAAGAGTGTGTCTACGATTGGGCGTACCAACTTCCAACGCTAGGTATTCGTCACCGCAAGCCAAGACCATATGGCAATATCCCACCATCGCTTAGAACATACCCTATCATCTCGGAGTTTGGCGACTTCGAGTGGGATCTATTGCAAGAAGGTTCTATCACAGATATTCGGAAGGCGTTCGATATGTTTATGCTAGACCCTTTCGTGCAGGATGCAAATGGCGCTAGTCTATACCACGTAAGCATTCTGCTCTGGCTCGACCTCACAATGACTAGAAGAACTGACTGCTCATCCGGATTAGATCGCCCTGGCCACGCTCCGTCTAGACGTATGCCAGCTCCTCGACTCTCACAACGTCCGACACCCACTTTCCTATGTCGACCTTGTAGCCTATGCATCCAAATACCTCACTGTTCCAAGTATCACGACCCCAAGTGTCAGAAGATGGCCACTCTGGCTATGGCAATACCTAACGGGATACGGGTTACACTTGATCGTTGCTGAGTTTGACTTCCATGGCGACAGTTATTGGCGTATCTCCACGATCTCGCTCGAGGAGTTCTGCCATCGCGTTACACTGGACCATTTTGCGGGTTGCCACCCAAAGGAGAGGCACGCCGTAAAAGCTATCCTCCTCCAATGTTTCACCCGTCAGCTGAGCGCGTACCGTTTCTTCGCATACTCTCCCGGTCACAACCCCAAATTCTTCGATCTCTGTATGGCCACTATTACGGGCCCGGGCTACAGCCTCGCTCCCATCTGTGCCGCGACATCAACGGCCTGGCCCAACTCACCTATGAAAGCGCGGCACATCCGAACGATGTCATGGTAACATTTGGTTGAGAAGCCCACACTGCACGTTTGATACCCACCTCACCTCAGGTGCGGAGCACATCATAGGGTTGGGATAAGAATTCCATAACTGGAGACTTCGGACTCGATACATCGAGGACCAGGACTTTTTTGGCTGACTATCGCAGAAGACGTTCTTAGTGATCCGACCAAAGCCTTACTTCGGGTTTCCTACTAAATAAAGATCAACCAATATGCACATTGATCCTTCCATTGCTTTTCCAAGCGTCTCACAACGCTACTCGCCCCACGACAACTGTCTACAAAGAATAGCCAGAAACGAAGCTCCACTTCAGGATATCAAGTCCCCCTCCAAAAGCATTACACTCACATCTCCAACCCCCCAATCCACCCTTGAAATTCCATCATCCAACTAATAAGCACCCACCACACCGCCCTCCCTCGCCAACGTCTCAAACACCCGCGGCGGCAACTTATACCTGATCAAACCGGCAAAAACCATCAAATCCTTCGCCTTCTGTAGCAACTGCTCCGCAAGCGCCTTGCGCGTCGGATCCTCATAGGTCCCGCTAAGCAGCACTTCACGATGGCGCGAGCAGCAGCCGATGCACCAGAGGAGCACGTTGCCAATGTTACGCGCGATTTCGGGCGGGTAAGTGGAGAATGTGTTGGCGTGGAAGCGGATGTCGGAGAGATTGCCTGCGGCGGAGAGGGGGAGGATGCGGAGGGCTTCGATTTGCTGGGGGTTTGTTAGTGGGGAGTGATGGGTAGTAGGATTGAGGGGTACTTACGTCGAGAGCTTCCATATAGGCCCGTGCTTCGATGACCTTCTTCGCCTCGTTGAGCTTGTATAATATACCAAGGGTTTCGCGATTCTGCGGTGCGACTTTCCTCCACCAGAGACTGTTGTTGTCGTAAAGTTCGATGACTTTGAGCGCCAGGTCAACCGGGTCATCCGTTCCGAGCATGCTTAGACTAGACGACGTCAATTGAGCGACTTGCTGTGGCTCCACGGTCGCTACCCGAGGCTTCAATGGCTCTAGACGGAGCGGCTCCTGGCCAAGCTCGACCGACAGCGCTTCAGACAGTGCACGGTTCAGAATAGACACTACACTGTCGTAGTCGCCCGCCAAATGATTCAGCAGTACGGCATCGTTGGTGCGTCCGTTGTCATCTGCCATCCTGGCGGCCTCGCGGGTGATGGCGTTGACGAGATCGTCCTCATCGACAAGCTTGATCAACGGTACGCGCTCCTGAATCAGGCCCGGCGTGGTGTGACCGTTAATCTTGACATCGCCGAGCAGCGTTGAGAACTCTCGCGTTTCCAGAACCAGCTCACGAAGCGCCTCGTGGCAAAGCCCAGCTTGTTGCTTTCCTGCTTCTCCTCCTAGATCCGCATTCAAGCATAGCAAGACGAGATACTCGGCGGCTGCATCAGGCCGTGCAGCACGGAAGTCGCGCGTGTAGAAGCCAACTATCTTTCCAAAGTTGAGCTCCGGTTGTTGCTTTGCCGTGTGGCTAAGGATCTCCGTGCCCGCGGTGTTCCAGTCCGACACCCGCAGCAACCCATAGTAGTCTAGTGCAATCGCGAAATGGACCGCAGAGACGTAGTTGTGCTGGTAGAGGAAGTTCACTGCGGACTCGAACATGCCGGCCAGTGTTGCGAGGTAGAAGTAGACACCGTATCCGCCGGCAGCCTCAGCATCGTCGTTCATGAAATGGCGCTGGCCAATCTCGCTGGTAGTTTGCCGAATCTCGGCCAAGCCAAAGATCTCGCCTGCATTCTCTTCGGCGCGGTTTCCTTCGCGAGCCAAGTTGAATTGTAGCCATATCCAGTCGTCCATGCTCTCTTTGATGGAATCCAGGTTCCGCCGGCTCATCTCGCAGCGACCAACAATCTTGTAGCAGGCCATGCGGTACGGGTCCATAGAAGGCGCCAATCGCGCACGTTGAGTGTGTACGGAGTTGACCTTTTGCTGTAATTCAGGCGTAAGGCGACGGTCCGGATCGCTCGCGTAGCACGTCATAGCAGCCTGGAACACCCTGTCGTTGTTGGTGAAGAAGTTCCTGTTTCCTTGGACATAGTCGGACGCGGCGTCGAACAGACCAGCTCGGAGGAGATAGAAGAGGATGACCCAGGGGTACTCGTCGTCTTCGCCGCCAATTTTCTGCAGGTGTTCGATCTCAACACCAAGCTCCTTGTATGCTAGCTTGGCCCTGACGAACCCTCGAATTTTATTGATGACTGACGGGTCGCCACCAGGTCGCGCCTCTAGTGGATTCTTGGACAAGACTTCATGGACTTGATCCATGAACCTCTTCTCCAGAAACTTCCGCGAGCCATCGAGGATGCGTTTGCGATTCTGCACGCTGTTTACCGAATTGTGCTGCTCGTCCAGGTACTCGCGTTGGAAACCGCGTTCTTTAGGATTGTTGTACCCAGGGTTGTCGCTTGTCTGCTCTTTCTCGTTGGTAATGTCGGCGAGCGCTTTGTACGCATTGATGAAGTGGTCCGAATTCTCTCCGCCAGCCGCGGTCTCCACTCTAGCAAACTCATGCAGGATGGGGAAGTGGTTTTCCCGGAGTCTCGTCTCGTTGAGCTTTTTAACGGTTTCCATGAACTTCTCTTGTTTGTCGCGGGTATGACGGTCACTTGGACCGGATGGTCCATTGGCCAAAGATTTATCCTGGGAGTCGCCATTGACAGATCTTTTCTGGTACGGCGACATGACCGAGCCAATGACGGGCGTATTAGTGGAAGCAGCAAACGATGCACCATTGACAGATGCTCCCTTAGGCCCCATGGAGCGGCCTTTGCGAGTAGATCTGCCAAACGCGCCACGAGTGGCTGTGCTACCAAATGTGCTCTGCGATGCTGCCATCTCTTCGTTCTGCCTGCCAAGGCCAAAGTGCTCGTAGATCTTTTGTCGCTGCTTCTCCCACTCGATCTGTACATTGTCCTCCAAGAAAGAGTCAAAGTCACGCTTCGACTGTTCCAATCCCTCTTGTATCAAAGCCAATGTTGATTGCGAGTGAAGGTTCGAGATGTAGCTGTCAACGTCGGTGTCCAGTGTGCCGTTCGTGGCTCCGGCTGTGCTGAGCCCCGTTTGAGTGGAGAATTGGTGGAGGTCACGGAGGGTGCTGCCCATCTTCACGCCCGAGGCGGAGAGCAAATAGTGTCTAGAAGCAATCAGTCATGTCCATATTGCGCGTCGAATGCAACTCACGCCGCACGATCCTGTCCCTGATCGGCCGAGGGTCCGCCAGCACCCAGATTGCGTACTTTGCGCGCGATGTCGCCCAAACCGAGCTGCAGCGTCGGCAGCTCATCGAAGCTGCTCATCCCATGCTCGCCCACATTACGTTTGCGCCCGCGTTCGAGCAGATGATCAAAGTGCGAAGATCGGCCGGTGCCTGCGTTTGACTGCGATAGAGGTCCACCAGATTGATCTTGTTGTGGTTGTTGCGCCGAGGTGGTGCCAAAGAGGGTCGATTGCCCGAGCGGATTCGTTTGTTGTGGGTTGGACAGTGGGTTTGTTGTCGTCGATTGCTGCGCCTGCTGACCAGCGGGCTTCGAGAACAGGCTGCCCAAACCAGCCGGTTGCGATTGCGGCTGGGACGTCGCGCCTCCGAGAGAGAAAGATGGAGTCGATGAAGCTGCAGGGGCTGCCGTCTTTGCTGCGCCGACACTACCAAACAAACCTCCACCTAGTCCACCGGAAGCTGCGGGTTGCGCAGCACCAGGAGCGCTCGTGGAGGCATTACCCAGACCGGAAAACAAGCTCGATGCCCCGCCGGCAGCAGGCGCTGTGGTGCCACCAAACAACGGTTTGGGGGCCGGCATGCCCGAGGCGGACGCTCCACCTGAAGTGGGCGGGTTGCTCCCAAGATTGCCGAAAAGCGACATGTCGATGTTGTGCTGGTTGGTGGTGTTGATTGCGTTGGAAAACACCAAACGAGATCGCGTTCGATTTCAGGGAGCTTGGACCACACCTTATTCGCGTGGCTCTTAGTCAGGTACACAGATCGTATCTCGCCTGGAAAGCACACATCAGGTTGTGCACTGTAGATTTTTGGGTCTTTTGAGTTGCCCGCATGTATGAGAATGAGGCTATGACCGTTTGCAACAACACATTTGTGCAAATGTGTGCACCGATGACCCACATAGCAATCTTTGTCACTCAGTGTATAGTCGTTATGCCGAAAGACGAATCCATACGCACCTATAAGCTAGACAGTGCATGCCCATTCGAGTACTAATGAACCTAGCTCCCCTCGGCCCTCAGTCCACTTCTAAGATATTAAATTCTCGATCCTTTCAACTCTCTACCATGCTACCCCAACCTGTTCATCATCCCTGGAGATCGAAACCTGCCGAATACTATCCAAGTGGACACGATGAATACGGCCAATTTCTTCCAGGCATGTGGCTGAAAAATGGCCTACCCCACCACGTCGGCGTCCACAAGAAGCACTACCACTTCATCTGGCCAAAAGATGGGAAGAACGGAAGCAAATGGGGTCGCTTCAAAGACATCATGTCCGGTAAAGGTCCGGACATACATGTGACGGTGGGAGCGAAGAAGATGGACTACATGCACCATCGTCCAAGGAAGCCTAGATGGGGACTGCATGACGACCTCGACGGTCGAGGCCCTGATTGTCACATTCGCTCCCCCTTCCCTTGGGTGAACAAGGACAGAGAACTCGGCGACAAATGCTACGATTTCTATACCCGTGAGTTCCGCCGTCCGTACCATGGCATGTGGACGGATGTTCATCGGCACTCGAAAGGTGGAATTCACCCCTGGCCGAAAGCGGTTCGAGACAACTTTGGTGATTGGTGGCAAGACCCTGCCTATGTGCCGTTCCACTTGCAGCAGCATGTCTTTGGTCATGACTTCCAAGAAGGGGATATTCCAACCGTATGATTCCGCATCGATTTCGGATGGTGTTGGCGGCAATTCTAGTCCAAGCAACTCTCATGCAATGCCTCCCACACCACCTCCGAACCCTCAGCCGCCGCACTACCTCTCTTCACCCTTCTCGCCAGTGGCCGCACCGAATCAGCGTCATACGACTTCCCACACTTGGCACACGTCGTGCCCTTCACAGTCTTGTACGCGGCAATCATATCCTATAATCCCTCTGTCAGCATCACTTGTACATAACATCTTCCCAGTCAACCTACCAGTAGAAATTTCAAATCATTCGCGGTCGGTCGTGATGCGATACATTTGGTTATGGTTGAGTGAACATCGGTAGATCCTACGCATTCTGCGCGGAGTCTGTGAGGCTCGTTTGCGTCGCTTACGATGGTGACGTGAAAGTTGAGTGTCTGGCCGCTGACGACAAATGTAATCTGCGCAAAATAATTAGTATCTTGCCACGCATCTCGCTCAAGCTCAGCACACATACAAGCAAATCCCTCCCACCATCCTTTTCCACAACTCCCACCCTCTCATTCCTCGCTCTCCACTCTCCCACAATTTTCCCAATCTCCTCATCTGTAAGCGCAGGCTCAACGTGCGCCGCAACATCGATCCCGGGCCCCTTCTTCGCATTTTCACCTCGTCGTTCCTTCCTTTCTATCCAGCCATACTGCTGCACTTCCCCGCTTTTACTCATATCGCCATCCGCTTTCACTCTCCGCCGCGCATGGTCGATTATACCCTGCGTCTCCTGACCCTGGAATTTGTTCCGGAAGCTCTTGATTTCTACTTGCGATGCAAGAAGGCCGTCTTTGAACTCGCGGTAAAGGGCGGGCGTAGGGGGGGAATAGAAGGGTGTTAGGACGCGGGGTATGGTCATGCGTAGTTCGTTTAACTACAGTACATGTTAATAATCATCGCGCGTTAAGAGGAGATCTCGCACCTGTTCCTGCAGGCGCTCGAGATGCGCAAGTGCCGAGATATTCTGCTCCTCGTCCCAGCTCGCGGTCGGCTGCGAGCCTGCGTTGGCGACCGCCATAAGAATATCAAGATGCGGGAAGGAAGGCGAAAATGACGGCTAAAAGCAAAAGTAAAAATAAGAAACAGGAGCAGCGTTGTTGCGTTGTGAAGAGCAGAGATGTGAAGTGGGGAGTGGAGAAGGAGCGATCGTTGACAATGGAATTAGTGCCAAGCTTCCCCACAGATGCGCTCTCACGTGCTCGCGCTCTCCCGTGGGGAATTGCGACAGGGGTGTATGCTAGTGGCACAATACGATGCGTATATTGTCCGCTCATCGATTTGAATGTAGAGAATAAGGGTTCAAGGACCACGGCCAGACCAAGAGTGATCCGAGGTCAAATGAAAACGGATATCGAGGAATGTGTTAAAGAATTGAATGCGATGCAAAACGCCAACCGAACAAATTATATATACAGTGGCAACCTCTCCTGGTGACCAGAACCTATAATTTCGCCTTCTCCTTCGGCCCAACAAGCGGATCATATACATTGCGACCCAGCGTATCCTCTGGCACCACCGCCGTATGCATACTAAGGCCCCGTACATCAAGAAGCGTGGGGTTCAGGTCAGAAACCTTCGAAGCTCCAATGAGCCGCATGTTCATTTCCATCTCGTCCTTGAGCAACTGCATAGCACGGTCCACACCCGGTAGACCATACGCAGACATAGCGTAGAGGAAAGGCCGACCGATGCCGACGCCCTTTGCGCCGAGGCACATGGCTTTAATGATATCAGTCGCACGACGGACACCACCGTCGACGTAAATTTCGATGCGATCTTGCCAGCCTCGTTCGCGCAGGACAGGCATGACTTCGGCGAGGACTTCGATGCCGGAGCGGGCAAAGTCGAGTTGGCGACCTCCGTGGTTGGAGAGTACGACACCCTGGACGCCGCATTCGATGGCGCGAAGCACGTCCTCGACGCACTGCACACCCTTGAGAAGAATTGGCATCTTGGTGATACTCAAAAACCATGGAATATCCTTCCAGCTCAAGCTCGGGTCGATGAACGACGAGATGGCGCGAGCGGCACCCTGGCTTCGGTCCACGTCGTTGCCACCGGTGGATTGTACATTGGAACCAACGTCTGAGAACTTGGAGCGCATATCCTTCTCGCGGCGACCAAGCTGCGGCGCATCGACGGTGATGAAGAGACCCTTGCATCCACGCTTTTCGGCGTGCTCAACAATCCTCTTTGTGACTGCCCTGTCCTTGTTCACATACAATTGTAGCCACTGGCACTGGTCGCCCTCTGCAGCATCCATAATTTCGTCGAACGAGCATGACGCCAGGGTCGGGATCATCTGGATGACGTTGTGCTTCTTCGCGCCTCTCGTGAGAACGACTTCTCCTTCGGGGTTTCCAAGCTTGCCTAGGGCGGTAGCGGTGACGTAGAAGGGTATGTCGACTTTGGTGCCGAGCATCGTCGTGGAGGTATCGATGCTCTCGACGTCGACGAGAACTCGTGGCCGGAACCATATCTTGTGGAAGGCATTGTGGTTTTCGCGCAAAGTCTGGCAGCATTAGCATCCGTGAAGCTTCCGATCTCACCGTGTACTCACAATCTCGTCGTCGGCGCCACTTGAGTAGTACGCCCAAGCCGACTTCTTCATGGTCCTCCTCGCCACAGCCTCGAAGTCCATCAGGTTGTAACATTGCTCCAGAATTGGCATCGTCTCGATGCGCTTCTGCCTCTCCTCTTCATCAGGATCGAACTCCTTCTCCTCTTGCTCGACGGTGTTCATGTCCACCTCGCCCAGGTGCTTCGACTTGTCCAGATACTTGTCGAGCGTGTCGGGCGGGTGGATGGGCTCAAATGCCTCGGTCGCATCCTTGCCTGCGTACTTGAGGATGATTTTGGAGCCTCCCGGGTGCTCTGGCAGGAACTCGGTCACGTCGTAGGCGCGTCCGTGGACAATGACCCAGCATGAGTCGTTGGAATTGTGCTCTGCGACGGACTCGCCGGTGAGCTTCTCCTTCTGCGTGTTGTTGCTATCGTGGTTCATGGTCGCGGTGGCGTGCCAATTGCTACTGTACAGAGACGACGGACTAGACGCGAGATCCCTAAACGCCACGCTCAGGGTTATATAGCAAAAAGTGGACAAGCAATTGGAAGGGTGGCTTTAAGGGCCCCGGGAGTTGTAGTATTTGCCTTTATTCCCAGCCGCTAGAGCTTGCGTCGGCGGATTGTCCAGGGTGATGACGGCAACATGTTTTCGACCATCGGGCTCGGTCCATCTTCCCCCGCAGTATCGGATCAGGGCCCGTTTCGAGGCTGGGCGGAGGGATCAATCGAGCAAGCCGGCCGGTCGTTAGTAATTCTGCGGCGCTCATAGGATCTCGCGCAGAAGACCACGCGCGACTCGCATGGCGCGCGGAGATGGCCCATGGAGGTGGAGAGCGGTCGCTTCTGCAGGAGAGCACCGCAGCGTCGAGCGACATGCTCTTGGGCACCCGCCATCGGAACTGTGGGCCATATTGGGTGCGGGGAGGCATGATGCAATGCGCCGAGAGCGGAATGCAAGCGCGACCATTGCCTACCCAATAAAACAACCGACGGAAAGACATCAGTCTCTCATCACTGACCTGCGCTTCACTGCGATATGTGCTTCACCCGCTGTCCCGATCGCGCACCATGACGACCGCAGCCCGCCTATTTGGAGGAGTCACATGGCTGCTCCCCGGCCAAGCCCAAGGCGCCCACGCCAAACACTCGCTCCTTCGGGCACTTGTTGACTACTCTCTGAATTCCCCCGCTACAAGAGTCGACCACACCGTGAGACGTGCAACAGCTTGTCGCCATTCTTCCCAACACACGCCATGAGACTGGTACTGCGTCCGCCCACTAAACCGTCTTCTGTCGTTCCTCATACCAAAATAGCCACTGGGTGGCCGCAGCTTTTACGTGAAGCCAGCTAGTCCGTCGCTGCCCGCGTCGTATACTTCGATACTCACACAACACGTCTACCACGATTGCTAGACATAGACCTGAATAGAGCGACACTCGAGAAGCCATGGCGAACGATGTAGAGGCGAAAATAGTTGTGGTGGGGAGCCAGGGTGTTGGCAAAACATCGCTAGTCCACCGCTTCGTTCAAAACTCCTTTGCACCGCCCTCGACACAGTCTACCATCGGTGCCTCGTTTCTAGCGAAGCGAGTGGTTGACATAGACACGTCCACCGTTGTGCGCCTGCAGATATGGGACACCGCGGGCCAAGAGAGGTTTCGGGCAATGTCGAAGCTATACTACAGAGGTACGTGGTCGCACGCATTACACTTGAAGGCATCTCCAGTATGGCCTAGCTAACGTTTGGCTCGCACAGGCGCGAATGCAGGCGTCCTCTGCTATGACATCACCGATCCCTCTTCGTTCGAAGAAATGGGCCGCTGGCTCAAGGAACTCAAGCAGAACCTCGGCGACGATGTGATCCTCCACGTCGTAGGCACAAAATCCGACATCGTCGCCCAAGACCCCTCCAAGCGCCAAATCCCATTCGAGCGCTGCATCGCATACGTAGCCGAGCAGCTCTACCCAAACCAGACGACACAAGGGCAGACGGGCTCTGCCGGGTGGCAGAGCGGCGGCATGGCATCCCCACAGAGCAACCGGTCCAGCGGATTCTGGGGCCAGGAGATAGGCTGGGACTGCTGCCACGAGATCAGCGCCAAGGACGGCGAGGGCGTGGACGAGGTGTTCCGTGTCATCACGAGGAAATTGGTGGAACAGCAGCAGCGGAAGCTGGAAGAGGAGCAGAGACAACTTGCCCTCGCTGGTGCTACTCCCGGCGTAAACGGGAATGGAAACGTCAATGGCTATTTCGACTATCCTGGGAGCGGACAGGGCAGTTTTAGAGTTGGTGTGGGCGATAAGAGGAGGAGTTGGATGTTTCCCACTACGCCGAGTGCGGGTGGTGAACAGCAGCAGTGGGCAGAGGATGTGGACAACATTCGGAAGAGCAAGGGAGGCAGGTGCTGTTGAAGACTCCCGCTGAACCAATCCACTTACCCTGGACCCTTCATTCCCCAACCATTTCGGAAGGCCATGGCACGAAGCCTGCAGCGCCTATCCAAAGGGGCTCATGGCCTGACGTCTCGGAGCGTTGATCGCTCGTATCGGATTGCGACGCAGCTCGTACCCCAGAGTTACAAGCTTCCCGAATCATATCTCTTCGATCGACCCGTTGTCTTACGACCGACTCGGGTTCGAAACACTGTATCTTTTACTCTCTTTGGATACCCCTTTTGTATGCACGTCGGCTCCGCATGCTTACCTATATCCATGGGACGCCCTGCGACACCGGACTGTACTAAATCCGGTATATTTCCGATATTACTATCATGTACGGCGAAGTGGTGTTACTATCAGGACGCATCTTTCTGGTGTTACCTTACACGGCTTTAGAGCACACAAGGTTCGGCGCAGAAACTCAGCTGCGTTTGGCTAGCGTTGTCTTGTTCAATGTACCGCTTAGCATGGCGGAGGCTTGATTGTGGCATTTGTAGCATAGCAGCGTCTCTTTAGTTCATTTTCATTCCGACTCGATTGTTTGCGTTTGTATGCATACCTAGCATTGTAGCTTTAGCCGTTATATGCACGAATACATATCATATTGATACACTTAAGTCAACACAAACGAAGAAACATGAAGACAAAAATATGAAATAATTTTCTATGGGTATCTTTGCGTACTAAGCGGCACGGATGTCTATAACGAAGCTCGATGAAATCTATGTCTCAATCACAATCTGAACGTAATGAGATCCTCCCACTACCGGCTCATGATCTCCGCCACTTCTACGCCTTCAAGCATCGCCCTCCTTATCGAAAACCTTCCTGCCAAACTTCCACACCTGATCCACCACAACCTGCTTGTCCGCGCCCACCCCTCCCTCCAGAAAATCTAACACGACGAGATCCGCATCCGCGCCCTCCTTCAGCGTCCCCTTGATATTCTCCACGCCCAACATACGCGCCGGCGTCTCGGTAACGGCCCGCAGCGCCTCGACTACACTCGTACCCGTCCAGTTGAGGAAGTTTGTCACGCAATCGATAAGCTCGATGCTGCTCCCCGCAATCTTACCGTTCTCTTCGAGCGTAAGCAGAGCGCCCTTCTTGATAATCCGCGACCCGTTGGTCCAATCGTACACGCCGTCGGGCATGCCAGAGAGACGCATGGCGTCGGTGACGAGAATGAGGCCTGAGGGGTGGGCGTTCCAGGCGATCTTGATGGAGGTGGGATGGATATGGATTCCGTCTGCGATGATGCCAAAATAGGGCTTTGCAATGGAGGAAGAAGGGCTGCCCAGCAGGCCGAAGATTCCAGGGTTACGGTGATGAAGTGGCCGCATCGCGTTGAACAAGTGCGTGATCTTTGTGGCGCCGGCTTTTATGCCTAGCTTTGCTTCTTCATATGAGGCTTCTGAGTGCCCGATCGAGACGATGATGCCGCGGTCGGTGAGGGCTTGGATACCTGGCAGCGCGCCGGGGAGTTCGGGGGCGAGCGTGACGAGTTTGACGGGCGAGGGGGAGGCGAGGATTGAGGGGCCATAGCAGGTGGCTAGGTCAGAGATGCCGTTTACGGGCGCTTGAAGGACGGAGACGTTATGGATGCCGTTCTTAGTAGGGTTGATGAAGGGGCCTTCGCAGTGGGCGCCGAGGGATTCGGAACCGAGTGCTGCGTCTCGGGTGGAGCCGGATGGACCTAGGAAGGGCAGTGCCTGCGGTAGGTTAGGTTCCGTGCCAGAGTGAGGCCAAAGGCTGGTTAAATCACCTTGTGGTAGACCTCCGGCCGCTGAGACGTGACCGTCGGCAGGTAAGACGTCACACCCCCACGAACAAGATTCCTATTCACGCGCTGCACTCCCTTGCTGTAGCTTGCAGCACCGTCCTCAGGGATGACTGAGAAGTCGAAGCCGTAGGCTCCGTTTAGTTGCACATCGATGAAACCGGGGGACAGTATGCGGCTACCTAGGTCGATGATTTCGTCGGGTGCGGTGCGATGTTCGTACAATATCTCTTGCCCGTTTAGGATCTTGCCGCTCGTCGAGCTGACCCAGAGGTCGCCGTTAACGAGCTCGGAGCTGCCGTTGACGAGGAAGCAGTTCGTGAACTTGATTACGCCGGAGCGTTGGGCATGGGTCGCCGTGTCGTTGAGTATGGCGGACGGCATCGTACAATGTGGGCAGGACAGATGGTGCGAGGAATGCAAGAGGTATGACTGAAGGAAATCTTGGTGATGACCGGAAATGGACGGTAGATAGTGTATCGGATGCGGTTGAGACAAGCTCAACAACCTCCGCAGTTGAGCAGCAACCTGCTATTCTTCTATCAAAACTACAGAACCCGGTGCGCTCCGCTCTGACGTTGGTTAGCCATCGCAGCGGAGACGATTGGCTGCCGTCCGAACGTTTGCCGCACCAAAGCGCAACGTTCCTACTTGCGAGCTCGTGATTAGCAGAAACGCCGATGTTACACAACGATGAACATAAAGGAGACGATCGCGCCACGGGCAGCAGGCCCAGCTCGGCCCGCGGCAGCACTCGATGTGGTATCGCGATGGACGTCTGTGATAATCCATGGAGGGGCAGGTATCACCCGCCACTCCACGAGTGAGATTGAGGATAAAAAGGTGGGTGGTGTGGCCCATGCTTAGCGCCCGCATGAATGCTACGCTACTAACTTACCGTTGCAAGCTATTGAGCTTCCATCCTCCCATTGTTAACATCCGCCCGAGTCACGTTCAAGCCTACACCCATCACTGATCCGATCCGCGTCCAGACGCCAACGCGACAGGCCCCGTCATCATGGCCAAGCCCGAAAAGCTGGATCCCCACTGGGACGATCTCGATAGGTGCGCACTGTTCCATCTGCCTCCCGACCCCAGATGTGCCCCGATGTGATGCCGAATTGCTCGCTAACGAACCCTGATGCAGAACCATGGTGCGCATCGCATCAAGCTGCTAGCAGTGGGTCGAGCTAATGCTTGTGTGCGTTTAGGGCCAGCTGTTTATGATGGGCTTTGATGGAACGTCTGTCACGCCGCACATCAAGACGCTGATTGAAGAGCACTATCTGGGCTCGATTCTACTTACGGCGAAGAATCTGAAATGTGAGAGACATATGTTTCAGTGTGGCGCGTGGCGTTTGGACGACTAATTATCTTCAGCTGCCGAGGAGACTACCAAGTTGTGTTACGAGCTTCAAAAAATCGCCCATGATGCTGGCCATGCAGTGCCTCTGGCCATCGGTATTGACCAAGAGAATGGCGGAGTTAACAGTCTTTTCGATGAGATCTATGTTCGGCAGTATCCGAGCAGCATGGGTATGGCGGCGACGGGCTCAACCGATCTCGCATTCGAAGTTGCCAAAGCTACGGCGCAAGAGATATCAGCTTGCGGCATCAACTGGATCTTTGGGCCGTGTCTGGACGTGCTCACAAATGCTCGAAATCAGCCGCTTGGCGTCCGCACGGCTGGCGATGACCCTCAAGAGGTCTCGGCATACGGCGTGGCCTTTATGAAAGGCTATAAAGAGGCGGGTGTTGTGACTCTGGGGAAGCACTTTCCATCTTACGGTAACCTGGAATTCCTGGGGTCGACATTGGATGTCCCAATTATTACCGAGTCTCTGGAGCAATTAAGTTTGAGCGCCCTGATTCCATTCCGGAACGCCATCAGACATGGTCTCGATGCTATGATGGTCGGCGGCTGTGCCATGTCGTCGGCTGGTCTGAACGCCATGCATGCCTGTCTGTCCGATCAGGTTGTGGACGGGTTGCTTCGCACGGATCTCAATTTTAAAGGTGTCGTCGTATCAGAATGCCTGGAAATGGATGCGCTCAGCCATAACATTGGTGTGGGTGGTGGTACCGTCATGGCGGTCAATGCTGGCTGCGATATCGTCCTGCTGTGCCGTTCATTTTCCGTGCAGCAAGAAGCGCTAAGAGGTCTTAAGACCGGCATCGAGAATGCAATGATCTCAAAGGATCGAATATACAACTCGCTTCGTCGGGTGCTGACAATGAAGGCGAAGAATACATCTTGGGAGAAGGCACTGAACCCATCAGGCGTCAACTACCTCGAAACGCTACAACCATCACATACGGCGCTCTCAACGAAAGCATACAACGGCTCTATCTCCGTGGTCCGGGATAAGAATCGATTACTTCCACTTACCAACATCATCGATAGCGAGGAGGAGCTACTATTGTTAACGCCACTGGTAAAACCACTTGCTGCGTCGGCTGCTTCGCGAGCACTGTCCGAGACTGCCACTACCGGAACACCAGAGCCTGCGGCTTGGGAGCGGAGCTCGTCTGTCATGAGTGGAGAACGTGTGTTCAGAGAGCTTGGAAGGTCTATGGCGAGACAACGGAACGGTCGCGTCCTACATACATCGTATACGGCGAACGGAGTTCGACCGGTCCACGAGAATCTGATAAACCGCGCCAGCGCAATCGTCGTCATCACAGCGGACGCGAATCGAAATCTGTATCAACATGGATTTACCAAGCACGTATCGATGATCTGCAACATGCAGTACACGACCGGTGGCGAGAAGCGCGAGAAGCCACTGATCGTCGTTGCTGTCAGTTCACCCTATGACTTCGCGATGGACTCTTCGATCGGAACCTACATCTGCACCTATGACTTCACGGAGACGGCATTGAACTCGCTGGTCAAGGTTCTGTTCGGTGAGCTAACACCCACCGGTACACTACCGGGCACCATCAGCAAGAGCCAGAAGCTGCATCATTCAAAGCAGCATTGGCTGGTGGAGACTTTCAACGAGGAGCGAGACGCGCTTGCTCTCGACAACCTCATCACCGCAGTCATGGACGGCACGCCGCCAAACCAACGATCCGAACTGTCGAGCGCCACTTCCAACTCGTTCATACTTCATCATCCCGAGGTGGAAGAGTCGCATTTCGTTGTTCGTAACAGCAGCACCCAAGCGCTATACGGATTCTGCTCAACCTACTTCTTCAGGTCGACGGGCACTGGTGTCATCGGTGCACTCTTCGTAGACCCTGCACGGAGAAAGCTCTCGATTGGCCACTCGCTGCACAACCGAGCCATCCGGACGCTCTTGCAGAAAGAAGGCATCAAGCGCTTCCAACTAGGTTCCCGTCTACCGAGCATCTTCCTTGGGATTCCGACGGGCCACGGCAGTGAGCGGAAACGTTTACGGTCGTGGTTCGCGAATCTCGGCTGGAACGCGGCTCTCTCTCGCCCAGTATGCAACATGGTTGCTCGAAATCTGCAGGCGTGGTCACCGCCAGAGGGTATGGCAAAGAGCCTCGCAGGCGCCGGCTCGCAGTTTGATCTCATCTACGGCTGGGACTACGCTGGCCCGATCCTCGACCACATCAAGACGAGCAATCGCCAGGGTCTAGCAGAAGTCTACAAGCTTGCACTATCCGACCCGTCGGCTTGTGGAATCATTCGCGCGAAGCGGCCCGAGGATGGCGCTTTGGTCGGGACGGTCGTTCTCTACAACCACCACTCTCGGCTCTCGGAATTTATTCCCCCTTTGAAGGATCTAAATGAGGCGGCGGGCGGCATCTCGTCTCCTGTCATCTCACCTGGAGTCGGGGAATACTCCACTCTGCTGCAGGGTCTGGTGCTGCTCGGGATGCGGCAGATCAAGGCACAGGGATGCAACGCATGCCTGCTCGATTATGTGAGTAGCCACCTATCTACTGCCGTTTTGGACCAGCAAGCTGACGTACTCTAGATGGACGGCGACGGGAACTTTGATGGCTTCTCGTCCATGGGATTCGAAGCGCTACACAACTTTGAGGAGGTGAGCTGCGATGCGGCCACTTGGACCATGATCCCACCATCATGAGGCTCTCAAACGGGAAAGACGGAGGCGCATTCGGGAATTTGGTGTTGCACGATATTCGATAGTGAAGCTAATTGGGACAGGCGATGGTGTTTTGGATTGGGGCGCTAAGGGGGGTTCTGTATGTACAGTAGTACCACCTCCAACGGCAATATGTCGCGATACTTGGCGCCGTTCTAGGCACAGCGGTCGCGACGCAGGTACTGAACATGATTTCGCAACGCAGCGACAGCTAGTAGAGTGCGTGCTTGTGCTCGTGCGGACTCCTGCTCGCGATGTCACATGTTCGGCCGGGTGGCTCCGGGAGCCAACTGTCACTGGCTGTCAGCTACGTGGGGGCAGTGGCTGTCAGGGCTCCAGAAATGCTGGGGTTGTCCCGCAGGATCGGTCGCTAGACGGCACACAGCATTCGATATGGCACGACCACTCCAGACTCGCAGCCGTTTGTGGGACCACGGGCGGAGGAAAGGGACGAGAAGTCGACGGCGAGAGCTTCCGTCCGAAGAGTGACCAGACGACAGTGATGCAGCGTGCAGCAGACGTCGGGATGGAGCGCGCGATTGGCTTGCGAGAGGCTTATTTTTGGCCCCGGCGAGGCATCCCCGCGATTCTTCGCTTCGAAACACGGAAACGGGGGCGATGGCGTCGCTGGGCCCCACTGGATGGCACACTCAACGGCGCCGTGGTTTTGTTCGAGAAGGCGGGTGGAAGCTCTAGGCGTGTTCGGTTCTCCAGCCCACGGCGCCGCGATGAATGTCTCCTCCCGAAGCAGCGGCTTGGCTGTGCGCGCAGGCAATGCGGGCATGCTCTGCCTGGGAGGGCACATGTATCCCAACAGGGGTGGCCCGCGGGCTCCAACGGTCTCGCTCACTGGTGTGGTGATTTACCCAGGGAGCTGCCCCCACCGCGCGACGGACCCCTTCCCTTCCCTTCCCTTCTGCAATCGAGGAAGGCTTCCGTCGTGGCTTGGCCACGCTGCATGTGATCCGATTCGAGCGCCCGACCGTCGCACAGCTTCAGCGACGACGGGCTCAGCAGCCACACCAGCAGTATTGCCTTTGTGCCCGTCGCTCGTTGACTGCCCACACACACACACTCTCTCGCACGCCTATCGCGCGCGCCCGCCGTGTCTTCGCCCGTGACGTCTCCCAGGTGCGACTACGAGCTGACTGAGCTGCTGCTACTGCTGCTGCTGCTGCTCATCTCTCCACACGACTGCATCTGCATCTGCACCCGCATCCTCGCCCTCGCCCTCGCCAAACACCCCAGCCTCTCCTGCTCCACAGTCACCCTCCCCCCATCCTCTGCGCCCGTTGGACTATCGCCGCCCGTCGCCCTGTCTGCCGTCTTTCATCTGCGCCCGCTGCTAGCGCCGCCCTCCCATGCGCGCATGCGCTGCCTCCACGCTCCGCTTCTCCACCCGGCCCTGACGGCGCAGCAGCCATGGAGGGCTTCGATACGATCACCATGTCCTACTTGGCAGCCCCAATGTCACTTCACAACGTAACCGGACCCGACCAGCTGTCGGTGCCGATGATGCCGCTCGACTCGCTCGACCAGCGCTCTAATTACGACGCTGAGACCTTCGCCGGGTAAGCAGCGATGCCAGCCATGAACCTCTCTCTGCTAACCCTCTTGCGCAGTAGCGAAGACGCATACGGCGCCCACCACATCCACCCGCCGCCGCCCCTCAAGCGCGGCTTCTCCAGCTACGAAGACCCCTTCTCCGACATCGTGAGCAACTACGAGGCGCCCATCCACCCAGACCCCAATGGCCAGCCCGAAAGCCCCAGCATCGAGCGCGACAACAAGCTGCTCAGCTTCTCTCTGCCCAATGTTCCCTACACCCTGCTCAACTATGCCATGCAGCGCGCGACCATCTCCATGGCCGCCCAGCTGCATGGCATGTTCTTCCTCGCCGAGTCGCCCTGGGCCTCCGCTGGCGATGTTGCCTCTGCCCCGAGCGAGCTCACCTGCTACCGGCGGAACCTCTTCCAGATCACCGGCACAATCACGCTACCACGAAGTCTACAATTTCTCATGACGGAGCAGGGCGACCAGATTCCCATACTCGGCCAGGAGCTTACCATATCTGCGAACGAGTCGCTGGAGGGCAACCCCGTGAAGATTATATCTGTGCCGTGGAAGACGCCAGCGAGCAGCGCAACCGTCGTAGAAGACAAGACGGAAAAGGAACCGCCCTCGTACCCGCTAGATCTCTCTACAGGTCAGGACATGGACTCGGATTATGTTAGCTTCCCAATCAGCTGGAAAAGACTGCAGTTCCGAATAGCAACCGCCAACAACGGGCGTAGAAAGGAGCTACAGCAGCACTTTGTCGTGCGCCTCAAGGTCGTAGCTACACTAGCCACCGGCATCAAGGTCCCTATATGTGAAGTGCATTCCGGCGCCATCATTGTGCGAGGACGCAGCCCGAGGAACTTCCAGTCGCGCAAGGATATGCCTATTAGTGGAGGGGGCGGCTCCGTCCGAAAAGCGCACCCTCCGCATGGGCCCACTCGGACGTCGACTGGTGAGACCGGCCAAACGAACCAGAGTGCAGCTCAGAGCGGCACGCCTGTGACCAAGACCATGGACTCACTGCAGCTTCCATTCGACTTCAATCCAAACGATCCTCTCATGTCGCCCGATTTCAGTCTGGATTGGAAGATGTCGGCAGGTGCCATGACCGCGATACCGCCGGATCCGCCCTCGGGACATTTGGCTGATGCTACGCCGTATGCACAGTCAACCCCGGAAATTTCAAGAAGCTCGGCGCCACCGCGATCAGGCATGGCTCCCGTCACCCTCTCACTGACCGATGACGAGCCCAAGAAGGGCAACTCTCCATCAGAGCATACGAAGAAGCGGGCCACACCCCACAGGCCCTCTTCATTCTCCGTTGGCCTCATCCACAGCCCTGACGAGAGCGCGGATCTGTTGTACGAGTACTTCCCGCTTGGGCTGGACGACTGGATGCCGCCCGTCGACGCCGTGTACCGCCCGCACGTAGTCCACCACACAAATTACCAGCAGGACCCCAAGGCATTGGCGGTGAAAAGCAAGTCGAAGCGATATTTCTCCGATGCGTGGTGAAGGATTTTCTCTCTCGCTCGATACCCTCTTGTACTAGTTTGCTTTTTTGAGCGTTCTTGAGTTCCGGCGTTCGTTTACGAGCCATGATTTGGAACTGGCCACGGTTTACGACTGGATCTGTTTGGTTTCGGGGAGTTATGCTTGCAAGCGCGCAGCGCTGGGGTTTAGCCGTGGGGAAGAAGTGCATTGGATTGTTTGATTTGGATGAAAAGGGCCGGCTGGATTATGATTCACCCAAAGAAGGTGTTTTGATTGGGTTGGATTGGGGAAAATGGCGTACGGCGATGAGAGAGTGGGTCGGTTGAAACGGGTGCTTCGGATTCGGCTCGGTTCGGATTCGATGTTTGCAGAAGCTTGCAACCGCCTGCGAGATTGCCGAATGGCATAATGGACGAGGCGCAAGGGTGCCCTGCTCGACTTGAGTAGATTGAGGAGGCCTTGCTGAAGGCGGCTGGGCTGTGCGAGACGAGGAACGGAAGTAATCCGGACCAACGGTGACGACAAAGCTCATGGTCGAGAGGTTCAACGGCGATATTGCGACTTCCACATGGGCCCAGTCAGCCCGTACCAAGCATCTACAGCCTGCACGGTTCATTGACGCATACGGAGCGGAAACGACATGCACGCGGCATTGTCGATGAGTGGAAAGAGGAAATGAACAGATTAATGAAGAAAAATCAGTGTCCAATGTATTTCATTTTGCGGTTGGGAAAGTATCATTATAACCCCGATCCATCCACACCAAAAGCACGACATCCCATCTTATGACATGTCTCTGTCGTGCTGCGGGGAATAAGAAGGAGGAGGAGGGGTCTGCACGGTAGCAGTAGCAGTAGCATTTATATCCCAGTCTCGGATCCTATGTAATCCCACTTGCATCGCCATGCTACGGTAGACAGTCTAATTCTCAATGCCGTCTTACACGGATCCGGAACTATAAGCACTCGCACGCATTCGGCCAGCGCACGCAGTCGGGCGAGGAAGGTGGTGCTGGATTGTCGTCTCACACGGTCTCGCATTGGGTCTGGCACGTTGAAAGGGGAGGGTGGGTTTGCTGACGAATGGGGGGGCTTGCATTGCGTGATCGTGAGTATGAGGGTTTTGCTTGCTGCGTTTTTGCTCGACGCTGCGTCTTGCGTGGTGGGGTGGCATGCGATGGCACGTTCTCGGTGCTGACGGGGGACTAGCTGGGTGGAGGCGAGACGAGACGAGACGAGACGAGACGACATCAGCAAGCAGCAGGAGCGGAGCGGAAAATAGCAGGCAGATGCAACAGTTTCGTCGCGGTGGTGAAAGTCTGGTTCATGCGCTGCGCTGCGATGATATGTCTCGTTTATTGAATTTCTCTCCGTATATACGCAAACATGCAGTATACCCGATCCATCAGCAAACTCACTACTTGGTCGCGACCACCACCACCACCACCACCACCTTCCCATCGCAGCGCCTCTCCGACCGACCCCCCAAGCCCGGCCAAGCTCAGCAACGGCCGCAAAGCGCAAAACGCAGGAACATACAACACGCACAATCAAGAATTAAAAAAGCCAAACTCCGCGACCCGAGATGTGGGTTCAGCACTGATTGTGGTGGGCGATCGAGTGGGGTGGGTGGGTGCGTTGTAATGCAGTAATGGTCGGTCGCGATGCAACGTAACCCTTACTTAACGCTCTCTGCCTCAAACTCGTCTAGTCTTTACTACGTGGGTTAATTTTTCTTTCTCCGCTCGCTACCTTGAAGGGGCAGGGGAGGTGAAGCGAGAGAGATAGAGATAGAAAGGGGGTCTGAGTTTAAGTTTGGGTTTATCGATAGGCTCGCGTGCATGCGTGCATTTGCCGGGTTTTTATGTTGTGCTATGCTGTGCTGCGAGTTTGTTTGAGGTTGAGGCCATTCGGAGCGGCAAGAAAATACTGTACTGTACTGTGCAAGTGTTTGTGTACGTGGACGCGGATATTGCAACCACAAGCGGGAGATCTGCGGGGAGAAGAGAAAGCCTGGACCCAAATGCCGGCCACGGATGTGGGCTTTGCACGCCAACGAACGCGTTTTCACACGATGAAGCATGCACGGTTTGCGCGACTGTGGCATCGGCGTGGTACAGTGGGTGGGTGGATGGGCCCACGTGAAGAGCATCCACAATGGCTGTGGAGACGGCGACACGCCATCGCTACATCTTGCTTCCATCGCCTCTGTACTGTGCTAGAAAACGAGGTTCCAGTGGGATAGAAGCCCCGACTTGAGGTGCTCGTCCATCACTAAGGTTAGCCCGATCACACATCAAATGGCAGTAGAGCCAAGAAGGAGATGCAAGCCCGCCGCTGCCCATCACTTTCAAGCGCACAAGGCATACCACCTACGAGTAGCCGCAGTGGCGATTAGCTCGTAGCATCACATACGAAGCCAGCAACTGCATCACCAGCATGCTACGCTCACGACCTCACTCTCCACCGCCTCAGTTCCGCGCCCATCCGCCGGGCCATGCTCGGACTGCAACAATGCATTGTCTCCCTCGCCGGCAATGTCTCATGCGAGTAGCAAGGAATAGGAAAGAGGATCCAGTAGCGTCTCCCCACCCCACAGCTTACACAGGCTGTCGTGGACGTCGGCGGCTTGCTGGATGGAACGCCGTGCGAGGTTCACGACGCCCTATCGTATTTCGCGGTAGTATTAGGACTAGGGCCGCCACGATTGGACTCGTGGAGGATTCGTCGATGCGATGCGCTGCGCTGCTACTGGGCACCGTCACAGTGTAGGAGAACGTGTCGTGTCCGAGAGACCCTGAATGCGATGCCACTGTGCGCTGTGTGTGTGTCAGTTTGCTATAGGAGTGCGTGCGGAAGCGGTGAAGCGAGCGTGAGCTGCAAGGCGCACAGCGGTGTTGCCGACGGAGTCCCTTCGATCGATGCCGTGTAGCACCATCGATGCGTGATGGGCCCCGATGCAGGGGCTGTACCACAAACTTACACTCCAGGTCTCAGCTTCAGCCTCAAAAGATGGCGCAGAATGGAGAGTGAATACTGATATTATTTGCCCAACCGTTTGTTTTCGGCGCCGCTGGCGGCAGGAAAAGAACAGAGTAGCCTCTACAGAACGCCGAAGGGATACTCTATTCCAGAGGCTTTCCCCATATGCATTTCTCGTCTCATCTCATGTCGAATGCGAACATCCCGTGAAGAACCCACGTTGCACTGATTCGAACGCCGGCACCGTCTTTCGATCCTCTTTTCCTCGTCAAACATCATGAGCAAGAGAAGAAAGACGTAGAAGCGTTCGGAGCTGATCCCAAGATCTATGCACGATGCAATGAATCCCGTAGAAACGAAACGGAAGAAAAAATCCCACAAAGGGAAGGGGAATCGTCGCCAAGCGTATATACAGACACCATCGCTGAAGGAGTATAAGACAACGCGTTTGAAAAAAAAAACCGTTGAAAAAGTGAATAGCTGTACTCGTTAGGTCTCGAGACAGCAAGCCGCAACCGCAGCACCGAAGATGGCAGACTCGACGGCAATTTCGAGCGAGATGGCTTTTGATTTGGCCCCAGATGCGGTTGTCAGCTCATCCAGGTGTGATTGACATAGTTCCCTGAACAAAGGGTACTTCTCAATGACGGACCCGTTGCAACCGATGGCCAGCCGTTCGACATTGGCAGGTGTCAACCCTTCTGAGGTGGTACGTAGCATCCAGAGGGCATGGATACCAGTTGCGAGGAAAGCAGCGGCACGGTGAGATACAAGCTGGGAGACTTGGCGGACGAATTGGACATCGTTGTATGTCGGTGTTTTGTTTAGCGGGTGCTTGGATTGAAATAGGGCAATCGCATTGGTGAAGTTTTTCGATCCGTCCATCTCCATGGCGGCAAGGGTTCCGGTGTCGAGCGCGTACGGTTCGTTCAGCTTGTCTGGTAATTCGCCACTGAAGAGACCGGCGCTCTTCACCGCCTCCACAAGGACGAGTCTGACTATTTCTCCTAGATAGCGGCCGCTGATCATGTGTTCAAAGGGTTGGAAGTCGGGGCGGACGTGTTCCGCAAGGAGTTCGTCGTCCCACCGGGTCCGAGGCCAGACATCCTTGCCGAACATGCTCAGCTCGGTGTTGACGAGAACATGCTTGGCTTCATCGAGCCATTTTTGCGGGTAGCCCTTGAACTTGGAGGAGGCGAGGGTCGAAGTGGGCAGGTGCACGGAGATGTTGAAGCCAGTGCCAAGGATAACTGCGAAGCGAGTAGCCGGATCCTCGTAGGCACGTGACAGTAATGTTGCTGACGAGTCGTTGATGATTGAGTCAAGGCTGACAGGGAGATTCTAGGCACACGTCAGTTTCATGCTTGATAGCGATCTTGTTCTGGTCGTGCTCACCCGCTTCCTGCAAGGAGCCATGATCAGCTCACACAGATCCTGGCCCAACGTGCCCTCAGTTGCACGAAAACCCTTGCCCATGGCCAGTATGTTACCACTGTGGATAGAGGTCTGCCTAGAGCAAGGATTAGCTGATGACGCGGACACTAGATGGAATGCGGACAACATACTCAACCGGAAAGGACCATGCCAGGCCCATGGAGAAGCTCTTGGTGCCATTGAGGTTTTTCACCTGGGGATCAACAATGGCCGTCTCGATCTTCTCAGCCATCCAGTCGAAAAAGGCAGTGCCCCGCAAATAGCGAACAGCGTTGTCGATTTTGTAACTTTTCATGTTGACGATGCGCATGGCCTTGGCGCCGGGCGTGTCACCGTTCAACTCGACAACAGCCACTCGGAACGTCGAACCACCCACATCGAGTGCAAGATAAGTGCCTTGCTCGCGGCCGGTGGGCAATTTGTCGTTGTAAGAAGGCAGCATGCAGATGTCGCTGGCCTGGAGCTTGGGGGCGAATTCGTCCTGCAGCTTTCCGCTCATGTGCAGGAGCTGTGCAGGGTCGAGCGGGGCCTCGAGCAGGCGCTGGACTTCGCGCAGCAGGTCGTCCATGGTGCGGTCGTAGGTGCGTACTGCATCTCGGGCGCGTTTTCGAGAGGTGAGTGACGGTAGCGCCTTGTGGATAAGCGAGGGAAGCATGGCGATGCGCTCCAGAGCCGCAATTAGGCTCTGCCAAAAGTCGAGCATGGGTTTTATATACCAGCAGCGGCGGTTGCGGTGGGTGGCTGAGGTACCACTGGTGTCGCGGGCGCAGTCAGACTCCGGCGGGAGGGTCATGCGGCGGCTTTTGAATCGTTTCAGCAGTCGGGCGGGCATGGGGTAGTAGCAGACGATGGTGTTAACGACGGTGACAGCGGGGCCAGGCTGGCCGGGTTGCGCGCAGACGAGATCGTTTGCAGGATAGATATCAGAGTCGTGGGTGGCAACGAGATGTCGGGCGAGCACAGCACACGTCAGGGACAGGCAGGCCGGCTTCAGTCGACGACCGATGTCGCAAACGGCTCTTAAGCATGGTGGTACGGCTTATGGGGGGGGGAATATAACAAGAGGGTTGTATCCGCTAAGAGGCGTACCTAGGAAAAACTCCGGCGAGTGGTGGGTAAAAACCCGCTGAAGAGGTACGGCAGCGAGCAACGTAAGGGCCAGCACTCTCGCACTTGCCGCGGCTAGACAGCCAGGCACACGCTGTCCACCAGGCGCTTTCCGACCGACGGCGAGGCCGTGGCATTGGCTCTAGCGATGCGTGCGCCTGGCATGTCACACTTTACTGTTACCTCCTGCTAGGCCGCATCGGGACCGTGCTCCAGCCCCAGCGGATTCGATAGGAGGCCGCGCGACTTCTCCCATATTGTGGTCGCTCTGCGCCGACGCTCCGCCGCGCGCTCTCGTGAGCACATGGCATTTTGCAGACTGCAACCGCAATCACGGCGTCGCATCCACGGGCCCCTTGGAGTGTGGAGGTGGGAGGAGGAGGTGGTGGTGGTGGTGGTGGGTGGTGGGTGGTGGTGGACCGGGCCGTGCTGAGGGCTGCGCAGCGCGGCAGAAGAAGTCACGCGCGCCCCTCCCGCCAGCGCCACACCATCGCCAAGTCCGATCGCCACGGCACTCACCCCACCGGCGGTCCATTCTCCAAGTGCTGACACCGACCACCCCCGATCACGTGTAGGCGATCCGTCTGCGGTAGACCACACCCGAAACACTGCACGCCTCGCCGGACCCCTCCGGTGTAACCAGCCAAGCCATCGGCCGAGATGCTCGATCTGGCGTGCCATGTCTCGCGTGTCGCTGCGATCCTCGAGAACGAGCACTCCAGCGCCGTCCTGTGTCCACGCCGACGCCAGGGCGTCTTCTCCCTGATCGACAACGGCATGTTGCAGTTGCGTTGTCGAGAGCCCAGATGAGCGGCTCCAGGGCCTTGGAATGCGAGCACATCACTCTGGCAGTAATACGAAAGGGCGAATGCGGTAGCATCGTCAGGTTGAATGAAGCACAGTCTGATTTTAGGCTCTGCTGCATGGCCGGTCGAGCGAGTCGCCTGGGAGCGGTCCCCGGTCTTGAGTGTGCGACCGCCTACTATGATAAAGTCATGGTCCAGGATGCAGATAGCCTCCAATCTGCATCGTGACACGATTGACGAACGGAAGGGTGTGGACCGAAAGCCGTCGTGGCAACCCCCGGTTTGTGCAAGGGAACCAGTGGCGTGCATGCACGGTCTCGGAGTGTTCAAATATAGAGCGACATTAAATTTAACTATGACAGGCTTCTGTCCAACGGGCGCAGAGAGGACACCCGACTCCGGCGAAATCGAAATGGGCTATGCTGAAACGAACAAGGGATATAGAGCGTATCGCGCAGAGACCCGCAAAGGCAGGTGGCATCACTCTGCCGAAGACATAGACAGGAAGTAAGCAAGAGAGGTATCAAAAGGTAGCATATACCGTCGAATCCCAGCCATCGTACCCGTACCGCCGCGACTCTCCTAGACCTTTTCGTGGACGACATCGCCGCCCGCATGGATAACGCGCGCCTTCGCTGCAACCTCTTCCACCGTCTCGTCGGAGAAGGCAAGATCCTTCTCCAGGTCCACTGTGTCCTCGACCTTCCACAGAATGACGGGGAGAGCGCAGATCAAACTTCCGGCGAGCAGACCCCAATTGGAGGCGAACATGTTCATGTACGCGATGCCCTTGTCGTCCATTGCCCACGTGATGGCTCCACCAGCGGATTGGATGCCCTTGTAAAAGCCAGCAAAGTTGGCGAGTTTACGTCCGTTATTGGACAGACTGCCCATGAACCTGAATTGGTTAGCATTTCGGGTGCTTGGGCACTTGGGAGCTCGTCACATACCAGTAGACGCACGTCTGCCATGCGGCATCGGTGAAGCCGTAGAAGATGTACAGGACAAAGGGTCCTGCGTAACCGGGGTCTTTCCAGTCCTTCTTAATCGTGTTCGGGTCAGTGGCCCAGGCGCGGTCGTAGGTCTTCTGGAACTTGTAACCGCAGCCGTAGATGACCATGACGAGCGCGAACAAGGCAAACAAGGCAGCCTTGGCGCGCGTGGTGCGGCGAAGACCCTTGTAATCGAGCGCAAAACCAAAGACGTAGGCTCCGATGATCTGGAAGATGTAGTAGCACACGTTGTTGAGCGTGCGCGTGCGGAGGTTGAAGTATGCGCCGTTGATCTCGGTGAAGTGGTAGGCGTAGAACCAGTTGGAAGCGAGAAACATGGGGAACAAGGCGAGGATGTAGGGGTCAGTGAAGAACGTCTCCCAGAGACCTAGGATCTCGGACTTCCATGACGGGTGCTTCATCACGATAACTTTGGAGCCGTCGTGGCGAATAACATCCCTAGCATCGACGAGCGTCCACGCAAGCCCAGCCCCGATGATGGTAAGGACGAGGAAGCCCACATAGGTGCCATCGGCGACGTTCGCGGGCTTAGTGGCGTTGATATTGTTGCCGAGCGGAATCTGCGTAATGCGTCAGAAATCTAGCTTGGGT
>Ga0247733_1000128_pt1 | contig 105801 bp, 120 predicted proteins | sample UWRJL043104R2_FD_180932 | JGI IMG/M metagenome (GOLD analysis project Ga0247733, IMG submission 180932) | Plant litter microbial communities from Arlington Agricultural Research Station in Wisconsin, United States - UWRJ-L043-104R-2 | ecosystem: Environmental > Terrestrial > Plant litter >... | reverse complement strand
CACGATGACGCCTTTGTCATTCTTTCCCCTGCTCTTCTCCACCATGTCTGCACCGCTTGAGCGGCCAGGCAAGTGAAACCCTCCACCAGGAATGACGACGCAAACCGGCAGCTCATCGCCAGGCTCCGCGTCAATCGGCGTAAAAACGTGTAGGCTCAAACAGTCCTCGGTGTGCTCCGTCTCAAGTCCCAACACATGCTCCGGCGAGATATCTTCTCGGTTCCGCAGTGTATGATCAATCTTCTGGATATTGGGGCACTTGGCCACCTTCCCATTGTACTCGACAACACCATCAAACTTCCTCCCGAGGGGCTGCGGTCCTCTGAACCGATTCTTCCCATATGTAGACGCCGCATATGGTATATTCCAAAATGACTTAGAAAATTCCGCCTTCTTCGGCCGCACCGCGATATAATCTAGCTCGACGACATCAGGGTCGTCGGGCCTCTTCGGCGGTATCGCGAACCCCGAGGATCCTGTCTTTCGGTCGATGGGTATCGCGTCGTATGCATCTTGTACGTTGTCGCGGAAGAAGAAAAAGAAGCCAACGAATATGCTGGCGAAGATAAGGAGGACGATGCGGCGGTCGGAGAAGAGACGAGGCGAGAAGGCGCGGACGGGCATTGCAGGGGCCGATTATCGTGGGTACAGATCAAGCAGCATCTACTGTACAAGAAGAATAACAATTAAAAGAATATATTGTAGTTGGGGGTAAATGAAACGGCGAGGTTTAGCACACCTCGCGTGGCATGCGTAGAAAAGGGGACGGCAAAGCGGCAGCCAAGATGGAGGGGTGCGCGTCTTGGTAAACGTGAGGCTGACATGGATGACTAAGCGCAGGGTACTTGGCTGTTATCGCCTCACATCCCCATATGGATCGGTCGATTACAGTAAATCTTCGACCACGCATTTATTCACAGGTAACTCGGAAGTGTAAGAATTACCACAGAATCGGGTGATCTCACAACAAGAACGAAACTAGAGATTGTTTCCGGGTCTTCTAAGATACGAATAAGTCGCCGAAAGATATATGGTTGATAGGCCGGCACATGCAAGACGGCATCAAAATGCTCATGCCGCCGGTTGACGACAATGACTCGATTCCGATAAGATGAGCAAGGCCATTGATCATTATGTACATTCAATTCCGGATGGGCAAAGTCTACGGTGATCCATATCAACCTATGAAATTCCGGCGAGTCAGATCGGTATGCGGTATCGGTCGCAACCCCCAAAAATAACGTAGTCATTGCAAAACCCTCTCTAGACGATCTGTGCTAAACACACTCCAACCTCGAGACCCTGAATCGCGGAAGAAATACCAGCCATCCATCGAATGCAGGGTCTGCCTGCGACTAAGCCATGGAACGACTTTGGCCGTGATTTACAGCGTGGCACGAATTTTTCCTCAACGACTACGTGCTGCCATGGTTGACTTTTTGCATGAACAATCCTTCAAAATTTCTTTTGATAGTGTCAAAGTAAATCACTGGCTAGTGATATAGAGTCGTGTACTCGATAAAGAGACCTTGGAAAACTAGAGTGCCGTAGTGTCTTTGCGCCGCATACTGCACCGGACTAAAGTGTACTGGACGAAAGAGAACCCCAACATCTCGCCTCCAAGAAGCCTGCTGCCTCTGATAGACCTGAAAGAAGGAACACGTTTCGCCGAAGCCGAACTCGCATTTGCAATAGTACTACCTACCTTCTACTCCAAAATAGCCTTATATTCCAAGCCTAACCATCTTTCAGATCGAAACGTACACCGACGATTCGAAGCTGAACCTCAAGGGTACAAATTGTGTGGCATTTCTTACACACATACTGCCTAAGCCCGAAGGCGACAGGCACTCAATCCCCTCTAAATACGCTTTACAGACCTACTACTCATACCAAACCAAAGACACCCACTATATCTATCCCGCCGTCTCTGCCCTAGATATCTCTAACCCCTACCCTCATCCAGTGTTAGGGTTCGGACGCTTTGGTGGGTTTTGAGAGGTGAGGGGGTATTGGAGATAGCATTAGGATGTGATGTGGATTTTCAGGAAGGCTTGGGATGATTGGACGTTGTGAAAGATGAGTATGATGATTTCTGGATGGTGTTTTGGATTGTGAATGTACACTAGTCATGATGCGTTATAACTGTTCAAAAGACAGCACTTTGACAAATGGATTGAATCGGCGCAAATGTGCCCCGCACAGTTGGTTGCGTGTTCCATTTGATCATAATTGTGAACCTACATCTTATTAAAGACGGCTGTCCCCGTAACCCCGTCATCCGTATCATCTCTCACCCTCCGCTCCACCTCTTCGTCTTCATCGTCATCCCTCAAGCTCTCCAACAACACACTACTTTCAGCCTCAGCCCCCGCCATCAAATCAAAACTCTCTCCACTTTCACTCCCGTTCTTTTCAAACACATCAACACCGCCATCGAACCACCTCGACTGCTCGCCAATCCAATCTACCCCACCCGTTCTCCGCTGCCTCGTCACGACTTCCTTCTCTTCGAGCGGAAAAGCCGGCATCTCAGTCTTAGATGGTAGGATCGTGCGACGGTGCCAGGCACCGAGGAACATGCCTTCGGGGTCAACTTCATTGCGTACCCGTAGGAACTCGGACATGTCGTCGCCGTAGGCTTTGGAGAGGTAGGCGTGGTCCACGGTTTGGAAGTTCTTCGCCCAGTGGGGACGGCCGTTGTAGTCTTTCATGAGGTGCTCGAAGGCTTCGTAGTACCGCTCGCGGCAGGGTGGGTCTTGATTATATGGGCGGTAGAGGGTGGCGTTAAGGTAGAGAGAGGGCGAGTCGGCGAAGGAGGTATCCATGTATGGCTTGGGGGTGCGACCTACGGTGTTGGCTACGCGCACTTCGATGGGTGAATGCACGTAGAGACCTTTGGGGCTAAATGGTATGCCGGAGCCGAGCTCATCGCCGTGGAGCCACTTGGTAAGGCGAGTCAGAGCCTCGGGGCCTTGAGCTAGAGGAATGCTCCACTCGTTCACAAACTGCGAATACAGACAATTCATAAGAAGACCAGTCCGCTGTTCTTCAACGCCGGTAATGGTGGAGCCGTCGGTGAAGCCATACTGCATGCCAAACACGAACTTCTCCACCCATGGAAGAACGCGCGGAACATATTGCGAGATCCACAGCAGAATGTGATATGTGTGGTAGCCCACACTGCCACCGTACCAGTTGTACGCTGGCTTCACAGGTGCCTTTGTCGTCTTGTCCGCCTGCCACACAATGGCCCGTTTCATATACGGCAGCCACCAGACGCGCACAAACTCATGCGAGGTCCATAGACCGTTCTCCCATCCCGCGAGAACATCTTCTATGGGCAGTATGGTCTGCACCCATTCGATGTTGCTCGCATCCACCATCTGGAACTCGATCTCGACTATGATGCCCAATGCGCCGAGCGACGCCAGTGCTGCGCGGAAGAGGTCGGGAGACTGAGACGGCGAGCATTTTACGGTCTGTCCGTTTCCAAGCACGATGCGTAGGCTGCGGATGGCGTCGGAGAGGAGACCATGCGACATGGAGCTGCCGTGTGTAGCGGTGCCAATGGCACCAGCCAGCGACTGGTCATCAATGGAGCCCAGCGAGGGCATAGTAAGACCATGACTTTTCGCAACCAGATTCATGGCATGCATGCGTATGCCTGCCTGCACCGTCATCGTCTTTTGCTCCTCGTCCACGCCCAGCACCTTGCCGAAGTCATCTAGGTTTACCATCCACGCCGAGGTGCAGGTGAGGTCTGAGGGCGAGTGGCCACAGCCGACCGTCACGACCCGCCGCCGCATTCGCCGCGCAAGGGTGATGATCTTCTGTATCTCGGCGATGCTCTGCGGGCGGAGGTAGAGCTCCGGGCGCGAGTGGAAGGTGCGCGCCCATGTGTGGTGGATGTGGGACTGCGAGGCGCGGAATGGGACGTCGGGATCGAGCCTGTCAAGCTCAATCAAAAACTTGGGCGGCATGCTGAAGGACGAGAGGGGTGAGTGCGCCATGCTTGCGGCGGTAGTGACAGGCTTCTCGACCTGGGTGGAGTGGCAGGTGGTAGTGAAGGTCGCCTTCGCAGCGGCGATGCCTCACAGGCGTGTGATGTGCGTGCGTGCTGTTGACTACACTCTGTAACTCTGTACCTCTGTAAGCTTAGCGAGCTTAAACAACTCGGGCAAAAGGCTCAAGGCTTGCAGAAGAATCGACGCTGCGATGCCGCGACGGAGGCGCTCGCCATGGTGTGGCGCTAGTTGAAGTCGAAGACGCGTGGAGGGGCAGTCGATGCGCGGACCTGATCTAGGCCTTGCCGAAAGTGGGTAGCTGCCGAGGTTCGACGGCACGGTACCTGCATTCCCCGGCCCCAAACCTCCCCTCCGCCTTTTCTAACTGTACCTACAAGTACAATACCTATCCCTTCAAGATATGCGGAGCTCTACTTCCATGGGCTCACGACTCATGCACCAGTGAGAATGTGCGTCATAACAGAGGCCCGGGTGTCGCCTGGTGAGGCAGCGCAGTAGGCATCCCGCAAGCAGGCAGTGTTTGAACGGACTCCATCCCGTTCAGTCACTACAACGTCATTTCAGGCCTCCTCATTCCACTCGTCAGCCCTACGATCCACTATATTCGCGCACGCACTGATGTTCCGATACTCACCGCCCTGTACGGGGTGCGACCACAGCAGCTGCGCAAGCGTGGCCAAGTGTCTGTCGGCCGCCGAAAGGACCCACTACTACAAAGCGCACGACCTTTGCTGCGGCTTGCAAGCCTTCACAAAACTTGATGTATTAGGGGCTGCGCTGAGTTTATACTTTCCTCCGCGACCCAGTCAGCAAGAGGCCGACTTCTACATCACATCATCACGTTAAGGGAAATCGCTTACTGCGCTACGCCCGAAATCAGCAATCAGCCCCAAACTGTATCTCAACCGCAACTCTTTTACTAAGCTCGTTATGGCTTCCTCCGACCCGACTTCCGACTACCTCATCGCCCTGAGCGAGACTGGCGACCGCGAGCAACTTTCCACAGCTCTCCAGCAGCCCGCAACAGTCAAGGTAGCGCTTAGCACCGAAAGCATTCTCGTCGACGCGCAGACTGGTGTGCGGGTGGCGGAATTGAATCTGAAACGCATGGTTGAAGCTGCTGCTAGATCTGGGCATGCAGACACCGTGGAAACCCTCCTAGGCTTCAGCCAGCAGCACAGTGTGGCCGTAAGCGACGTAGTAACCATGGACACTATAGGCGCCGCCCTAAATGAGAACCCTCTCGAAGTCCTCCTCAAGTTCCAAGCTGTGGACCCAGACGTCTTCTCTCGCCGGCTTCATATTGGTGGAGACTTGCTGAGCGCTTCGAGCCACGGTGGGCCAAACACGGAGGATCTACCGCGCTCGAAGTACCTCGGCCTCGTACAGCATCTCTTGGACGCAGGATTCGACCCGAATCCCAACGCGAAAGGAGCATCTCGTCGTCGAAAGCTCGAGTACCCGTTGTACTCGGCATGCTGGCAGGCTAGCTACGAGATCGTAGAGTGCTTCCTTGCGCATGGTGCAGTAGTTCAAGGATCCAGGGCCATGCGTTCAGCGAGTTACAATGGCAGGATTGACTTACTAGAGCTGTTGCTAAAGTATGGGGGAGACGTAAATGAGGCGGCTGAAGAGGAGGATATTGATGGTCCGCCTGGTACGCCACTCCATATTGCTGTGGCTGAAGGGAAGGAGGACGTTCTGCGATGGCTTTTGGCTCATGGGGCCGATGTGACCGTGAAGAATTGCGAAGGGAAGGTGGCGAAGGATGTTCTGGGAGAAGATGGGGATGATGTCATTCTGGGACTTCTAGGAAACGCACATGCGGTGTAGTATATTTGCACAGCCTTCAGCCCACCATTCTTTTTAACTCGCGGCGTTCTGTTTCCGTACTCCGGTACTCTGATACACTCAGATCTGCACCAACATACGCAGAGCCTCTTCGGAAATTCTTTAACCCTTTCTTCAGTGGACTGGCCAAGGTTTGGGTCGTTTCGAAACATAGACCGGCGTACGGCTACCGCCATCAATGGGATCGATTATGCTGAAACCTGCGATTTTGTACGATTACCCGGATAAGTGGAATTAAGCACACCCATGGAACGACTATTTGAATCGACCGAGTCCACTGGTAAGGCTTTCTGACTATATTAGCCTCCTTTACAGCGGGGCCTTATACTTCGTAGTCCGGGTTTTTATTGGCAAACCTTGGAATTCTGTATAGTTTAGTGGGTAAACCTTGGAAGCCCAGTCGGTTAGCTGTGCATCCACCAATGCATTCTCCCTAATGGATACAGCCACATCCGCTTGCCTACTAGTAGTCGGAGTAACGAACACCGAACAAAGCCTTGCCCCCACGACGCCGAAGGCACGATGTTCACGTCCGATGAAGCCTAAGCTACATCCGATGACCACGACAAGCAGTCGCAAAACGACTAGCAAATAGAGCACACGATGAACTCCGAACAGAGCACTGCCCTCCCAGACTCCGGGGGCACTATGGTCATGGACGATGAAGGTTGTTTAAAAGAGACGCGGGAACGCTTTGTTATGCTTCATCCCATCACTCTAGCATCTTCTCTTCCATTACTCCTTGCATCGTACAGTACCAGTTTCGATTCTTCTCGTGCAGAGCACATTAAGCTTCATCGACACTTTTTCCCGTCCACTCTTTTCTGCCTTCCTTCCTCACTTCATCCATTCAATCGCAATGCGTTTCTCCCTTGTCGCCCTCGCAGGTCTCGCAGCCTTCGGCGACCACCTCAGTGTGCAAGCTCGCGCATCCTCCAACGAGTTCGCCGTCACTTCCACTCTCCCCACCCGCAACGATGCCCCCTTCTCCATCCTCGAAGACATGAAGCGTCGCCTCGTCTCTGTCCTCCCTAGAGCCCCTGCTGTTGTCCCGATGCCCTTGAAACCAGTAGTCGTCAAGCCCCCTCCCATCCGCCCCGGTACAGGCGACCCCTCGAGCGGGCCCCCACCAGCAGTCAAACCGATCCCTGGCAACGACGGTCCCGATGGACCCGCCAAACCCGCCCCCCTCAAGCCCGTAAACGATCCGGTGGACAGCGGCGCTGTATGCAAGCTCCAGACCAAGCGCAGCAGGCTGCTTGGACGTGCGACATACACCAAAGCCGATGCTAGCAACCCCGCAAAGATAATGGAATGGTTGATCGAGAACGAAGAGTACTTAAAGACTAAGAATAATGGCGTCACCAAGAATAAACTCGTTTTCTTCTCTACGGGTTCCAACGACATGGGTGAAACCATGGCCAATAACTTCATCGACAAGAACCCCGGTTATGGCGCTTTTGACGACGTCTTCGGCAGCAAGTTTTCCAAAGACTTTGGCCGGGTCGCCCCGCGGGAAGGTGATGTCGGTAAGGCAACATCAAAGGCTCTTGCGCAATGGGCGAAAGATCCTATTGTATTCAACACTAAAGCTGGTAAGTCGCCATTCCCCCTCTTCTGATTATTCAACAGCACAGTGGTCTAACTACCTTTCTTACAGCAACATCCTCGAGCTACTGGATCATGTATGAGCTTCCCAACTTGTATGATGCTGGCACGATCACGAAGATGCAGGATAATACCGTTCTTTTGTCCAAAACGGACGGCAAGATTCCTCTTCCACCAAAGCCAAGCTGCTAGAATAGCGTGTTACTACCTTCGTGTGACACGTCTTGGAATACGAGGACACGTACCTGGGTTAGGCAAGAGCTCGAAGTCATCCACTGGATGGTTGGCTGGTGCATGTACAACACGGCGCAAGGGATTATGGACTTATAGATTTCTTTAAGAGTAGCAGAATGTAACAACGGATTTTCAATGATCTCTAGCAAGGCATGTGATGTTCAGATCTGTGCTTTGCCTTGAAAGATTAACTGCCGTGGTTCGCAGCAGACGTACTGGAGTCTTTAGTCCGCAGTCTTCCCTTCGTCATACTAGCCGCAGCTCACAAGAAATCGAATGCAATGATCCAAAGGCAGATACTGTGGCGTCTTCCATCGGCTCCCATGTTCTATATCTATTCCTTATATTATTCTTCAGTACGACCGAACCACGCGTTCTGCACTTCCGAGGGACTGCATACAAAGTGGCTCAGCTCAAGGTATTGGTCAGTCAACTTAGCCCCAACAGGCGATGGTTTGCCGGACAGGAGAGTTATCAGGATATCCGGTGTTGAAGTAAAAGGCAATCGTTGATTACGCACCGTTGATTACGCACCGTTGATTACGCACTTGATCATGAGACAAAGCACCAGAACAGACGCCTTCGCGTACCCGAACTGCAGTTGGGGCACATGTTGTGCGAGACAGTACTTGTTTCGTTCGATGTACACATCTGGCAAAAGATGGCGCAGCTGCGCTCAGTCAGCAGCACGCTTAGGCGAGCTCGTACATCAGCCTCGTACGGACGTCAATTTCGCTCAACCGCGTCGTGAAACCTTGTATCTCCATCTAGCTTCAGCTCAAGGACTGCATAGCAATAATTCCGGTTCAAATCTTCCGCACAAAGCATGCGGTTGCTCGACACGAAAACACTAGAGCTTGTAGAGTTCCTCTCGCGTCCACCGCCATATGCTATTCTCTCGCATACGTGGTACGCAAATCCCGAGCTATCTTACAACGTATCATTGTGTTAATCTAGTAACAGGGGAAAGGAGGAGGTTCTTTTCTCGGACTTTCAAGCCGGCGATCCGTCACGTAAGAAAGAAGGCTATGCAAAGGTCAAGAATTGCTGCGAGTTAGCCATTTCGCAAGGCTATCAATATGCCTGGATAGATACGTGCGGCATTGATAAATCGTCCTCCGCAGAGCTGTCCGAAGCCATAAACTCCATGTTTGAGTACTACCGTCTCTCGCATATCTGCTATGTCTACCTCGATGTCGAAGTTCCGGACAGTGCGCTCGTTACCGCCAGGCATCTGGATCAAGCACGCTGGACTACTCGTGGCTGGACTCTGCAAGAAATCATAGCGCCTGAAAACGTGGAGTTTTACACAAAGTCATGGAGATTTTGCGGGACTCGCAAGTCTATTGCTGTTGACCTCAACGAAGTGACTGGCATCGACACTAAGCTATTGAACCGCACCAGTAAAATGGAGCCTCTCCAGCTCGAGCGATATAGTGTTGCGCAGCGAATGTCGTGGGCCGCCAATCGAAATACTACGAGACCAGAGGATATCGCGTACTGTCTTTTGGGTCTCTTCGACGTTCATATGCCTCTACTCTACGGAGAAGGTCAATACAAAGCCTTCCTTCGTCTTCAAGAAGAGATCATGAAGCATTCGATGGATCATTCGATCCTCGCCTGGAGCGCAGGAAGCGGCATTCCACGAGCAGAGTCGAAAGGATACGGCGTTTTGGCACCATCACCCGCTCTATTTCGCGACAGCGCCGATGTCGTCACATTCTGGGGCAACGAAGAGCCCTTCGAAATGACTAACAAAGGTCTACGCGTCCGGATCCCAATTATTGATAGCCGTACCTTGGGTCCCGCCATCGCGGTTCTCAACTGTCGCAATCGGTCTGGAGTCGGCGAAGCTCTCGGTCTCCGACTCGTACACTTGGATGATATCGCAGCAGAAGACTCAACGCGAGAGGTCTACTATCGCCAGGCAGAAATCGAGGAACTAGAAAGTTGGGAGATCTTTAACTCGCTGAGTATTCGGACGCTCTACCTCGCTCGCTCAACTCGTACTCCTTGGGAAACTCGTGAGCGTTCGGACAACGTAGTTTTCTGGTTTCGCTTTCGATCTATCGACGGTACGGATGGCAACCGAAGCTTCCATCTCTCTCAACCATCAATAGGCACTTGGGACGACTCGGCGCGGGTACTACGGCTGTCCCCCGAAGAGGCAGACTTCCCGACTTTCTCTCTCTGGCTGTTTGAACGGGCTAAGACGATTGGAAGACCATCAATAAACCTGGGAAGGTTTGTCGTCGAAAGGAACAACGTTTTCTGGTGCACGAAGAGGAAGATCTTCCCATCTTACAAGTGCTCTCTCACCGATGATATGAACCCCAATTCCGAATGGATCAGCATGTTGAACTCGGAAACACCACACTACTATTTCAATCTGCGGGTACACACTAGCGGTCCTCCGAATGTCATCATGGACGAATATGTTTATGAATTCAATATAGACCTTCTCATCACTGCTTGGAAAGATGATGATTCCGAAGTGCAGAGCTACGCTTAGCACCAAACGCAGCCGGGAGTGGACAAACGCAGGCCGACACCAGTACCAAATAATGAGACGTCCAGGGTCTGAAGTTGTTATGAGCCTCGGTGTCACGTCCAACGCACCAATATCATGCGCTTCCTTTGGTACGAACGTCGAAATTGTGGGAATCCGGTGTCAGAAACGTCTAATAGTGTTGTGTCTTGCAGTAGCTGCTACTGTTTGCACTGAACTGCGTCGCAGTAGAGACTTCGAGGGCACTGATATGAGACATTAAGTGCGGAGACCCCTCTGGACAAGCGTTCCAGACTACTTTTGTACCCCGACCTCAGTCTTTACCAATCTCAGTATGACGTGTAGTAATCGATTTCGAGATTGACTGCGATGGTTGAATACTTGAGATGCAGAAGCCACGATGGTCAGCTGATGACGTCATCACTCGAAATCTGGAAGCAAGTCCTCGACATTCTGAAGAGCACCTGGCTGAAGGCGGATTGATATGGACAGATTGAGACTGCTTAATATCACTCATATTCCGCCTTCGGCAATGATAACCTGACTTCTCGATCGTTGGACCCCAGCAGAACAACATGCCCCACTATCGTAGGGCGACCCCAATGCGTCGCCGACGCGAACCTTGTTGTTTTAGGCTATGCTGCTTGACGCCGAAATAAGATCTATCGTCGTTCGATTGTCATCAGAAATTTGATAAAATGTGTCAATCTTCATTGACGTTTTGTGTCACTGCTATCTGCCTTCCTAATCGCGTATGACCCTATCCCCGGAGGGTTTATCGTCGATCTGCATCTTTGGGCCCCAACTGTCATACAAGTCTCTGTATGACATGGGTAGGACCCTTATCGCTCCACCTCACGGGGTATCTCCACGGATCAACGCCGACTTATCTTCATTTCCCCAACCTATCTTCTCCAACATGGTGAGGAATTGGATCATGATGAGCACAACTGCCGTCATTCTTTCGGATGCGGTCTTTTACCGATAGACGTGGAGGAGACAGAAATTTACGTTCTCGGTAGCGCTATGCGGGAGCGATGGTCACAGAGTACAAGATGGTAGCTCCATGCCACTTTCGACTGCGACTTTTGAAGGGACCTTGATCACATCTTCGAATCTGACACAATGGCAAGCTCTACTGCACCCCCACTACCCGTTGGTGCTGGATATGGTAATTCATCGGCGATTTTGTTCATTGCAAGTACTGACGAGAATTTAGGCGTCGTCGTCGGTATCGGATTCTTCTTCGCGTTTCTCATGATGGGGATTTCTTGGCTGCAGAACCGATACACAATGTACTCCACGAAGCAATCCGAGGAATTTAATACCGCCTCTAGATCCGTCAAGCCTGGTCTGATTGCTTCCGGAATCGTGTCAGCGTGGACATGGGCTGCTACTCTCTTACAGAGTTCAACTGTAAGTATACTGTCTTGAGGTTCTTCAGTCTGGCTCATTGAAGACAGGTCGCGTATACGTACGGAGTCGCAGGTCCCTTCTGGTATGCCGCTGGGGCAACAGTACAGATCTTGATGTTCTCGGTTTTGGCTTGCAAGACGAAGCAGAACGCACCCCGATGCCATACCTTTCTCGAGATTATCAACGCCCGATACGGAACAGCCGCGCATCTCGTGTTCATGCTCTTCGCTTTTGTCACCAATATCCTTGTTGGAAGCCAGCTTCTGCTTGGTGGTAGTGCTGTCGTCACATCACTCACTGGCATGAACGTATACGCAGCTATCTTCCTCATCCCAACAGGTGAGAATCGATGTCCATGACCAAAATAACCGTAGCTTACGCGACTAGGTGTCTGCGCATACGTCATTCTTGGTGGTCTTCGCGCTACCTTTCTATGTGATTACTCTCACACTTTGATTCTAATGATCATCATTCTCTACTTCATGTTCAACGCATACGTCGTTAGCCCGCTCATCGGATCCCCAGGAGAAATGTACGACCTACTCAAAAAAGCTGGAACACTTAGACCCATTGAGGGTAACCAGGACGGCTCATACCTTACTCTCAAATCGAACTTTGGCCTCATCTTCGGCGTCATTCAGCTCTGCTCCGGATCCGGCACAGTGTTTCTCGACCAAGCCTATTGGCAACGTGCGATCGCGTCGCAACCTACTACAGCCGTACGTGCATATCTGATGGGTGGTCTTGCATGGTTCGCCATCCCGTTCGGATTCTCGACGACCATGGGACTCGCAGCCGCGGCTCTGACCGATAATCCAAGATTCCCCACGTATCCCAACCCCCCTACTTCTCAGGAGATTTCATCTGGCCTCGCGGCAGCCTACGCCGCGGAAACACTGATGGGTCAAGGCGGTGCTGTGGCTCTCTTGATCGTACTTTTCATGGCGGTCACGTCTTGCGCCTCTGCCGAGCTGATTGCCGTGTCTAGTCTGTTGACCTTCGATGTATACAAAGCATACATCCAGCCCAAGGCAACGCCCAATCAACTCATCTTTGTCTCGCACATTATGATATGCGCTTTTGGTATTACCATGGCGGTCTTTGCTTGTATTTGGAATGCTGCGTCCATCGACTTGGGATGGTTGTTCCTGTGAGTCGCGTCCTTGATCAAGATGGTTCCTTGTTTACTGATACATACTTCAGAGTTATGGGGCTTTTGATCGGAGGCGCTGTCTTCCCGACTGCTTTTTCAATTACCTGGAAAAGACAAACTCGAGCCGGTGCTATATCTGGCTGTCTATCCGGCCTCGCCGCTGGAATTATTGCCTGGCTCACAACGGCGAAACAATACTATGGCGCAATTAGTGTCGCTACAACCGGGATGGAGTATCCAACTCTCGCGGGAAATCTGGCGGCCATTATGACAGGCCTCATCGTCACTGTCAGCGTATCCATGGTCAACCCGGACGATTTCGATTGGGAGGTCACGCGAGCTATCAACGCTGTTCCAATCACTCAAGGGATGGCACCAGAAGGTTCAACTACGCCTAAAGAAGACATAGCTGCTCCTAATGAGACTGGAAAGACCGACGAGAAGGTTTCATCCGCCCCAAGCCCTACACCCAGCTTTCCCATACCACCTCCCCACGCCCCAACCATATCTACGGAAGAATCTGCGCTCCACATCTCTATCGGCGCCTCAGACGAACCTCATAAACTCCGCGCCGCGTTCAAACTCGCAGTCATCTCCGCCACTGTCATCACATTTATAATGGACTTTCTAGTCCCGATGCCGATGTTCTTCTCGCACTATATCTTCAGCAAGGGCTTCTTTACGGCGTGGGTGGTTATTAGTTTCATCTGGGTATTTTGCTCGAGTTTTATTAGTTGCTTCTTGCCGATTTGGGAGACGAGGGGGTTCTTTGGGGAGTTGGTGGGAAAGATTGGGAGGGATTTTGGGGGTAGGAGGAAGAGGGGTACCACCTAGACCGGTTGGTCGGACGGCGAGTTCAAGCATCCAATGACATCGGGAACCATCTCCAAATTATGTCTAGCAGCACTAATCGTAATACACGTTCTTCTGCTCTCGCCCACAAGATGGACACATCCACAAACCCTCCCTTTTCGTCACACCTTCGATACATCTCTCTAGACACCTCCAAGTTGCATAACCAACAGCACCGTACGTCCTACGGTAATCATCATATTCCGGCCAAGCCCGAGCAGTACTGGCCACCTCTCTGTTATTCAGCTTCGTCTGTTCTGCCTTCATTTCTTCTAACAAGAGCTTGAGCTCTTCTTGCGCGTACGCTCATGTTCTTTCGATTGCTGGGCGAAGAGGGGGCCAAGTGGGCGTTTTCCATAGCCCCGATCTACTATTGTGTCAGGTTGAATGCATCGACTTGAACATAGTCTACTAGCTATCGCGACACCAATGGAAAATAAGCTAGACTTACAGGCATGTCAGCTGTAGAGGCAACAGCCACTGCACAATTCAACTGGCGTTGGATTGGTACCGCGGGTGCCCATTCTTGATTTTATACGTTCCACATCTGGTAGCGTTGATGGTCCGCAATCCAGGTCAACGAGCTGCCCACTCAATCACCAGCCATCTGTATGAAATAAGTTGGTAGAGTAAAAGCTACAAAGAGATATGGGGTAGAGGCTTTGCGTTTCCGGTGTGTGCCCTGCACGCACCAATGGGATTCGACAACGATTCAGTATTGCAAGGCGACAATGCACGAGGTCGAACACCGGCAGACTGAAGTGGCAGTTGCTGAGCCCGATGAGTTAGCCCACCATCGGGCTCAGCAAGTGCTACTCAAATGTCGATTGCGTGCAAGCATGTAGTTCCCAACCTGAGGGCATGAGATGCGTCGTGATTCGTGGACAGCGCAGCCTTTTGCATGAGTTATCAAGTACTGAAAATCCCGAATGAGCTTTGCTAACTTCCGTCCACGAACTCGTGGCATATCGGTGCGGATGTTTCGGACCTTCACGCAGTGTCGTAGTGATACTCCAACCGACGCTTTTGCAGAACGGACAGACCAGGAAGGCGACTGGTAGCTTCTAGGGCTAGGTACTTTAATCAGCGATGGCCGAGCGATGGCCGAGCGGGAAGTTGTGTGAACGAATCGCTGCACAATGGACACCCTCGGTAGGCTTGCTTGCATGATGGCTCGCTGAATGGACGTTGGGCTTCGCGGAAAGACGAACATGATTAGCCAATCGTTATCGTGGCGCCATTGGCGCGAAGCCACATGTAAGCTGCACAAAAGGGTATACTACACGCGAGAAATCCTTCGTCGGGCTCATTTACGATGAAACAGAAGGTCGCGCCTTCGAGAACTTTCTGATATATCTTTGCATTCTAACTCGAGTTCCTGTAATTCTAGCACTACAAAGATAATCGGCCGCAAAAACGAAAGCTGACGGAGATCTCACGTTTGTTCGCACGAGGGATCTGCCATGCTATCTGCTCTATTTCTCCGAAGAAATTTTTGCAGCCATAGGAAATTGCCCATAGTCTCTGTTTATTTATGAGTAACGCTTCATCGCTGCAAAGAAACACACTTACGTCTAAACGACTGCCAGTCGAACACGCCAATACTCAGGCCCAGGCGTAGGATCTCGCTAACAAAATATGATCGGTAGTCGGAGTGATTGTTTGCCGCCGCGCCGCCAGTTAACAGTCTGCAATTGTTAGTTATCGTATCTAACGTGGAAAGAGGTTCCTACATCCATAGATAGACATAATGCGCCACCTTCCAGAACTGAAGGTCGATGGCTCTGATGACAGTAAACAATCTTTTCATATCTCTCTCGTTCACGCTCTCGTCATGTTGTACCCTCAACGCGACGGCGCGGAAGTGTATTCTGGCGGCCAGAAGCACTGCTTCCTCGACTTTGCTACTGAGAGTTGGTGGTATCTCATCGTTGACCGCATCTTCATCCTTAGCTCCCAAATCCGTCCAACACTTTTCACGGTGGAGCTTGAGGTTCTCCATTTCCTCAGCGGCCGTGTCGGGGTCAAACGCATCTACGCATAGCATCTCAAACGCATCAAAAGCATCTTGAAGTCTATCGAAGCTGGAACAGAGTTCTGTAATTGGTCGTACAAAATCGGCGTCGTTGAGGATGCGAAGTGGTGACTGGGGGTACCAGAGCTCAATATAACCCAGTCGGACGTCACGAAGTATCGGCCCAGTTGTGTCAAACATTGTAGCAGCCACATTAGAGCACGACGCGTGCACCATGTCCTGACTGGCAAGATCAGAACGTGATAGGGCTTAGGTTTCTGCAAACTTACAGTATTACCATCTCGCTCATGAATTGGCCATCACCCGACGGAAAGCTATTGATCCCTCCGCGCATGTCAAGCATTTGACGCATGCCGCGTAGGTGTATGGGAACGAGATCACTTCCGCGAACGTTCTGAGTGTACTTGTCAGCTATAGTCAGTGTTTAGTTTCTTACCAACTTACCTCGTACATACACATCGATATGACAGCTGCAAGAGTGTCGTCCGAAACAGCTGTGTTCTTGTCGTCAAATGCTCGATTGATTAGACACAGGCTGAGATCTTTGTAATATCGATGATCGTGTTCGTAACTAATGATGCCTCCCATTGCGTCTCGGTAAGCGCAATAGAAGAGGGCCGCACTGACCAGAACTTTAGAGTTGACGAGTGCTTGTTCGTGCCAGTAGTGGAGAGGATTGACCGCGGGTAATCCTGGACGCTCGATATAAAGACTTGATGTGTCTGTAGTAAGTTGTTAGGTGAATATGTGGGTGCTGATAGAATGGGAGTGACTGACAGTGGTATGTGACCTCTTTGACTCGGTCGAACAAACTTTGTGATATCCACGACGGATCCGGAGAGTCGTTTCTGCCTCGTATTGATGGGTATCGCATACATGGTTGTTGCGAAAGCGCCCCAGAAATGTTCGAAGGAGCATAGTTCACATTGCTTCTCGAGGATCGAGAGACCTCTTCGATGGGTTCGTCATAACGTATTAATTTCCAACCGTCGGAAATGATGCCGGTCGATTCATTCGAACGAAAGAGGTCAAGATAGTTTTCTAAAGAAGACCACAGAAGAAACGCCGCGCTTGGGTTGTCGTCGGAATCAGTGACATCCCCCACCGAGTGGTGTATGGTTGTTGCGCTAGTGGGCGACTTTTCATATGGCAAAAGTGACTGCATCGGGGCATTGGCTGGCGTAGGGTCTTCAACCACTAGCCTCGGCGTAGTAGGACGCTGCTGGTCTGGATCGTGTGAGGGTCCCGTTCTTAGCGGCTGGTGTTAATGTTCAACGTACCGTGGCGCTTTTGTTTCGCTTCTCTTCTTTTCCTTTGCGACTCTCTCATCACATGTGCCTTGACAAGCTCAGATTTCTCTGGTCGCGCTCCCTTGTGCGTTACGAACGTGAAGTTTGCCATGATACGCTATCGCTCGAATGGGTAAGTAAATGTTTGATGCGACGCCGTATACGACCCTACTAAGGGAGGGTTAAGCGAGTATGGTGTAGACGGGGCGTAGAGGGTCTAAGGTTCAGGTATAAAGTCGCCATCTGCAAAGCATTTCCGAAGTGGGGTCTTAGCATGCGTTGTCTCATGCCGGAAGCCCGGCGCCTTGTCTTGAATATGCGCTCTGAGAGATGTATGGTAAGCAAACGCGCTTTTGTTGTCGAGGCTGAAGAATCATTCAGCTTCATCCCAAAACGTCGACACGGTAACCTCGTTAGGAAAATGTACTAAGTTCGGAGGAAGCCGCCTGACCCTGCGAGTGTACAGGGATGAGTGATATGGACGTGCTGTATTGGTGGGATGGTGATTGACTCAGCAATATTTAATGGTGGCATGAGGCCGCGTACAATTTTGAGCCTCGTCATTACGTCAACGTCAGCAAGCAATCGTCCAAGCAAGCCACTGTCCGAGGATTCAGGTGGTATATTGAGTACCTGAACGTCCGCCAATCAGATCGCATAGCGGACGAAACTCGGGAAAGGCATCGGTCCACTCGTACCTCACTTTAGGGCGTATCCTCTCCTGCGTCACAGCCATCAGAGCATCGCGACCAGTCCATGCGGCTCCAGCGCGCCATTTACAATGAACGGCGTACCGCATCTTTCGAATGCACTCCCGCAACCAGGGCTGGTATCCGCGCATGTGCCCTGGAGGTACAGTACGCTTCGCAACCGACTACGTCGCGAACGCACGGATCGGAGCACTAACAAGCACGACGTAAGTGCATCAGGACTGTTGAAAGACACATATGTTGTGAGGCAGTGGCTCGACGAGTCTCATCGGCATTGAGTGCGGATCTTTCTCCACCGGAACCAGAGCGGCGATGATCTGGGGACGTTCAATCATCTCCTTGAGTTCCTTTCGCCCAAGTCGTTTACCTATAGCTGAACCACTCAATTTTTTTGTCTTCCGCAGCTTGAAATCCCCCTCTCTTCACCTATTGCCTTGAGTATGTCCGTCCGTCAACATTGCAAGTAAGAGAGGCTTGCAATGCTGTGCGTGCTTGACCCCGAAACACGTGTGGCTTTTGTGATGAAGAAAGAAGTATACGCGAAGAAGGTATGAGCGGTTCCGTTGACCATGAACGCATCATTTGTCTCGTGGCTGCAAATGGTGTGAAGCACGGCGCAACATACGAGGGTTTGGGCCGCCACTAAAGAGACACAGTCAAACCTCTTTTCAAATTGGCTTCCATGGTCTCGACAATCACCGAAGCGAGTGTTTTCAACGAGAGTCTATCCACAGACACGAACAGGTTCCTAGAACGTCTAGCAAGTGAGATCCGAAAGATTCTCTGGAGAGGAACCTGACTACGAGAGAATGAGCAATCACAAGTGCCAGCTATCTCGCGCCAACCTCGGAACTGTTAGAGAGATTGGTTGGAGAAGCCCAAGATCAGCTCTATGCCAACCGAAGCACTTCTCTCGAGATACCAAAAGCCCAGTGCTGTATCCGGCCAACAGAACAGGAGTACGGCAGAGCAGTCGCTAAGGTTTTCGATAAATCCCGAAGCCCAGCCGTCTTGAGAGCGACCGAGAAGTTCGGATTCTACGCTCGAATCAGGAGGGAGTAGAGTAAGCTTATTAAAATGGCATCTCGCTCATAAGTCTACCAGAGTCTCAGCATGCAAGAGAGATCGTAAATCATATCGCTGCAGCTGTTGAACTAACTAGGTATAACAATCGTCAGCTCACTGAAGAAATTAAGCAGCTCAAGAAAAAGGTCGAAGAACTCAAAGCCAGTGTGCTAACTCGGTGATACTTCTTTGACGGATGACTCCAAGCACTTACCCGAAGCAATATGGGTTGGTGAATGCCATTCTCACAATGACAACGGGGAGACTCTGAAAGGGGCGAGGGCCGGTCCACCGGTTTAATACTGGACAGCATTGTAAATATTACGCAGGAAGTTATGTTGTGTTGTGTTCTTAGTTTATCTACACCTGTTTGGAAGTGCGGAAGCGGCATTTTCGAGAAAAGATGATAGAGATTCGTGTAACACTAGCGATCCTGTATGGGTTTAGCACTATGCTTCCAAGCCCCCCATCAGTCTGCTACCAGAGCGCGCTCGCCGTTTCTTGTCATGTTCACTATCTTGTTTATTTTACGCCTTATTCCCTTCGATTCTCCCTTTAGCTTGTTCGCCTCATCTCTTCGCTTCTCGGGAGCAATTCCCACTCAGCCATACAAACTTTCTCCGCTTTACTTGCTCAAGCACAACCCAATTTCAACTCTCAGAATTCCGACCGAGGTTTCTTGAGTGGGGCTCCTGCGATATGGACCCCGCCTTTGGGACCATTTTCAGTATGTCTTCAAACCTTCCTCAGCACACGAATGCGACCGACGCTGAGGCGACAGTTGCGAGCGGTCGGGCCTCTGACGAAGAATCGAACAACTTGCAAACCAATCAACAGCGGAGACTTAGCGCAACTGAGTCTTCTTCTTCGCCTTTGATGCACAAAACTTCCAGCAACGAAAGAGTAAGTACGTCCTTACGATTTAGTTCACGTGAAAGAGATGCTCATGAAAGAATCCTAGGTGTTCAATCCTCTAGTGCAAATAGACGCACAAAAGCTCCAAACGAAGATAGACGAGTACCGACATGAGCTTGCAACCCTTCGAAATGCCCTTGGCCCAGCGCGCTGGCCCACCGAGGAAGAAATACAAGCAGCCCCATCGCCAAAACACAGCTTCTATCCTGGACGTGTCTTGGTGGGGCATATGCATAAGAGTGGTGAAGAGATATGGGGATACCTTACGAAGCTGACCGACGGCGGCTCGACCGGTTTCCACTTTGTTTGTGGCACCCATTCCTTCCAAAGGCTCGCAACGAGGCCTTACAAGGATATGGACTTCGAGGCATGGTACCATGCGATTGGGGATTCGGAAGAGGACCCTACAGACCCAGGCGAGATTTGGCTTCAGCGGGCTCGATCTGTTGTCAAGCTAGCAATGTTCAATGCTGGTCATTTCGAGGGCGCTTTGGGGTCCATCAAGCTTCGTAATTGGGCTTCTGTGTCTAATATACTGGTCGCGATTGGCAAAAATGATAAGGCGAGTGGGAATTTACAGCGATCTGACCTGGGAAGAGACCACGAGCAAGATGACGGTAGCTCACTTGTCGAGAAACGACCACGAAGTGAGACTGGAGATATTGATCCGCCGAGAAGTTCCAAGTGGCGAAAGACCGCTTCGTCTCCCAAACCATCGTCGCCTCTCTCATCACCCACGAAGTTGTTGTTACCCCCGCCTCTGGATGTAGACGAGGATTACGAAGTGAGTGGCTCCATACTAACCCTTGAATTATACTAACATAGTGGAGGACCCATCCACTCACGCCAGTCCCTTGCGAGAGATATGCTCGACCGAGCAAGCACTCGAGGACATAGACCAGCAGTACAAGGAGTTGCGCAAGGAGAACAAAGAGTTGCGGGATGCGAACACAGACCTGCTTGCGAGCAGAGCATTCCTGCAAGAGGAGGTATGGGCTCGGTCGAAAACTGTTGCCCAGTCAAAGCACGAAAATGATGTGTTGAACAAGTCAACAGGACGAAAGGATGACAGGATCCAGGCTCTACAGGTATACGTTACAGAGCTGAAGGACAGTAACGAGCTTCAAGCTGCTGAGCTTGCAGAATGTAGGACGGCCCAGGATACACAGGCCCAGGAGATCGCGATGCTGGAAGTGAGCTAAATCCCTGGCCGCCTGGTGAATAATCGTCTTCAAACGGGGCTAACACTTACTTGCAGGTCGCTATTGAGGAATTGAAGAAGAAAGCATTTCCACCCAAAGGCCGCACACTCGTCGACACGGAGGAATTAGCAAAACTTCGTCAATTGAACGAGAGCTTTCGCCAGTTTATGGGATCACTAGCCAAGAACGACGCTGTAACACAGACTGAATCGGCATCCGCCAGTGACAGCGCGGTTTAGTGGTTGATCTCTCGAGTTGGAGAGAAAGAAGTTCCTAGTTTCGTATACTATACACGATACAGTAACGACAGTAATTCACAGACGCACTCGCCGTCGAAGTACTTATGCATTGCCACAAACTTCGAAGGCTAATTATCCATGTCAAAAGCGACTCCGCTGAAGATGAGCAGTGCTGGCATGGTAATTCGTGGTCGAGTGGAGGCGATTTAGGTGAGGAGTGCAATGGCGCAGTAGACCAAGATCGGGAGGTGTTTTCTAGCCAGGAGTGCGTGAGCAGCAAGAGTCGAATACGGGGTCTCAATGAATTTATAGGCCACCTCCGAATTGGTCAATGTGGTAGCCAATCGATACATAGTGAAGTTCTGCGCGTTCCCTGATAACCCATGCACTTCTTTCGATTTGTATTTTGATAGCATAGACCTGCGCGAGAATTTTGGACCAGCCTGTGCGTTGAGGATTGGCTGTAGTTCGAACTTCACAAATTTGACGAATTGGACTTTGGAAATGATTTGTTGTGACAACCACTGGAACTAACATATTAACAGGCGGATCTCTTCCGTGCTATCAAATCGCCGATGTAACGATGCTACTGCGCGTTGTATTTTTAATGAAGATCGAGGGTAGTAAATCGTGATTGTTGGGTCGTACCTTTGCCCGTCGTCGAGGACAAGTACCGAGGAGGCCGCAAGGAGGTTCAACACTCTACACAATGGTGATAATAGTTTGTCCACTTTTTCCAGCGTCAAACGGTAAGAGTACCTTGGACACAGGTGATTTTCGCTTCAAACGCAATGTCTCGACCCTCTTTCTGCAAACTCCAACTCGGCGGTAGGTCCTTTCGGTGAGTGTTGCTTGAAGAACGATCCCAACCTCATCGCCGTCTACTGTCGTAGCTCCATGCAAAATAAAGACCTCGGGTGGATGAACCGGCTCATCCAAATGTACATTGACCTCTTTGTAAGGTATTGCAACGGAGTCTATCGACACCGTCTTCTCTGACGTCAGAATTGCCGGGATCAGTGGATGGCATTGTACTTCTAGACTGCCGGAAGTAACGTCACCGTACTTGTCGTCTGTAGCGAGGACTGTTCGCGCACTCTGGATGCTGAAGTTGCACGTGGTGGAGATCGGATGGAATCCGACCGTTCCTCCCACCGACGTCCATGACCAGGTAGGACGATGTGGTGGATCTGGCCGAGGAGATAGAGGGCTGCTGCATTGTATCCAGAATAGTTGGTATTCCAGGTTGATGCGCCACAAACCGGCAAGGTAGTGTTGGCTATTTGCACCCAAGTGGCTGGGATCGTCTAGCGCTAACCCTTTGCAGAACACGCGAGCTATGGCGGACAAGGCCGGTAGCCGGTCATTTGGGTAGGTAAGTGCCCGTCTAGAGTATTGGTTCACTATCTGGAGCCATTCCGCGGGTATGTTGAGAACGTTGGAGTTATCGCTTATTCTCCACTTTTCCACATTCGATTTTGGAGGGCGTGTGTGGTCGAGACCTTGGGAAAATCTTTCATTTGCTCGGAACAATCTGCATTCCCAATATAGCTGTTTGCGATGGAAGTAAAGACTTCGGGGGGCGAGCAATGTCTCTTGGAAGCACCCTGTATTCGCTTTAGCATCTACCCGGACTGTAAAGATGAGGCTCTACATGAATCAACTTACACGCGCGATCACCAGTACAACCCTCACCAGGACCTTCCGGGGAAAAGTTCCATAGCTCCCTGGTTTTCATGCTGGCTTCTGAACGGACATAAGCTTTGAAGCCGTACTCCGGCGATTGGTCTCGCCGGAAAAGGCAGCCAATCGATCCATTGGGAGCACCGGCCGCAACGATGTTGACTGTGCATCCGGAATATACGTTTGCCATAGTAGCTGATTCCCTTATCCAGTCGTCTTGATCACCCTGCAGAATACACAATGAGTCGATCCACAGATATTGAAGGCCTAATCGCCGAGTGATGGTTATAGCGTCCTTGAAGGTTTTCGTCAGCATGGAGAGTGGAATGCGATGGAGCATTTGTTCAAGGTTGTCCCGAGTCGTGGTGACAAACTCCTCTATTGAGCCCCAACAGTGTGTCAACGCGGCATACTTCACCGCACTGTTGTCGAGACCACTGTCCCTGGTAATGCATAACTGGGGATCATTATGCTCGTCCGCGACGTAAATAAGACGAGTAGGGAGTCTCGCATCCATAAGAGTCTCATGGCAAGCAGTATGGATCTGTTTGCACCATGGCTGCTCCGTGTCAAATTGTCCGCTTGTTTGGGTACACCAACGGATCCAATCTCGAGCTCTTTCCCATGTCGACTCACAATCTGTTTCCAATGGTATTGGAGGAACGGACTGATTGCTATCCGACACTGTAAAACATCAGAACGAGCCGCTTGGTGCGTCGCACTTTATAGACAGCGACAGGGTCAAGTGTGAAAGTATGTGTGCGAAAACCCTTCGAATGAACCCTTTAGACCGACAGACGAATTTGTGACCCAATTTCAGGACCACTCAAGCTTCTGTAGATTGTCCGAAAGAAGTAGACACGCATATCCAAACGAAAAGGAAGCTTATCATACCTGCAGCGCTGACTGCTCCTATTCGCATCCATAGAGCACCCACCATGTTCTCCTCATACCAGCAGAGAGAAAGTGAGGTGCTATTTGCGTAGTCGCTCGAGCCGATGTGCAGCACAGCAGGACGATCGCCACAGTGGGAGTGTAGCTTCTCAAGACTACCACCTTCGTCGACGAAGCTACGAATGAAACACAGACACAAGCGACATCCGCGCGTTGCGCTGTCAAAGAGTGTTCTCAATTTGTGATGTCTCGCTCTGTGGGACACGGCGTCGGGTACTCGGTCACTAGGATGTCTGAAGTAGAGGTGGTCAAGAACGTATTGGCATTTTGCACAGAATTGAACATCTGGGGGAAAAGATGCTGTATCGAAGCTGAAATCGAGAGATAGCATGGTTGCTGATGGGAGCGGATGCCGTTTTTGTGTTTGTGATTTGTACCGCCAGCCGCACGGAGTAGCTGGCCAGAGTTGAGTTTGAGTCAGCTGAAAAATGCGCATACGGAGCAGACCGCGATTCGCGTACCCTTCGCGTGATGATACGCGCATCATTTTTGCTTTTTTTCTTGATGGGTTCCATTCGATGTACTCCGGGCTTAAGTAATTGGTGGATGGTGACAAAGGACGAAGAAGCATCGACCGAGGGAAAGGTGAGGTGGCGTGACAGCTGTCGGGCGCATTACTTTAGATGATATTCTCGACCGAGTACGTCGCTCATCCTCGCTGTCTCGCCGACTCTCCTCGTTTAGCAAAAAAAAAGAAACACTACAACCCAACGGTTCCATGTAGCATGGCAACTCTCCGGCCGCTTTGCACCATATCTCGCTTAGTAAGGCAGAGCCCTCTCCGGCTGCACCTTCCCTCGGCGGTCTTGTTCCGAAGTGCCCCTCCCCCTCGTTCGAGATTGTTTAGCCCCACCACGCCTCCATCACTTCACCAACGACATCAACGACGAGCATACACAATGGCTTCTAAGGGAAACTTCGAATTGCTCTGCTTGGAGAATCCACTTTTGGATATCCAGGGTGCAGGGTAAGTCATTTCTGCTTCTTCACGATCGCATTGGGGAGGAAGGTCCAACGAGACAGCTTTGAAGCTCGTCGTCATAGATGGCATTGCGGGATATAATGGGCAATAATGGGATCTTTCGCTGACGAATTGGTGCATAGAGATGAGAAACTACTCGAAAAGTACGGCTTGAAGGCCAACGATGCCATTCTCGCAGAAGAGAAGCACCTCGGGCTTTACGACGACCTGATCCAGAACTACAACGCCGTCCTCATTGCCGGCGGCGCAGCACAGAACACTGCTCGCGGCGCACAGGTACCTCTACACTCCTCTCCCTTTCATAACCTTTACTCACGCATGTCCGATAGTACATCCTCCCCCCCAACTCGACCGTATACATTGGCTGCATCGGCCGCGACAAGTACGGCAAGCAGCTCGAAGACATCTGCTCCAAAGCCGGCGTCAAGACCGAATACCGCTACGACGAAGAGACACCCACCGGCCGCTGCGGTGTCATCATTACGGGCCACAACCGCTCGCTATGCACCGACCTCGCCGCGGCGAACAAGTACAAGGTGGACCATCTGAAGCAGCCTGAGGTCTGGAAGCAGGTCGAGAACGCCAAGTTCTTCTACGTTGGAGGTTACCACTTGACCGTCTCTGTGGAGGCCGCTTTGGCCCTGGCTGAGGAAGCCGCCGCGAAGGACAAGGTCTTCATTCTTAACCTGTCTGCGCCGTTCATCGCACAGTTCTTCAAGGACCAGCTCGATCAGCTTCTGCCATACGTCGATATTCTGATTGCGAACGAGACTGAGGCCGCTGCGTACGCCGAGTCGCACGATATCTCCTCAAAGGACGTCAAGGAGATTGCCAAAGAGATCGTCAAGCTGCCCAAGAAGAACAGCAAGAGGAGCCGGACCGTCATTTTCACACAGGGCACCGACCCAACCATCTCCGTGGTCGACGGCGAGGTCAAGGAGTACCCCGTACATGCCATCGGCGAGGAGTCTATCAATGATACCAACGGCGCCGGGTAAGTCACACCTCTTCCAACCCAGATCTCCACTAACATTCACAGCGACGCGTTCGCTGGTGGCTTCGTAGCCGGCATTGTGCAAGGCAAGCCGCTTAAGACTGCCGTCGACATGGGCCAGTGGCTCGCCAAGCTCAGCATCCAGGAGTTGGGTCCCTCGTACCCGGAGCCCAGGCAGACGTACACCCAAAGCTAAGCACCGTCTTGGTGAGCGCAAGAGCTCGTTATTTCAACAATCTACGAGAGCAGGATAGCCCCGACAGGGCGGCTCTGCATCTGCCCCCGGGGTCGCATGGCGTCTAGGAACGGAAAAGGGCATGTGGAGGATTATCCCGGCCCAGGAATTGGGATAAGGGAACGTGGCTATTCAACAGACACATTGGCCCTATCAAGGAAGGCGGACCTCAGAGGTCGGAACGAAAGCAATGCAAACACAATATCATTGTGCAAGCTGTGACCAAATCTTTTCATGCATGGACCCAACTTCAGAAGTACGGTAGTTCTACTCACCTTTGCACGAGTGAAATTGACAGAACCTCGGCCTAAGCATGTACTAGATCCACCCAACAACACCATGGTATAAGGAAATAATCGTGCTTATGCGTCTGAATCCCGCCGCGTTCACTTCTTAGCCATTTCCTCCAGCATAGGTTTTGCCGGCATTGTCGCAAATCGCGCCATGACTTCCAGATTCTTCTCCTTGCTCATCTTCTCGTCGCTCTTGCTGACCTCTGCAAGGATCTTGAAGTAGTCGATATAGAAGGCCGGGGTGAACGTGTTGAAAAATTTCGCTTCGACTTCGAAGGGGTTGGAAAAGGTGTGCGGCGCGCGGATAGGAACTGTAACGTAGTCGCCGACCGAGGCGTCGACGTGGGTGTTGTTTGGTGCGTGGAAGCGAACCGTGCCCGCGGTTACGAGGAAGGTCTCATCGTGCATTTCGTGCCAGTGTGCTGGGGGACCCTGTAGTTGGAGGCGTAATGTGAGTAACGCTTATCCCGAAGCACTTCGTTATCTAGAATGACGTACCGCTGTGCCGGCTGGAACAGTGAACTCTGCGCTTCCGATGCGGTTGTCTGTTCTGGATCCATCCTCCATGATTCGGCATGTTATGTGGCCGAGTTTGAGTATTTCGCCTGATTTCGCGGGGACGAAGTTTATGGGTCGGGTGGGCATTGCCATGTTGGCGAGGGCTTGTCTGGCTTCGTCGTCCATGGTGGGTCGTGGTAGTGTTGCTTGGGGGATCTCAATTGTTTAAAGACGTGGGTTGGGAGCGGGAGTGAAGCTTGTTAGTAGGTTGGGAGTAGATGCAAGGTGATATAAACAGAGCATTCACCGCAATTGCGGAGAGCCGGTAGCTAGCTGCAACAAGCGAGAGAGTGTTTGTCTAGGCTGTGCCGCCTCATAGATGTGGGCCGAGTATTCTCAAGATCACAGAAGACACCTCGATGACCCACTAGCTTACTTGTTCCAATATTGGCCTCGCCTGCGTCTTGTCGAGCCTCGAACGTTGAAAGCTTACCGCAATCCGGTGAATGCCCCATGTCTCCATTCGGCCTAGTGCGGGGAAGCTCCAGGCATCCATGTCCGCCCGATATGCCACGACATCGCAGTTGCCTGGCTTACCATCTACCGTTCTCATGTATTGACAGTCGATGACCAAAGTCCTCCTCTTGGTCACCAACTCACCTTCCATCCACACAGCTTTTAACACACACTATCCCAGCGATCGCAAGCATGCCAAAGACCTTCACACTCCTCGAGAACAACCCGGAAGTATTCAACCAACTCGCATATACTCTAGGCCTCGACAAGCGTCTCGCATTCCACGACGTCTACTCTCTCACCGACCCGGATCTACTCGCCTTCATCCCCCGCCCCGTGCTCGCGCTTCTCGTCATCATCCCGCTGACGCCGACATGGGATGAGGCGCGCAAGACTGAGGACCACGGCAAAACAGAGTACGAAGGGAAAGGCGAGGACGAGCCAACAATATGGTTCAAACAGACGATTGAACACGCCTGCGGATCAATCGGCATGGTCCACTGCTTACTCAACGGTGAGGCATCAAAGTACATCCAGCCCGGCTCTACACTCGATCAGATCAAGAAAGATGCACTACCGAAGAAGATGGAAGATCGCGCGAAGGTCCTAGAAGACTCAGATGCGTTCGAGAAGGCACATGAGGAGGCGGCAAAACTGGGGGGTACCATTACGCCTACGGCTGAGGAAGGTCGTCATCTCGGACAGCATTTTGTCGCGTTCGTGAAGGGGAAGGATGGACACCTTTGGGAGCTGGAGGGCGGAAGAATGGGTCCTTTGGACCGCGGTGCGTTGAACGAGGATGAAGATTTGCTGAGTCCGGCAGCGTTGGAGAAGGGCATTGGAAGGATGATAAGGATTGAGTCGGAGAAAGGGGGTGATTTGAGGTTCTCTGTCATCGCTCTTGCTGAGAGCTTGGAATAGACTTTTGTGCGCGGGGCCAGTGGAACCGTAAGGCTGGAGTGCCAAGTCTGCAAAGTCTATGCAAAGAGGATGCTGTGTTGTGCTGTGCAGCTACCGAGCTGTCGTCCATATGCAAAGAGAGACAGCAAAGGGCAAAAACATACAACAGCGGGTAGTCGCTGGTAGTCACCCACCTAGCTACTAATCCGCCGGTGCAATGCTTAAGTACAGCTGAGCGAACAGGAAATCTCGTATACAGGCGTTGATGGCGAGGGCTAGCTGAGTCTACCGTATGTAGATGTCGGGTTTCGCAAGACTGATTACAGCAACCTGTTGTACTTCGTATAGTAAGCCTAATCTACGTCTAGCGCGGGTGCTCCGCCTCCTTTCGACTTGCTTCTTTAACAAGGACAAGGCGAGGTCGCACGCCATCCGCTCGACTTAGGCTAATACCTACAGCCCGCTGGGTACTGATCTTGGCAGTCGTGGCCGGGCTGGTACAAGAGAGTCTCATGAACGGGCTGCCCCCCTACGCTGATGGCTCACTATCACCTATTAACAAAGGAGCAGATACGTGAACATGTTAAAGAGGAATGGGCAAAGACTAAGCTACTAGACTTCTTAAAGTACGTGGCTAGCATCAAGGAATGCTGCTAGGCAGTTATTAATAACGAGGGTGGACTACAAAGTGGTAATTCAATAGTATCAACTCACAGAATGTTGAAAAGTCCGGTGTCAAATTGCCAAGGTTGGTGGCGTCAACAGGGGGGGGGAGGGGCGGGGGGGATAGCCCGTTCATGAGACCCCCTTGCACAATACACTCGTTCGCCCCACCCAAGCGCATGCTATCTTTGTCTCACCTTTACCTCCTCGGTTCCGTCTTGTCGCTGTCTCGTTAGATTCCGTCATCTCTCGACCTGGTTCCGTCTCGTCGCCATCTGGATCGTGGCTGTCGGGCTGTCTTGTCACGTTCTATCTCGTCGGATCCGTCACACCTTCTGCAGACCACCCAGCATGGCCTCAAACCACGAATTCTATCAACTCCTCGAGGAGAACCGAGTCACTTTTACTTCCAACAATCGGCTTTGGAGATATGAATTAAAAAAACGTTACCACTTACTGAAGGAGAATGAAGCATCCTTCTCTGCGAGATCGAAGGGCCGTAGGAGTATCAGGCTTCGGGCACGCAAGATATTAGTCCTGGTCTTCGCTCGTTTAGGCTTCGATGTATTCTTGTTATGCGCCATGGCGCCATGTAACAAGCTAGCACAAGTTGAGACGGAGACGCTGATCCAGGATCTTCGAAGGTGGTGGGAAGGAGTTGAACACCCCGATAGACTAGCAGTGGCTGCACAGGAGATCTTTCGGGATTATCCAGACATTTTGGAATTATTGGCCATTCCGGAAAGCCGACAAAGGCCCAGAAAGAAGCAGAAGAGGACCAACGGTATACGGAAAACAAATATCGCTATTAGCACCAGCGACATAATTCCTGTCAATCAGACGCAGCACATCACGGCAGTACCCCAGGTCTCGAGTTCGAACCCAAACCCCGCCGCTGCACAAGAGCAACGAGTACTCGAAACTTCTCGCACAAAACGGATAGACAATCCAGCAGAAGGCTCAGAGGAGGTGCTTGAGAATGCCTCGTTACAAGGGATCACCGAAGTTTTCAACAGATACATGTGCGACGCGATCAGACACATCATGGTGGATGGCGAGTCGAAAGCGGCGATAGCAATGGTATTCCCAGGTTGGGTTGGACCAGTCCAATGCCTCATAAGTTTGGACATCTGCACAAAAGATGTGGAACACCTCGCACACACCTTATTCGATGCAAAAGTTCAATGGGCGGAAGACATGCTGCATGTATCTCTAGATAATGGGTTTAGTATGATTATACCCAACTCTGAAGCGACTCTGAAAGGTGTCTCGAAGGAGAACATTGCTAAGGTGTTCAGTCCTGAAATATATGAGGCAATAAGTGAGTGTCCCGTACACAAGAGGGAAATAGAGGAAGGGAAGAGCGTTACTGAGTGTGTGTCAATGCTGTTCGAAGGGGACAGGGCTATTATCAACCTATCCCTTGGGTTAGAAGCAGGGATTGGATTACAGAAGAAGCTATACAACTAAGGTCGAAGCCTAAACGAATACTAGTCTTCTTTCACTTCTCCATTGACAATGTATAATTTTGTACCAGCTGCAGCAACACCTTGCCCGTTAGGCCAACTATAAAGCGGCGTCGTGTGCTCCTTGCCTTCATCATCTTTCTCTATTACGCTAACGTTGCAACCTCTCCAGTATATCATTGTCCCTTTGCCTGTGATCATCCTAATGCGGCGCTTATCGGCGTCCGCGAAGTCTGTTGCTGGATCAAGTGGTTGCGCAGCAAAAGCCTGTAACATGTTAGATGCAAACTGTCTAGAATGTAGACAATTACCATCAGGGTATCTACGCTGCCGGTTTGGTCTTAGCCTGCTCGTTCTGCGCGATTCGTTTTGTCTCCGTTCAGAGGAAGGTTCCCGGGTATTATGGTGAGGAAGTTTGGATCAACGGGTTTCCTAGATAAAGCGGATTCGAATTATACGGAGATGAGCTGCAGAACTGAGTCGGGAGCAGTCAGCGAAGTGTGCGAGAAGAGATGGGTTAAAGTACTTGTATGCGTTGGTGCCCAATAACGCAAGAAAATATGAAGCCTACTCGGGCCGGGTTGTGGACGCTTCTTGTTCGCACGACGGACTGATAATCATCAGAGGCTGATCGTAGCTCAACTAGCAAAGAACGTCAGCGACTCGGCCTATATGATTGGAAGTCGTACCGTTTCAGGTGGGAGGAATCGCGCTCTGTCGCAGCAAGCCATCGGTGGCCTACTTGAAGAGGAGTTCCGTTGCCCCACTATATAGCGCGGCGACGATCACGTGAAGATGCCGGATTAGACAGCACCGCACCGCCCCGCCCGCAATGTCGTCGAATCTGCCCTCGAAACCTTTCGCATCAACATTCCACGATCGCGAACCTTTTACTGAGCAAACATTCCGCCGCACAACGATATCCTCCGACCGTAACGCTGAATGTTCACCGCGGCCTCGGCCCGACGTTTCGCCAACCCATACAAGCGCGATGGCTTGCCATCTATAAGCGGGCCTCTAACGCGTCCTGGAGCACTCCCCAGCATCCTCTTCCACCCTAGTTTTATCTCTGCATTTGGCTGTAATACGGGCAATTTAGTGACGCTAACAGTGCCGCAGGATGATGCTGGGCCTGCTCGACAGGCTGCGGCTAGCCTACGAGCGAGACTACGTATAAAGAGCATGCAGCTGTACAAAGAGGAGCGGCGAGGGCTCATGGGGCCACAACGGCAAGCATATGCTGCGGAGCTGCGTGAACGACAACGCGGCGATGGCTAAGAGGAGATCGTATACAGCTGTGAAAGAGAACCCAGGTGGGACGCATCAGGGCGTATGGCTTGCTTCTGCATCGCAGAAGTTAAATGTAACTGCGGAGTTAATTTCAGCATAACTCTGCTGCGCACTGCACGGGGCTGCCATATCGAAAGAAGATATATTTGCATTGGTTGATGAGTGGACCTGGCATACGATCTACATAGGGTCACTGGATCCCCAAGATACTCCTCTAAACCTCACGAAATTTCGCATGCTGCTACCATTTCCCTTCTTGAAATGAGGCTCCACAGTCGCCGAGTCGGAAACTCGCCTCTGAACCCGACCCCTCTCAACAGCAGTATTCGACGCGATCTCTTCTCCCCACCGTGACCGGATCAGCCGCGATCGTCGTCGTCGTCGTCGTCGTCATCGGATGGGCTTCCAGGGGTTCCCTCGTAGCTAAGTCAGCATGAGAGTGAATGGGAGTGGGGTAGGCTTACATACTTGCGACGCATAGCATTGCATTTCTTCTTCGATGGCTACAACAACCCCCTTCGCAGTCTCAAATCGGCGCTCACAGCAGCACCCTGCAATAACGCCTCCAAACGGCACACTAGATAGATCGGGAAATTTGCCTTGTGTGTACAGCGCTTGCACACGGTCGCCATATTCGAATCCCTCTTGGGGCCCTGGACCCTCATGGAAAGGGTACTGGCCAGTCATGATAATGTAGATGACGACGCCCAAACTGAACACGTCAACCTTTGGCGAATTGAACGTTGTCAAGTGCGGGTCGAAATAAAGATCGTCAGGGAGTAGCTGGCCGTCTAAATCTAGCTCAAGGCACCTGGAGCCACCAAAATCGGCGAGGATTAAGTCCGGAGATTGGCTAGTCTGATGGACAAGTACGTTGGCAGTGCTTAGATTGGAGTGGATAATGCCTTTCTGGTGGACGTAGGCGACAGCTTCAGCGATTTGGATGCTCCATTTCCTTCGTAACGCGTTGTTGATGTTGCTGTTGTTCGTATCAATGTATGACTGAAGGTCTCCACAGTTTGCTTCCTTGAGCAACAAGCCCTCCTTCATGTCTTTGATATTGTAGGGTCCATAGTACCTAGTACCTAGATTTAGAACTGAACTGTTGTAGAAATAGGGACATACTGAACAATTCTAGGATGAACTCCTAGCCTTTCTAAAAGTCGCTTCTCTACAGCGAATGCATTCTTGAATTCGGCTTCTAAGAAGGTATCGCCTGGACTCCGTGGTACTTTGCAGACGAAGCCATTTCCTACACGGTAGACAATAGCAGTACGCCCTGGAGTGCCTATTCTCTCCATACCAATAGGAAGGGTCAAAGACCGAGAGTGTAGTAAGGCAAAGATAAGCGCTGAGCGTGCTGAAAGGCACCTCGCTAAGAAATTTACGTAAGCGCAGACTTAGCTGAACATCAGACCAAGTCAAGTGAATGAATCTAAACGGGTACTTGATGTCCAGGATCAAAACCGTATCCTCCTTGCAATGTGCGATCACCTCCAAGCTCTCAGGGCTCACAACGAGCAATTCACTGCCTACAATGGCGTGAACGGTGCGGATCGCTGGGCGTCGCGTGTCTGGTTGCATTGACTGCGGGGCATTTCTGCCAAGCCTGAGGGGATGTTTCAGCACTGCAGACCACTGCGATCGTCGGAGTTCACCGCTCCGAAGAACCTTCCTTCGGAACCCTAATGTGAACTGCTCCGAAGGATTCTCCTCCATAGTAAAGCGCTCAGCCCCTATAAGCCGAGCGCCGGAGTTGACTTAACTCCGGATCAAATTCATCATATTCCTACAAGCATTGGCCCTTAGCGGCCCTGCTCCTTATAATAGACCTCTTACTCTCGATTTCAATAACAGTTCTAAAATCTATATTTAAGTCTAGCTTCTAACTTTTAATTATGAAGGCGTTGTTGAGATAATAGGGCTTAGATTTTGCAATTTTAGATAGGGTTTGGAGCGTCTGGATAACTAGGGTGTCAAGGTGAGTAGTAAATTACGTTACGGGAAAACAAGGTCAGCTTGTTAGCCTTCTGACTGCGTTGGAAAGCTGCATTGGCGAGTCGTGATAGACAGAATCACGGCATATAGGTGCGCAAGGGTAGCGAAACTCAACGTTCATCTGCTGCAGTTGGTACAAGAGTGGTTGGGGTGGAGCAGGAGGATATGCATTAAGAAGACCTCGTGTTGAAATACAATACAATACTTGCTAACTGATCTCTCGTGTCAAGCCTTGACAACTCCTTCCCGACGCTTTACTGCTTCGAGCATAATTTGAAGCCGGCTCTTCAACGTTTCTTGTTCTTGTCTGATTGTCAATAAGTGGGCGTTTTGATCAACGATGACATTTTGATAGGCGTCGAGTCTCGAAGATTGTAGTCGTATGTCCTTATTGAGCGTCTCCATATAGGAAATTGCGGCCGCATAACATATGGACGAAGAACACACGACTGTGGCAGGAGGGTTTTGTAGACTTGGGGCTTGTCGATAGTGCAAATGCGACGGGTAGGTTGCAGGAGGGGCCGCGGCGGGCGCGACGTCGGTTCCAGGAGGCGAGGTCGATGCCGAGACGTTGTACGTGTTTGGGTTCTGTGCAAGGTGAGCTCATGCAGCTTGTATTGATCGTTGAATGCATACCATAGCTTGCGAATTTATGGTCCTTGTGCTCGAGTTACAGAACAAGAACGAGAAATACTGTAAATCAGAAGTTATGGCTCGACTCAGAGTCTCAGTGATATGTGGAACTGAAAGCAAAGATGTGATCAAACATAGGGAAGACGCGATAATTTAATAGTGTCGATGGTTTCGATAGTTTTGATGAGAGTTTCGATTAAGCGATATTCTCTCAATAGACGCCGATTGGTTTTACTGGTTTCGACGAGAGTTTCGATAGTTAAGCGATATACCCTCAACGCTGATTGGCCTCAATGGTTTCGATCCGATGGTATCGATGGTTTCCGCTAAAGAGCTGTGTGCCTTCGCAGTGCCTAAGCACGACTAGGTGGCTTGCATGGTCAGTGAATCAACGGGGGAAGTCTATATTAGTTGCGTCTCAGCTATTCCTTCGAACGTGTCCAGCTATAATATACAGCCGAGCTCCAGCTTTTGATCTGAGGCTATTACGGCGCTTCCTCTTACGTGCGATTCTCATGCCATCTATCAAGATGTGCGACCACAGCCGAGTTCTCTACACATGCGGCTGCATCCGATTTCTAGTATTAGCATGGTGCCTAGAGTACCAACGCACCGAAAAGACGTGTGAAATAAACATGATCGAGATGTATGGATAAGCAATCTGATCGCCAAACGCGTTCTAACATCAATCAGACAAAGCGATCCGCGGAAGTGCGGAAAGTGCAGGAACACTCCAATGTATGGGCTTCATCGAAGAAGTCAAAAAGGATGATACATCATCTTTACATTTCAACTAAGTCCCTTGTGGTTGGGCGGTGGAACATGCTTGGTGGTCCGATCTATGATGAAATCGAGGTCCGTTTCTGCAGATGTGTGTGTACTGGCGAGCGATAAGAAGATGATCTTCTCTTATCCCGTCGACGGTACCACTCGCATTGTAGACAAGGATTTGATGTTTATCCTTCGCTAGAAAATTCGTTAGCGTCGAGTGGGAGCATCGGAAGACAATACACACCTATGTCATAGACGCGCTGATGCATCTGGAGGTGACGAGAGAACGGAGCTTTTGTGCGCTTGTTCTGTACAAAATCGATCTGCCGATGTCAGCGACTATATAACTAGAAGGGTTGAGGGTAACTTACTGCTACGAAAATTCTTACCCCACGTGCGTCGCCCACGAAGGGGTGGTCGCTGAGTCCTTTACGCAGCCCCCGTATCAAGCGTGGCGCAAGACTCTTCACATTTTCGAGGATCATGTCTCTTCGAAGGATGCTTATAAATGCACACGCAGAGGCGCATCCAACGGCATTGTTTTGAAACATGAAGCCGTGAGCCAATCGACCAGGGCTCTTGTGACTGTCGTTCACGACGCGTTCATTGCAAAACACAGCAGCAATGGCGTGCTCTCCTGCCCCTAGTCCTTTGCCCAAGACTTGAATATTGGGGGTAAAGCCGTCATACTCCCAGGCATGGAATTGCCCGGTCCGGCCGGAGCAGCAGTGCACCATACTTCGAGCACACGTGTCCCATGGTGGACAAGTATCCAGGCACTGCAGGGACGCAGCCAAGTGCCTTCGTAATGTAAGCAGTGTTGTATCAAAGTGAGGTTGATAGTACTCCTTGCGCTAATTTACAACAGTCCCAAGGCACAGATTATTTGATAGCATGTTGATGCGTGCGATATACTTTGGTAGTGGCGAGCGCCAACGGTGGTAAAGAAGCAGTCGGTGTCTGCTTCCCGCGGGGCCGGTATTCCCATTTGATGCCCGGCAAATTCACTAGCAATCGATGGGTGGGGGTAATGCTGCGCAGAAGAAGATTGCTGACGGCGTAAAGCCATGCAGGCCTCAGCCAACCACGATTTGCCTAGACACGGCCCATCCTCAAGGTTGCTATCAACTAGTGACCTGTGGCTGCGTGGGATTGAATTGAACCATAGACGCCCAGCGCACACGTAATTGCATGCAAATGACGCTTCGGACCTGGATGAACACATCCTTACTTCAGTCGCCGAACGAGAGCCATCTCAAGCTCGACATGGACAATGAGCTCATCAATAAGCACACTCACGTCGATCTTCAATTCCTCATCGTACAAAACCGCCCTGACAGCTTCATAAACATACTCTGCACCCCTCAGAACCGTCCTTCGCCGCCAATCCGACACCTCCAGACTCTCATTTCCAAAACTCTAATCAGCTCAAGAAGCGTGAGCAATGGCTGCTCTTCGTAACCATCGGCGATGTTCTCGATAGCGATGATGACGCTACTGGTGAAGAATCCGAATTCGCGCTTAGTAACAGTGGGGAAGGAAGGGCAAGCGCAAGAGGCTGACTGCCGTAGAGGAGAACTTCCTGAAGCAGTGCTGGTCTGAGACCTACCAACACTGGCAAGAGTAGCTGTTGCGAGCCTGCGAGCATAACCGGTTTTTGCGAAAGCGGGTCAGCAGCGCCAGGCCCATTCGTGAGCCTACCGACCTGTACGGCGCCGCGGGAAGCTCCGATAAGTGCGGAGGAGAAGTCTGAGCCTGTATAATTAGATGGACTTTCCGTTGGGGTGTCGTGGTAACAAGTGTATATCTGCTACCGAACGTCCAATTTTCCAAAATAATCGCTCGCCGGGGGAAAGCGAAACCCGCTCAACTGTACTTCAAGGATTATGCCGCCTGTCGAGTCTCACACCTCCACGCCCCGAAATTCATTTCCCCATGGCGCTTAACCCCTATGTCCCCTCTCGCTCCATGGCGGTGTCCACCCGCGTGGGAGTTGAGCGTGGCCGGCCTAGATATGCACCTAGGTGCACGAGCTTATGCAGCAATCGCATCAGAGTACACGACATATGGCACACTAGCATTCTAGTATCGTTCCTAGCCTCTGAACATATGCTAGTGCTGAGCAGGTGGCGGTTGCAAGTGCTACTTTTTAGCATGAGTTCGGGAAAGGGCATGATCGGTCGAAGCGAAGCGTTTATCTCGTCATCTGAAGATTTAACGAACTGAACAAAGGTTCGCGTGCGGTGCGTAACTTTGCAGTAGTATATCTCCTCATACCATTGAGCTGCTCATGCTCTGGTCTCAAGTATCCCTTCACGCAACCCTCCCCATGACATCTTACGGTGAAAAATTCTGGCATTAGAAACGGCGAAGTGGAAGAATACGTTCCCTTCCATCAGCTCGCGAACCTCGCGTGATTCGCGCTGACGATCCTGCAACTGGGTTTCAACCCTATCGTGTGCATAGCCATCCCTCCAAAGTGTACACTCGTGTCAAGGTTGGTGACACTTTAATGCTCCCGAGGCCATATGTTACGTAGCGGAAAGCGGTGTACTTGAGGACGTTGGAGTGCGGAGAACGTGCATGATATATCATGGAAACGGCAGTCTGTCCGCTCAGGATTAATCGTCTAGCATGAAATGTCTCAACACAAACTGGACAATGAGCCGGAGCTAACCATAATGCTTCTGATACATGACGGACTCTACTTCCATGGCATCAAGCGGTAACCAGGACAGCTTACGAGGCTTGACGACCCTGACTCTCCACGTTGGGATGGGGGTCATGGTTCAATAGGAAGTAGGTTGCCTGTGCGAAGCTGCATCTGTCGCGCTCAGACCCCAATATTGGCCATGCTGTGGAACATGGTTTCGATGGCTTTCTTTTGATGTTGATGGTTTCGATGGCTAAGCGACAATGGCCTTAGTCAACGCTGATTGGCTTCGATGGTTTCGATGGTTGGTTTCGATGGCTAAGCGACATTGGCATCATCCAACGCTGATTGGCTTCGATGGTTTCGATAGTTGGTGGTTTCGATGGTTTCGTGGTTTCGTGGTTTCGATCAACGCTGATTGGCTTCGATGGTTTCGATGGTTTCGATGGTTCCGATGGTTTCGATGGTTTCGATAGTTGATGGTTTCGATGGTTTCGATGGTTTCGATGGTTGATGGTTTCGATGGTTGATGGTTTCAGTAGTTGATAGTTCCAGTAGTTGATAGTTTCGATAGTTGATAATTTCGACAGTTGATAGTTTCGATCAACGCTGGTTGGCTTCAATGGTTTCGATGGACGATAGTTTTGATAGTTGATAGTTTCGATCAACGCTGATTGGGCTTTGATGGTTTCGATGTTTAAGCGATATGACTCCATCTTTGACAGACCGGTCTCAACAGTCCTTTTAAAAAAAAAGGACTGTTCATAGCCTACGAAATGCATAAATAATAGTTCACAGTTGCACGAAGAATATCAATTCAACACAGAACCTGAACTCAGCACAGCACATCTTCAGCTTCTGCACTATCAGCGCTACTCTATTCTTACATCTAAACATCCTTTCCTCAACGATGTGTGCCGATTTCTACTATTATACTCGCTATTATGGCTGTGCGCATATAGTAAGGGGGGCATATTCTCACACAACATACTGCCAGGACATGTCTAAATGTCCAGGCCGCGGTGACCTGCCGGCGGGTTCCAGCAAAAACCTTGGAAAATGTCCTGCTTGCAGGTAAGTTGCTTAAAGTGCATTTCAGCTAGTCTTAGGTTAACAGGTTTAAGCTAGTAACTCGTTCGAGCGTCTGCAGGAGTGGAGAAACGCAATAGGTTTCACGAGCAAGGTTGGCGAAGGAGTCACTTGTGGCTGGTGACCTCGATGGTGGTGTGGACACTCTTTAGTCTCATAGAAAATCAAATCGCAATTATTATGCTACACGTGTGGTCTCAAATATCTCGATGGTTGCCGCCGCTTGCTCAAGGTGCGCACAATTGCCATTATGCGTGCGACTCGTCTTGACCAATTTGTCAGACACTGTCACAGATGGGTACATATGGGCAGCGTAGAGATTGAATTCGTAGTCATAGGTAGAGTTTCGTTAGAAGTAAGACGAATCACGGCCCCGCAGGGATCGCGGACTACGACTAGATATATCTCTCGTTAGGTGACTTAACAATGCGAGGATCCTAACAGTAGCAGCGAGAGTCTAGTAATAGGCTTTAGTGAAGAGAAGAAACTAGCGGTACCTAGGTTACTATATAATTTATTAACAAACTAGATAGTGTAAAGTACATATTAGTTAGCTTCTACTTTACCTAGTGCTACCCACCAACAGCCCCCTGTTGCCGAGACTCAAAGATGTGTTCACTTTCCGGCTTCACTTGCGACTCAAGATCGACCATCAAAGTGGAAACGGCCTGGGTTTACGGGCAATGTCAATTCATAAGCTGGACTCTGTACACACTCCAGCCACAAGGCACACAGCCAGTTGGTTCCGAGACTCTCAATTCGAAGCTCTCTCAACGCAAGACCCCAAAATCACCGAACCTTTTGGGGAAGCCAAACTACTCTCAAATCCTCCGGGTACCTATAGCCGCTCTTCAACTCTCTCGAACCAAGCCACTTACTCTTCCTCAGAATTATCATCGTCCACAACACCACCGAAGGCCACCCTCTTCTGTGGCGACCCTTGTAACTCCTCACCTACTCGCTTCCGTCCTCCGCCAGTAGCCATCTCAGTATCCGCCGCTAACTCCCGATAGCACGGCTGGCCATGCAAAGTGTGCATGTGATACCGCTTACACCACACGCCCTCCGTCGACTCCTCAATCTTCAACGTCAACTTCCGGCGCACCATGCGCAGCGCCGTACACATGACATTGTATGTAAGATCCGGATGCCATTCATTATGTCTCCGCTTCCGACTCGTCAACTCCGCCTCCCACTCCGCACCAACCAATGCCATCGAATCCGCCCAGAGCATACGCGCACCACATTCCTTATCCGTATGATGATACAGATTATTCAAAAGCCTAGCTTCGAACGCGCACACCTTGCTCTCCAGCGGGGGGTCGAATTTCTGCAATCCAAACACATCGGTGTTCTTCGCCTTGTAGAGGTATCCGCTTTTGTTGGCGCGCCAAATGGGATTCGTCTTATTGAGGTTCTGAAAAGCGCGGATCCAGGTGTCCGCGATGAGGTCGCAGATGTGCCAGTATTGCGATTGGTAGGCGGATATATAGAAGTAGGTCAGTTGTTCGGCGGTCCAGGTGCCGGTGGCAGTATGAAGAGGGCGGAGATTGACTTCGACGGGGTCTAGGGCGGCAAGTTCGGCGACGGCGTCGTGGACTTCTCGGGGGATGCAGGCGTAGAAAGGATTGGTGGGTGGGTTGGCGCTATCGTTGTTGGTGCTAGTGAGACCTTGGTACAGAGCGGCTGTCAGGTCGTCTTGTTCTTCCTCCAGAGTACTGGAGGAAGAGACCTGCTCAGTCGGCGTGGATGGAACATACTCCTGTTTATGAGGACGACCAACGCCGCGCTTGGGAGGCAGCATGACGGGCGGCGAACTAGGCATATACTCTTCATTGCCTCTACCTCCACCATTACCCCCGAGACCACTCCAGTACGCTTCTAGTTCGGATCCCGTTAGCGTGTCGTCCTTGATCTTGCGAGCTTTGCTCCTCCTGCTCAACTTCGTTGTAGCCGGTGCCTGAGTTGTGAAACTGTCCGACGGCGGGTTGGGAGTGCGCTTCGGCATCTTCAAGCTCAAGAAAACCTTCTGTTTACGCTCTGGGCTGGTGGACGCGTTGGTTGCGAGCGTTTTGGTCTCAGCGAATGGCGATTGTGTGTCAGGATTGGCATCCGCGCGCCCACCATCAGCGAGAAGCTTTTCGTCATCCATAAATTTGGACACCATTGTGCTCGGAATCTGGTGTGCGTAGTCGTTTTCGTGTTCGTCGCTCATAGGTACGATGTCCTGATCGTCTTCGTCGTGGTCTCCGTCAACGTCCTGCAGGTTAGTATCACCGGTGAGGCTGAAGACTTGGGCTGGTTGTTGCGCGGGTGTGTCGTACGCAAAGTCTCTCCTCTCGGAAAAAACTTCTTTGTATTCTGGTGTGCGGACTGAATGCTTGGGCCACAAACCTGCCTCCATGGCTTTCACTGGAAGTTGGTGGATGTTCGTTCGTTGCTAGGACAGCGGTCGTGAGGTGTACACTGTAGATTGTGCAATGAGTAGGGTGGTGGTGAAAGAAAGTTAATCGAGTAAGACTAGGCGCAGCGTGGGTAACCCTTTCAAGTGGCGAGCGGTTGTATTAGGTCGAATTGGTCCGGTGAAGGTAGAAGAGCGGCGGAGGCCGTAGTAATTTGATCGATAATTTGTCTGTCCAATCCCAGTGATACAAAGTAAGCAGCTGTGATAAGGGTGGACAACAACGTGTGCGTACAAACAGCTTATGCGGGCGAACTCGTCGGTAGAATCGAGTACGTCTTGCTGAATGCGTAGTTGGGGGATGTATGAGGAAGTATGCGCGCCGAAGTGCGTCCTCATAAGAGCGGAGATCAATTGGTAGACTTACAATAAGAGCGGTCTAGAAGTGCCCCGTATCCCTCACCTATTGTTCTTCAATAATGATCATAGAGGCGGCCAAGGCGGTGAGGGTGCGGCGACTGGAAAAGGATTCTCTTATGACATAGAGCGCGGATTGATGCTGGTAGTATCACCCAATAGAAGATACCGCAGAAGAGAGAAAAAAAATCGAAGTGATAGCAATCAAGAATAAAGTATAGACGTACGCGAAGGGGTAATGGCCGGTGAGCTAGAAGTTCATGCGTCGGGAAAGACCGTACTACAAGACCGTGAATGTGGAAGTGGCTGCTGGGCTGGCCTCGACGCACACAAGACGCACTTTCTTCATAGCTGTCGTGTCGGTCAGCAAAATATGGAAAGAACCATTGAATCCGTCAATGTTTCCCCTTGGACCCGGGTATGCAGGCTGCAAAGCGAATTACCAGTCCTCATAGTCTTGACCCGTTGGATCAAACCTCCCCAGCCCGTCTCAACCAGTCCGTCTCAGGGTGGAACCTTCTCCCTCTATATAATATATTTATGAAGCTATGACCTCCTAGCATCAATTCCGGGTCCCAATTTCGACACGCCGCCTTGCCCTCGTACAGTCCTCAATATCCAACACCATCAGCAATGGGTCCTCCATGTCGAAAAAATGCCTCGCCCTATCATGTGTTGACTGCCTCGCCTCATCGATGATCGCACAGTAAATCTGCAAATAACTTTCGAGTCCGTCGTAGTATTCCCGCTCGCGTCCCTAGCATCATTGAAGTGATGCAAGATTATCTTACTGTTGACTACATAACACTACTTCACGAACGTCCGAATCGTGGGTACGGAGCGCTGTAGTTCCGCAGTCAGAATGTGCGTCTTCCATTTCGGGTCCACCAGCACATCATATAGCGATTAAGCAGCTTGGACCGAGGCGGGTTAAATGCCTAAAGGCATGCCCGGTACGGCGAGGTGCAAGTTCATAGGCGACGGAGTAAAGAAGATTATATTGAGACAGAACGGCACAAGCGTAATAATTTCACCACATCATCGTGCAAGGGCTTTCCTAGACATGAGCCGTAGCAGATAACGCGAAAGTACGCGTGCATTGTAACGCATCCTGGAAGTCGTACCAATGAAACGTCGAGGAGGTTTCGCCAGGCCACGGCCATTTCTTGTGAAGAAACAATGAGTCGATCGTCACGATCCAGACCGCTTCCTCTCCTTCAGTAGCAGAGGCAGTTCGTGAATGTCCATGACAAAGCAGTCCGATTGGTCTTCGATGAATCGGCGGCCTGCAGCGTCTTTTTCGGGCGGGATCGAGACGCTAAAGCGCTTGACGATCATAGCTACGACCATACGCAGCTCCATCATTGCCATAGGCCTACCGGCGCAGCTGTAGGCACCATACGAGAAAGGGAAAAAAGCATCTCTGCGGAGGATCAATTCGGGTTGTGAAGACCACCGTTCCGGAATGAAGTCGTTTGGCTTGACAAACGCCCTTTTGTCTACGAAAAGGTCAGTGAGGAATCCAGACTTGTAAGACTTGATATCACGCACCTCGCTGGATCGAATACGTTGGCGTAGTGACGGTCGTATTTCCTGGAATCCAGCGACCAGCTATGCGTGCACCCTCTGGCGGTGTCAAGCGCTGCAACCCCGTTGGCACCGCAGGGTACAATCGTAAAGTCTCGTTGATGATGCTCAGCAAGCAAGGTTTATCCATGAGAAGACGATCGTCGATAATTCCTGCATCGTCGGGCAGACTTCCAACCTCAAGATATAGTTGATCTTGATACTGCGGATAGATAGATAGATGATAAAAGATGTTGGATAGGGTGTAAGCCACGGTATCAGATCCGGCGACGATGGCTAGCTGCGCATCGTCAGGTCGCACTGTGGTATCGAGCGAGAGGTGAGTAAAGAAGTCGGGGGATTCTAAGATCATCTGCGTACAATTAGGTACAAATATCATTCTAGAGGGGGTAGCAGACCTCTTTCCTCTCTTTCAGAGCTCTCTCGTAGTATCCAAACCAGTACTGCATCCGCTTCGATACCGGCGGTAAAGCCAGCAGCAGATGAAGGAGCCAAATGTCAAGCAATATGAACCCCAAAAACTTCTTGCCTGCAAGGAACTCTTCGATGATGGGCTCTGGTTTCCCAGTCGAAAGCATGTTCCACGATCTTCCAAAGGTCAATTCAGATATGAGATCGAAGCCAAGGAAAGTAAAGCATTCGCTTGCGTTCACTGGCTCATCGGAGGCGGCGTGTTTGGAGAACACGTCCAAAAGCACGCTGAAGTGCTTCTTCACACGAGGTGTATACTCGTGTAAAGCTAATCTTGGTCAACTTCGGTGAGACTTAGTCTGAGGATGAAAGGTCTCACATTTGCTTTGAAAGGCTCTGTCCCAATTGCGGCGGAATTTGCTGTGAAGTGAAGCGTCTCGTTCCATTTGGAGAGTGTTTTTAGGGTACAGCTGGTCGTAGAATTCCCCCTTCCGAATCTTGTTCTTAGGGCCATGTACATCCACAACAGCGTCGGGATGACATATCGAGATCTCTCGTGGTCCTGCGTATTTGCATCAGCAGCGAGCACCCGAGGAGGGCGAAATGCAACCTACTAATGCGGACGAAATCCCCATACTGATCATGCAGTCCTCGGACCTTGACAAAAAACCTCATTTGCGGCAAAGCCTCTTTCATGACCCAAAAAGCAGAGATGCGAGCGGCAACCGGCCCCGGAAACGCTCGAAGGCGGTGGAAAAATAGGCGATAGACACTCATGGAGCCAAAGATTCCGGCAAGAGTAGCTGCGCCATGCAGCACTGTCTCTCGGAGGGACGCAGCTAAGGTCAGACCGTACCCGTTGTAGAAGATCAACGTCGAGCCTGCTGCGAGAAAAGCGACGACTTGCACAACTCGAGGCGCATGCCGATCCCATTCACCTCTTGAGAACAAGAAGACCTCGCTAAGTACGCCGCAAAGCAGCGAGATCAAATAAGCGGTATTGACCATTCTTGGGGTGTACAGTGCGTCAAAGTCGAAAAAGCAAGTCAACGGAGGTCAGGGGAAAGGAAGTTGGGAATCCCCGAGTGTATACAAAGATCCGCTTCTCGTGGGCGAAGTAAGGATGCCTGGGCGGGGGAGGACGCGTGCTCTTTACCCTAAAAGTTGGCGTGCAGTGCTTCATTTGTATCTCAACCAGATGCCACCACCCGTGTTTGTCCAGCTGGCGAGGCTTTTGTTGCACATGGCGGGGTGGCCAGCCACCTTGGCCAAGAATGCGACTGGGCAGGTTTCGCTGCGCCGTCGAGCTGCGCGTTTGCGGGCCCATAACGAACCCGTATTTGGTTCAGCCGCAGAAAACATCTACAACACTCACGCTCGGCATGACGGGAGACGGCCAGGTGATGGGTGAGGATCGGGTCAACGAGTCGCCGAGTGCCCGGCTTCAAGTTGAGCAGAGGCCCATGCATCGCTCCGAATCCACGCTTCCCTGATCCGCCAATAACATCATTTGCACCCAGCTCACGACTACAAGTAAGTTCTGCAGGCAACACTCACTTATGCCACTTTCAATCCTTGGTTGTAGGCCTCTTTGGGCGAGGTTCAGATGTTCGGGTTACGGTAACTGTACACTACATGTGTGAGTAGCCGGGCTAGATGAAGAGGCGTACAAAGACTAGTAAATATTCTATCATTTGTACCATCTAAATGCGTCCAGCGGAGCTTCCTGATATGCGTGTTTCGCGTCTTATGGGAGACGCCACCTTGACAGAGAAACGTAATAAACATCTCATCGCGCCTCATATGCAGCCTCTCTCATAAACGGGCTCTTGCTTCTGATGCTTCTCCCATACACCACCAGCACTACAGGCACCAAACTCAGCGCCAACGCCAAGAATCCCAACAAACTCCCCGCCCACTGGAACCCTAGGGTTCTATACATGCTCTGAGTAGCCAGCGGCAAGAATGCTGCGAATGCGTTTTCCAGGAAAACGGCTCCAGCGATCGCACTGGCAGCGTACTTTGCGTAGGCGTCGAGAAGGTATCCCGTCACCGCAGTCGTACAGCAGAACATACCAAAACCGACAAAGCCTAACGCGATTGTGGGTACAATCCAAGGAAGGGTTGGGTACGAGGTCCATGCGAAGTAGAAGAGGCCGCCTGTGAGCCCGATGAAAGACGCTGGGATGCTGAGGTAAAGACGCGCTTCTGGGATTGGCCGTCCGGGATCTTCAGTGTTTCGTTTTGCTGAGCGGAAGTACAGTTCGTCTTGACCTAGCTGTACGACTAGTCCCACAAGTTCGCCGATCACGACTGCAGATTGCACGAGTCCTGTCTCGAAGAATGTCCACCCGTAGAGTTCGGAGTAGACTTGCCCAATGGATTGCGTGAACATGAAGGCTGCGCCGATGCAGAACGCGGACCAGAGGCCGAAAAACAAAACCACGGCTTCAGTGCAGAGCATGCGTGTTGGTCGGATCAGTGTCTCCCGGAGAACCTCATTCATACTCGTTGACTGCTTCTCAGCCTTTACGTACACCTGTACGCCCGTGGATCTGCGCAAGTGCCGCGCGCGACGGGCGAGTATTACATCCGGACGGATCTCCGGAAGAGCGAGGAATATGACCGGAAGCAGTGAGAAGTAGAAGATGATCTGGGAAAGAAAGATCCTGGCGGCGGTCAGATATAAGCGAGAGTGTGGAGGGTCCTTGGACGTACCATCGCCACGAGGTGTAGTGAACGACCACACTACCTATCACTGGACCCATACTGAGGCCCGCAAGAAGACTCCATATGTACATTGAGATGCTGAAGCTTTTCGCTTTCCCTTCGCGCCAGACATCGCTTACGACGCCACTGGTGATGTTCGCAAGCACGCCAGTGCAACCTCCGGTGATGATCCTCGTCACTATCAGAGTGGCAAAATTGTGGGCCAACGCTTGCGGGACGATGAAAATGATCATTATCACATAGATGATCTGCAATCTTAGTCAGTCTTTGGTCTCCATTATAGCATAAATGGGATCGTACTAGATACGTCCACCGCACTCCAAAGTTCTCCATTAAGGGCAGCCCAAGAAGCGGTGCCGCAGCACCTCCTAAATTCCAACTCAATACAGGCCAGTATGAGTGAGGGAAGTGCTCATCGCTGATCCCAAAGCTGTCGTTGATCTGCTCTGCCGCGCTCGTCATTGCTGTGCCATTGATCTGAATGACAAAGGTCATGAAACATGCAAGGAGCGTGACGCGCCACTTCTTGCCCTTGGGCCAGTTGAACGGGTTCTTTGGGTCTGAGGGGCCGTTCCAACCAACAAGCTTTTCTTCCTGGTTGAATAGCTGCTCAGGGCTGGGTTCGGTTGTCGACTTAGAGTCGTGAGATTGCGAGGGTTGCCTTTGATGGTCGGCCATCCTGCTTTGTTTCGAATTCCAGAGGTTGTATCTATAGAGCCTCGAAATGGGTCTAGAAGCGCGTTCCAGGAAAAGATGTTGTCGGACTGGGGCTTGCTTTGTACGGGGTTTCAGCGACGGGGGTCGACGAAGGGCGATCGATTGAATTCAAGATCAGGTATAGTATATGGAACGTGATTGAGCTATCCCAAACGGAGGGTCTGTGCGTGACTGTTGCCAAAGAAGCATCACTCACGCGGAAGCCCCTCCATCCGTATGAACGGTGCTCAGCGTTACTAAGCCCTTTACTGGACGACTAGAGGCGAAGTGGCTGCTCTCTTGGGTGGGTCGGTGACTGGATGAAGGTGTGATGAGTGTGCCGATTGCTCACCACCACGAAGCTTAAACAGTATAACTAAGCGGGTCGGGGGGGGGAGAGGTGGGCTTGCAAGGGTAAGTGCAATGGAAACAAAGACACAAGCTTTTTCGTATCACTGTCTAACAAGAAAGTGAAAAGCTTAAGCGCAGAGAGATCAAAACAATGCGAATGCAAAAGGTAATTAGCAAGCACCTTCGGCGGAAAGCGGCCGCCACTGCAATGACGTCTCTTGTCCATCGTCAGCCACGGCGGTGAGAAACTTTGCAGTCTCGGAGGCCGACATCATTCGACCAACAAGCCGTGTGAGGAGATGGTTTGACTAAAAGTTCGAAGTGTTTGGCACAAAGCGCCGGAATAACGTAACAGAAAGACAGAGAAGCCGACTATGCCGCTTTGGGGGTAGCACCTCATCACGACTTCCCCATCCGTGCACGGGAACGTTCCGACGAGGGCCGTTTTCGTTTCCGCGCCCGTGATTGATTTGCGATATCATGGGCCAGTGTGTTCGATGCCTTGGCTTGGGTCGAGACGGATATCCGACATCACTGCTAATCGTCGCTGATATCCTCATCGAATTCTGCCTTCGCGCTGTTGCCTGACTCTTCCGATTGAAAGCTGATTGAGGATAACGGCTTCGTATGTGCAGGCTAGTCTCGACCACTTCCTCAATTTCGAGCGCCGGACGGAGCCTAGCTTTTGACGATACATCTAGCATCTCGACATCGTCATGCGGCATCCAAATGATCTATTCATCGCGCCGCCGCTACTCGAAGAAAAGGGCGCACGGCTTGTCGGCGAATGCGATGGGCTACGATTGAAGACGTTAGCATCCTCGATCTATAGAGAGCTGCCGGCGTTGATCTGGTTCAATGCAGAGTTCAAGGGTCTCTAGCCCGTAATCAAGACCCTCAGACTGGTCAGGGTGGATGGGATCAGCATGGGCAGCTGGCAATTCGACTCGTTTGGTTGGGAATGGGGGTTTTTGAGGACGAAGACAGCTCTGGAGAGTGGATGCCGGCTAGCAACGGGTTCGAAAAGTAGCGTTGACAAGTCGGCTCGGCGTGTTGGACGTCGGCAACGCGGGGCTGGAGTTGGTCTGGTCAAAAGTTGGAGGATGTGATGACTCGGAAGACAGGAATCTCTCAAGAAGCGCCGGGGTCGGAGCGATTTCGTGTTCACGTTCAACTCGCGCTGGCGGTGTACTCGCTTGCGCGTCCTTTATCCCTGTCAAGCTTCGCATCGCGCGACCGCTTGTCAGACGCCGCCTCGACGGCTTTCTCGCCGACACCATGCTAAATGCACCTATCTCATGTTATATATCCCTCGCTGATGTTTCTCCAAGCCAATTGACAGACGGTGCATCTTCGGTCCTCTCAAACCATTCCATACATCAAAACTTCTGACCACCACAGAGCTCTTGCGGCCTTCACCATGAGCGACAAAAGTCAAATGCACCACGTACGCGCATCCGAAGCCCGTGCCTTCGTCGAGAACATCCTCGTCGGCAATGGCGTGCCTCGCCCAAATGCAGCCATCGTTGCCCAGTGCCTCATCGAAGCCGACCTGCGGGGAGTCGATACACACGGCATGAACCGCATCCCCAGCTACATGGCCCGCATCCGCCAACGCGTGCTCGATCCCAAAGCTTCCCCTACGCTTCGCCAGATCACTCCCGCGGTCGCACAGGTAGATGGGCACAATGGCTTCGGGTTCCTGGCCGCGCATACGGGCATGGCGGCTGCGATACGCATGGCTCAAGACGTGGGCATTGGGATGGTCTCGGTAAAACATTCGAATCACTTTGGCATGTCGGCGTGGGTGGTGCAGCAAGCCCTAGATGCCGGCATGATGAGTCTGGTCTTCACCAATTCATCGCCAGCTCTGCCAGTCTGGGGTGGGAAAAGCAAGCTCATGGGCGTATCACCCATAGCATGTGGAGCTCCAGCTGGGAAAGGCCGACCGTTCATCGTGGACATGGCGCCGAGTGTCGCAGCGCGCGGCAAGATTTACAAAGCACAGCGCCGAGGCGAGAAGATACCCAAAGACTGGGCCTTGGACGCTGAGGGCAAACAGACTGACGACCCAGCAAAGGCGCTAGAAGGCGTCATGCTTCCGATGGGCGGGCCGAAGGGCTCAGCCCTCGCCGTTATGATGGACGTCTTCTCTGGCGTACTATCCGGTAGCGCATTTGCGGGCCATGTGACCAATCCCTACGATCCTTCGAAGCCGGCCGACGTAGGGCACTTTCTTGTTGCTATCAAGCCGGATCTCTTCATGGGACTTGACGAGTTCAAGGAAAGGATGGACTACCTCTACAGGCGGGTGGTAGGCTCGGACCGTATGGACGGTGTCGATCGCATCTACTTTCCCGGCGAGATCGAGCAGCTGCTAAAGGAACAGCGACTCGAGAGCGGCATACCGCTCGTGCAAGCTGAAGTTGAAGCCCTCAACAAAGAGGCTGAACGCGTTGGAACCGGAAATATCAAGGCCAGCGCGCCTGCTATCAAATCACGGTTATAGCGGCGCGACCACGCTCTGTTGCTTCAGACGTAAATATCCGCCTGGTCCCCCCCTTATCAGCGGCCCAGCAGAGTCTCAGGGTACGCATTTAGATGCAAGACAGTCTGCAACTCTTTCGGTGGACTCGAGCGATCTTTGTGAGCATCCTGATGCGATGCGGCCTCGACGCTCCGAACATGCTCAAATTCGCCCGAAAAAGCGTATTCGCAGAGCAAACGCCGAGTAAAGGCATACCGACGCAGCAAGCTCATTCCACGTTTAGCCCATCTTGGTCAAATGCGGCGAGTCGCATGCTTCATTTTCGGAATAGTATTTTGAGGTGCGGAAGGAGAGCCATCCGCTGCAGCCAATCTAGCTATCCAACAACGTTGCTGTTTGCTGTACTCGTGTGTATGCACGGAATCCCAAGGTTGCTCGATAACACTACCCACCAACAGTGACCCCATCCCTACACTGATCATCTTCCTCTTCGCCATTCATGCACCTCACCTGCGAAATCCGCTTTCCAAGACACTGTAACCCTCGCACAGGAACATACCCAGAGCGGCTCCGTCCAGCGCTTACCCTTGCATGCAGCTCCATTGGCTCAGCGCTCACGCGCCCAATGCAGTGATATTAACCTGCATTTCGTACATGACCAAAAACCGGGCCGGGCTATATTAAGGCGGGTTATGCGCGTTTCTGGAAAGGGAAGGTTGGTAAATTCGCCGACAGGGAGGGAAATTATGGGGTGTTTTCTTGGGTGGGTGGGATAGGTGGGTGTGGTACGGGCGGCTCTGCGGGTTTTGTGGGGATCGCTTGGATGGCGGTTGCGTGCCTTGGTGAGAGGAGGAGAGAGAGTGGAGCTGTTTTGTTTCTATTCTGGAGAGTGGATGGGAATACGCTGGGGAGGTGTTTCTCTTGAGGCGAACAGAGTCGAGCCGCTCGTACATGGCACCAGATGAGGCTCTGGTGTAATTCTCACAACAGCAACGCACGATCTACAGTGCAAGACACCAGCCACACCAAAACAGCAATCATCTTAGATCTAAGACGATCATCCATCTAGGCCTCCAAGATCGCATCAACCCACTCACCGCCCACCACCAAGAACGATCGGATCCTGACTATCCGCATCCACCAATCCGCTCCCTCACCTCATCTCAGTTATTTTAAGGGCGTTTACCCTCCGGGCACCATGCCGCATTCGCGCAGGATCATCGCAAATTACCCGTGCGCATTAGCGCCTCGAGGGTACGTAGAGCTTGGGACGCCTACGCGCTGGGCCAATGAGGGCCGTTTGTGGCTATTTTCAGGCTGGCGCTGGCGCCAACACCACACGAGCATCTGTCGGAATCTACGAGGAGTCGATGGGCGGGTGTATATATGTACTGGGTCCGAGGCGGTAGAAACGGATTCTTGTTTGTATCTCGTTTCATCCTATTCCGCTCTCACGACCCGGTTGTCTTCGCCTACCAAGTGTGTTTTCCTTACTCGATCGCTGTTGGAGTTTAATATTTCCTCTTCTTGTCTTGTTTGGAGATTGGGATCTGTGATCTCTTCTTCGTGCTTGTTTACCGTTTCATCTTCGTCTTCTCCTTTCACTTCAAGCGACAAAGAGCCCGCTCTTTCCTCTTTCAGAAGAAACATTCACCTCGCCTCCATCTACGCATAAACCGAGCATTTCAGCCGCCGTCGAGAACCGCTCCGCCTATATAACACCTTGCTCGTCGCCGCCTCCTCAATCTCCCTCTTTTCCTCGATCGCCAACACATACCAGCGAAAATGCTCTTCACCGCCACCACCCTGCTCCTGGCGCTCGCGCCGGCCGCTCTCCTCGCAGCGCCTACCGCCAACAACCACTTCGGCAAGCGCCAGATCAGCGACACCGACCGGGAGCTGCTGCTCAACGGTAATTGCGACCTGACCTTTGCCACAATGCCACCCGGTAAGCCTCGCCATCCTACCTCACTCTACCCATCCCACAAAGCACCCAACTAACATGCCCTACAGCCCCTCAGCTCCTGCCCGAGCCCTCCACTGGCCTGACACTCGCCCACGTCGCCGTCGGTCGCGGAACCCAGAACTACACCTGCGCTGACGACAAAGAGACCACCGTCCCGAAAGCTGTTGGCGCACTAGCTACCCTGTACAACATGACCTGTCTCGCCGTGCGCGCACCCGCCGTCCTCGCCGACATGGTCAACATCGCTGTCATGGACCCACCACCCCGCAACGACATTACCGCTCTCCTCGAGTCGGGCCACCACGAGTTCACCGAGACGGGTGTCCCGCTGTTCAAGCTCGTGACCGACAAGGTCAATTACGGATACGTCAAGGCGAAAGCGGTGGCTAACTCTACGGCGCCAGCGACTGCGAGCAAGGGTACGGATGGGAACGGTAGTGTGCTGTGGTTGAAGCTTGCTGCTACTGAGGGCGATTACAAGGAGGTATATCGGTTGGAGACTGCGGGGGGTGCCGCGTCGAAGACGTGTAAGGGTAAGCCTGCTACGTTTCAGGTGCCGTACGCTACGCAGTATTGGTTCTGGAACTAATTGGTCGTCAATGCTCCGTGATCGGGGGGTTAGATGGCTGCTGCGGGTGAAGAAGGAGGTCCTGTACAGAGCATTCACTGGCGTTTCGGGTTTCCCACAGGGGCGCTCCAATTGTGGGCTGGTATATAGCTCGATACCTTTTCGACGATTCGCTTTATGTCCGGAGTCTGGGTAGGATGATGGAACACTAGGGTAAATCGTAATAATACTGCATTTCGAAATTTCAAACTCGTCTTTGCGTGCTGGGTATCATCGTTACGGCTGCTCAAGATTCTAGTCCCAAATGCCCTCGTCAGCTCTCATCCGTCTCTTACGTTCGCTTCTTCCGATGTCGAGATGTCTTCTTCTTGATATATTCGTTGCCGTCCGACATCGGGACATCCATATCTTTCTCGTTGCCCTTCCCTAGCGTCACTACCACCTTCTTAGGCCAACTCTTACAGATATCAATGCGCTCCCTCGGCGCGAAAATCTCCAAAAATATATAAAGCAAATAATCCACAACACAGCACATGGCAAAAAGCTTGCCAGCCCAAGTCCCAGATCCATAATACCGCTTCAGCCGATCGATGAGCGCGAAGCTTCTTACGCCCGCGCGACCTCGAAAAGCGCCCCCGGTACCGCCGTCCTGATAGAACTCGTCATGACTGAGCGTGCCGCTGATGCCATCGTAAACGCGTTCGGTGCGCACAGCGACGTCAGTCCACGAGTACATTTGCTTGACTTGGGCGTGGAAGAGGTCTGTTCGCACTTTGCCGGCCCGTAACTTTGCAAGTGCGCGGCCGGTCGCCGCGGCGATGTCGTGTTCTTCTGGAGCGGCGAACTCGGTCATGTGGCTGGGGAGAACTTCGGGGGTGCCTCCGACGCGGGTACACACAACGTAGAGACCGCATGATGCAGCTTCAACGATAACGGTTCCAAAGGCTTCCGTGAGAGATGGATGGAGATAGATGTGCCCTTGTACCATGACATCTCTAACCTCCTCGTGGCGCACTGGGCCCAGCAATAGGACTTTGTCCTGTAGCACGTTCCGCTCGATCATTTGCTCCAAGTCTATTGCTTTGGGTCCGTTGCCTGCCACTATGAAGCGGACATTTGAATCTATAGCGAGGATACGGGGGATGGCGGCGATGAGGAGGTCAATGCCCTTGTTGTAGAAAAGGCGAGATATTACGACGATGGTTATGATTTCGTTTGGGCCAAGAGGTTGCGTAGGACCCGGCGCAATTTTGCGATGGCTGTCCTCACCGGGCGACAGAGGGCGGAAGTTCTCAGCTACAACGGCATTGGGAATTACGGAGACCATGGAGGGATCTAGAGACGCTCGCAGGACAGTACTCTCTTTGCTACTCGCTGTTAGCAGACTCTTCCTGAGCTCGATACCAGGGCAAGTACCAGGTATGGCTGACACAGATGCAATGATCGCAATCGCTTAGCGTGAACTTGAGAAGCTTGTTCGTAAGAATACTGCCAGCGTCTTCGAATCCAAACAGACTATGATCCGTCATTGCCGTCCTCAAGCCCATAGTCCGCGCATGCTGTATAGCTTCGTTGCATAGGTTGCTGCGACTGGCGTGGCCATGGACGATCTCGATTTCCTCGCGGATGACGATGTTGCGGAAGATGGGGAAGGTGGAGAAGACGGTTGGGAAGGTGGTTTCGCGGTAGATGGTCCAGAAGGGGATGTGGTACACTTTGATGCCGTTGGTGAGGTAGCGGACGCCAGTACGGCCTGGGTATGCATGCGTGATGACAATGACTTTGTGGCCGCGGTCGATGAGTTTCTGGATGTGTGGGTAAGAGGAACATAGTAAATAGCCATGGAAAGCGTACACTTGAGAGCTGGTACATGTGGCTTTCCACGCCACCAGGCTGTGGGTAGAAGTTGTCGCTAACCATACTGCACTGTGTGAGCTTAGGGACAGCTGTACTAGCCCAGGAGGACTGACGCGATATTGTAAGGCATTGTGGCGGTTCCGAGGACTGTGGCCTCGAGTCGGAGCAGTGAAAAGATTCATGGCAGCTCGGAGCTTCTCGACATGCGGTTGCGCGCTGGAGACAATCGTGATGAGAATGCCATGACCATGGGATGGGGGGTGTCGCGGTCGAGCTCGCGCCCCGCGCGTCAGTGGTCGGCGTTCCCTCGTCCGCGAAATCTTGGCATCATTGGGAATTTCTTCCGGCAGCGCTGCAGAGCGACAACACCACTCCGCTGCACAGATTTACCATGCCGGCTCCAATATACTCTCGCTTCGTACCGCTAAAGCCCGCGATCAAGGATGCCGTCTCTGCGAGTTCCCAGCCCGTCGCATCGCCGAAGCCAGCGCAACCAAAGAAAGAGAAGAAATCGAAGAAGCATACGGATCACGAGCTCGCGCAGCGGATAGAAGAACCGGAGACTGCCTCAAATTCGGCGCAAGCTACAGTGCGAGACGCAGCGGACAGTTCTCCGAAGTCGGACAAGAAGCCCAAAAAGCGGAAGCGGGACCCCGTTGTGGACGACGCGGACGAAGAGGCCGAGGCGGGCTCAAAGAAGCACAAGTCGATACTGTCAAAGTTCGAGAAGGTGTCCAAGAAAGCCGAGGAGTATGCTCTCAAGCGCCAGGAAGCGGGAGAGGACTCCGACGACGAACCTGCAAAGGAGCAGCCAGTCCTGCGTGGTAGGTCACACCGCACCGAACAATGTCAGGATACGTGATACTGACGCCAACTAGACCTCGAACCTCTTCCCCAGCCCGCGACCGTTCCAGACGCTGCCTTCGAGCCGACCTTCTCGGTCTTGCCCAAATGGCTTGCACAGCCCGTTACCGTCGAAGCCTCAAAGCGCGTGCGATTTGACGCTTTGGGAGTACAGCCACGTTTCCTAAAGACATTGGAGAAACAGGGCTACACAGAAGCGTTAGCTGTACAGTCCGCGCTTCTGCCCATGTTGCACCCCGGCTACGAACAGCACCTCGGCGACATCTGCGTGTCTGCAAGGACTGGCTCCGGAAAGACGCTGGCATATCTGCTACCCATCATCGAGGCGCTGAAGGACCGAGTCACACCTGCGCTCTCTGCCATCATCATTGTACCCACACGTAAACTGGTCGATCAAGCTCTGCAGGTCGCCGAGGAGCTATGCGCTGGGACGAAGATCAAAGTAGCGACTGCCGTTGGTAGCGTCCCGTTCGCTACGGAGCAGAAACAGCTCGTCAAGCGGCGGGCACAGTACGACCCAAAAAGAGCCCAGGAATTACACAAGAGGGCGAAGCAGCAGCAGGAGTCCGGGTTCGCCGAACATGGTATCATGGATGATCTAATGACCATGCCTGTCGATCATGTGCCTCGATACGACTCCGGCGTTGATATCCTGATATGTACCCCTGGACGATTGGTAGAGCATATCGAAGCCACCACTGGGTTTTTGTTACGTTCCGTACAATGGCTAGTCATCGACGAAGCTGACGAGCTACTGAACCAAGACTTCCAAGGATGGGCTACTGTGCTCATGGACGCGCTACACGGCGAGACGCCCGAAGACTACATGGACGCGCAAGAACGTGTTCGGAAGAAGAGACAAGGCTCGGCGTGGGAGACTACCTTGCTCGCGCGTAGACGAATCACAAAGGTCGTTCTCAGTGCGACAATGGAGAAGGATCTGACCAAGCTGGGGACACTGAGGCTAACCCGGCCGCGACTGGTCTCGGTGCAGGAGGAACCTCGAAAAGAGGAACGTATCACGACGGATGGCGATGTTTTCGAGCTGCCCTCTACGCTCGAAGAAGCAGCCATACCTGTCGGTGACGGCCAAAACAAACCGCTATATCTCCTATACCTACTGCTGAATCACGCTTTCGGAGCAATACAAGAGGAGAAGGACTCCTCGGATTCCGAAAACTCGTCAAAACCCGCCGGCCACAAGTCGATTGCAAAACAAACGAGTCGCGTTCTAGTGTTCACGAAGAGTAACGAAAGTGCTTCCAGGCTATCACATCTGCTATCCGTTATTGAGCCATCACTAAAGGGCTTCATCGCAACAATGACACCGTCATCGACAGCCAAAGCGGCCAGGAAGCTGCTAAAATCGTTCAGCTCCGGATCAATCAAGATCTTGATTGCTTCTGACACTGCATCGCGAGGACTGGACATTTCGGACATTTCACATGTCGTCAATTACGATATTCCCTCAAGCGTCACCAGCTACGTACACCGCGTGGGACGCACAGCACGCGCCAACAAGGCTGGCGAGGCCTGGACACTGTTCACGAAGAGCGAGGCTGCGTGGTTCTGGAATCAAATAGCGCGAGGTAGCAATATACGAAGGCGCAATAAGAAGGTGAAGCGCGTGGATTTGAAAGAGCGGGATGTAACCTACGACCGAAGACAGACGTACGCAGCGGCTTTGGCACAACTGCAAGAAGCCGTTGTAGGACCGGAGGTCGCCAGCTAGCATGGATGGGGAAGCCGACCTAGAGAGAAGATATCATGTGATTCTACCGGAGACCATACTTCGATGGCTATAGTATACAACCCCTGATTAGGAAGTTGGGAAACTACAGAATCCATCTTGGGACCGACGCGCCGTAGGCGCCCATTTACTCTTTGACTATCTTCGTAGCACCGGACTTCGTGTATGTCTAAATTCTTGCGCGAGTGCCACAAACGATGTTTGCCTCTCACAGGGGAAGGCGAGTGGGTAAAAGCAGGTTTCGTTCATGTCGTAGAGGGCATCTTTGCGTTTCTAATGCACGCTGTGTGTATTGAAGCCGTCGGCGTTCCCGGGGAAATTAGGGTCTACGCTAGGTTCTACCCTTCATCGCGTAAGAGGCAGACTTATCTGGTCATGTGGTGGTTCTAATGAATACATGCGCACGTCGTTGCTCTCTCTAGCAGTGTAGTCTAGGTATAGTTCAAGATTTGAGGCTTCAGATGATGGCGGCAAAGCTTCTCAAACCAAGAGGTCTGGGCAAATGCTTGATCGATATTCACCTGTGCTATCGACAGGTCCTTCCGCCGCCTCTCTCCAGAGTTCCGGACAGTTACTGGTTCAGAAGTCGACGCAACGACGTGATCAGCGGCCAGATTGCCCAACAAGGCAGGTCCAGAGAGAATTACCCATGATACACATCCCACCCCCAACGATGCAGGCATGCGAGCAAAAGGAATGGCATCATCCTGTTCGTCTTACATTCGTTACGCGCCCACACTCAAGAGCGCAGTTGGCAACGATCAGTGGTCCAACGAAGAAGTTGAGCAACGGAACGAGCTTAGCGTAAGCAAGCGAACGCGTTCGTGTTAACCTTTCTCCCACCACACCCCATTACTCCCCCATGCCCATATCATCGCTCCCGTATTTGTGGCTCCTGAGGCCACCTATCGGCCCATCCACCGCTTCGATTGATCGACGTCCGTCTGTGTGTTAATTTACAGATCTCCGCGCAATTGGCGGAGGATCTCGCCACACCAAAGTCCGAGTGATCGCGCCTTGCGGTGTCTTATCTGACGTGCTGCCCAGGCACACTCGCACCTTCGCTCAGGCATGCCTTGAGGATTCTGACGCCCGGTGGGAGGCGGCAGTGTCCAGGCGTGCTGTACGGCACAGCAAGCAGCATGCTCGATGCGCACCCTCTCCGCTGTCCCCGTTCGTCGCGTCTATAGCACAACTCGGATCAATGCCTCTACCGGTCCAACTTAACAAATTAGCTCCGGTATAGCGCCGAACCACTGCAACTGCCAGCGGCTGTGGCTCTCAGATCCTGAAAGCTTGCCGTCGCCAAGGGTCCCTGGGCACGGTGCTTGACACCATCATCCGCACCCTTGACTGGCCAGCCAAGTTCGCCTCCCGCGGCTTCGTGATCTTGTTTCCAGACGGATAACGCTACGGACGCCGATCTGACCTGCCCTACACTCCTAGACGACTCTCCGTCCGTTCATTCAGCGGTCTCGCCAATCAATGATCTGACCAAATGGTGGTTTCTGGCCCCGGTGCGCACGCGCGGCTACATGACGGTTGTCGATCCGCGACCAACTAGCCAACGGTGGAGCACCACGCACCCCCTTCAATCACGCCTTTCGGCCAATTGTTCACGAGCACCATGGCCCCCTTTGTGGATTGGAGGTCGCAAAGTATAAGGTTTCCATTCCAACTAGGAGAACGGCTTGGTCTAGCCGCCTTTTGTCTGGCTGTTTCAAGCCGGCCTCGCCATGGTATGCCTGCTCCGGCTGTGCACCCCAAAAGAGAAGGTTGTTTCTACACAATCATGCGGATCCGCCGCTACACCCACAAGCTCCTCAGGTACCTGCCAAGAAAGGCTTCGCATGGAAGCCAAGGAGGTAGTAGATGCAGTCTTGATTGGAGATGTCATCTCCCCCGAACATTTGCGACGCCCTGGTGGGAGCCGCCACAGAGCACGAATAAGGCAGGCATGTTGTGCAATGAGCTTTGCTCTGTACCCTGATGTAGTGGCAGCACGTATAAAAGTGTCTATCCCCACCCTTCTTGGAATCTCATCCTCACCGGTACGCATATCGTCTGAGGCATCCTCTCCTTCTCTTGTCACTCAGTCAAGTCTTCTGCCATTACCCGTGACCGTACAGTCATCATGCCTTCCTTCGCCACCCTCACGGCGGCTCTTGCCCTCACCGGCGCCGCCATCGCCAACCCGGTCTCTCTCAACAAGCGAGGCTTCACTGTCGAGCAAGTCGAGCGGAAGGTCTTCCTCAAGAACGGACCGGAGCAGACTATCAAGACCCTGCGCAAATTCGGAAAGGCCGTTCCCGTCCATATCCAGAAGGCTGCCGATATTGGTCCTAGCCAAGACGACATATCCGCTTTGGCCGACAACGGCACTGCACCGGCAGTGCCCGGCGATGCGTATGATTCGCTGTATTTGAGCCCGGTGACGCTGGGAAGCACCACAGTGCAGCTGGACTTTGACACGGGTAGTGCTGATCTGTAAGTAATATATGAGTTTCAACAAATCGATGCCGTTTTTGGAGCGCCAAGAGGAATTCGTTCTTGCGAGAGGTCAGCTCGACTGCTTGACGTCAAGACTCCCGTGGCGGAGTAGTTCTTGCGCAGCCGTACATGAGTACCAATGTCGACATCGATGACTGGCGTCGATTCACCTATCTCGCACCGGGTGTTTGACGATTCGAACCCTGCACGGCAGTTGAGACGGCTATATTACCTCTTTCGGCCTCATTGCCATCGTGGAGGCAACCTTGCACCACGTTGAAGTCGGACAGCAGCTAACAATCCTCCAGCTGGGCATTCTCCTCCCTTCAGGCCTCTAGCCAGCTCTCAGGCCACGACTACTACAAGGTCGACGCGAGCAAGCAAGTCAAGGGGGCCTCGTGGAAGATAACCTACGGTGATGGCTCTGGTGCCGCCGGAAAGGTCTACGCCGACAAGGTAGTCGTCGGTGGTGTAACAGCCACCTCGCAAGCCGTCGAAGCCGCCACCTCCGTCTCGTCTCAGTTCGCACAAGACGTCGACAACGACGGTCTTCTCGGCCTCGCATTTTCTTCCATCAACACCGTTAGCCCGACGCAGCAGAAGACGTTCTTCGATACGGTAAAAGCACAGCTAGCTAAGCCGCTCTTCGCTGTAACGCTCAAGTACCACGCTTCCGGTACCTATGACTTCGGCTTCATCGACAGCTCCAAGTACACTGGAAGCATCACTTACACCAACGTCGACACCTCGCAAGGCTTCTGGCAATTTTCTTTCACCGGCTACACGATTGGTACCGGCTCGGAGGTGAAATCCACTATCAACGGTATCGCTGACACGGGTACTACGCTTCTGTACCTTCCCCCTGCCATCGTCAAAGCCTACTACGCCAAGGTCTCTGGTTCATCCAACAGCAATACATATGGCGGCTATGTCTTCCCTTGCACGGCTAGCATTCCCGACTTCAGCCTCACGCTTGGTGGCGTGAAGCAGCGCGTTCCAGGCAAGTACATCAACTACGCGCCGGTGACGACAGGTAGCTCAACGTGCTATGGAGGTATCCAGACGAACGATGGGATTGGTTTCTCCATCTTTGGTGATATCTTTTTGAAGAGCAAGTATGTCGTGCATGAGAACTCGGGAACCCCGAGGATTGGATTTGCGGATCAAGTCGGACTTTAAGGGGTAATGTGGTGGTAATAAGGTATGGAGATGGTGTTCTTCTTTGGTGTAATGTACGGTTTTTGGGGGACCTATGTTGAGATTTACGCATGATGAGTGTCGGATATATATATGACGACGAATGAACGTATCAACCTACTTCAACGTGCCTATCATGCATCTCCTAGTTCATCTGACAAAGTCTGCACAATTGGAAATGGTCGCAGTGCGCATCATGCCAGAAAGGGCCGCCCCGTTTGTATGTATTGCGACGCAGCTCGGTGCCGAAAATTACGACTTCAATCGCAACAGCCCACACTTTGCGAGTGGATCGCATGCAGGAATAATCTTACGCGCTTCGTTGTATCGTCCAGGGTGAACTAGCTTCCCTTTGCTTCACGCAACTTCCCTGTTACTTGGTTCAGTATGCCTTAGCGGACAACACCATGCCATGAGAGCATTTGAGTACTACACCAAATCATCTACACAACACTCTAAGGTAAGTACCTAGGCCAGTATCGTTACTAGACATTAGGGTAAGGAATGGCTTTGAGCCGGGTGCCGGGGGATGTCGATGATCCCGTTTTAAAACGGGGGAAAGGACTTGACGATGAAACATGCAGAGGGTTCGAGGCGAGAGGTCTTCAGTTTATTAGAAGTTATCTTGATGCTTTTGCGGTATTAGGCGCTGCATGTAATCACAATTGACTAGATTGGAGATCCAGGAAATATGAAAGCATGAAGGTTCCTGACACAACTCTTTCTTGCGCAAACCATTGTATAATCTAGTCCGCTATTGCCGCGCTGTATATATAGAAGACATGCACCACGCCCTTTCTGTGCATAACCAAAAAGAGCGAAATGCAGACATCCAATATCACCCACCCCTTCAATATCACACATCCCTTCCTCTTTCCGCAAGGCCACCACTCCATCAGCTGAGCAGAAATTCCAAACTCTACAGCCCCCACACACGCAATAAGCCGCAGAGAAGATAAACTAAACCGTCATTCGCTCTCACGCATGACGCACATGTAGGCAAGTGACTTAACACCAACATCGATATTGACATGCAAAGGCACTTGAATCCTTCGTTGATATACATCGGTCGCGCCCACGTACAAGGCTGACCAACCCCACACCACGTCACCTCGCATGCAGCGCGTGTGAAAGGACCAAACCCGGCACGGCGGAGCGGACTGCGCACTATCAGGATAAGCGCAGCTGACATGCACATGGTAAGATCCTGGCTATTAGAGGTTATCGATGCGCCTTGCTCCTCCCTGCTGCCTGAGCTCTGTCCCTTGCCCCGAATTTTGCCCGGAAGGAAGTCCGGTAGCGACAGGGTGGATGAGTGAAGTGCATGTCGAGCTACTGCAGGCTGATTCACTGCAGATGCAAAGATTTGTTTCAGCGCTGCTCCACGGAAGCAAGGACGGCTTGTGGATCTGTGTATTTGGAAACCATTTCGTGATGCATGCGTCTTGCTCGATCGCGAATGTACACCGTCTACCGACCGGTATCGACGTACTGTCCATCTTGTGTGCTTACTTCATACGTGAAACGCAAGTGCAACGAACGCAAAACATTGTTCACAAGTCCTTCCTGCAGACAAGAAGGACAACTGTATAATTGATGAACTTCTTTCCACAGGCCAAGACGACAGCGTAGGAAAAAATGGCAGGTTCACTGCACATCGTCACGCCCTCCAAACCACAGCCGAGAGCGGAGTCAGCTACATCCAAAGCGTAACTAGTAACGTCATACAGACATGCACATATCCGCTCAGCCTCACCATTTAATATACCAGATTCCGATGTCCGGCATCAAATTCATCCTTGCCCAAGAGCGTGCAAGGGCGGACACCTCAAAGCCGAGTCAAAGTCTAGAGTGCTGAGGACATGATGTACGCCGGGTCCAAGTGGCTTGAAACCGCCCCGCCTAGACATCGAGTCTGCGACCCTTGTGTTCACTTGTCGACGCCCGATCCCCCCTCGGGTAGACACATATCTGCACATGTAGAGGCTTCTTCCAGCCCCGGCTAGATTGCGGCCTGCCGTCTTGAACGGCGAAGCTGTAGATCATTGACGTTGTGCGGAAGATCACGCGGCCTCCCAATTCGGAGCTGTAGTGTAGGATATGATGGCCCTGGGTCCTTGAATCGAGGTCTTCGACAATGTGTGTCGACGCCTTTTCTTCGCTGTTCTGCTAAGGACGCAGTGTCGATCGCGAAGAGGATGATCGTCTGCAATGCATCTACATCGGAGATCTCCATGTCGATTGCGGCGCAGTGGAGAGGCGTCCTTGGCGCGAGGGTCTTGGGTAGAGCAAACGGAATGAGCCTTAGGGTTGCCGTGCTTGAAGGCACTTCACGTCAGCCTGCCGAGAGCAAGGAATCGACCGACATGGTTGGCGAGAACCATCCTGATGCGTGGGACCAAAACATGAAGGAGTGCACAAACGCCGTCCAAGCACACATACCTCCCCATTGTAGGTCGCTTATGGCTCCATACTGCAGCCACAACTTCGTATTGTAGCACTGATCGGATCGTGAAGCTTGTCCGATTTTCGACAAGCACCCCAGAGCGCCACCTTATTGTCCCTGGGGATCGGTGCTTGGACCCGACCAATTGGCACGCATTTGTCCAGCACACCACAGACCGCCTCTGGTCCCTGGTGATCGGTATTCGAACCCGACCAATTGCCACGCGGGCATTATCCGAGCCGAACCCATGCATAAGGCAGGGGTGCCGATGTTGGAGCCAACATGGTTCCTGCGAAGCATGTAGTGCCAGCATTGGCGGCACGAATGGCGTATGGATATCCCCGGCGCTGTGACGGCGATCTGGGTCAGCCCTTCTTCGTCACGGGCAGCTGTGAGCACATCGCCCGTTTTGTTGACGTATACGCCATCCAATACCTTCTACTGGTCCCCGCAAGCATGAGCTGGCGATCTTCGGGCTGTCATCGCCATGGGATGTGATGGTGGAGTTGAAAGCGGCCAGCCTGTTCACGAGTAGTCTGGTGAAAGGGGTCTACGCCATCTGAGCACAATACCGTGGACAAGGATTCATACATTGACGTTGTCGACATCCGGACGCCATCGTTTCAGGGCAATCGGGCCAGATTCTTGAGTACGATACCGCAGAACAGAATCGTTCTGCCCCGCCCTTGCTCATAGGCCGTCCACTGCAGAACATGTCGTCTGGCGGCTGCAAGCCAAGGCGGGGACACTCGGCGTTGCATGCACGAAGCACGAGCTCCGCAACCGCATATTGACAGGTAAGGATATACGATCTAAGGGAGGCTCTTGAGCAGCTGCGGGAGGCCACGCCACAATTACGTCCCGCATGACGTGCAGAAAACGTGCAGTGTATCACATGGTGCCGCCAATAGGAAGTGAGATCCCCTTGAGGGGTTACGCATGATGGTGGGTGTATTGATGCTTGCATCTCCGTCGTGGAGATGGCCTGCTGCCTGACCGAACTATGGACTGAAGATCGCACGTAGCGCGCTTGCCGGCCGGGTTTGATCGCTGGGCGCTCGTACAATACCGTCGGGAGTGCTCATGTCCAACCGCAACCGATGCTCTCGCATCTATTCGACACTGCGTGGTGCTGGGAGGAGCGAATGGCAGGCATGTGCCGGCATGTCCCTGCCGATGCTTCATTTCTTCTTTTTGTCTTTCTTGCCCTTGGCTCCTCCGCCCGTAATGGCCGGGCTCCCGGCAGCACCCGTCTCTCCCTGCATCTCTGCCATCATGTCCTGGAGGAAGTTCTCGCTCACACCGCCTCCGGTTAGTGCAGGCGAGTGAAGCGGGAGGATCTTGTTCATCTTCCAGCCGGCGGGTACAGCTGGCTCGGGGAGCTCCTTGGGCATGGGGATGCCTCGGATGGGCAGTCTGAACGGCGTGGTCTTGTTGGCAGGATGGGCCTGGAGGTACTGTGCGATCTGGATGTAGAGGTGGTGCTTGTTGTTGATGTTGTTGTGCAACTGCTTGCCATCCTGCTTGATGAGGACGCGTAACCGACCGGGATTGGACCAATCCTTTGGATGCAGCTTGTCTGGTTCGAACACGACGCGGAGGTTCAGGCTGGCGGCGGCATCTGCTATCTCTCGAGCGAGAGGATTCTCCACGGCGTGCTCGGCGCCCACGCGACGCCCTTCTGCGCGTGTCCGCGACTTGTCAAAGTAGACCGGGTACAGACATTGGTAATGCTTCGATTTCTCGCGTTCAGCCGAATTGTTCATGCCAGGGGCCTGCGGCTGCAGCATCTCCTGCGGCATCCCGGACGAGGCGGGGACTTGGGAGGCGTTGATGAGCGAGGACATCTCTGCAAGGTCCATCTCCGGCGGATCCGAATCCGAGCCTGAGCCCGAGTCCGAATCGGAGACCTCTTCGACGCGCGGGTTCATCGTGGGCAGCGACGGGCTGTGCAATGGGGGGGACGAGGGCGCACGCTCGCAGCGTGTGGGCGGCAGGGTGTGTGCGGCGGGGCGGGGCGGGCAAGGCCAGAGCGAGGCAGGCGCCGGGCGGTGGGATGCAGATACAGGGTCAGGGTGCCTGGGCGGCGACGGCGACGGCGACAGCGACGGCGAGGGCGAGGGTGGAGGATGGTCCTGTGGTCAAAAACGAGAGTGCCAAAAGTGCTCTGCGTGCATGTGTCGTGGTCGCCAAACCAAACCCAAACCAAACTCGCGCGGGGAAGGCGCGCACACACACCCCCGCTGCGACCAGGGCGTGGCCCCTGCGAATTGCCGACCGATGGCGCTGGCTCCTCCCCCCCCTCCGGCCCGAGTCCGCGGACTTGACCGAGAAAAGGCTCGCAACCCATCGCCGATAGCCTCCACCGGCCACGGCCACGGCCACGGCCATCGTGTGCGGCACGCTCCCAGGAGGGCAATGCAGCTCAGCCCGACGTCGCCAGCATCGATCGCCTGTCCGCCCGCTCACCTCTCATGCGCCCTCTCCAAGCGCCAGCCTCTGCCATTGTGACCGGTTTTTATTTAGTAAGCTGCCTGCAAGGCCGTTACACGCCGCTGCACGTCGCTACGCCGGTCTACCTGTCATGCCCTCCGCGTCGTCGCTATCGTCACTGACTCTGACTTGCAGCCGTGGTCTCGTCGTCATGGCCTCCGTGGCCTCCGTGGCCTCCTTGTCCTTCTTGTCCCCGTTGTCAGATCGCCTGCGCCTTCCATTTCGGACCGGCACCCCGTCGCGAGCGGTGGGATACGAATAGCTTCCAGCCTCACCTTGCCTCACCTTGCCTTGCCAAGGAACATGTCCTCTCAGATGCCTTATATACACCCCCCTGCGCGCCCATGATCCCTGCCCAGCCGCTAAGAATGGATGCTTGTCCACTGGTCAAGAGATGGATACATATCGCCGCTTAACAGGCTGTGATATAAGGGCAGCTCACGATGCTGCTCGAGATCATACCACCTTTCGCCGAGCCCATGGGAGGACCGCATCCAGCGTCACGCTTCCATGCTTCGGCTGCCAATCAGCCCCAGTTCGACTGATGACGAGAGATTGAACCCGGCTCTTGAATAGAGTGCCCAGCAGAGCGCCGCGAGCTCTTCGCATTCACGCACCTCGCACCATTCCGCCATCGATGCATCCACGGTCACTTCTCGGCACGCGGCACAGCTGGCGTAGCAAGTCCGTCGGCATAGCCCTTGTTGCACGTGCGCCCAGGGTGCCTTCCTTGGTTGGCAGCACTGCATGTGCATGACACGGCTTCTGGTGCCTCCGAACGAGCAGGCGGCCCAGGAGGGTAAGAGGGGCCTTCCGGCATGTAGAGCGATCATGTTGGACGGAGCCCCGACATACCGCCTCGTCGATCTGCACACACACACACACACACACACACACACATCCCTATAGAACCACGTGCATGCCACCCATGTCCATCATCGCTGCGGCTGCGAATACGGTGGTTGTCTCAGGCACCACGCTCCAATGATTGGCCTTGTTCTTCACCGTTACCAACAACTGCATGTACCGGGACAGACGCGTTCGGTAGAATCCCATTGGCCGAGTTGGGTTTCCAATTTCAGACACGGGAGAGAAGCGTTGCTATCGCTCTTGCCTCGCTTTTCACCATCATCATCGTGGGTCTCTTTGAAGAAACGCAACCAACAAATCAGCAAACGACATTACTAACTTCGCGAGTGCAACGACAAATAATTGGTTCGGCCCGAGACGCTAAAAGCATTTAGGCTCAAGCATGCTCTGCAGGCCGAAGCTAAGATAGGGCTCCGATATCTCTTCTAAGCCCTCCGCTTCGACACCCCGGTACGCAGCCACTGGCGCCAACCACGTTTCGATCTGCAGGGAAAGGCCAGGGACAATCGGTGAGGGGTCGGGGTCTGCCATGGTGTGGTGGGGAAAAACATAAAGTGCTTCTATTTCACGTTGTTTCCGTTCCGTAGCCTTTCTTGCTTTCAGCTGTCTTTGTCTTCTTTTATCATTCTTTTGGTGCCCATCCAAAAGCCAACAAACTGTTACCCTTCCTCGTCTCTTCCCGATGATTCTGAACACCAGGAAGTCCGCTGCTCGAGCGACTGCTACTGGTGGCACACCTCCTACTCTCTCGAAGACTCGAATCGTCTCCGCGGGTCATCAGCTCGTCCGTCGCTTCAGTTCAAGAGTCGGCGGGCTTCTGCCCCGCAGTTTCAAGAAAGAACCCTTCGAGGTGGCTAGAGCAGCGGGTCACTCGTATATTCTCGAAGATGGAAGAGAGGTCTACGACGCTTCTTGCGGTGCCTCGGTCAGCTTCATGGGGCCTGGACCAAACGATCGGATCAAAGCAGCTGCACGGGCTCAAGAGGACAAGGTATCCTATGTGTGTGGTTACTCGTTGACAGTTGGGATTGCAAAAGAGTACGCGCGCGAGTTGCTCAAGACAACGGACGGAGTGATGAAGGATGTCATATTCTATGGCTCTGGTGAGTTCATGTGAGTCTCTCGGCGCTCGTTCTTACGGAAACTAGGCTCGGAAGCAGTGGAAGCAGCTTACAAATTGGTCCTTCAATACTTCCAATTGATCGGAAAGCCAGACCGTAAGCTGGTCATCGCACGAGAGCAGTCGTATCACGGAACCACTCTGGCTGCTCTCTCCATCGGAGGCCACAGGACACGACGCCAGCCTTTCAATGACGTGCTCACCGAGACGTACCATGTGTCTCCCTGTAATCCATATCGCGACATGCGAGAAGGGGAGACAAAGGACATGTACGTACTGCGCCTCAAACAAGAACTGCGAAGGAAATTCCAGGAATTGGGCCCCGAGAATGTCGGAGCTTTCATAGCTGAGCCTGTCGTTGGTGCCGTAAGTTTCGCTTTGTTCCTTGCATCTCGAACTGTAATTCAGGTTTGGCTCCTGGTCCGTCGTAGGATTATACTATGGTTACACAAAGCTCGCCACGCCTGATTCGTCGATCCATTCCACGTACCTGGACCTTGCAGGAACGATCTTGGCACTGACCATCGTAGGCATTGGGTTGCATGCCAAGTTTACCTGGTTATTTGAAAGCCATGGAAGATGTTTGCCGCGAGTACGGTGCCCTTTTCATCGTCGATGAAATAATGTGTGGTATGGGCAGGTGCGGACAGCTACATGTCTGGCAAGGTGAGAAGGTTCACCCTGACATCCAGCTGATGGGCAAGGGACTCGCAGGCGGCTACCGGGAGATCTCTGCCATACTCGTTGGCGGACAGGAGCGATGCTTGTTCGATGCGTTCTACGAGCAAAAGAAAACGTTCAACCATGGCCATACGTTCCAGAACTCGCCCGTGGGTGCCGCTGCTGGTTTGGAGGCCCTCAAGATCATCCAGGAGCTTGATCTCATCAAAAATGTGCGACATAAAGGCGCACTCTTGATGCAACGTCTCAAAGCAAGAATCGCCGATCACCCCAACGTTGGCGACATTCGAGGGCAGGGTCTCTTCATTGGGGTAAGCTAGCTGTACTCGCTCGTGGTGCAGTACTGATGTCAGCAGATCGAGTTTGTTCGGGACAAGTACACGAAGGAATCGTTCAAGGCAGCTGACGAAGTCAGCGTTTCACTCCATGAGCTGGGTAAGCCTTCTTCCCATGGCTTCTCCTCGCAGATGTTGACGCTGCCGCAGGTCTTACAGCTCCTCACAACATTCACCTTTACCCCGGCTTCGGTTGCAATGGTGGCACGGCAGGAGACCACGTCATTGTGTCTCCCGCCTACGATATCACCGAGGAGGAAGTTGACTTCATTGTCAGGAAGGTCGGTAACTTGATCGAAGACTTCTTTGCCTCTTCCCAGCTTTCCGCCGGGTTGCCTTCAGCGTCTCGCCTCACTGACGCTGGGAGCATGGGCGGTTTACCTATGCGTACGAGGCGGGAAGAGGTGCTTCCGCCATGTACGTGCAAGGCGGGGTCGAACACATTGTAAATATTGGGCGGATTCGTTTTTACGGCGGGCGGTTTCCATCCAGCTCTCAGCGCGAGTAGCTTTCAAAAGCACTACGGACATTCATACATCGGGCGGTGCTTGGACAGGCGTACTCAACTGGGAGTTCTGGTTCTTGACGGGCTTCCTTTGCTCCATCACGTTCCTTCCTATCTCGTTTCGCTGGGTTTGGAGGGTATTGTGAATTTGGCTAATCGCGTTTCTTTTTCTTCACGTTGATGAATCGGAGTTTCATTTGGATCTAGTTTGCAAGGGCGGCTGGTTTACTGTTCTTTCTATTCTGTCATTGCGCTGTTATGTATCTGCGGCCGCTACAATCTGGGACTATACGTACCAGCACGTCATGATCAGACTGAACGTACTCTGAAGTGTCTTGGCGTCAACATGATAGCAGAATCACGAGTCACAACGACATGTCACAAAACACATGCTCAACAAGAGCCGCACTATCTTTTGCTCTTTCCTCGCACTCGCCACGCAGCCTTGGCACGGCCCCTCCACACTGCACCACCGCTCCACACGGCACCACCGACGCCCGCCGAACCCGACGCCAAACCTGAACCGCGCTTCCCGCACTGCAATCAACACATCCCGGTCCGGCAGTCGACTTCTTACCAAAACGGCCATGTGCAGGATGGCTCGTACAGTCCCGCATTGGCGGGCGCGGCGAACACGAGCATTGAGGGGCATAGAGGGGCGCAGAGTCCGTTTGTGCGATGCGGACGTGGTGAAGTGTTGAGAGGGCCGGGGAAAGTTGTGGTTCGGGGAAGATGTGGTGATGTAGTGGTGCATACATCTAGGTGGGTTATAGTGGGCTGTGGTGGACTCGCTGACGGAGGGCTCGCGGGTGCAAGATGTGTGGTCTGGACATGGACGGGATGAGTAATTCCTCACTTCCATACGCTGCGGTGACACGAGCGCGAGGGCGAACGCGAAGTCCTCACGCGTGCCTTATGTACGGGTCAAACACTCCTCGCAAGAAGCGACAAGGCGTTTCGAGGACCCTTGTTGAGCAGGTGAGGCCGAAGTCCAACATCGGTGTGCGCGACTGCTACGTACGAGACGATGGACTGTAGCACGAGTAGCGAGGGCGCCTGATGACCTCACCCTGGGACGCAGCAAGAAGTGCCTGCAGGACCAGTAAAGCAGAGCGGCGCTCACCTCAGCCTTCCAATAAATCCCACGGCTTTGTCGGGCACGCTGGATGTCGTTAGCAAGCCACGGCTGCTCCCGAGCCATTCCCATGTGCAAACCCAGGTGCGGACATGGTTCCCAATCTCCAGCTCACATCACCTCACGTGACTATTTATAACACCGGCCACACGAACACGGCGTTTCAAGTTGGTACTAGAAAGGGGGGCGACGTGTTTTGACACTTGCTGAGCAGTGAGGTGACGGATGGGGGGCATTTGCGTGATGCAGGCGCGGTCCTTGGAAGCCTTCCATCTAGGACACTTTGTGTTTGGACGGTTGCGTTTTCGGGGTGTTGCTGTGACATCGGTGGGTGGAGGCAGGGTCCGGGGCCATCGACTGGCTGGGGGTGGGGAGGGGAAGGGAAGGACTTCCCAGATGGGCGCGATGGGCAGTGGGCTGACGACAGTCCTTATACCATCCAGCCAGACTGCTGCCGCATGGCGGAGCGCCGCTGGGGGAGATGCGGGATTCCTCACGCCTCTACGTGGGCATGCGGCAGCCATGTCAGCCGGGCGTCCCGGGTTGAGCCATGGCAATTCGCACCGGCGCACTCGAGGTGAAGGGCCCGTAGGCGAATATTAAGTGGGATCGGGCGGCGGCGTCTTCTGTCGGATGAATTCAACAGGTTCGCTACTTGGCCCGGCCGCCTCATCGAGCAGGTGGTGCCCATATTGCCGTCGCACGCCGCGGCGTCGAGGCGGGCGGTGCAGCAGGCCTCAGCAGAGAGCGAGTCTGCCGCGGCGAGGACGAGTGTGGTGGTCTTCACATTCAGCAAAAGCGAGGGCCGGGCAGGCTCCGCAGGCTCCGCACGCTCCAGACGCTGGCGGTGCGGCGTCTCTGCGGTTGCTACAGTAGTAGACTGACGGGCGCGTGTGCCAATGACGAGCCGACCCAAGACGACGCTCGGACGCCAGTTTGAGTCTCTCACCTTGGGTAGCGGAGATGCGAGCGACGCAGCCTTTCCACCACGCCTTCACGCCCTCACGTCTGCTCCCGCGCTCTGGCATGCTCCCAACGCCCCATTCTTCCCCGAGTGTCCGCTGAAGACCCCGTGTCGCCCAGCCGCCGTGTGAAGCCCATGGTTGTCCCCGCCGCGGCCTGAAGACGCCCGTCTCCACTGCTCCCTCGATCCGCTGCAGCGATAACGGCTGGCTCTCTGCGCACCGAGCCCGCACCCACAACACGCCGAAGCGTGCCCTCGCAGCTCGCATTCACACCCCGAGAGCCCGCTGTCCCCGTTTCCACCGCCCCCAGTCGACGAGCCTTTCGCGCTCGCCAGCCACGAAGGAGCGTTCGACGACGCTCGCCCTCGCACGCCGCCGCGCTCTAAGCCATGTCCACGCCCTCGACCGCCACGGCGACGCTTCCTCCCCATCACCAGTTCTATCCTCACCATCAATCATACCAGCCGAACATCTCCAATGGGCAGCTTGCCAACGGCAACGCTCGGATAGCGAATTCCCTCTACAACGGCTACGCTAACGGCGGCACGTCAAATTCAGAACTGCGTCGGACCACGACCGCAACCGCGGCCGCACAACGCCCGACGCAGCAGCTGCCCCCGCTGCCCGCGGGCTCTGCAGAAGACATGAATTCGCTCAAGCGCCGGAATCCCGACTGGGCTGACTTCTACAAGAACGGCTTGCCGAAAGAGGTCATTGTCATCGACGATGACGAGGAGGAGGAGCCTGCCGGCCCACCACCACCACCTCGCCAGGCGCCGCCGAGCAGGCCGGCCGCCAACGGGTCCATGAGACATGCAGACAAGAAGCGGAAGACTGCCGCGTCTACCGCATACGACCCTGTGTACAATAACCAGCACACCTCGTATTCCACCACCCAGACGCCATACGACTACTCCCCCAACCACTCTCTTTCCACCGACAGGACAACGTCTGCGCTCAATACCACAGCCGCCACCTCGCTCGGCTCAACAGCGAGCAACGGGCAGCACATCTCCCCGCTCGAGAACAGCATCGTAGGCCAGAAGCGGAAGCGCACCCGCGCTGCAGCCCAGGACGAGGCGAAGGAGGCCAAGAGGAGAGAACTCGACGACCAGGATCCCTTCGCCCTGTATCAGCCTCCCCCCAACCCGGTCGTCAAGGCCAAAGATGTCTATGTGCAGGTTGTCACTGATGTAAGCTTGCGAGCAGCCCCGCTTACCGAGACTGGAAGCTAATGCTCGCCATAGAAGTCCTACACCAAGGATCACAAGGTCGATGATGAAGACGGCCACTACATGGTCAATCCCGACGCCGATCTTACTGAGCGATGTATGTTTCACTCCCCATCCTCGACTTTTCCCTTCTGACTTGCATGACAGACCAAATCCTCAAGCTACTCGGCCAAGGCACATTCGGAAAGGTGGTAGAGGCCTGGGACCGGAGAAAGCAGACCAAATGCGCCATCAAGATCATCCGATCAGTGCCTAAGTATCGCGAAGCGTCGCGCATTGAGCTCAGAGTGCTGTCGACCCTGTCATCCAACGACAAGTTCAACATGAACCGGTGTATCCACCTGCGGGACTGCTTCGACTTCCGAAACCACATCTGCATCGTCACTGACCTCTATGGCCAGAGTGTCTTTGACTTTCTCAAGTCGAACTCCTTCGTGCCCTTTCCGAGCTCTCACATCCAAAAGTTTGCAAAGCAGCTGTTTACAAGCGTGGCCTTCCTCCACGACCTCAACCTCATCCACACGGACCTGAAGCCGGAGAACATCCTGTTGGTCAACAACAACTACCAAACCTTCACATATAACCGGACAGTGCCCTCATCATCGACACTGACCAGCCGCCAAGCAAGACACCGCAAGGTGCTTTTGGACCCAGAGATCCGGCTAATCGATTTTGGGTCCGCCACCTTCAATGAGGAATACCATTCCTCTGTTGTTTCGACTCGTCACTACCGAGCACCCGAGATCATACTCAACCTTGGGTGGAGTTACCCTTGCGACATCTGGAGTATTGGATGCATACTGGTGGAGTTTTTCACTGGCGATGCCCTATTCCAGACGCACGACAACTTGGAACATCTCGCCATGATGGAAGCCGTGTGTGGCGGCAAGCTAGACCGTGATTTAATCAAGCAGGTCTACAAAGAGCACCGGAATTCCCGGAACTCTTCGTCTTCGTCAGTCGTTCGCTCGCTCACTGTGGACTGCAAGCTAACGTTGAATAGTGCCGGAAAGTATTTCAAAAACTACAAGTTAGAATATCCCAACGCGGACACGCATAAGAGCTCGAAGAAGTTTGTAAAGGCTATGAAGAAGCTCCACGTATGTTAGGCCCGCACACACGCACAGCTTCGTACTGATTATCTGCAGGAATGCATACCACCTCACACCGAGTTCAACCGGAAGTTCCTTGACCTGCTGAAGAGGATCTTCGTGTACGACCCTAAGAAGCGCATCACCGCCAAAGAAGCTCTCCAGCACCCTTGGTTCCAAGAGACCCTCATGGACGACGGCACCGAAGCCCACAAGATCAGATTAGAACGGGAGAAGAAGCTTCGCCAACGACAAGCAGACGAACGCCGTGACCAACAACAGTATAGGGCATACTAGCGGTACCGCCTACAACAACAACAACTAGCGGCCATGAAGGCGAGATTCGGTCCATCTGGCGCCCCTCTGTGAACAAGCGGCGCGCCAGGGCAGACATACGGGGGTGGACTTTTGTGAGCTTTTGCTTCTTTCATCTCTTGCATTTACGACGGTGGCATGATGCAAGGAGGACACGCTCGAACGGGCACTACGAGTAGGACTTACGGCGTTTATGACTCTCTATGTTCTTTGCTTACCCCATTTCTTCTTTGCGGAGATTGTTTGGTGGGGCGTCAGAGTTTTATGGATAGAGAACCTGTTTTATCCTCTTCGGAGAGTGTTCGATGATTCGAGGATTGGTTCTTTTCCGCACGCGAGAGTGTATGAATGCTGGGAACGAGATGACAGCGAAGAGAGGTCAAAAGTCGAATTATATACCTTCTTAGCGATTGTGCTACTAGAGGTTGTTAGTGGATGAGGAATGGAGTGATTGAATGAGGTTTTGATGAGCTGGGTAGAGAGCTTGATTGAGGGCTCGGCGTGTGGAGATGGGGAATTGACGAGCTGCTTCTGTAGAGGCATCCTCGCTGTATTACTGTATTGAGTATCGTGGCTCGCTGGACGGATTGAGTAACTAGGCTCGCTTGATAGCTCGAGCAAAGAAGAGATGCATTTTCACCTGATCATACGATCCTTGTGCTCCTGCCGCTTTCGGCATATTGGTTCGGATGTGTATGCGTGACGGACTGCGTACTCGCGCACCCTTTCACAAGCAAAAGTGACGTGCAAATTAGATTTCGGCTCTCATGACTCGAGCCGACCCTCGAGGATGTCCGGCATGGAAGGCCAATGGTCGACAGTAAGGTTGTTGGGCACGAGATCGCGCTTTGCAAAGCGTATCCCGAGGGGCCCCAGTGCATATCGTTTCGTGGCGGACCTCCCCGTTAGCTCAGCTTTACGACGCATCCGGAAATCAGACGAGTTTTCCCATTCTCCGACGACCGGTTGAGCCCTAGGCCCAGCACCGGCCGTGTGGCGGGACGAACGGATCATCCACGAAGACGCGAGCATGGATGAATGAGGCAAGATTGGCGAGCCAACGAGGACTCGATGAGGGAGCAGGGATGGGCGCCAAGCAACGCGGGGCCAATGGCGTAAACACGTCCCTCTGGTAAACACGCGCGTTGGGTTCGCGACGACTTTTGCGCTCGACATTGCGACGCGGTGAATTGCGAGGCAGAGGACTTGGATAGCCTGAGTTGCGCTCGAGCGAGAGGACAAGCAAGAAATGGCGAACTTCAAACAACAAGAAAACCTCCTCCTCACCGAGCACTTCACCTGGCCGCCCATCGTACGAATCCCCCCCTCTCCACTCCCATAGTCCCACAACCCACTGACCCCGTCCAGTCCCTCCTCGACGAAATCATAAACACCATAAACGAAGTCCTCTACCGCTGCACCGACACCTTCGAAACCGGACTCCTTTCCGCCGACCCCTCCCTCCTCGGCTTCTCCGCGCTCTACGCCGCTCAAAACCGGACCCCGGCTGTAGACGACGATGGGCAAGAGGTATATCCTGAGGCGAGGCTGGAGATTGAGGAGGGCGTGTTGAAGCTTGAGACGCTGATGGAGGGCGCCGTGGATCGGAATTTCGATCGCTTGGAGATTTGGACGTTGAGGAATGTGCTTTGTTTGCCCAAGGAGGGGGTTGATGGGGAGGGGGAGGGGGGGATCGCAGGGTGGGTTAGGTTGGGGGGGTATGAGGTGAGTTTGCTGTCTTTTTGAGGGTGAGGGTGGAGAAAAGAGTCGAGGGAACATGTTGTACGAAGTTGACATGGGGAAAAGGTGGCATTTGGGAACTGTCAAGGCATGGAATACTAACATCTCGAACAGAACCTCCAAATCCCACCCAAAGACTCCGCCCTAACCCCCGAAGCCCTCCACGCCCTCCGCCGCAAACTCGCCGAAACGAACAAACTACACGCCGCGCTCGTCGCAGAGAAAGCCCGCAACGAAGCGCAAATAGCACGCTTACGAGCGCTCCTCCAACCAGCATCAGCGTCAAAGCGAGAACCGCGCTCTTCAACGTCCCCCACCAAAAGTTCCGCCGACGACCCACAGAAAGACACCGCACCCTTCGCCTTCCTCACCCACACACCCGCCGCACAAAGCCTCGGCATCGCACCGCTCCCCACTTCCGCCTCCACAGCCCCAGCAACAGTGGCATCAGAATCACGCACTCCCCTAACAACCCACACCACCTTCACGACATCACAACTCCCCCACCTCCGCCAGCTCCTCGCTAGTCTAAAACCACATCTTGCGACCGCCGCGCTGCCGAGCCACTCGTCCAGCGAGAAGGAAGAGTGGGATAAGGAGAGGAGGGTTTATGTGGAAAGTCAGAGTAAGAGGGTGCTGGAGAGGAGGGGGGTGGATACCAGAGATGGAGTTGAGGGGGTCGGTGAGGGGATGAGGGGGAGAGGGGATGAGGTGGGTGCGCTGGAGGGCATTGTCGAGGGGTTGGGGAGGACGGGGAGAGGCGCTGGTGGGGATACGCGGGCGGGTGCGGGGGAGGAGAGGAGAGAGGTGGGTGGGGACGGTGATGCTATGGATACTTCGTGAGCATTGTGCTGGGTGCTTCCGCAGAGGAGACATGGAGGAGAAGAAGAGTGTTGTTTTCGTCCCAACATGGGTGTACGCTTCTGAAGTGTGTTGGGCAGGGTGGTGTACTCACCCTTTTCGCGAAGGCGTTCTGGCATGGGCCGCGGCATTGATACCAGGATGAAGTCATTCATGTTTGATCTGCTTGTATCGTCCTCTCTCTCTCTCTCTACTTGGAGTCACATGGTCGACTGGACAGAGTGAGAGCTACCTTTTCTACAGCCACATGCTGCACTATGGCGGGGTATTAACGTCTGCGTAGTGTAACCAGACGTGCTTGTTCTATTGCCGAATATTCTGGAGCATAAGTTGCGGGTCTGTAGACAATCGCGACAAAGCCATGGAGGAGACTCCAATTCTGTGGATAGGATACTGGATATAAAGCTACCTGGGACTGATATGGACGGCCTTTGATTCCTGAGCATCGACAGAAGGACTACGCGTGCCACTCACTGTGCAAATCATGTACCGCCATCACGGACTGCACGGCCAGGCCCCGTAAACGCGGCACTTTTCCTCCTCGCCCTTACGAGTACCCACCGCTGAGCCGACCAAATGCTGCTTTCTCAAGCAGCATCCCGACGATGCCCATCCGCACACGCTTTCCTCCGTGTCTCCTAATACTCCACAAGTTTAACCCTCTTCCTCACATCCTCCGGCAATTCCTCCGCCTTGATCATCCCCAACCTAATCGCGTCCCCCCAAACAAACATAGCACGCTCCTGCGCATACCCCAGATAGTCAAACTCCTCCTCTTCGTTCTGCGATTCAGCATGGTCATCAAGTTCCGCATCCGGATTAGTACCATCCTTCCCTTCATCCTTCGCACTCACGTCTTCCTCGTTGACCGCAGCTTCGTCACGGACTTCCTTGGTAGCGCTTTCGAGCTCGGCGGCCTTCTCGGCTGTTACGGCTTGCTTATTGTTGTCGTCGGCGTCGGGGAGACCGGGGACGTGCGCCTGTACGATACCCCAGGCAACCCACATAGCTGAATTGGCGAGACGCCAGAGCCGCGTCTCGGCCATAAGTCTGCGGGCTTCTTCTTCGATCTTGCGCTCCGCCTGCGCCTCTTGCTCCTGGTAAGAGTACTTCTCGCCGGGTGGGGCGCGAGAATCCAGCATGAAGGCTGAGATGGACGTTGGTGCTGCGGTAGCCGCGAGCGCGGTGCTGCTGCCGGACGTGTGGAGAGGTTGGATAGGGCCGAGGTACGGGGTAGGAGGATTCGACGCAGAGCCGCCTGGAGCCTTGAAAGTCGGGTTGTGCGTAAGGTAGGCATGGATGAAACTGTGCTGCTCCTCGACAGTAGGGTAGTAGGATGTGTTGCATCGGTAAGGCTGGTCTGGATCGTGGTAATTGTATGCCCACTCAGTCTGTGCAAATGTCAGCTTAGCACCAACGATGCATATCTTGTTTCTTACGAAGTGGTTTGCAAACTCGAGTCCAGGGAGGTTCGCATTCGCATACTCAAAGTCAATGACGATGAGCTGTTTGTGTTCGTTGGCCGGTAGCATGAGCGGAGATTCGCCCTCGGGTGTCATTCGGAGGATGTTGCCGTATTGGGTCTGTAAGGGTTCATTAGTATAAGGCATCGTATATAAGACGGGTCGACTTTACATCATTGTGAGCAAAGACCAGTCGTTCGTTGACCTTTGCTTTGCCTCCGTATTGGTCATCCAGCCAGGCGCGGTAATTCTCAATCACCTTGCGAAAGACAGGCCACTCCACACCACAGATCAATCCCCTATCCTTCCAACGGTCTGACGCAGACTGCACGGGACCTTGCGTGCCATCGATGATCTGTTTGTCAAGCCACGTGACGACTTGATCCACACGATCGATCCATTTGTCCCAGTTCTGCCAGACGAACGGACCAGCTTCTCGCTCACTCTGTAGGAGGTCGATTCCCTCGTGCAACTCTCGCATGCGCTTCGCGATTTGCTTCGATGTCTCTGGGCTGCGCAGCTCCTGTGGTGTGAGTGCTCGGGCGTTGAAGAATTCCTCAAACCGGCCATTCTTGAAAGTACCAAGCATTCGAGGTCCGATACGTTTGCGTCCAAGACGCCGCAGTATTTGGAGCTCGGCCTCTCGGTCAATGAGATGCTCCACCTGCGGACCGTAGATACGTAAAAGAAGCTTACTAGAGAATATTAGAGGTAAAACACACCATGCAGGAGGCTAGACCTACGGTGGGGGTTTCTTCGATGCTGGTGTGCCATCTTCCTGGGTCTCCGGTGCAGGCAAATGCTTTGGTGGCGAGACCACATACACGGCATTCGTCAACGCGCCGCTCAGCCGCTCCACACTTATCTCGCCACTCTTGTCCAAGGACACCCTCCGCCATCCCTTGAGTTTCAATGTACGTGTGAGTCGGACAATTTCGTATTTGAACTGGGTCCAAGCCTCCTTCTCCTTTCTCGCACGACGTTCAGCTGCCTTGCCTTCAGAACCATCAGGATTGTTCTCGGACTCTGGTCCACCTGCACCATAGGCCATTGTTTTGGAATTGTCCAAGATGGCGTCACAGCTAGGCACTAATTGGTCAACTGAGTCAAAATAGTCTTCTCCTGAAGAGACTGTCGAATGACGCTTCATGATAGCCGACAATTTGCGGCTGTGAGAGTGTCTGCGGTGATGGCGAGACGAGCCCTCGTTCGACTTGAGAGACATGGTTCTCTCCAGAATGGTCGCCAGCTGTTCCAAAGCAGCTTCAGAGTCCTCTGAGTCTGCAGACCCACGTCTCTCAAGAGAAGGTCGCTTGCCAGACTCGTCAGTCGGCTTGCTAGACTCGTCAGTCGGCTTGCTATCGGCCGTTTCCGTAGTAAGACTGCCTTTGATGGATGACGCCTTGCGCTTTGCTTTTCGCGCCGCTCGCCTAGTTTTCTCATTCTTCAGCCAGGCGGAGACTTGCTTTACAAGATTTTCTCGCCTATGGTGTGGAATGGCGGGGTCTGAGGTCTCAGAGATAAGGGACGATAATGAAGGGTTGACATCTTGACTCTGGCCTTTGACCGATGATCCGAGGCGTTCAACCGACGGTCTCCCAGACAAACGTTTGCCACTAACGCTTGCACGATACTGCTTCGCGGCCTTGTCCAGGTCAAAGTAATCACCCTTGTCGAGCTCCTTGTCAATCTCTGGGTCGGCGATGGACACGACTGTGTGGAGTATCAGTAGATGTACTCAATCTGGGGCATTGTGCAGCGCATCGCACGGTCGTCTTTGCCTTCTCCATCATGCAGAAAGGCTTAGGTGATTGTCAATGTCCATGGCCGCAGTCTGCCTCAGTCCAAGATTTCCACATCAACAAGTAAAGCCACTGGGGACAAGCAGCCACAACGCGCTCGCATGGAAGCACAAATGAACGTCGAAACCATGTGACCCAACACACCATACACCGATAAAAATAGCAATCCAGAGCAAAAACAACGAAAAGAGAGGTGTAAACGAACCTTTCGCAATATTCGCCCTCGGTGACGCACTCCCCTCGCCCAAGCCTCGACCCCCTCCTCCATCAGCCTTCGGCGGCTCTCGATTGGCAGACGCCATGCTGACTTGACGCTACAGCGCGACCCGTCGAATAGGGCGGCGGATTGCAAATTGCGGACCGACAAACACAAGGATATATTGTCCGCTCTGGTAAAGGTTGAATTTCGAATAGGTAGTCGTTTCCTAGTGTGCGGTGCGACCCCGAGTGTTGTCCTCTAAAGCGAAGATCAGATCAGGGCAGGGCAGGGCTGCGGCTAACGATAGCGCGGTTGGCCAGCGGCGGGCGGGCGTGATGTGGCTAGGGTTTCACGTGCCAAGGCGATTGGCGTAGGTGAGAGCTGGAAGCAGCTGCCGGTCGGGAAATGTGTAAAAGAAAAAGGTGTGACGACTGCTGCAATGTGGCAGACGCTCAGTCGCGAGACATGGCACCCGAGACTGAACGCGGTCGAAGAGGCCGGTGGTTTTCGCTTTGGAGCAGGTTATCGGGTCGTACTTGCTTTCTCCCGCGCCTATCGGCGGCTCCTGTTCGCACTGCTCTTGGCGCTGGCTACGTAACCGCCTCCGTCTGTCACAGGCGTGACATTGTGGGCACGCTCAAACCTCGGAGGCGACATGGGCTGTTCAGGTGAATAGACCGTATACAGCAGATGAAGAGATGATTGATAGAGCAACTACAACAAAGAAGGTGGGTATCCGACAACCGTACACAAAAGGGAAAGAACGCTCGCATCCATGCCTGTGCCCATGCTCATGCTTTTCATGAGGACCAATAGTCCCCTATTCTATAGTATGTACACGCGCGTCCGGGTTGAAGCATCACCACGCGCCTTTTAGCCCATAATAAATAAATGTATAAACAATTGTGCCCTACCCGGGGCACAGCAACTATGCAGCCCACTCCACAGTTTCCAAGGCAAGCATGACGAGAACGAGCGTCGAAGGCAGGATCCATACAACGTAGCTTTGGAAAAGCAGACTCGACATGGCACCCATGTAGACGTTGTTGATCTGGCAGATCTGAGCCAGTTGGAGAGCGCTCGGAGCTCCCGTGAGTAGGAAACAAACGATGACGAAGATGGGATCGTCCAATATGCTGACAGGTACGAACTTGGCCATGATGGCGAGAAGAGGCGCCATGATGACGGTTGGAATAAGCATGCGACTCACGAGCGAGGCAATGACGAGATGCTTCTCGATCTTTGCATCTTCGAGTGAGAGCGAGTCTTCCTTCGGGAGGGTGTTGCGAGCAAGGTTGGCGCCCAACACAACAAGAATGAGCGGCACAGCAACGCCACCGCTTTGGCTGATTGCGCGAGTTACCGAGTTGCTGAGGATGGTGGCCGGGTCGAAGAATGCATGTTGTACCGGAGGTATAGATGCTACAACGATGGCAGCCAGCATGGCCCACAGCGGAGGGTTCATGAACTCCCAGCATCCAGCAAGGAACGCACCAACGTAGTGACTGACTATCGACAGGGTGCGCTGAAGCCAGGCAGGCAGAGACAGGAACACACGCCTCGCAACACGCGAGATGGCATCGGATGCGGACTTGGCAGAACGGCTGACACTGCGCTTTGCGCGATGCGGCCAGCCTTTGAACCCTTTAGGAGCCTCGTCAAACTTGGGAGGTATCGCGAACCCATTCATATTGCCATTGGGGAGTTGACCTTTCCCGTTCATGTTGCCTGGTCCTTTGATCACGGCATTTCCATTCGTGGGAGTTGCAAACGTGCTTGCCGACTGGACGTTTTCACGGCGTGAGAGGGAATCCGAATCGCTTGTATAGCTCGATGAGGCAGACGTGGCATAGCTCGTGTATCCCGTGGCGTTGCCAGACTCGTAGTCGGAATGAGACTCGTCCAGCAGGCGCTCTGCCTCGCCGTCGCTGTACTCGCCATTCTCCATGATGCTGGTTCTCCCGTCGTCCTCGTCATCGTACGCGCTGGCCGGTGCCAGCAGGACGTTGAAACCCCACGTCCAGCGCACCAACTGCCCTAGCTGCTGGAAGATGAGGAGGTAGAGGATACCGCGTGCGGCCACTTCGTTGTCGTTGTCGCCTGGGACCTTGTCCCAATGCAGGCCAGAGAGCGTTTTCGAGAGCGAGATGACGAGAGAGATGGGGAGCGAGTTCGAGTTGCCGAAGACAGCCATGGCTACCACAAAGTTCTTCGCCCTCTTCCGGAAGCGGAACATGCGAGATATGGCCAAGGCGGTAACGTAGGATATGATCAATTGGACGATGAAGATGAAGGGAATGACGCCGAGTTCGACGAGCTTGTCGGCGCTCAGCTGCGATGCGAGCTTCGTGAAGACTGGCACAGACTGTTAGCACCTTGCTGGGGTATGACGGCAGGCATGCGTAGCTGGTGTTGGGCTTGAGGAACCGGCTTGAACGACACATGGTCGCCAAACGCCCAATTGACTCGCGCGAAGAGGCGTGCTTTGGGTTGCACCCGAGGGTCGACTTACTCAGACATGGGGTGAAGAGTTGCGTGTTGAGATTCGCAACGAACTTCTGAGCGTCGGCGTCGAACATGCCCATTCGCGCCACGATGTACCCCGGCAGACTGACGCAGACGACCTCCATGACGGCCTCGAAGACGAGCAGAGTGAGATTGGCGAAGTCGGGGTGCGAGCTGTGCGGCGGTGGTTTGTTGCGGAAGGCGTCCATGAAGCCATTGCTGCCGGCGTAGGGCGCAGAAGTCATGAGCGCAAAGTCGGTGGAGGGATTGGAGGACAGGCTGCGCAGACGCAGCGACTGGATGCCAGAGAAGAGAGGCATCGCGGAGCGTGTCGCAGTCGCTGCGAGGACGGGCGAGGTGCGGAGGGTGCGGGTTGCTGTGGAGGGTTTCAAGCGTCCGACGTCGAGCGTCTGGATCTGGGCGGACTCGGTGCTTGTTTGGTAGGATGCGAACCGCAAACGTCACAGGGGTGCAACGCGGCGGAAAGTCTAAACGCAGGCCATGACGAGGATCCGACGCCGGTATTATTGTAGGCGGCGCTGGGCTGGGCGGCGACAGAAGCAAGCAAGGGCGACAGCGTGGGCACACAAGGGCTGCAGCGTGTTATCGCGAGGCCCGTTTCGCGTGCTGGCCCATTCGCTGGCTCGCTGGGTGCTGGCGGGCGCCGGCGCTTGGTTCGCTGTCTGCTGTGTCTGGTGTTGGCTCTGGGCGGCTCCCGCCTGCGCCACAGCTGCGCGCCCGACGATAGCGCATTCACCTCCCTCGATCCCATCCCTCCGTCATAACTTTCGCGTCCCTAGTGCCACGAGCAGCATCGCCGCGGCCGCCGTTCGCCACGGGCTCCTCCTGCGCCGGATCGCTCCCCCCATAGACCCCCATAGCGACCAATCCACCTGTCCTGCCGTGTTTGCTGTCTTGCCTGTTTCTGCGCCTCGCCGAAAGCGACCCAGCAGTGCCCGTGTCAAAGCGCAGGACCTACTTGGCGCGCCCCTCAATCCAGTTCATCCACTTCGTCAACGGGCAAGCAAGATAGCTCCCCGGCCAGCGCGAAACGCCCGCGGCCATTGCACCTGAACGAAGCCATCTCCGTCCCCACTCGCCCCCGTGTGCCCTGGAAGCCCCCCGGTCCGCCATGTGCAGCGCCCGCACCCGTTCCAACTAGCCCTGCTGTCTTCACGATCCCATTGCGTCACTGCTTTAACTTCCCCCGCCAAGCCGTCCGCAACCCCATCACCACCACAATTTCCTACCGTTTTGTCGCCAGACGCGAGCTCGTCGCGGCAACTCATCTCTCCTACAGCCGCTCCCTATCTTTACCGCCCTCACCCAGCCTGCCATGGCTTCCTCCACCTCCACCCCCAGCGATGACTTCGACTCCGACAGCCCCTTTGGCTCTCCCTCGCCCTCCTCGCCGTCGCCGTCTTCACCAACGCCCTCAGACCCGCGGCCCAGTCTGTCGCCCGCCTCCGCCGTCGATCCGCAACGTCCGTCCGTCCGCTCCATATCCACAAGTGGCGCCACCGCAAGCATGACGCCTTCGTCGACGCCGCTGGGCAATATCAACGCCGCGAGGAACCCGCGCCCTCCGAACCCGCCCACCATCTCCAGCAGAGGAGGAGGACTCAACCTCTCACAAGACATCCTCGCCAGAATGGAGGCCGTCCGTCTTGGCCGGCAAGGCGCGCCTCCAGTCGGCGTACCAGGACGGTCGACTGTCATGTCTTCGGGCGTGGGCGGGGCCTCACCCGCCTCACCCGGCGGCGGCCCCGCTGTCATGGGCAACCCTGGCGGCGTTCCCGCCAACTTTCGACCCATGGCCAGGCCGACCATGGCCAACCTCAACTCGGCTCCCGCGGTTCCTGGCCGCATAGGTGCATCGCCGAAGCTATCCATTGCGGAGAAGCGTGGCATGAGGCTTCCTGGAGGCCTTCCTGGAGCCGCCCCCGCCGCAACGACCCCGCCCATTGGCGCCGCTGCACCGGCCCCTAAGAAAAAGAAGCCTGGCTTCACCCTCTCGCAGATGAATGGAGATCCGCCCTCGAGTGAACCCCCAAAGCAGGAGACCATGTTGGACAAGTACTCCGAGTACATTGATACCAAGACGGGAAGTCTGAGCTTCAAAGGCAAGGCCGTCCTGACCTCAGAGGGCGTAGTATTTGAAAGCGGCACCACCTTCAACATCTCGCTGGACGAGGTGGACACACTCGACGAACTTGGCAAGGGCAACTACGGGACTGTATACAAGGTCAGACATGCGCGGCCGCGCATGAGGAAACCTGGGCAAGGGCTGGCGGGCAATAAAGCCGCTCCTGGTTCGCCATCGCGGAAGACGTTTGAGGGTGAAGACGCAAGTCCGACCTCGACGAAATCCGCAGGTGCAGCAGGGGGTACTGGCATTGTCATGGCTATGAAAGAGGTGCGACTCGAACTAGAAGATGCCAAGTTTGCCGCTATCATCATGGAGTTGGATGTGCTCCATCGCTGCATTTCTCCTTACATTGTCGATTTTTACGGCGCCTTTTTCCAGGAAGGTGCTGTGTACATCTGCATGGAATTCATGGACGGCGGTTCGATAGACAAGATCTACCATGAGGGCATCCCTGAGAACGTTTTGCGCAAGATCACCCTGGCTACTACCATGGGACTCAAGTCCCTCAAAGACGAGCACAACATCATTCATCGCGATGTCAAACCCACCAATATCTTGATCAACACCAGGGGTCAGATCAAGATTTGCGATTTCGGTGTCAGTGGCAACTTGGTTGCTAGTATTGCGAAAACCAATATTGGCTGCCAGAGCTACATGGCTCCAGAGAGAATCTCCTCGGGAGGGATTGCTCAGGCAGGCGCAAATCCGGGAGGCGGCACATACAGTGTGCAGAGCGATATCTGGAGTCTGGGGCTCAGCATTATTGAATGCGCACTGGGCCGATACCCCTACCCGCCGGAGACGTACAACAACATCTTTAGCCAACTCAGCGTATGTCTTTGAATGACAAGGAGAATTATAAGTTTACTGACTTTCCGCAGGCAATTGTGGACGGCGATCCGCCAGATCTCCCCGAGGACGGGTACTCCGACGCGGCCCGGAACTTCGTGCGCGGGTGTCTGAACAAGATCCCGAATCTCCGTCCAACGTACGCGATGCTTCTCCAACACGCATGGCTCGCGCCCCTTGCGAAGCCTGCGACGATTACAGAAGAAGATGAAGACGAAGCAGAAGCCATGGCGGCCGCTGAGCCAGGCCCTGACGCTACCTCGAAGGGACCCCCGATGCCAGCCGACGATGTGGTCGACAAGGAGGTGGCAGATTGGGTAAAGGACGCCATCGAGAAGAAGCGATCTGGCAGATTGGGCAAAGGTGCTCAAAAGCCCGCTCTGCATGCTGCACCTCTGGATGCCGTTTCGAGTCCTTCTCCGAATGGGACGAACGCTTTAGATGAAGCGGCCCCGGTTGTACCAACGGAAACTGCGTAGGCATTCTCATCCTCGAATTCCCCACGTGGGACATTCGGCGTTCAGGTTTGCAGCACCCGTAGTAGTGTGCTGCAATATCTCTCTTCTCGGTGCACGCGAACCCGTCAACGGCCACAGAGCCCCTCGCCCCCTTCCCCCGTACATACACGACTTCCTACCTATTCGACCTTTCCATACTTCCCGAGTTAGACACGGTTCCGCCGCTCGTTTCGTTCACGCCGCTCCCACGCTGCCTAGATGGACAAGTCGTGGTGTAGGCAGACGATCCCCTTCCGTTGTTTTTGGTCTAGCATATGTAGGCGCATACCCATGGGAAAACATGTTTTTCCTTTTTCTAGTTCGATACGTTGGGTTATTCATAGCATGGGAACGCTTGACGAATGGCATGCAGAGCGATTTATTTACAGTGTTACCTACGTGAATTGCAAAGCCGTGTTGCTGTTCGGGGATAAGGAAGGTTTTGTTCTTGGAATGTGAAGTGATGTTTTGTATCATAATCAATGAAGCGACTTGACATAATCAAGCAGCCCTGTTGTGATCAGATCTCAGCGTGTTCGTTCTAGGCTTCTTAAATCTGCGAATTGCTTCCCGGGCCCACTGTGCCACGTTACTTTGCGGCCTTGCCATCCGTTCAAGTCATACAGTGTATCAGCAGAACCAAAACCACAGCCTCTGGAAACCTATTTGAGGCCGTATTGGCACGTATTAATTTATACCAACCTCCTGGTATTCTACTGCGGCAACGTCGTTTGTAGATCCATAAACCTCCCCATGTAAGACGGTGGAACTGTATCCTTTAGATTTTGAGCGGGAAGCAAGAGACTCTTTCGAGGTCGACGGATAGTGCAGCCAGACAATGGGGCCATACAAGGTTCTCTATAGAGCAATTTCTTTTTCATACATCCTAAGTACCGACTCAGAACTGCAGACCACATCTTTTACACATGTCGTGAGAGAGCAAGCTGGTAGTGTCGGCGATAACCCGTTGTTCGCTCCAATCTGCGCCTCATGTGGGCATAGTTGCAAAAACCAAATAAAAAGCTCTCCAAGAGTCCGCTTGCCACACTATGAACCACCCATGACAGCAAAAGTTCAATACCGTGCAACAGGCAAAAAGAAATCTTTCACCTCTCCCTCGGGGAATCGAACCCCGGTCTCCCGCGCTTGTTAATCCGTTGTAGGACTGGGAATTGACAAGCGGAAATCATGACCACTAGACCAAGGAAGATGTTATGGCAAATTTTCGGAGCGTTCGGTATATAACCTGATGGTCAAATAAAACTCGGCAACCTTGGCCTCTGGCGAGGTAATCGCAGGCAGTCATCGGCTTTGTGGCATTCCACATGATGATGCATCATCTGGGTTTTGTGCGGTGGAACCATGCGGGGCTGTTGGGTGCTAGCGAAGCGAGGCGCGACCATTGATGGGGAGGGCCATTGAAGAACATCTACGATATAACACGTCCAGAAGCACTTTTAAGCTTGCGCGCAACGTCGACGTGGGGATGGCTTAGGACAGCTAGTGAATGGTCAGCTCTCAGCAATCTTTGTTGAGCTCCCGTACGCACCATGAGCGTTAGTGGCTCGTGCAACAGCCTGGAGATACTGAGCGAGCAAGCAGGCTAGCGACATCAGGACAGTACCTGGTGTACAACCTCCAGGAAAGGGATATTGCAATTACGTGAAGGCTTGTTATGAAATCGCCTGTTGACCTTATGGTTTTGAGTCAGATTACATATCGTGACATCAGGGCAGCATACGATGTCTATACCCCCTATATGGGCTTTGCGAATAACAACAAACACGGAACTCATATAGCCATTGGAAATGTATCATGGTAATGTGTTCGAGAGATTCATATCCAACAAGTGCTCTCCAGAGCCAGTATCTAAAACTCCTGTATAATGCGTCCATAGGTATCATGCAATTCCAAAAACCCCGTAGTGTGTATCCGGACCTCTCCCAGTGCCCCCCGACCAACTGTGTCGCGTCGCGTTCCAACACAGCGTGCGGTTCGATATAGGGTGACCCGCACCGAAATCCCCATTTTGATAAGCTTCGGAAACTCCCGCGAATCTTTGATTTATAGCCAGTCGCGAGCTCCATCATGATGCAACTCGTCCCGATTCCTTCAAGTGCCTGAGTGGAACGATGCAACCGCAATCAAGGCCAGCAGCGCAGCACACACCAGCAACATCATCGACACAATGATAGCGGCCACAAACCGCTCCACCGTAAATCTCACATCATCCGCCTGCGGAGTGTCGATGCCAGCCTCTGTGTCCGTATCGCTCGAGTCGGAATGCGGTGGTATATGTTGGAACAGCGTTGCGCGGAACGACTCCCTCACTGCGACATGGTACGAAGGCGGAGCTTCTGACGGATAACGACACAGGTGGGCGAGTGGAACGTCATCGTCGGAGTAAATATCGTCTGTGTAGGGCGTGAAGAAGACTTGTGCCTGTGCAGGTGGGATGTCGGAAGGAGTGCGATGGTGACGGTGCGGTGTAGTCGATGTGGAGGAGTGTGAGTGTTGAGCGATTTCGGTGTGTTCATCCTCGGATGGATCGTCGCGGTAAGGCGCTAGAGGTCGCGAAGCCTGTTCGCGGGGAATGGAAGGGAGCGGCTTCACAGTGGAAGCTCTGCTTGATGGTGTGGGCGTCGAGCTTCGCGAGGATGCTGGCGAGTCTCGGAACGGTTCTTGGGGGGTCTGTAGCTTCAGCGTCAGTCGCGCCACGAATGACAAGTTACAGCTTCAAGCTTGCTGCGACAAAGATTCACATACCTCCATCCTGTCGAGATCCTGCGGTAGTCCTGCTGGAGCAAGTGTCCTGTGATTGGCTCAGTCCGCTACAACGAAGCTGTCAACAAAGATCTGCGCGGGAAGATGAGAAAGCTGTTGATCAATCAGTGAAGGCAGTTAGCAGGAGCCCAGGAACATAAAGAAGGGCAGCCGCAGTCAGCGGGCCTTGGATTCCGTCCGGGCGCAGTCATAGTGCCCTGCGAAGTGGGCAGGACCACCCGTGGAGACAAGTGGGAGGCTGGATGATGCAAGCGGAAACGCTGCCTGGTTCCGCTCCTGCCTTGACTCTTAGCGCCACCGCCGCAGCCTGTGTCATGTCTCTGCCGAAAGAAACAAGGCAAATCTTCCGTCTTTCTCCTGCGGCGTGTGTATTTGCAAATTTGGATTTGCAGTCTACGCATCCGCGACTGTGCGGTTGCGGCCTATGATGATGACTCCGTGCAGGCGGCCACACGGTGCGAGGCAGACCCCCGCGAAGCTACGCGAAGCCGCCCCCATGTTCCACTGTGCCTGGCGATCAATCCCGCAGCGGTTCACCCTGCCCACTCCCTTGTTTCAGAGTCAAAAATAGCCATAATATCAACCACGCCAGCGATAAAAGTGATCGCCTCCGAACCGTCAACGTCAATGCAATGTATCTTTTCATTGTATTTTATGATCTATCTTATGCGAAAGTTGCGGTCCAACTTAGTCTCACAGCATGGTGCTGCGAACGGCAACGGGGTCTTACGATACTAAGACAGGAAAGTTTGACACGCGACTAGACTGAACGACGAGTCTCAAATTCGGCATCACCGCAGCGGTCGACTTGTGCCTGGAAAATCATCACTTCGTTAATGGTGTCGTAGATCATAGGCCATCCTGCGCCATACCACTTGTGACCGAGCGAATGTCTCAACCGCCTCCCGTTGCACAACCGCCAATGAACGCCGATGTAAATGCCATTATGAACATTACTCTGTAACTGCGCAATAGCGCACTCTATTAGGAGCGCCGTGGCCAGTCCTTAGGAGGAGGAACCGGTCGCACGCCCTCCCCTGCTGCAACCTTGATGCTGACCATTCTGCCCACACCGACCTGTACATGCTCCAAGCTTATGCGCTCATCCCAAGGGTCTTCGGCGTGAGTGGAATACTCAGGCATGACCTTTCTACCGCTGCCTCTTGTTGTAGCGATCGAAGTCAAAGCCAGGGCGCTCTCGCTATCGCGTTTGGTGGTTTCGCGGGTAAGAACACCTGAAGCGGAGTCGTAGGATTTCGCATTTTCGTGTTCGGTCATTTTGTCACGTACTCCTGAAGCTATTTGGCGGAAGAGTGGACGCAGAATGGCAGCTGAGGCAGCGATGATGCCCGTACCTGGTTCGGCGGTCGCCCAAATGGTGGCCTTGACTGAGTCCGCTATAGTCTGTGAGCAATTGAACAAAGACCGCGAGGAAGAGTACACGTACGTGTGATACTGCCACGGAACATGAGCCCCTTCAGGTATACCATACGCAATATGCTCGATATGGAACCCACGGCGGCAAACCCCATTACAACGCCAACCGAGATCTTCGATCGACGATCCATATTGCTGTCAATCAGTATCGCAATTGGTATGAGTGTAAAGGTCCAGTCGCAAATAATGTTTAGAACGCCATAGATATAGCCACTCGAGAGAGCGAGCCAGCCCGGGGCGCAGTCTCTAGAGCCCAACAGCGCAAAGCCCATTCGTGCCGGATTGCCGCAGTGGAAGATGGTTTCCAAGAAGTAGTAGAGACCATAGACCCCTGAGATACCGAGAATAGCATAGAAGAGGCGGCGTTGCCAGGGCTTGGTGAGAAGTCGGAGGAAGAAGAGACCGAGGGAGATCTTGAGGAACGTAGTCGTTAGGATATAGAAGACTTCGCCAAGTTGTATGTACTGGACATGGTGAGCGTGTGGTATAGTGTAAGAGGTAGTGGACTTACAACGAGACTTTGTCGAATCTTTGCGGGTGTGGTGACTCCATGTCCGGCGGCCCCGACGGTAATGATCAATATAAAGGCACAATAACACGTGAAGAGGAGCTGGCATTGAGTCAGTTGAAAGCGTATAGCAAAGTATCAAAAGCCAGTCATACTAAAGCAAAGAGCATTGTAGCATCATCCCATCCCGGCGCTTTCGTGATGCGTATTCTGACCCATAGTCGGAGAGCGACAACGATCCATGATAAGACGAGGAGCGTGAGAATGAGAGAGTAGACCGCCCGCCCCAATTGGAAGAGTTCGGATAGTTGGTCTGGTTGAACCATATTCAGTATCGTCGTGAGGACGGAAGTTGAATATCGGCGGGAAAATTGCATGGACTTCGACTGTCGTATATGACCACGAACAGGGAGGCAAGGGTGGCCGGATCTGTAGAACCCCGTACCCCTCATTGAAAACAACATCGAACGAATCCGAGAGCCCGACCCACTTGTGCATCTTGCCAGTCTAAGGGGATTGGTCACATTCGTGGCTATTGTGTTGGAAGGTTCCGGGGGTAGAGGCCAGACGTCTGATGTTTAGCGATAGGCAAGAGGCCAGCGCATGGTCCGGCATTGCCCGTTTGCAAGCCACAAGGGAGCGACGGGAACGTAAAAGTGGAACAGCATGAGTGACAAGACCCTGCCAACTCTCTGGCTTAGTGGGTATAATATAAACGTAGTGGGATTGAGCTGGCCATGTTGGAACGTATGAACTAACGGTGATCGCGAACCATTGCAAATACGCCGGGACCAAGGTGATCATATAGGGAGTATAGACTGCTTTACCTTTTGGTTTCATGAGGCCTTGTCTATGGACGTCCACGTACCGCCCGTACCGCTCATCGCAGGTCTTTGGCCACTGGTAGTAGCTATGTCTGACACGTCTTCAAAATCTGTAGATGGGTCCAAACGCTTTTGGTATGCCGAGTGCAAGCATAGATTCAGCTCGAGGGCCGAGAAGGTTAGAAGAAGGGTCGTGTGGAGAAGTTCTGAATATGAACCATCTGAAGCTGGCCATGTTTCGTCGTTGGTGCCGTGAATAGACCACGTTTCGAAGATCCCAAGATGTATCCCTTCTTGGTCATTCCCTGTTTCGCGATCCCGCGGGAGCGAAGCGAGAGCGTTGCCAAACCAAGGGTTCATGGCAACGTGGGAGAGTGGGGGTTGTTTCGCCGGCCGGAGCTGACTAAGTGAGACGTCAACCCCAACCCCGCCATTTTCCACACAACACCTTTCGCCCCCAATCGGCAGGTGTTGGATGAAGTTGTTGCATAGATTACCGATGACTAGAACAAGGCACTTACCGGGATCGCGCAAACTTCGAAAGGACCCAGTACGAGAGATATTTACGACATGGCAAAGGTCTTGCAAAACCATATACGGCACGAGCGATCATGGTGAACTGAGCGTGCTGCTCATGGGAATCTTACGCGACTTTTCTTGGAATTTGCGTGATCATGCAGCCACCCTGACCTGGCCGAATCAACGACAACACCGCCGTGCATCACCCCTCCATGCGCAGATACGACATGAAGCAATCGCAGATCGTGCTAACTTGTTCCTGTGGGTGTAGAATACTGACCCAATTAATTGCCTCTGTCCGTCCTGTGCCAAGCCAACGCAATCGTCCCAATGTATCACATCAGGCTGTATCTGGGTACAATTCAGGTACTTAAGACCATCACGCAGATGCGTTGTCTCCAATGAAAACTCATTGTCCATTTGGAAATCAGTTTAACAATGAAGGTAGCAGTGGGATTTGCGTGCTTCGCAGCCATTGCCAATGCAGCTTATAGCGGCGACATCGTCCAGTACTGGTAGGGACCAATCGAATTGCGCATTTACCCGGCGAATAGTACTGACTTCTTTCTAGGGTCGACCAGTCTGCAATACTTGTGAACGGGACTGTTATCAATGGACTACCATCTCCGCCCTCTGGCTGGTACGAAGCCATAGTCCAAGGTGCCATTTACCTCGCCGCAACTCAGTCTACCGATAAGTCTCTCGCATTTCAACAACTGGCCGTTTCCCACGCCGCGCACGACACACTCCTATGGACCTTCCACGGCACGAGGCTGTACGCGACTGTGAATTCGAAGCTCAAGGCGATACTCGACCCCATTGGTCTCAACGCGTCCTCTCCGGATGCAGTAGAGGCGACCCAGACAGGCAGAGAGGCTGCGCACACGGTAGTCGTAGCACGTGCGGACGACGGCATCAACAACTTCGTCGATTATACGCAGAAACCGGCGGCGCCTGGGGTGTACCAGGCTACTCCAGGTGGTCAGCCAGTCCCAGATACACCCCAAGCACGATTCATAAGACTATTCGGCGGTCTAGGTGATGTGAAGCGTTTCCGAGCGCCACCACCGCCAGCCCCAACCTCTCCGGAGTATGAGACATTCTTGGACTTTGTGAAGGCGCAGGGTGCGATCAACTCGACCGTCAGGAAACCATATGACACGGAGACTGCATATTTTTGGCGTGAAAGTAGCCCAATCGGATGGAATCGCCTTGCGCATGCTGTTGTCGGAAACAAGCTTGCAACGGATGTCCTCGCGTCGGCGAAATTTTACGCACAGCTGAACTATGCGCTGGCTAATGCTGCCATTGCTAGCTGGGACTCGAAGTAAGTGGTCACTATTGTGTCAAGTGCTCCATACTGACGGCACAGGTACTTCTACAACAGCTGGCGCCCAGTCACAGCCATCCGTTACCCCGATGTCTATCTTGCGAGCGGACGAAACGTCTATGACCCGAACTGGACGCCGCTCCTCTCACCAACACCCAACCATCAAGATTATCTCTCTACGCACGCGACCTTCGGCGGTGCTGCAGCGGCGGTAATTCGCTTGTGGAATGGGGGCGATAGGGTCAATGTGACGTTGAGCAGCAATGTTACGGTCAACAACGTAGGTGTCATTACGCGGAGGATAACCAACATAACGGCGGCCGCGAAGGAGAATGGCGACAGTCGTGTTTTCGGAGGCATTCATTTCCAGTTTGCGAGTGATGTTGGGAATGAAATTGGGGAATGGGTAGGGCGGGAGACTGTAAAGGTTTTCGATGAGCTTTGGAAAGAGTTCTGATACTTTTAGATGAAGAAACCAAGTTCATGTTGAAATAGCAACGACTGTAAGAAGAACGGAAGTAATTTGTTACGAGATGGTATAATGTCAGCACGTTCTGGAGAGGTCCTGAAGTCGAAATCGATGATCGAGCACATTTTGTTTCTCTCGGTCGCGTTGAACACCTAACCTCAGCCGGGATATTGTGCATATATTCGATGAAGATGAACGTTGGTCCTCAGTTACTCGGTTAGTGTGTATTGTGTATCAAACCAGGTATCGACCGATAGAAGAGCGATTCGTTGCGCTAGGCAAATTGTTTATCCGGGCCTTGGCTTAGAGAAATTTACTCGCGACCCAGCCATGCTCTTTCTTACACCCTTCATTCTCTCAACGCTCGACTTCGCTACAATTGTTCGCGAATCTGGTTGTGCTCTCCCCGAGCCAATCTACTCGCGCCAAATGATACTTCCGCATCTCTCATGATGAGTGTGTGTATCACGGCGTATTTCGTGGGTAGAGGGCAGCTCACCTTTTGGGGGCTTTCGCCGCCTATCGCATCTTCAATCGCAACTTGGCCATAACATGCGCCTCAATACCTTCCCATGTTGATGGAAAGGCAGCTTTTGTTCATTGTTTGTATTATTCACTTATTCAGATAGGACTCGGCTTTGTCGTCTAGACCCAGAGGTATGTGCAGCCAATGATTTCCTTCCCCTCTTGTTATGATGATATCCCAGCATTTATCACAGACCTGTTCTGAATCTTCATGTTGATTTGCTTGGAGACCTTCTGATATCAAGAAACTCAATCCTTTACATGTTCCTTTACTCAAGCTTCGTCCGCTGACCCTCACAGATTTTAAGCAACCAGTACGGCGTGTCATCCGCCTCTGTTGCGACTTTGACAAGCACGTTGGCTTTCGCCTTCTGAAGGTACCGCTTTGACGCTCGCCTTGGGACAGCATCAACAACATCGAACCCTTTGTCCAGTTCCCGCTTTCTTTAATCGAAATCATACCGGGTTCTCCCATCTTGAATGCCTTTGTTATCTCCAGTAGTGTATATTGTTCACGAACTAAAAATACAGCCTCATGTCTTTACAATGGCTTCGGTTACACAAAGATGTTGTGAATTAACTTATATCGACGTTGTGCATTCCAATGCTTCCTATAAGTTTCATTCTTGGTATCCTATCTTATTCGTTCAACACTGCAACAAGGTCGATTTGGTCCTCATAGTGGCTGAATTCTGAAGTGTCTCACACCACCACTCCCGCGTCTTTCGCCATGCAGAACGGTACTCGTCGAGCTTCGTCCGCGTCGCAGGTTCAACGCTCTAGCAGGACGTCTTCCAAGCACTCCGTGGTCAGCATCCCTCAAGGCAGTCGCCCACTTACGCACCGTAGCAGCACTGCCATCCAGTATACGGATGCGGACTTCGACAGTACCAACATCGACAGCGCTTGGTTTGATAATCCCGACTGTTTTCCTACTGACCTAGATGGGAACTTTGACGATAGCTTTGGGAGCCTTCATTATGATCCCTCTCAGACACAGTATGACGGTTTTGGGCGCGATTCCGACTTGACAAGTCTGCCGAATACTGCGCGCCTGTCCGTTAACCTTCTTGAGCGTCCCTTTTCCGCGCTCCCTGGCACTCCACAGGATTTGTACTTCAGCAACAGCCAACTGCCCCCCAATCAATCATGGTTGCAACAGGGCACGTCAAACAATGTTTCGCCCATGCAATTCAAGGAAGTAGCCCCTGTTACACCTATACCACAGGTGGAAGATGCACTCCTTCAGGACTACTTTGGTCACGTTGGCAATGAACAGGCTTACGTGTATCCAGAACCAGGCCAACCTGCGTACGGATCTCAAACCCAGCCCTATTACCATAATGCCGCAAGCGGGTATCAGGACAATGACCTTCTGGACCAGGTCCGCCAGCCTTACCCGTTTGACCAGATCCGCGAGCCTTATTCGCTTGACGATCAATCAAACAAGCCCCTTCGCTCGCAGACCCAAGGTACAGTTGCGGAGAGACAACCTCGCAGCAGCCAGCGTATGAAGCGTGCGCAGAGCTTGTCTTGTCGTAGTGAATCTTCGTACCCAGATCGGTCTGCCCATAGCACTGCGGAGGAGTATGTGCGGGCTCCACAACCTATGGATGACAACAAGCGCAAGTCTGTAGTTAACCAGCGGAACATTTACGTATCTGAACAGCCCAAACTCGACTTGGACAAGCCTTGGATTCGCATCAACAAGACAACTAGAGGGGAGACTACTCGCACAGCCAAGGTCAACCAATTTGACGCTAGCACGGTCTACACACCTCGGCCTCATCCACTTGGTAACTGGAATAGCGGGCGTAATGATTTCAAATACACTACCCATGGCGAGTGGAAAGACTCGACAAGGCCTGCGACTGCGATTCGAGACTTTATTCTGCGATACCCCGAGGATATTAACAGGGGTATCAAACTGAAGCTGATGATTCAAGTCACGCCTACAGACTCGGCACGTCGATATCTTAGCCAGACTTGGACCAAATGCCGCTTCGCAGAATGCCCGGCGTACCAGAATGGATCGGGTACTATTCTGCACGGCCACTACCGTGTTGCATTTGATGAGCGAACATTTAGCTCTTCCGCAGACGATCCGTATGACCCGCATCTCGCCGCTGGCGCGTATGTCCACCTCTACTGCTTTGAGCGCTTCCTGGACATGGAGGAAATATGTCGGAAGGCTCACGTTCACGCTGACGCCCGTGTCATTGCCAAGGAGCCCAGGGGCAAATTCGCTGCCTCGCTAGCTGGACACCCTGAGTATGAGACTGTCCACAAGTTCATCAAAGAGGCAATGAAGCCGGGTGGTAACGTCCGCAAGATTGAAGGTTGGGAGAACTATCCTCATCACAAGGACTACATGGGCAAGCCGAAGCCTCACGAGGATACGCTAGTCTATAGAATGCATGAGACTAAAGCGCTTGCTCGCCCACCGGCCCAGCTGAAGCAATTTCAGGCACGCGGTATTGGCCCAACCCACCTCCTGTTTAACCATGGAGACTTAGATCTGTACATGGAAGCCACTATGCTCGAGAAGACCACCAAGGCTAAGAAGGGCACGAAACGTAAGATTCAGGAGATTCTATCCGACGACGAAAACGAGGATGAGGCGCGAGTCGAGTTCCGTAACAAGGTCCGTCGCCTCGCTACAAAGGTCGAGCAGAAGTACAACCTCCCGACTCTGACTTCTCCTGACAAGTCAACTCCTTGCCAGACGAAGACCACTCGTACTAAGCGAAAGTCACCGGCGGCAGAGGTTGTTGACTCAGAAGAAGATGTGCCCGGACATGCCACTCTCACCAAGCGCAAGTTGGTACAAGCACTGGAGCCTTGGAATCTCAGCGACTCAGATTCAGACGATGACTTCCGGGCTGGTCGCAAGCCTTCTACACGTGGTATCCGCCGTAGCGCTCGAGCTGCAACACTAGAGCGTAAGAACTACCGCGAAATTGAAGAGCCGCCGCTCCGTCAGCAGCAGATCGACCATCTCAATGGCTATTCTCAAGACTATAACCAGGGCCAGGAACAGTACGGCGGCTACGCCCCTGCGATTTACAACCTGCCGCCCTTTGACATATCACAGCATCAGTATGCGCTTCGCCAGCACATGCAAACCCCTCACACCGGAGCCCGCCGCGATTCTCTCCCTTCGTTCGCGGACCCAGCCGTGGAAGGTGTCGACTTGGATGCCTTGTTTGCTCAGGAGGGTCTCGACCGCCGGTCCTCTAGCATAGCAGCCGCCCGCCGCGCTTCAAGCCTATCCGCACACCGCGCATGCGTTCTACGTTCTGCCATGTCCTCTTCGTTCCGCAACGACTCACTGGGCACCAAGCGCCACGCATCGTTCTCGAAGCAGCCTGTGAGCCACAAGCAAGAATTTGACACGGATGCGCCACCACGCGATGTAGAGACGCCGCCTACGCCGCCGCGGACGCGCACTCAGACGCGTTCCATGACGGAGAAGGATAAAGAGGCGGAGGCGAAACAAAAAGAGGTGCTTGGCGATGTGGACAGCGGACGGGTTGGTAAAACGACGCGTGGAGGTTCTCGGTTTGCTTGACTTTGTCCGATGGCTGAGGATTGGTGCGGAGAGGTGAGGATGACAAAAGGGGGAAGACAAAGGTAATTGCCACTCGTTACTTGGTGGCGTAGATACAAAATCTTTTCCTTCACAGTGCGTTGCGTTTTTCTTGTGCACAGTCTGTCTTCTTTCCTTGTCTCACAGGGCGATGGGCAGCGATTGAGAGGTTCACAGAAGTTGGACTCATTGAGTCCAATTTGGTACATTTTCCTGTTCGTCACTGTTACAGTGACGAACAAATAAAATTCTACTATGTCTACCTTGAATTAGATGTTTAACTACCTTTAGAGCACTTTATTTCCAGATGCTTTTAACTAAGGATTGCGAGTTTCTAAAGGAAATGTGATCAAACCTACACAGTCAAGCCTTATTGTCTAGCACCAGCTTCACGGAGCCATTCTACAATCGAAAAATCTCCTTCTCCTGCTGCGGCCTGCAGTGCTGTTCTTCCACCATATTTTGCTGCTGCTGCATTGACATCAGCCTTCTCCTGCAGCAGCCGTTCGACTACTGCAAGATATCCTCCTCCTGCTGCAGCCTGCAGTGCTGTTCTTCTATTATCTACCGCTGCTGCATTGTCATCAGCCTCCTCCTGCAGCAGCCGCTCAACTACTGCAAGATATCCTCCTCCTGCTGCCGCCTGCAGTGCTGTTCTTCCACCATATGCTGCTGCTGCATTGACATCAGCCTTCTCCTGCAGCAGCCGCTCAACTACTTGAAGATATCCTCCTTCTGCTGCAGCCTGCAGTGCTGTTCTTCCATCACTTGCTGCTGCTGCTGCATTGACATCAGCCTTCTCCTGCAGCAGCCGCTCAACTAATGCAAGGTGTCCTCCTCCTGCTGCCGCCTGCAGTGCTGTTCTTCCACTATATTTTGATGCTGCTGCATTGACATCAGCCTTCTCCTGCAGCAGCCGCTCAACTACTGCAAGGTGTCCTCCTCCTGCTGCAGCCTGCAGTGCTGTTCTTCCACCATATGCTGCTGCTGCATCGACAGCAGCCTTCTCCTGCAGCAGCCGCTCAACTACTGCTAGATGTCCTCCTTCTGCTGCAGCCTGCAGTGCTGTTCTTCCACTATCTATTGCGGCTGCTGCATTGACATCAGCATTTTCCAGCAGCAGCCGCTCAACTACTTGAAGATATCCTCCTTCTGCTGCAGCCTGCAGTGCTGTTCTTCCATCACTATCTGCTGCTGCTGCATTGATATCAGCCTTCACCTGCAACAGCCGCTCAACTACTGCAAGGTGTCCTCCTTCTGCTGCCGCCTGCAATGCTGTTCTTCTATTGTCTCCTGCTGCCGCATTGACATCAGCCTTCTCCTGCAACAGCCGTTCGACTACTGCAAGATATCCTCCTCCTGCTGCAGCCTGCAATGCTGTTCTTCCATGCTTTGCTACTGCTGCTGCTGCATTAACATTAGCCTTCTCCTGCAGCAGCCGCTCAACTACTGCAAGGTGCCCTCTTCCTGCTGCAGCCTGCAGTGCTGTTCTTCCACCATATACTACTGCTGCATTGACGTCCGCCTTCTCCTGCAGCAGCCTCTCAACTACTTGAAGATATCCTCCTTCTGCTGCAGCCTGCAGTGCTGTTCTTCCATCACTTGTTGCTATTTTTGCATTGGCATTAGCCTTCTCTTGCAGCAGCCGCTCAACTACTGCAAGGTGTCCTCCTCCTGCTGCGGCCTGCAGTGCTGTTCTTCCACCATATGTTGCTGCTGCATTGACATCAGCCTTCTCCTGCAGCAGCCGCTCAACTACTGCAAGATATCCTCCTTCTGCTGCAGCCTGCAGTGCTGTTCTTCCTCCGTATTCTTCAGTAGCATTGACATCAGCCTTCTCCGCAAGTAGCCGCTCTACAGCTTCGTGATGTCCTAAGTGAGAGACTCTCACCAACTCGTGACTAATCTCGCTTTTAGATGGTCTCAACACACCATCTTCTATCCTCCTCGCACTCAACATTATCTCCAGCTGCGTAAGGTCGGCCGACGCACACGCAGAAGCAAACAGTCCGTTCCCTCCCTCTTGCCAAAGGCATCTCCAGTACCTGGACTCTGGCACTTCGGCAATCTTTTGCCATACACAGAAAATAACTTTGTGGCCATTTCTCACAGCCCATACGAACATGTTCCAGAGGGGCAATGAATCCTTGTCTTTAATAAAGCTCCACGGCATCCATTCCTTGGGTAGATGCGTTCCACGTACGAAGTTTTCTACTTTCCCGAAACCATTTCTATCTTCCAGAGCAATGTAGCGGGTGTGGATGTACCAGTAGCTCTTACAGTACTCCAGCAGTTGGAAGTTAGGGTCTATCGTTTTTGATTGACGGGCGCTCAGTTCAGTCCTCAAAACGTTGACTATATCAACAGATTGATCCGATCTCCTGCTTCGACGGCCAGTGGCAGCTTTCAACGCCCATGGCCGAATGAAACCCGGAGTCACGTTTTCTAGCAGGCGGATAGGGCGATCCATTGTAGAGAGGTATTTTGTGTCGGAGGTCCGCGTAAGTGCTTGATGGAAGTCCGTGAAGGACAGATACGTCAGACACATATCTGCAAGGTACTGCTCTGTGGTGATTTCCTCGATAGCAAAGCTAGTAACTTCTTGTCTGTCAGCACAGCCTAGCAGAAAAGAACCAACGGTGTGATGGGCAAGCGACACTGTTCTGTTGGCCTCATCGTAATTGACGAGGTTTACACACAGTTTGGCGAGTCTGGATATGTCTAGCTTGGAGGAGGGGCTCTGCCATGCCTTCTGATTGGGTAAAAGAGATAGGGCTTCTTCTAGTTCATCGATAGCCAAAGGTCTTTCACTGTAGATGGCCCATTGAAATGCTCTCTTCGCTCTTTCGGATCGGTCGCCTGCGTCTTCGGCCAGTTGTCCCAGTAAGAAGGTATACAGATCCGAGATCTTCCGCGGGAGAGCCTCGAGGATATCGGGAATGCTGTTCGGACTTCCATGCTCCTCGTAGACATGAACAATAGCCTTAAGTTGCAAATCTACCCAGAGGAACCTTGAATAAAATTAGCCAGAACACGTAACTAATCGGGCAACGTTACACCCGACTTACATTCCTTCCGCATCAGACACTAATTTTTGCCTGACTAAATCAAGCACATAAGGCTCACAGTCAGACAATTCCTCCTGTGAATACTTATTAATCTGCGATTGGACAAACACGTCAATGTCATCTTTGAGGTCTTCTGGCCGGATATGCAGCGCCAAACAGCAAGCGAAAACTCTCGACATATCCATGGCTGCGTGGGTAGTGGCAAGGATTCGAGCGCCAGTCATCTTTTGAACTTCCTTGAGAAATGATTTGACCTTCCTCTGTTCAATATCATCCGCTTCGTCGAGCCCGTCAATGAGAAGGAAAAAGTTCTCAAGTTTCCCGAATGCCTGTAGAAAAAGCTGTCCCAGTTCACTTGTTGCGGGCTCCGACTGGTCTATTTGGTCCTCGAAGAGCGATTCCAAACGTCTCTGGATGCTGGGAAGAAGGGTATCGGGCCTGATCATCTGGTGCAAAATGCATCGCAGAAAGTTAGATGCTTTCAATGACTTCTTCTCGGCGGAATCGAAGAAATAAAAGATGCTGATAGTTTCGTTTTGAGCCGAAAATTTCGTTCTTAGGTGTTCAACGATATATCCCCTAAACGTTATTGAGAAAGTAGATTCTTTAAATATTGTTGGGTAACATACAGCAGAACAGTTTTTCCACAACCAGCTGTAAATCAGCAAAAGTTAGCACTATGTGCAGCATGAAAGAACTAAGTATAATGGGGGAGTGCCTTACGAATTCCGTAACACCAGAGGTGCTTCGGGCCAGTCTGATCAATCCAGTTCTGGAACTCCAATCTGTTGAGAAGCCAACTGCAAGTTCCTTCGCAAAGGAGCGCCCGTACACGACGAAGGCTGGTCCTGTAATCGTGGCTGGGGATTTTTCGCAGCAATCGGATCTTCCGACGCTCTGCAACATTCACATAGTTAGCTTCATTCTAATGCTGACGCTTTACTTTAACGTGGGCAAAATTACCTGTTTCTTTGAGAATCTTCTGGATCTGGCGAGCTCCACTACGCTGAAGCTCAAGCGTCTGCTGCGATCGAAAATCCCCATTTTCCTGGATTTCTGCAATCTGCTTCGTGCGTAATTTTCTGTTCTCTTCTATCTCTGCCGTTAATAGGCGGCGAAAACCATGTGCTTCCTGTTCGGATGCCAGTCGCAGCTCCTCAGTGACTTCATCTTTCGCTTCACTAATGCTCTCCTCTATATCCTTGAAATCTACCTTGAACGACTTCCATGCTGATTTTGAATATCGTTTGACGCCTATGAAAGCAAAAAACTTAGAAACTTTATAATCAACTGAGAACCGGATTTACAATCTACCTTTCTCTTGCACTACTACTAGTGCCTTCGAGCAAAATTTCACGATAATAGCGTAAAATGCGGAAATGGCTTGCTGCAGTCTTGTTGATGTTTGGAAAAGTCTCTCGTATTCAGACAGCCGGGGGCAGTAGGTGCTGAGCTGATTTATTCGCTGTGACAACTTGTCGAAGTACTCGGCAAAGTTTGACGAAACCTAAAAAATGAGGCATTGTGAGTAAAAATTGAATAAGAAATGGATGTCATGGGATACAGACCAAGAGCACGAGTTTGATACTGCCCCAGACTAGCGCCGCTATCTGGTTGGGTCCTGCGCACGTGTCGATGATGTTGCGATATTGCTGAACGGATACTAGAAGTCCTTGGATTCGAGTAGCAAAGAGACGGCTCTTGCGGCCAGCGTTTGCTCGAGTGACTTGCTCTGTTAGCCGGACAACATCATCTGCGGTAGGCGCATAGCTCGAGGATGAGATAAGTTGAGCGGTTTGACCCGGTGTGAGAACCTGCTGAAACTCGTCCAATGCCGCCGTTAGCTCGATTTGGGCCCTTGATAAAATGAGCTAGACCGTTTAAAGAGTGTCGAGTTGTGTCGGCTGACATTGTTGTTACCATGGATAACCGTGCCCTTAAGGGCTGCTACGAAGCTTAGAAGCGCTAAAATGCCTTCAAATGTAGACTTTGTGATCTGAGTTCAATTACACAGTGAATGCGACCAGTCAGGGTGGTGAATGCAGGATGATGGAGTTTGCAATGGTTAGGCTTCCTTGTGAACCTTTCAGCGCAGTTGAGTTGATTGGCTTGGCCCAAGGCATCAACCCCGCTTGCGACACGTGCTTGCTAAGCCACATGCTGCGGTTTTTGGTCCTTGCAACCCTATATTCTGGAGTGGACGAACGACTCACCCACGCTAGCAGGGAGGATGGCCGACTAACCAGGAGCTTGTACTGCTGCACTCGTAGGCCTATATAAAAATGCTTTATACATTGTAATAGTAGTATAAATACAGCAGCAGCACTAGAGGGACAAGGTTTGTTTTAACTATATAAACTAGCTCTTCGCACATAGCTAGGTAAGCGTCTACGCAAATATATTTTCGCATTAGCATAGTTATAGGGGTGTATAAGCCGTCGAAGTACATTATTACGAGCAGTATCGCGAAAATCACAGCGTGCACAAACTCGCTGTTGCTTCGAAGCCAGAGGATCCAAGAATTCTTTTTCATCGTTACGGCAGTTGTTCCGTTACAGGTAGACGGACATTAGCTTGGTTATTTAGTAGAAAATTTGTTTCTAATATAGAAGTACGTTGCATAGAATGTGTGCTGCGTGGAGATGACATTGATACGGTGAAAGTAATCGTAACAGTGACATCGTTCGAGGCTTCTACTCTTTGCTTTGTAAAGAGAGTCCAGTATTTATAAACAAAACCTCGTGCTTATATCCCTTTAGCAAGCTTCTACAGTCGACTATGTAAGCTAGAAGCTATAAGCCTATATACCGCGAGATAGTAGATTTATACGAGCTAAGCTATATCTTATTCCTTACGCGCGTTCAATCTAGCTCTACTAACGGTTAATTCGCCTAGTAGCAGCTTAGTCGGCTAGTAGGCCTTTATAAGAAGCTAAAATTAAGGAAGCGCTTAGTATAGAGGAGACTTTCCTTAAGAACTACTACAGACAGTAGTTTAAGGAGTATAAGGGAGATTTAATACGCGCCTTTACTTTCGCCTAGCTTAACGCCTAAGGAGGAGAGTAAGTAATACGTCGGGCCACCGCATTAGAAGATTTATCGTGAGATAGAGGATACTCGACTTAGTTAATCACCTAGAGAATTAGATTAACGTCGTGGGAAAGTGCCAGTCTATCGTATATATAGAGAAATGAATCCAACTTGTTGCAAATCTGTGAGTACCCAATGACTTCGGCAATGAAATATCAGGGTGGAGTATTTAACCTCTACTCAAGAGGAAGCCCTTTATAGCCTCGGCCCAGGAGGGGAGCGTAAAAGGATAAAAGGCTAATTCATCCGTGTCGGAGGAGTCGATCGTTGATAGTTTTACAGGAACTAGCAGACGCCAGAAGATCAAGATGGATCCGTTTGACCGACGCTACTCAAGCAGAATCACAGTACGAGTTTCCCGAGATAGTATTGGCACGGCTTGGATGAGAGGATCCCATCGATGTTGATCGCATCTGGCACAAAAGTTATTAGCAGCAGTAGTGGCCTCCATCTGCCCACTCGAGACAGCAGGAATTAGGGAATCGGCGGTGCTTTGGCGGAGGTCTGTGAAGAGCTGAGTTCGAGTCCGAACAGTATGGCAAAGACATAGATGCTACAGGAGACGGGCCAAGCAGAAGCCGGACTATGAGCATGCGGTACGACTCGTGCCTGAAGGCTCAGCCTGCGGACTATAAAGCGGTCGATCCATTCCAAGAACAGTGCTCCGCACCCAAGTTGGGGTCCAAACTGGATCGCAATTGATAGGGGCCGGTGCGTGCAGTGTGAGGCATCATCTGCTGAGACATCTTTGTGCGAAGTTTGCAGATCGCGATTTTGTACCCCAACCTTGGAGCGAGCTGGCGAGGAGGGTGGAACACCGTTTTGGTTTCGTAAAAAATTACGCGATGCCTCGGCCGGCGTTGGTGCCCGACTGAATTGGGCCTTCGCAATACGAAGTGCGCGAGGTCGCAGAAGCGGTTGCGCATAGTCCGTTTTGAACCGCGCTGCAGAAACACGAAAAGAGTTGGTGGCCTTTAGGCGCGAACTTAGGATGTGGTGAGAAATGGAGGACAGAAAGTAAATGGGCGAATGTGAGTCAGGGTTGCAGGAGAGAGAGCATATCGTTGATGTTGTTATCTGTTAGTCGTGCTTTCCGGACGACCCCTGGACGCTAGCTAGCTTTGGTTCTCACGCATGATATCTACTGTAAACTGTTATATGTGCAACATACAGAGCATTCGAATACTTCTCTTAAAACGTAAATATGTCAAGTGGCTTGCATGATACAGAGGCGATATGCACGTTTCGTCGTTGCTACCTACTGCCACAGCTACCAAAGGTACACCACGTTCAAACATTCCAAGGAAAAGAGGTATATCCAAGCCCAAGCCCGCACATCGCACATTCAGATCTTCGAAGGATCGTCCACACCCCAAATTATCCGTTCCTAAAGAAATACAAAGAAAGTAAACCACCCATATATCCAAAAAGCAAACGCAGCCGAACTCCAGAGATTTCAACCCCTCAAATATCACGCCGCTGAAATGCTTTACACACAGATATTCTTTTTGACATAAACAATCCCGAGCTCGAGCTATGAATGTATTTGTCCCAGCTCAATCTCTCTTCTCCGCTCTTCCCGGCTGACGTTCCGTGAATGATGACTCCGACTGCCGACGCTGGGTGGTCGATCTGTGGTTCGGCCGCGTTCCTGCCATCGAGCCCAAGCTTGCTGTTCACTCAGGCTGTCTGGTCGAGTAGGCCTGCTATCTGCACGGGCGCGGTTCCAGTCAGGATGTACTACAGGCGGTGTGCCCACCAGTTCTTGGCTTCTGGCGATACGCTCCCTCTGTTCCCTGTCCTCGGGCAGATCGATCCTGAAAGTCGCACTGCTTGCATCCGGGCTCGTTCCTGGGTCGTTCTTCATAAGTAACAAGGCCATTTGCTGATTGATGCGATCGTCTTCGCT
>Ga0247733_1000127_pt1 | contig 106651 bp, 115 predicted proteins | sample UWRJL043104R2_FD_180932 | JGI IMG/M metagenome (GOLD analysis project Ga0247733, IMG submission 180932) | Plant litter microbial communities from Arlington Agricultural Research Station in Wisconsin, United States - UWRJ-L043-104R-2 | ecosystem: Environmental > Terrestrial > Plant litter >... | reverse complement strand
CGGGCGCGTGTCTGTCTGCTCGAGTGAATGTCGTGCGGTGGTGGTTTGCACTGCAGCGCACGCAGGCGGTCTCCCCTCGATGCAGACGCAGATGGTCCGGGCACACGCCAGGCGGACAGGGTCTCTTGGATGCAGTAATAATCGACGGCGGCGAGGCACAGACACCGGCACAGACACAGGCACAGCAGTGGGCCAGCTCCAAACGATAGCCCAGATGAGCGTGGGTAATTATAAACACACACCAGACACCCGTTGGCCGCGACTATCTCGGCTCGCCGACGCCTCGCGGGCCGTGCCAGCTGTGCACACAGAGCGAGCAGCACGCCGCACACGAGGAACAGAGGATGCGCTGCTCCCACCCACACCACACCACCCTCAGCCGCAGTCCCCAAGATAGCTCCCAGCTTCGACCTGAAACTGTGGGCGGGTTCTGCTCCCAAAGCCGACGCCAAGCACGTTAACGTTGACCAGATCACGGCGCCGCTCCACGTTGAAGATCACCCTCCCTCCCCGGCCAATATCGACCCTCTCCTATACCAGCCCCGTTGACTCGCGCCGCCTCGATAGCGTCGACAGCTCAGCAGCGCCGACCACCATTGCGGCTGCGCTGTCCCGTTCCAGGCATGCGGATGAGTGTGCTGATGCGATATGATCTGACCCTCAGCACCGTGGCTGGCCTTCTCCACCATGCAGGTACGCAGAGGCTTGTGTAGCGTACGAGCGCGTGGCTTCAAGTTTGACAGACGAGCCAGTCTGCCGCAAGCACCATCCTAGACTGGACGGCCTGATCTACCCAGCCGCCCCAAACGTTGCCAGGCTCAGCGAAGTTGAGTTGACGTTGGCTAGTAGGTATTACCGTACATCAACTGTGTCCCTCCAACTCCGATCACTCAGCATCCCGTCGCAGATGACCCTGCGTCCCAAGTAGGTGCCACACACCGTCAACGGTCTCGCCGGGCACTGCTCCGCCTCGACGAGGAATAAGCATGTTTCATGCCTTGGACAGAGGCCGACATCTCTACACGTGTCCGCTTATGGAAGGATGTCGCACCCTCGCTCAGGAAATTGAAGGAGCGCGGGATGCAATATGCGCGTCACGGCTCCGTGCTCGACGCATTCCCAGCGTTGCGGAAAACAATCTATTCATGCCGCCCTCACTCCGCAGTACGCGCTCACTTCTTGCCGACCTTGTTACTTTCCAAATTTACCGTCGCCAGAACATCTGACACGCTCGCGGGCAGGGGTCACGGACCCTGTTTCGTCGTGCCGTGCGGGTACGCGTATCATCAACAACAGTACCACCATGCATCCCAAGCGTTCGGTTCATCCTCACATTGGAACAGACTAGAATTATATCGACCTCCACGTCGTCTCCTATTCTACGAAACGCGTTCAATCTTGCAACTTCCAAAAGCTTCCGCACTTGTAGCTCCTGGTCCCAGCTAGGCCCAGAGGCTGCCGATTGTTAGCAGCCGTCCAAGCGCGATGCATGGGATCTTCAAATTCGCCGTTTGGGTGGAGCCCTTGACCTCGAGTAATCGCCGATGACTGAAGCCAACGCTTTGGTACAAGTACTGCTCTGCGTCTGCCGCGAACCCATTCCAGGTCAACACCGGCTGGGCGGGCGGACAAAAAACTCCGATATATCAACAGAATCGTGTTTGACACATGCCATGTGTGGCCACTGGTCAAACCAAACGGTGACACGGTTTCAAAGCATGCACACAATCATGCGTTCGAGGTACGAGGCTTTCGCAGCTAGTGCGCTGTGTACCACAGAGATGCCGCCCATACACTACCGCTACACGTCGCTCTGTTCGCGCGCCATTAGGTTACGCGTCGTGTGCGCGTTTGCACGCCCACCTGGCGCACTACGAGGTTTCTCGTCCGCTGTGGGTCACAGACACTTACGACGCAACTCTGAACCTCCTACAAGAGTAGCGGTGAACTGGCAAGACGGTCCAACAACCAGACGTCTAGCTGCATCACGACCCGGGATAAAGGGGCACCTGCATACCTACATTCTTCGCCTTCACCACTCAGATGGAGGCAACTTTGAGTCTCTCGATTAAGTTTCGGCCTACACTGACTCGTGGTCACACAAGCCTCTTGGTTCCCCATATGATAGGTGCTCCACGACAGTGATATTTCGTCTCCTTGGTATTAGCCAAACCTTATTGTTGCGAGCACGGTAGCAAATCGATCGCATGAGAACGAACGATGCGGGACGGCTCGAGAGACCCTTGTGTGCACTGTGGCGGCCAGGGCGTTTGTGACGGGATGTTGATGGACGAGTCAGTGATATGCTGGCTCGGTACCGGATCGGCTGGTCTCCGGTCACGATTTGGAAAAAGCATGGAATCCGAGGCGATGGGCTGTGAACGGCAAGTCTTGGATGAACTGGTTTCAACAATGGTAGTGCTATCAGTTTGCGGTTGCGATGCTAACGGCTTTGCTAAATGTCCGCACATATATCATCGCGTCTGGAGATGTATCTGCTGGAAAGGGGGTAATGCTACTTGGGTACCGTCACTTGCAGTCCGGACTGTAGGTGTCCCATCAGAGACGCTTACGCGGTACAAAGGACGAATCGCTCGACAACATCAAATCGAACCATCGCAACGGAAGCTACTGCGACAAGTCACAATTAGTTTGAAACATGATCGAATTGCCAACAGCATACCTACAGTCCACCCAGCAAACATCGATGGACCACGTCTGAGCCTTCCAACGCCAGTCTCACGACTCGTACATCCGAAAGCTTACACATTGCCCCAGGCGGAGATCACCTCCCATCTCGTCAGACCCTGTTCCCCCCTTTTCCATATCCCTCCGGCCACCAAACCATAGGCCAAAGCGGCACCCCAACCGCCTCCACCCCCACACACCTCTCCCCACACTCATCGACCTCCCCAACCCCCATCCGAAACCCCTTTCCTACACTCTCCTCCCCATCCACCCCAACATCCAAAAACCCACACTTCGCATATACCCTCCTCGACGCCGGCGAACTCGCCTCCAGCCAAATCGGCTTCCCCTCTTCCTGCGCCCTGCCCTGCAAATCCGATAGCAACGACTGCGCAAGGCCCTTGCCGCGGTGGTCTAGGGCGGTCGAGATGAAGGCGACGTAATAGTAGTCCGAGGATGAGGAGAAAGTGTATGCTTTTGCGCGCTCGTTCGGGACCACCATCTGCGTCCAGAACTCTTTCCAGGGCTTGGTGCCGGCGTACCAGAATACCTTGTGCAGGCCACGTCTAAGTATCAACCCCGACCACCCAGTGGCTCCGATGTCGAAGACACCGCCTTTGCCCGGGGGCAGGATGATTGCGTTGCATTGGGGATTGAGTTCGGCATCTGTGGGTGAGATGGTGGATTGGGTGGTGGAGGGAGCGGAGGCGGAAACGTATAGCGCGCGGTTGCTGTGCGCTGCGCCGTGCAGTTGGAGACGGAGTATGTGGTAAGTGGCTGCGGCTTTGTGGTACCAGGGCGTGTTGACTAGAAGGTAGTTGAAGACGGGGTCGGTGAGGAAGTTTTTGGCTTGGAAGGTGGTGTAGATGGGGTGGTTTGTGGAGGTGTAGGCTACGGTTGTTTGTGAGTTGGTGGTCGCCATTTGGGGAAGGTATGGATGGACGATGGTGGTGGGAAGATGGCGGAATGGTAGTTGAGAGCTATGGTCAGGATTGTAACGGCAGAGACCCTGTCAAGTCTGAAGGCTTGAAGAAAGATGGATCAACGCGGGACGTGAAGTATGTTCCCAAGGATGCAAGTCAAGGAAGAAATGGTCAGTGAGTTGGCCGCCTAGCTCCGAAATACCCCTTCCTTCCACCTACTTACACGCCAGTTTAAATACATTTTTTTCTCTTCCCCTGAAATCATAGCAACTGCAACACCACAGTGCCACCACTCAGCTTCGTACGAAGACGGGACCCGCGCGTTCCACAGTCCGCGCATAAGTCCTCGGCTGAGCCACGACCGGCCCGACTCGGTGCTCTGCTCACGCTCTGCATCCCAGCTGACCATGAACACTGGGCCGACGCAAGATACACCGTTGTTGGCCGTCCGGCTTTCGTCGAGTCCGCTTCGATGTGAAATTCATGTTTCGTCCGGTGGTTGTGGTGTCACTTGGAACTACTGCATCCGGTTAGAGCGATTGGTTGTCGACTTGGCTTGGTCGTTGGGCCAAGGTGTGCTGAGGGGGGAGCGGGGACCGGGCTGCGTTTTGGTGGCGGGTGCCGACGGGTGCGGAGGGACTTTTGGCGGGATTTGAGATGAGTGGGTTGGAGACGCGTGGATTGTGGGAGATGGGCGGAGAAGGCGGCTGACTGTTAGTTGGCTTAGGGAACTGCTTGGCGGAGGGTTGGGAGGTTGGATTCGTGCTCTTTGGGGTTGAGTGGCAAAGACTAGACAAATGTTGGGTTGGTGGGGATGGTTTAGGTAGACAAATAGTTTTATATACGCTCATTCCTAGTGATGGGTCTGAGATTTGTGTTCGTGTAGTAATGACTGTATCTGCACCGATGATAGCAGAAGCAGGAGCTCTAGCTCATATCAACGACGAAATCACTCTAATCGTCGTTGTTCGCCTTGCGCTCGTCAATAACCTTGAGCGCCTCCTCAGCAGCCTTGACGCCCGAAAGCGCCATAGCCCCAAACGTAGGTCCCATGCGGTTCGCCCCATCGACCTCACTCAGCTCCATGCCACCCACAATCAAGCCACTGACAATCTCCCTCGTCCTCTTCACAATCGCATCCTCGGCAGTGCGCATGTCCAGGCCGCGCATACCACCAAGCTTCTCGATCTGCTGCATGCTGACGAGACGCTTGACGCAGAAGGCGCCGAAGGGACCGTCGTGGCCGGTCGTGCTGATGACGAGGGGCGCGTTGATGGTGTTGGGGTCCATGCAGGACTGGTCGTCGTGGTGCATGCTGACGAGGGTCCAGTTGGTGACTACGCCGGCGATGCGGACGGCGTGGGGGTCGGATGAGGTTGGGGCGGGGCGGGTGATGAGGTCTTCGACGGCCGTGGCGTTGAAGAGCTTGATGTTGGGGAAGGAAAGGACACGGGAGAGTAGTGTGGAGGTGAAGAGTGCCTTGTTCGGTTAGTATATATCTTACAGTGCGAGTCAAGACGGAGACTTACGGCGTGCTTCACAACCACAAAGTCGCCCTCGTCTTCGAACGGAACGCCGAGGTCATTGAGGAAGGCATCGGCGGGCTTGCGCATAACCATGGCGCTGAAGAGCTGGCCTCCGAGCCAAGCACCGCCTCCTGGAGCAACGCCAGCCTCGATGATGGCAATCTTGAGGTCAGGGCGCTTCTTGCCGAGAATGTAGGCAGTGCTCAGACCACAGGAGCCAGCACCGACAATGACAATGTCAGACTCGGCGTAGTGGTCCAGGTCGGCAAAGTAGCGCCGGGTCATGGCCCGCGAGACCTGCGACTCGCGGATGGGAGCGAAGGTGAAAGACTCCCACTCGTTCTCCATCTGGGCCAGCGTCTGGGCCTGGCCATTGGCAGCAGGCTTGACGGCAAGGTCCTTCTTCACGGCAAGATCCTTCTTGACGGAGTATTCATTGCCACTGATGGCAATGGGGTTTTCGAAAGAAGCGGCTGGTGGAGACATGTTGGCGAGATATCTCAGGGATGCTCAGGTTCTAAGACACGTTAAGGTTGCTCAGCAGTAGGAAGGGAAGATAAGGCATGATCCTTTCGCTGGTATTATCCAGATCAAGTTTGAAACCGTGTAATCTCAGAACGAATCCAACGCAACCGTTCCCTCTCACTGCTCGTGGCACGCCATTGAGCAGTGAGAAGGGCAGGCTACGCTGGAGACGGACACCGGTTCATGCTCAGTATACTTAGCATTGGTATACCTTGATGTTTGATGGATAATGCCCGTGCGCAGACCATGGCTTGGTGCGTGGAGAGCTCCATACTTTGGTGATGGTCGCGTGCTTGGTTGTCTGCATCCTGGTCAGCAGTTCTTCTTGGATGGATGGAGCAGAGGGGAGTACGAAGAATTGATAGCAAGAGTGGGCGATTGGAATTCAGGTTGGGTGAAGATCAGATTGGAGGGGGTCGTGAGCTTTTAAGTCATGTCCACCGTGACTCCACCCCCACTTGTTCGGTCGTCGAGGCGGGGCAGCCTCAAAGCTCTTCGCCGTGCACGTCACGCCCCACTCTACGTGGCTAGGGCTATTTTCTCATTCGACGGCGAGGACTGACACGTCGGCTTGGTAATGCTGTGTGATGCAGGTGGTGTCATGTAAACAGGGGCGAGGGTGCGGAGGTGCACGCATTGGGGGGTAAGGAACTGGCCCGCGGAGGTTTGCATGACAGACCATCGTTGCAAAGGTGATTTGTGGGATAACGAGTGCGTCTTTCTCCAGTGTGTGAGGCTACAAGCGTAGCCTGCCATGCCCAGTGATTTAATCCTCTTTCTCGTGGGGAGTAGTTCATCCCATGGCACTGATAGAGCGAGTTGCCCGTGGGGACCGTGCCGTCCGGCGTGACCACAAGATAAATTTGTCTAGTGGATTGCATATCGAGGGCAACTCCAAGGTCATTCTACGAAGATGACATTCTCTCGACGATATTTCAAGTGCGGTGGAAAGAGAGAGGAACACGGAATCGATCACTCCTCACTTCGTCTCATGGCAACGGGCGCGCGCCAAGTGGCTGCCCGATACGGGCCCACCCAATTAGTGTTCAACTAGGGTGCAACTAGGGCCGGGCTCAAACATCAACATCAATACATAGACACACGTCCTCATGTGCCCCGCGCCCACCACGTCCGCGCAATAACACGTCGTCGCCATGGAGGAGCAGGCCAATACCCTTCTCGCCGCGCTGAAGAAGCCGTCGACCAACGTCGACACGCGCCTGACGCTGTTCAACAACCTCAAGTCCGGCATCAAGCACAATCGCGTCCCCGAGAGCTGCCAGGCTCCCATCTTCGAGTGCATCCGGCTCGCCATCACCGCCACCACCTCGGCCGCCCTGGTCACGACCGGCTTCTCCACCCTGAGCCACTTCCTCAAGCGCCTGCAGCTGCAGAAGGAGACGACCGTCGTGACCTCGCAGTCGAATGCGCTCCTCGCCATCCTCGTCGACCGCCTCGGCGATGCGCGCGAGAGCCACCGCCATGCCGCGTCGCAGATCCTCGCCGACCTCCTCCAGCTGTGCCAGGCCGAGGTTGAGACGCTGATGCACAATGCCATGAAGGGCTCGAATGCGCGCGCCAAGGAGGTGTCGATGCAGTGGCTGGTTAAGGTGCGTCGCATCTTGTGCTCGCGTCCGGGAGTCATGTCTAACGCGCCTGCAGGTGAACAAGACCGAGAACCTGCCCTTCCGCACTTACGTGCCCCATCTCGTTGCCAACCTCGAAGACGCCGACGCGGGCGTACGCGAAACCGCCAAAACCGCCGTAGTGGAGCTCTTCCGGTGCGCCTTGGGCTTTCATTGTATGTCCTTTGGGTCGCTAACTTCGTGGCAGGACTTCCCCCGAACATGCAAAAGCGAACTTAAAGAAGCAGCTCATTATCCATAACGTGCGGAAGACCATTGCGACCTACATCACCACTCACCTCGATGGCGCTGCGCCCGCAGAAACGGAGATGCCACTCCCAGCTCCAACTCCACGACCCATTCCCGCAGCGAGGGTAGAGACGCTGCAGCCCGATACCGGATTCGCCGACAGCCTAGCATCCGAGGTGGTCCCGCCTCCGGAGCCTGTTTCGATGGACCCGCTACACATCTACACACAGCGCGAGTTGGACGACATATTCCGCGATATGGCGCCGCATTTCGAAGGCAGAGAGTCGGAACATAACTGGATGCCCCGCGACAAGAGCGTGACCAAGCTCCGCCGAATCACAAAGGGAAATGCGCCCAGCGAGTTCCACGCCGCCTTCGTCGCCGGCATCAAGTCCGTTCTAGACGGAATCCTGAAGGTGGCCAACACATTGCGCACTACCATGTCGACCAACGGCTGCCAGCTGATTCAGGAGCTAGCAAAGACCCTGGGGACCTCCATAGATCCCTGGGTGGAGATTCTGCTGCAGAGTTTCATCAAGATGTGTGCCGCAACGAAGAACATCGCCGCGCAGAACGGCAATACGACGGTGGAAGCGATTCTCCAAAGTTGTTCCTATTCGCACCGCCTCTTACAGCACGTCTCATTCGCGTCGCAAGACAAGAACGTGCAGCCTCGCACGTTTTCTGCGTCCTGGGTCAAGACCATGATTCGCAAGCACAAGTCGGCTATCGAGCACTCTGGCGGTCTAGAGTCCCTGGAAAAGACCCTTAAGAAGGGTGTCACCGACGCTAACCCTAAAGTGCGTGAAGCCTACCGGAGCACCTACTGGACGTTTGCTCTGGTCTGGCCTCAAAGGGCCGAAATGTAAGCTCCTCTCTCCTCCTCGACAACTACATCTGACGGTAGCAGAATCTTTCAAACTCTTGAGAAGAGGGAGAAGACAGGGCTGGAAAAGGACCCCAACAACCCGAATGCGTCGTTGGAATCATCGCAGAGCAGCATGCCGTCCTTCTCGAAGTCTGTCGGCGCAGGTGGTGGTGGTGTCGCGCGAGATGCTCTGAAGGCCAAGATTGCTGAACAACGGAGGGCAAAGTTGGCAGCTACTAAAGGTGTCCCCGAGCGCCCCAATTCTGCTCAAGCCAGTTACTCACCTGTGAAATCACAATCAGCGAAGTCTCTAGGTTCTGCCTCCAGGACTGCATCAAGCGCGTCTACAACATCTTCGGGTATTGCTCGTCCTCCCTCAGCGTTGGGAAGCTCGACCAAATCCGCTCTTACATCGAACGGGACAGGTTCCTTGATGAGCGGAACAGCCCGTCGTCCAATGCGCCCTCGGCCAGAACTTCACAGACCTGCAACGGCCGACCCCTACGCGGTTCGACGAACGGGAACCGGCAAGGTCACTCCCTCCATGACCCCAGAGAAGACACCGGCTGCGACTACCGCGAAGAAGTCCGTTGCACCTAAAAGCACCGCTCGCGCACGTGCACATACCCAAACTAGCCCCAATATCAGCCCTATCAGAAGCAAGTCCAGGATTGGCGAGCCTGTGACGCACCACAAGACCCCAAGCGCGAGCTCACGACAAGGAAGCCCGGCGTTGAGTCCGGCCAGAGATGAGGATCTGACCATGGTCAAGCCCTTCGTCCGGTCGCAAAGTCATCACGACCCTGGAGGCATCATTCCGTTCCGCCAGAGGCACGGAATGGAGAGGAAAGCTCTCGTGGATACCGATGCTATAGACGTAGACGAAGACAACTTTACGATGGTTATCCCGAACCTTGGACGACCGGTCTCTCAGCCCACTCAACGCAGCCCCCCAAAGGCGATGCCCTCTCCCGGGCATCTAGCCGTGGGGAGCCCTCGGGGCTCGCCTCTAAAGAGTCCTAGGTCCATGGGCAACATCGGCTTGGCACAAAGTCCAAGAATGTGGTCTCCGGACCGTCCAAGCACGCGGGGTACAGATGCCCAAGAGGAGGTGCAGGTCTACGAAGATCCTTTCATGGGCGATGAACCTGTCGCTGCACTAGAAGATGACAAACCAGTACTTGAGGAACTACCCTTGAACGAGAAGAACACCGAGCGCAGACCAAGCATCGAGAGCTCAAGCAGTAACACCATGATGGGCGAAGCCTTCAACGAGCCAGTGCGAGGCCACCACAAGACTTCAAGCACTGGAAGCGTATTGCACACGGAATCGACCGAGATAGGATCCGAGGTGCTCAAGAACAGGCAGTTGCTTGCAAGTGGAATTAAGAAGATCCAAAGCCGAACCGTTGAAGCGCACATGTTCCGCCGTCTCCAAGACATGGTCAAATCCAATCAGGACATATGGGGTTCCAGCGACGAAAAGTTCGCGGAACTACTTCTCACCTGCCTAGACTACCTTGAGGCACCCACCGAATCCCTCAAAGCACCACCCATGAAGGCAATGAATCTCAAGGTTCAGGCTTTGGCGACCATTCGTGCCATGTTGTCGCTTTATCGCAAGGAAACGGCGAAGTACTTCTCTCAAGTTCTCTGCACGCTTCTGGCTACCAAGGCCCAGTACGACAACACCTCGCACATTGCAATTGATCTCGAAGCTACAGCAGACGAGATTGTACGATACGGTCAGACATCCGACTGCCTCAACGCCGTGGTCTCTCTTCTTGAAGAGACTCCGACTTCCACGCCAGCCTCATCGCCCAACTCGAAATCATCTACGGAATCCATCTCCCTTACTTCGAACCGCACAACCACCATGGCTCTTAGTACGCTATCCTCGCTTATCCAAATCTCCGGTGCGAAGAACGTCACTCTCACGAATGAGCAGACTGCTCGCCTAGGCAAATTGGCTGTGCGATGTCTAGACGACACGGATGCAGATGTACGCAAGGCGGATATTGATGTCTGCCTATCACTACATGAACGCATTGGAGGAGAAAAGGAGACGTTCTGGAAGGCAGTTGCTGGGGCGAGGGAGCAGCATTTGAACTTACTGACCTATTACCTTGCGAAGCGAGCCAGGGCTTGAGGATTCCCTATCTTGTGCCATTGTTTCTTACCCCCTCTGAGACGGCCCGGCGCCCGGGAGGTTTTCCATTACTCTTTGGTGTTCTGGGTTGCGGTTCGTCAGAGGCGTTGACTTAAAAGCAGGCGGAACGGTTCACACCTGCGCAGTCCACTTTTTCCTATATATCAGCTTGTATTGTATACTGGGTAGTCTTCCACACGTGTCTTTTTCTAGGGAAGGAAATATAGTTTTGTTTAATGCTTAAAGTCTTCGAATACTTTACCTCTTTTCGGCGAACATGTTCTAAATCTCATGCTCTTTACCTGAAGCACATGCGCAAGTTTGTACACAAATGGGGACTTGTGAACATTAGAAGAGTGGAGTGAAAGAGCGTGCACGTAGTTAGCCGCATTATCCCTGCTCGGCTCGGCAAGCCTTCCGCTTAGAAATCTAATGCAGGTCCGCGAGCGAATCTCAAGCTTAAGTTTTTATCAGCTCGCCGCCCAACGTCACGACGTTACTTTCAACCCAAAAGGCCGTTTCCTTATCTCTTTCCAACATGTTTCGCCCTGCCACCCGATTAATTGCGCGCCCGACCGCATTCCGCGCTGTCCAGCGCGCCGCCGCGCCGACCCGCCGGTTCCTCAGCACAGCTCCCCCTTCACAAAAGTCAAGAAGCTGGAAGAGCATAGCGGCACGGATAGGCATTGCAGGCACCATAATATACTACTACAACACATACGAGGTCTTTGCGGAGGAGCCAACACGTAAGTAGGGCGCTTGAAGAGGGTGGCAAGGTAGCTGATGGAGAGCTCTAGACACGGTACAGACGCTCGGCGAGACGGACGTGGAGGTCGCCACATTACCTACCATCGAGGATGTCGCAAAGGAGAGGCAGCGGCGGAAGGCGGAGATGGCAGCAGCACAGCAGAAGGAGGACGCTAGCGCACAGGATGCAGGTGCTCCTCCTACTGAGGGCGTAGAACAGCTGGAGGCGGAGGCGGGTCAACAAGGGGCTTTCAACCCGGAGACGGGGGAGATCAATTGGGATTGCCCGTGTTTGGGAGGCATGGCCGATGGACCTTGCGGCGACCAGTTCAAGGCGGCGTTTAGCTGCTTCGTGTTCTCCGAAGAAGAGCCCAAGGGCATGGACTGCATCGAGAAGTTCAAGTACGTTAAGCAGATGAGACAGGCTTGGAATGGGAAAGCTAACAGCGGATAGGGATATGCAGAACTGCTTCCGCGAGTACCCGGAAATCTACGGCGCTGAGATCGACTCAGATGACGAGGAAGAAGGTGCGGTCGATCTTGCGCAACCAGAAACAGGGGCAGCCACGGACGATGCAGTAGCCAGCAAGGACGAGTCACCACTTCTGCAGAGCGACGCTGATTCCGCCGCGCGAGACGGATCCAATAAGAAGAAGGATCACAGTCTGGTACCCAACGCGTATCGACCGGATGTCGAGGACAACGACCCCAAGACACAAAAGGCCGATGAAGCTACTGAGCAGGTTATACGAGAGCACAAGCCGGAGAGCGAGACCGATACACTTGTGCCGAAGGAGTCGCATGACGCGACGGCGGATAACAAGGGAAAGAACTGAGCGGTTTGTGCCAGCATATGTGTACTCTATTGTGTCGTCTAGCATCATCGGAGCTTGGAATATTTGGGGGGCATTTTGGATGGGGCAGGCGGATCTTCGCTCTGGCGGAAAATGTATAGTACATGTAGTCAATACAGAAGGCTCAAAGTGTACGGCTCAGACATGTATGCACGTGGAGTCGTAAGCTGGTTGTTGCGCCATCCTAATGCTAATTGAGTGAAGCACAGTACCCAGTTAGTCCTTCCGGATCACAGTCACCACTTCTGCCGCTGTGGACAATCTCAAATACAGTCTGGTTGTAGAGAATCGCGGCGGCTGCTGATGGCTAGTATACTGCTCTATAATGTACTGCACTGCTTGTAAAGTGCTACAGAGAGGGCTGCGATTTTGTACGACGCCCAGCTTGTAAAAACAACTCGCTCCAACGCGGTACTTCACTTCTATCTCTAGAGATAAGCTATGTCTCATTCTGCCTTACAGTGCTTTTGAAATTCGAGTGTTCTCACCAAGGCTGTGTACAACCGCAGCTCTTAGCTCGGGGCGGTTATATATGCAGGGCGTAAACCATCCAGACGGGTGCATGGGGGCCGAAATGATGCCTATATATTCCGAGATCGCCACCTCCCCCGAAACAACACGTTCGATTCCAAATTGCTCATGGTATACAGCGATAGCGTTTAAACCATGTCTACAGCCACGGACCGCAGCGCATACGACCCACTTCCTGTCAATACAAGCGGACAATCCGACATGGTCACGCAAGGCAAAATCGAACATGCACACCGAACATCGCGAAGTCCAATGTGGCACTGGCGATGGGAGATTTTCACCTTTTGCCTCGGCACAGGAGCTTTCGTATCCATTGTCGCTTTGCTTTTCAACTTTCACAACAAGGAAGCTCCGGCCTTGCCGCTTGGCGAGAAGCGCATCCAGCTCACGGCCATAATAGCAGCTTTAGCACAGGTCGCGCAGTCGGCCTTGTTGGTACCGATATCATACTGCATTGGGCAACTGAAGTGGTAAGAGTTATGGGTCGTGAGCGACGTACGTATGGCAAGGTGTGCTGATAGAAATTTGCAGGAAATGGTTCCAGCGCAGCCAGCGAGTCCTTGACCTGGACCGCTTTGATTTGGCGAGTCGTGGACCGGACGGTAGTATAAGGCTACTCTACTATCTTTCCTGGAGACAGCGGCTGGTTTCCCTGGGAGCACTAGCAACGGTATTGATGTTGGTGTTTCCCACCTTTGTTCAACAATCCATCGAGCAAGGCGAGATAACAAAGGTGGAATACAACAGCGACGAAGTCCGGATGACGCGCGCTCTGGATTTTTTTACTGACGAAGAGGAAAAACCTAAGGTGGTGAAGATTGCTGGTGAAAACGGTACGATTTGTAAGTACTCCTGTGCACTGGGATGTCACAACTCCGTACTGAGCAGTAAACAGCGACGTTCATAACACGCGATACTCCACTCAACAGTGCTCTAAGATCTGCTGTCTATCCAATAGCTGGAGGGTTCGAATTGAATAACTACGCCTTTTGTAACACTTATCAGGATACAGAGTGTAAATGGCCATCTTATAACACCCTAGCTATGTGTTTCTCCTCGGCCGACATCTCAGACCAGATCATCAAAGATGGGGAGTACGTTTCCCTACCAGCACTGAAAGAGTTCCTACCGAAGGATCAGGACCCCCCATCGTTCATAACCGGAACTCGTGTGTACGTCGCCGAAGGTCGATCTGACGCCGCCGCCATGCCCACCACTTCGGTTAGCGGTGGAACCAATCTGGCTAATCTGGCAGAGGTTTACTTCCTCTACTACGATGTATGCCGCGGTCGCAATTCGGGGTTCGACAAGAAGGACCCGGGGCGCTGGGTGGCTATCCGGGGCCAATTTCAATTCTGTGTACAGGAACTAAATGCCACGAGTAAGATTATGTATGACATCGATAAGGAAACAATAATCCGCTCGACGACAAGTCTCGACTGGAACAAAACGAGCAAGAACAATACCGCGGCTTTCTGCACAAAAGTCGATGGGGAAAAGGAGGACTTTTGTGTCGGGGAATCGGCCATGGAAAGGCTGGCCCTTGAAATGAGTTCGGTGTTCAACACGACGGCCGACTTTTCCGACTTGAATCGTACCGATATCGTGTATAGCGCTGAGTGGGTACCGTATCTGACAGAAGATGTGTTTGCAGACGATGATGATACATCGCCATCGTGTCCTGTCGAGCAAGCGAGCAGGTCGGGTAGGCAAAAAAGAAATCCTTTTGAGACCGGTGGAGAGGACGGTTTCTATCGAAATCTTGTAAAAGTTGCTGATGCTCTCTCTATCACGTACGTCACCTCACACACGTTGCCGCACAAAGCCCCCATCCCCTCGACTACACATGGACAAAGTCATTTAGCATCAGACTGACCAGGTCCAAACAGTTTCCGTAACCCCCGCAATCTTATAGTCAGCCAGGATGGCAATGAACTCAAACGTCAACTAGTATACGGTACTCGCACCTATACCGAAGATGTGCTGCTCGTTGATTACCGCTGGTTCATTCTCCCTGCAGTACTCTACGGGATCGTTGCTGTGTTTTTCGTAGCGACTATAATCACAACGAGAAGGGATACGCCGATCTGGAAGTCGAGTCCGTTGCCGTTGCTGCATGCGACGGGGGAGGAGGGTAGCGTTGAGACTGTGCGTGGATTTCAAGTAGACAACAAGGAAAGTCGGATGCGGTTGGGCAGAACGGCCAGAGGCTGGCGGCTAGTTGAGGAGAGAGCGCTGCTGCTAAAAAAGGAGGGATTGGAAGAGCACGAGAGACATGCAGGATCGGGTAGTACTGAGCAACCGCGTACAAGTCGTGTTGAGGTTCGTAGCTCGGCAACATGAAGGAGGGCGCTGGCAGTGATGCCACGGGCAGGAGTATTACATCAGCAGACCCGTAGCATGCATCTCACCAAGGAGCATCGAAGAGGAAGCCAGGTCAGATCTTGCTTTAAAGTCCTCACTATGCATTGGATTAACAGGTTCCGATTCCATGTCTTCTAACGTCGTGCTGCACTTTGCGCATCTTCATGAGACAACTTGGCACGACGCACCAGCCACCTCACGCGTTGCAATGACGTATATGCGCTAAAAGCTGCTCGCATGCCCTGGTTCGGCCTGCAGACCTCATCACACCCACTCCTTTATCACCACCCACGCGCCCTGCCATCGAGTCTACTACGATCTGCACTCCTACCCGACCTCCACCTTCAAAAGTTCCATCCAGTCCATCTTCGGCGTCGCCTTACCCAGCCACACCACCTCAACTCATCACCATGTCCTACGCAGATATCGCGGCCAAGGGCCCGAAGCAGAGTGCTGACGAGGTATGTCTCGATGTGCATGTTCGCGCGCGTGTTGAAGCTAACAGTGTTGTAGGCGTAAGTTTTCTCCACCGTTTGCGAGGATTTTTCGCGTTATCGCGACAGCTGTCGCATAGGCGGAAGCGTTTTCGCGCAGCTCACCAACACGACCAACCTATCCTCTTTCATGCGTATACTGACAGAACAATCTAGTCGCGCCCCATCCATCCCTCAAGTCGCACACACCGACGACAGCGTGTCCTCCCTCGTGGACGTCGACTCGCCCCACATCTCCTCGGTGCCCTCCGACTACGAATCGCAATCCATCAAGACCGACACGCAAGCCGACCGCATCGAGAAGGAGTCCCAGGCCAAAGAGGCCGCTGCGAACGCTGAGGCCAACGCAAAGGCCGCCAAGGACAAGGCTGCTGCGAAGGCGAAGCGCGGAGGTCACCTGGCCAAGGAGAACTCGGACAACCCCGTTGTGCTGGGCAATGCGCTGACTGTGGGCATTCTGGGTACGGTGTTGGGTGTTGGTGCGTACAGGAAGTACGCGAGGGATGAGTTGACGTGGAAGGTTGTTGGTGCTTGGGCCGGTGTTGTGGGCTTGTTTGCTGTGGGAGATTACTATGTCAGCCAGTATGTTTCTCCGCCCTCCATTGTTTTTGGTATACTGACAAGCTGTCTAGATACTTCTTCCAGAGGTACCCCCCGAAGAAGTAGATGGCTCGTCCATTCTCGCGCTTCGAACGACCGGCAAACGATGGATACCCCCTCTTCGAACCCCACGATAGACCCCGGATAGGCTCAGTTGAATTTCGCACGGGATGGCTGAGGCCAACACCATTTCCTTGTCCTTTTTCTTTTCAGTAGCAGTATGGCACGTGCACATCTCTCACCTCTTGCGATTTCGATTTGGCTTTGTTAGCATACGCTGGCGCTGGCAAGATCCGGTTCACATGTGTGTATATAATATGGAGACTTCATTTTGAGTTGACCGAAAGATACCACTCTTCATCTGCTGCCATGTTAATGTCCACTCTTCGCGCGAAATTATGAAAAGTGTTGCGGGTAAGACTGGATTTACGCCCCGCGTGATCGAACTGTATTCCCGTTGCGCGTGAGCATGGCTGACTAGGATGCGCCTTGCGGCGTGGCAATTCGAGTAGTTGTTCCATTACTGTACTATCTACCACGAAAGGGAGTTTAAGAGGATGGTCCGATATAACAAAATCCATCATGTCGTTGCGCCTAGCCGCAGACTAATAATAAAATGGCATGCGCGCCGCACCGTAGGCGTGGTACAAAGAAGAGAAGGGTATCGCAAAGGATGAGCCGGTAACAGGTAGCCGGATGCAATAGAATCGTGCGGAGAATCGAAAGGGTTGGAACGGGCGGGACGAGTAACGCTTATTGCTTGTTGCACTTCGCGCTCTTGATCTTGCCCTGGTATGCCTTGGGGATCGTCATGTTGATGGTGTCCTGGGTCTTGCTGCCGAGGCAGAGGGGCTCCTTTGTTGATGCGCACTTGAGCTCGCTATCCGGATAGTTAGCGATATGTATCTGTGTGCAACTCTGATATGGACGGCATGGCTTACGTGTAGAACTCGCACTTCTGGCCCTTCGGAACCACCAGAGCGTTGACGTTCTTCTCCCAGTCACCGTACATGCTGCTGAGGTCGATGCAGCCCTGGCCTGTGGGGATGGTGGTGTAGTCGGATGCGACGTTGCCGCAGGTGCTGGGGTTGGATTCCTTGAAGAGGGTGGAGCCGACGGAGGAGGAGGTGTCGCAGGAGCACTGATGGGGTTGTTAGTGGAACTGCTTCTGATGCTTGTTCAGACGTGGCTCGACGTACGATTGATGCTTTGCTAGAGCTGCTTGTGGGGGTGGCGGAGACGACGATGGCGCTCATGAGAACGGTGATGAGGGTTGAGAAGCGCATGTTGCTGGACTTGTGGGATGATGGAATTGTTCGAGTTTAGGTGTCGTGATTTGTCTTTGAAAAAGGTCGACGTCGATGATTTGTATTGAATATGCAAGCGCTGTAAATGAATGTGATTCCCCAAGTCCTCTCTTCCAAAAATAGACACGATAAAAAACGAGTGAAAGCGTCAAAGACTTGGAACCACAGGTACGCCGGCGAGGTAATATATGAAAGGAGAGTGGTAGTGACTAGTGGGTTTGAGATCGGCGCGTAGGAGCAACAACCTCTACAGCAACAAACTACTTTAAGCGGGAAAGAGACCAACAGGACGTCCCGCCCACTGGCTCGCCCTCGCATTTAAGATGAATCTCCTGTCCCTCAAAACGCACCGACCAGACGATTACCCGCCGCAGATTGGACGCCAGACAGCCTGCCATCCCCAAGAGGGGTCTCCAAGGTACCGCTGGTCACTTGGCATTGCGATCGGCGAACGTGCAATTCGACGCACGTTGGCTTTAGCGGACCGGACGACGGATGGCCTAGATCAAGTTGCTCAAAGGATGCCCCGAAAAGTAGAGGTAGTGACCCCCCAGCGTCCCAAGTCGTACCTCCGTGATGATGTTATATGCCGTGCGCGCAATCTGATTGGCTAGGCGCGCGCGAACTCTGACATCCGTCGAGCCCCAATAAGGAAATACCGGGGCGGGGAAGCCCGAGTCAGGCACGGCGATCTTCATTGCTGTGCGCATTGGGCAGGGGATGCGCCCGGTGTAGGGACATGTGTTTCGAAACGTGCGCCCTGTCCATCGTGGTTTCGGGGCCGCTGTTCGGGGCGTTGTTGACTACGCAACATCGGGTTGTACAAAGAGGCGAGCGCGTGGCAACGCCGAAGGCGAAGTGAGCGGCTTGAACGCCTGTCCGAGGGATAGAAGAGTCCGAAACTGATGGTCAAGGGGTATCGGAACAAGGTTAGAATGAGGCCGGCTTGATGGTGATCTTGGCCGTTTAAGACGACTTAGTACGCATAGGATGGCGCAAATCTCCTTGTCGAGTTCCTGTCCTCTCCCGAAAATAGCGAGTGTCATTGAGATTGCCGAATGTGAATCGAGCTGATGTCCAGAAAGAGACCACCCAGGGGGACCGCGCGTCGGACATGTGCTGGTCCATCAACCACGTGTGCTCGAGGTACCCATCCCAACACTCACTGTAGCCTGCACTCGTGACAGTGTTTCATAAACACGACACGTGATCGTCCATCGTACGCGCTCATTCTGCTCCTATGCGCTGCTTCCATCCAGCAACCCAACCCAGCCCCCTGTGTAGACTGCTCACAGCCAACTAGAAGTAGACCAGGGCGGCGAAGGCGGATGCGTAACTCCTTCTTCCACTTTCTTCGTTCGATCCACCAGGACCGCCGCCGCGTCATCCCGCACCTTGACATACTGCGTCCCCTCGCGACAGTCCCAACAAACACAATCGTCCGGATGGTCTTTCTTGGGGATTACATTGCACACTTCCCCAGGCCACAACAGCGCCTTCCTCGTCTCTTCGTCCGCAGCGTTCCAAATATCGGAAACCACTTCTTTCGCCCACGCATTGAACCACATGTTCGGCGCCCGGTAAAGAGCTATCATCCAGTTGGCCAGGATGACCATGGCGCAGGGCTTGCGGTCGAGCATGAGCTGAAAGAAAGGGTAGGGTACTGTCATTGGCCATACTAGTGCGTGCGCCCAGAGCGGGGGTTTGCAGGGCGAATTCATGACGAAGTACTCCCAGTGGGCTAGGGCTTCGCTGTATATGGCGTAGTTCTCCTTCTCGCAGACGGGTGAAGTGTCTATGAAATATTTGAGAAAGCGGACGACCTTCTCGGCTTTGGTGTGCATCGGGCAATCCTTGCGTCTGCTTGGTACCGGCTTGATCAACTCCTGCAGGTTCCCCCTATCGACACCCATGACGTTGGGATTGATAGCAGACCATGCTCTTCGTAACACCTGGAGTACTTCGAGGAAGCTGAGCAAAGGACTTGGTACGCTCGCAAAGCCGTAGACGATGGGAAGACCGAGGGTATAGACTATGGTCAGGAAGGAGAAAGCGGTGATGGCGCCGCTGTTATCTTGGTTGACCTCCTGCACAGACTTGCGAAACGACGCCAAAGCCAGCTCATGCTGCTTGCTAGCTAGCTGGCTCAGCCTCCACCGATTCCGAACATCGACGAACGAAAGGTGCAAGGCAGAAAAGGCGAGGACGCTGTGCATTAAATAGAGGTGAGATTTGGCCTCGCCCGGCACACTGGTCTGGAAGACCGACAAGGTGTCTCTGGGCGCCAGTGTCAAAGAAGATTGCGTCGCATAGTGCCGCAGGAGCGCCACATCCTGTGATTCGAACGACGGGTAGGGCGATGGATATGCGAGTAGCCCATCGGTGGGCAAGATTCTACAACGCCAATCAGCGCTCGGTACGGGAGAGTGGGGAGCCGTGGAGAGACGAACTGGGCGAATGCCTTCTCATAGACCGGGATCACCGATGCGCACCATGCTGTGAAGTCGCATATTGTACCCTTTTTTGAACAGTTCCCGCAGCGTGGCATCCGCATATCACACTACATAAGGTGGGTTAGCGTTCGCTAGTTCCCGCGCGAAAGCCTTCTTCTGCTGCTTCTGTAAGACGGCTCATACCTTTTTCCTAACGGCGCGCACGATCCAGTTAGCAAGCGTCTTTAAGTAGTCTACTAGAGAGTGTGAATGAGAAGGAGGGAGTATTTACCGGCGCTTTTTGCATTGCGTACAGCCGTTTCTCGTCTTCGTGTGGTGTTTGCGAAGGCCGCTCGACATCTCGACTCAGATATAAGACGTGTGCAGCGCGTGTCGGTTAGGACAGGTGTATCCGTCTATTGCGGTGAGCTGTCTCCACTTTCTCGTCTATGTTGAAGCTATAGCTGTCAGTGCTCGCGGCGAGGGTCGCGGTGTCTACGCGGGTGGAGGTGGATCGGCCGACGACGTACGATAGCTGCCGCGTACACTTGACCAAGACGGGGCGAATGTGTTACACGCTAGTGTGTGTTGGACAAATCTCTACACAGGCAGGGGAAGGATGCTGCATGCAGCATGCAGCAGAACTGTAAGCACAAATTACTAGTTCACAGCCGTGACATAACGCGTGGTAGCGCTTGTCCCACGTCTACGCTAATGTATTTAGACCTCTTGGCAGCTCTCGCAATACTCGTGCAGTCATGACAGACTCCACTCTCACTTGCGCGTTTGTTCCGACGTAAACTTGTATCTGACAAGGCAGAAGGCAGTGGTTCGGTTATGCAGACCCTGGGAATTCTGCCGGGTTTGTTGTCGGCCAGTGCCAGCAACAGCAATACTGGCAAAGCCGTGATGGAGACGCGAATGTAGACTTTAGAATTGAACGGGAGAATGGACGAACAGTCCCAATTGTGCAGTGCCGTGTAGAAGTGTATATTGATTCTACCGAGCGAGCTCACACAACGGTCACCACCAGATTACCCTACGCTATACAAGACTCGACTACCAATTACGTCTCTTCCTCTTTCTTTCAAGTGCATGATCCACTCCTTCGTAGCCATGCTTGATCCCTCATCGCATTTACGCAATGCTATCCAATATTCCCTCGCCACGCGGTGCTCAGTAACGATAACTTGCTCGTCGCGCCTCTGCTGCACTGTATGGATCTTGAGTAGGCTCAACAGGTCTCTCTGTCGCACCCTCCTCGACATAACGTCGGCTCTGTGGCGTAGCATAAGTGTATCGACGTTCATCGTATGGCTCCTGGTGGACTACACTCACTTCGCGATAGCGAGGTGTCGCAGATACGCGTACATGACCGGGTTGAACACTTTCATGGCGAACATACCCCTCTGGAACCTCGCGACGCACCACCTCAGGGCGGACGCTATAAGCACGAGCTGGCATGTACTCGCGCGGCGGACCCATATCCTCGTATTGTGGGACCGGTCGCCGCTCCAACACCTCCTGCGGCCGGTATTCCACCTCAATTGGACGATGTGATGCTTCTCGTCTGTAAGGTCGCCCTTCAATCACATCGACATCCGAGGCTTCAACAAAGCGACGTGGAGGTGGTGGAGGCATTCTCTGGATGTTGTCCTCCTCATACAGCTCGGCACGAGCAGGTGCGCGCATAGTTGGCTCTCTTGTCACAGCACGCTCATAGTAAGGATCGACTTCCATCCTCCTGCCAGGAGGAGCGGCGGACTCCCTAGCATCCGCGGGGGCAGCATAGTATTTGTTGCCAAACTGGTCCATGACGATGCGGCGTGGTGGTGGTGCCATGACCATCGGGGACTGAGCTCGTGGTAGGTATTCGTGTACTGGTGATCGCGAGCGCTCCCGCATGTACACTGGTGCACCTAAGGGACGGGCAGATGCTTCTCGGTACAGGGGCTGTTCCAGTGGTCGATCGGCAAACGCGTGGGATGCTGCACGAATGTGTCGGGGCTCAGGCGCGGCATAGAGGTCTCCGCCAACCGGCGAATAAGGTCGGCGGGCATGTTGGAGACTTGCGATCCGTCGCAGATCCTGGTGATCAGGCTCCAGTCTCCTCTGCGGAACACGGGTAATGCCCGGCGACAGCGGCTCTTCGTATTGTCGAGGCGATCGCGTAGCAGCCTCCTGTTCTCGGTAGTATGTAGGCTGAAGTCTACTACCCTCACGAGCAGGAACCAATTCCACATCGTTGGGAGGGGGCTGCAAAGCGCGTCGCTTACTAGGCTGCGGGTGTGGAAGGGCAACAAAAGGAGGTGGTGATTGTGGCTCCTCCTTGATATAAGGCTCAGGCGACCGAACAACCCGTTTGTTCACCTGTTGACGCCGCTTCTCGTCACGCTTATCCTCACGTTTGCGTTTCCTGTTATTATGTATCGGCGGCGGCGGACCCGCAGGGCTTTGTCCTCTGGATGGTCTATAGATGAAATCAGCATCTCAACATGTACTCTCCTTCTCATAAGTATTGGAACCGCTCCAATGAAATTGGTGGTGTGCAAGGTGACGGAAGAGTCCGCATCAGGTTTTGATGGCAAACTTGCTCGAGGCAGTATTGGAAAGGGCTTGGGGCAACGAAATAAAGAAATGCATCAACGCCGTACCCGTTCACGCCATAGTTCTCTCGTCCACGGCCCCTCCTGGTTTCACTTGGCCCTAACTCGGCTGGAGGCGGTGAGTAGTCAGATTCCTCTGCGTCCTCGTGCACTCTCGCGGGCCCTGGCTCATAGATCTCAAGATCGTCGACAGGCTCGTAAGGCTCCTCATCTAGATCGATCACTGTAGGCTCGACGTGCTTAGCCTGATTGGACTTGGGTGATGTCAGTTGCGCCGCATTGGCTAAGCGTTTGCCCTGTAGAGTGAGTGGCTCTGCTGCATCAGCATTGTTGTTCTGATTGCGATCAACCTCGTCAGAGGACCAGCTGTCGGCTTTGCTAGAGTAGTACGAATTCTCATCGAACGACTCAGCAGCTTCGCTGTTAGCGGCGGAGACGCGCAGGCCCGATATAGGCTTAACGAGTCTCTGGGCCTCAGCAAGTAAGCGTTCCACGTCAAACACCTCGCGTTCATCGTCGTGGGCGCGACCTTTCTTGTCCAACTGATCCTTCAACGACCGTTCAAGCTGCTGTCGCTTGAGCTGTAGCTCTGCTCTGATGAGATGGTCAGACTTGGTAAGCAGGACAGGATCGATGCCTGACGACGCCGACTTGGCCGAAAAGGGCCGCGAGCCATGTGTGCCGGGCGAAGCAAACCCATTTGGCGACGGGATATGCTGCAGGGAGCTCTCTGGGCGTGGAGGAAAGAGCTGCGAAGGAGAGGTCCCGTTTGGCGTGCCGTTGGTTGTGGGTCTGGCGGGCGGCGCGGTTTGCGGAGGACGCGGTGCAACCTGTTCTAGGACTTTGGCTGGGAGACGGATGCGCGGGTGTCTGCCAGCAAAAACCTCGTCTCGCACCTGCAAGAGGCTCTTTAGGAAGTCGGCTTCGCACTGGGCCTCTGCGGGTACTACGCCGTTGCCGTTGAGATGCGGGAGTGCTGCGCTGGTCGCCATGGCCGCGATCGATGGTCCAACTCACCCAACGCTCGGGGCTAGCTATGCAGGCCAGTCGAGTGTCTTAGTAGAAAACGAAAGGAATACAAATACAGTATGAGGGCATCGTGTCGCGGTGTGTCGACGTGACGGCAGAGGGGGCTGGGCAGAAACATCGGCTGCGAACGATGGTAGCGCGCACGTGAAAGATCGCCAAGCCCCGCTAGTGTCAAGAGGGCATGGTGCGTCCACGTGCTTCGTGGAACGTTGAAGCTCTCTTGACTATCCTATCATCTACACTGACAGACCTTGTTCTTGCTCTTTACATTTTTAAATCGGATCCATCATTCAAGATTCTGCGCTTCCTGTCTTTCTCTGGCAGGAAGTCTACTTTCACTGAATCCATATTGTGACGTCCTGCATACGCCACACACTCCATTCAAGGCCTTTGTTGGCACCGATAGCAATCGCTCGTATCCATCGACACTTCTCTAGGCATATATATTCTGCCTCTTTTGTACAGATATTCTGTCTGACTTCCACTGGCGGGTTACGGAGGAAGTTTCTCGCAAAGATGGCGGAAGACGAGAAGCCAGTGTTCTTCTTCGATATAGACAATTGTGTAAGTCGGAAGCATCTTCCAAGGGCATATCCTGATCAGTTTTCTAGCTATATCCGAAAAGTGGGTTCTCACGCGATTCTGGGGACTACAGGTAACTAACGCGCACATCGCTTAGGCTACAAGGTTGCACATATGGTAAGCAAAGTTTGCCTCAAACCAGGCTTCATACTGACTTGACTACCTTCAGATGTCCGATCTAATAGGTATGAACTTGTGCTCGCTTCTTATTCTCCCATACAACAGTCACTGGTTTCTTTCACGTCCCGTCCTTTCCACAGATCGACCCACTCCATTTCTATCATCACCATCTCACACCCTCAGACAAATACTTCGAGACCCATCTATCCCTCTCCACCGCCGAAGCAAACGCCCTTCACTTCAAGTACTACCGCGATTACGGTCTTGCCATCGAAGGCCTAGTCCGCCACCACAAAGTCGACGCCCTTGACTACAACCGCGAGGTCGACGATGCACTACCCCTGGAAGATGTCATCAAGCCCAATCCGGAACTCCGCAAGCTACTTGAAGACATCGACCGGAGTAAGATCAGGATGTGGCTCTTCACCAATGCGTATGTGACGCACGGGAAGAGGGTGGTCAAGCTTTTGGGTATTGATGATCTGTTCGAGGGCATGACGTATTGTGATTATGGAGCGGCGCCTTTTGCTTGCAAGCCACATCCTGAGATGTACGACAAGGCGATGAAGCAGGCGGGCATCAAGGAGAATGGGAAATGCTACTTTGTCGGTGAGTTATATCTGCGCTGCAAAACTGCACCCGGGTTCACTGGCTATGGGGGAAGCGATAGCGTGCTAATCGGTTCCAGATGACTCTTACATCAACGTCAAAGCCGCCCACGCCCGCGGCTGGCACTCAGCACATCTGCTCGATGAGTCAGACCCAGATCCACCGCACCCTGCTTCCAAACACCAAATCAGAAGTCTGTACGAGCTCCGCAACGTCTTCCCACAATACTTCAAAACTTCAGCCACCGCCGAGTGAAAGATGTTTTTGTGGAACGTTCAGCGATCAAGACCTGGGTGTAAATAAAAGTAGCTTCCGTATTTGGGCATGCACGTAGACTGTAAAGTTTTCGGGGAATCGTTAGACGTGAATTCGTGCAACTATCATACGAAACAAGATCGGTCTTTGACATCTCCTTCCCTCTTGGAGTTGTAGCATCATCCAACGGATCAATACCATTGATCGTTTGGGAACACTCAACGTCCTCTTTTCTCCGGCTTGGGTGTTTCATGTTGTCCTTGAGCGAGGGTAGTCGGTGGCAACGGTTGATCAGGTACACATACCTCACCACCGGCCACTTGGGGTTCAGGTTACTCCAAGTTATCAGGTTGTCGGACCAGTGGTGACCACGGCTCCCGCACACCTCGTCGCCCTAGACTTCACTGTGAACCCTTTTCCTTCCCATTCCCTGTTGAGTAACCGATGTTGAACGGCGGTGAAGCATAAATTTTCACCTAGGTATGGGTTAGATGGTAAATCCGTCGTGCAGTGTCTTGTGCTCATTTTGCTAAGCAGACAAACAAAGTCCTTATCCATTTGCCGTGGCTCCTAGCCATTTTGGAGGCCTTGGAACGTCGTCACAGCAGCTCCGAGCACGGCGATAACACCGGCGGCAATGGATACAGTATTCGAGTATGAGGATAGCAAAGACGGGGGATTATGTGGCGTAGGAGATAAGGCGCATTCTGGGTCACGCATCCAGCCTGCAGCTATCAGCTGAACCGACGGTTTAGACGGTAGCTGTGAGTCGAGGGAATATCTCAGCCTGGCGGCTTGCTCTGCACCAGGCGCGTTCAACACGAGCGAGATGCATATTTGCCGTCCTCTACGTGCCTGTCTTCGTTGCTGGGCAAGGAAATGTTTAATGGGGTAGTCATACTATCGTTATCGTAGAAAAGACCGAGGGTCAGTGAGTGCTGAAGTTCAGATGCCTGTTAGCCGCGATGGACCATTCGGCCTTGGCGCGCGTAATCTCTCCCATCCGGACTCACTACGAATGCTCCAGCTCACCTTAACACGTAACATCTTCTTTCCGATCCATAATGACGTCTTCGGCAACACCCACCTACTTCCAAACCATGTCGGACGCTCCTCCTCCGACCTCAATCTCAACCACAACCCCAAACCCGCCTGCCCCGCAGTCATCGGCGCTGCCGCCGCCAGCTGATGCCTCCCACGCCAACACCTTCCACAGCCCGGCAGCTTCGTCCACGGATGCCACAAAGCCAGTCATCCCTCATCCCAGACCTCTCCTACGCCTTGAACTACGCGATCTCTCGTCCGAGGGCTCGCGCGCTTTCCTCCGCCTCCTCCATGCCTCATATACGCTCGAGCAGGCCGTCGACACGGTCCTTCGACAACTATACTCTGGCCTTGGAAGACACTGTATCCCACCCACACGCTCAGTCACGCTAGTACTACGCTCGATGGCTGGCGTTGCTTACACGACCGGTCTTGACATCGATAGTGATCACAAGGAGATACATTTCAGCACCGATTACATCAACAGTGTGCCTGATGGACGGAAGAAAGAGGAGATGCAGGGTGTCATTGTACATGAGATGGTACATTGCTGGCAGCACAACGCGCTAGGTACTGCACCAGGTGGGTTGATTGAGGGCATTGCGGACTGGGTGCGGTTGAAGGCTGGCTTCGCACCGCCGCACTGGAAGAGAAGGGGGGACAGCGATTGGGATGCCGGCTATGAGAGGACCGGTTACTTTTTAGAGTGGCTGGAAGAAGCACATGGCGCGGACGTCGTGCGCAGGATCAACGATAGTTTGAGGACTTGCAAATACGAATCTGCCGCTTTGTGGCACGATTGCTGTGGGAAGACGGTCGAGCACCTGTGGAAGGAATACAAGACGGCCTTGGGCGAGGAAGACGGGAGTGTATGTAAGGAGGGAGATGAACGAGCGAGCGCGAAATCCGCATCGCCATAAAACGCTATGTCCGAGCCCGCAGGTGGCGCCCGCGAAGCATCTACAACAGAATCCATTTCTAAATACGGAAACCCTTCGCAGACGGAATCCGAGGATCATATGATTCTCCGTCAAAAGGCGCGGGGGTAACATGAACGTTCCCGTCCGTCATGGGCACATTCGTGAGCGTTCATCCCGCCGGGCACCCAGTTCTACCGCACCCTCGGTCCCTCAGTCGATCCAATCGAATTTGCTGTGATTTCCGCCCCAGCATGGTGCATGCCTAGAGTGGCAGTCAAGTACCAAGCGACGAGAAGTCAGGGCCAGCACTTAAAGATTCGGATGGGATATCTAGAATCCTCCATAAACAACCGACGGTCCTAAGCATCTGAAAATAGTCAGGAATGCAACCGTGGTCCTACCGATCCCGTAGAGATTCCCATCACTTAGGTAGGCTGTACCTCGGTACGAGCGCGAGAAGGGAGTGCACAGCCTCGTATTATATGAATGTCTTACTTTTGCCACGTATATAGTCCCCTTCACACAGCACTAGATGTTATCAACTTTCTTGGTTCCCGGCCAAGAGACATCGCTTAGAGGTACATTTGCTTTTACACAGCCGATGGATGATCGGACACACGAGGGAGGCGCGAAAACAAGAGTCCGACAAGGTTCCCTTATAGTACATACCAGTAACGTTAGCTACGCCCCCACTGGCTAAAAATCGTACCCCAGTCGCCAATTCCCGGAACGTGTACACTTGAAACATGCTCTTTCGGCAATAGGCGCTCCTTCAATCCACAACCCTATCCTCAGCCCTGTTCATTGCAGATGAGCTGTTCACATAGCAAAACACCGTTGCGGTGCATACGGTTGAGGGAAGGTACACTACATTTCTCTGTACCTAGACATCAATATTGGGTTGGGATTCCTTCAAGCTATGGCACTGCCATATATTGACATACCCATCCATCACGTAGCATCTCGGATTCGGAAGAGTTGTTTCTGACGCCATTTCTGTGTGACTACATGGACACCTTGCAGAAGATTCCGAACATGCAACCAGAATAGGCTACATGCTCCAAGCCTTGCAGACACTATCAAGCCGGTAACCGTCTGGAACCCGCATATACGGTTCAGCCTCGCCCCCGAAATTGGGCGTTAGCCTGTTTTTCGGCCCGAGAAATCCTCGAGGTCTACTTGATCATGTACAACCGTCTCCAAAGGGTAGTTTCTTGACAAGTGGAGGAGTCTAATCTCCACTGGACCTCGGCCCCTGGAGAACCGTAGATCTACATCTCAATCTACAGCCTGGCTCTTCCGGCAAACTTTCCGGCAGACTTATCAGTACTCTATGCCTCCTCAGTACAGCATAGGGGCTGTTTATGCACGCAGCTCATCGTTCAGCGAGCGTGGCTGAGATTTGGGTCGCGAGCATGGCTGAAATTTGGGTCGCGAGAATGACTGAGATTTAGGTTGCGAGCATGACTGAGATTGAGGTCGCGAGCATGGCTGAGGTTTAGGTTCGACCAGACACCACAACACCATCTGGGAGTTCTACATCCCAAAGAGGCCCAATGCGCGACCTATCATCCGACTTCTTGCTCTTAAGACTATATAAATACAGTGGTAGATGACAATGAGGAACAATTTCGGTCTTCTGGGCAGCTCTTGACTGTGACCCAGGCCGAATAACGGTCATCTACCCGATGACCCGTACCGATCAACCATTGACCCGTTACCGGCGAACATGTGGCTTAAAACACCGACCGTCCCGTGCATACTAAGGTTTGCCTTCACCATGATACCTCTGGTAGTTTTAGGCCTGCTGGTATACAATCGCGGAGTACATACCTCTTAGGGAAACCCCACCAATAGATCAAAGCAACAGCATCACAATGCAGACCCCACCAAGAGCATCACCACTATACTGGCACGGCACCAAGTCATCTGCTACCTCCCAAGGCCGATTTCAGTCCTCACAACCTTGCTCCTGCACCACATTTCCGAATTCGATACAAATGAAGACTCCTGCAGCGCGATCACGAGTCACGACCGCAAGCGCCCTCACCCCGCGGTCCGACCTCCGAGTGATCATTCTTACCAATCTTGCATATCGGAAATGCTGCAGCCGTTTTGCACCCGCGCACCATGCTACCGCTTCCGCGGTACTCTCGCTTGGGCGGCACCCTCGCTTCCGGCATCAAACTTTCCCCTTTGAGCAAACACGCGAGCCTAACCCCTGCATCCACGCTTGGGTCCAAGAGTGTAGCCCCACCCAAGTTCCCCGTGTCAGCATGCGCGATAATCCTTCTAGGAGCTTTACTAGAACATTTGCTGCGTCCTTGATCACCAGTGGCCACTCGATTTACCTTCCTGTAAGGACTCGAGAACGTCACTCGACTTGGTACTGGCGTTCATTGGCATACAGAACTTGCTTGCCGCTATTGCCGTCATTTAAATCCGATGACGGGATGCCATTCAAGTGTGGGAAGTAAGACTTGTCAAACAGGTTTGTAGAAAAGGCAACCTGCTCGGGTTCATGGCTCCGCAGTTGTTAGTTGCCGGTGCAACAGGCTTTGATAGGTGGGGGTTGGTTCTCGGTAGAAGCTGTCTGCATCGCAAGAAGGGGCCGGGGGGATTTCATTGCAGCTACTTTACTTGGGCCGACAAGGCAGATTCAGCTGCTTAAAAGCCGCCCTCATGTATTGTATGGGTGCACAACTGTCCACTGACGCGGGCATCCGCGTCGTCTGATCCTTCTTTGCATATGGCCCGACGTGGGGAAGAACCCTAAACATAGCTCAAGGGCCGGTGCTGGATACATTGGCCGACCTCGGCACGACTGTCTGTCTGCAGTCTGAGTGGTGGATGGCAAACGCCACAAACGGTAGCGATTGCGAACCTTATCTTGGGTGCTCGATACGCCTCACAGATGCGCCGTGCGTCACCTATACGTGGTTGCCTACTGCATGATACCAAAATGGGGATACAATGGAATTCACCGCGAAGCGTTGGAAAAATTGGAGGCAAGGGTATTAGTTGTGCAGAGATGCTGTGATCGTGACCGCGACAAGGAAGCAACACAGCCCACCAACGGCGGGTCTCTCAATTCCCAATTCTAACGCCTAGTGTATGCAGCACCGCCATAACGCCATCCAAAGTCCACATGCGGACGCAAATCAATACTGGAAGGAAGACTGTCGCTGTATACCGTATCCCACAAAGTGAGACATGTCCTCCACATCTTGATACGAGGCGGAACCTGTGGCCCGTGAAACGGGCGAGCTTGTAGGCCCCCGCCCAGATCTCCCAGATGGACGGTTCGGGCTCGGGCTAAGCATTGCGGGCGCGCCGCCATAAACATCGTACGGGGGGGGAATTACCGGATCTGGAATATGGCCGTAGCCCGAGGGTGGCGGGAAGTGCATGATCGGCGGAGGACTCATAGATGTCGTGGTCCAGTCCCATGGCGGACTGTAATTGGTGGTTGCAATCTGCGGTTGCTGGGTGTGGACAAAACTCGACGGAGCGCGAATCGTACTGAATGAGTCCAGTGACGTCCAGTCGGAATACTGCTCGAATTCGACGGGCCAGGAGTGCTGGGTCTCGGGCGTAGATGTTTGGGTATGCGTGTGTTGAAAGTCGTCATTGATACTCGAGGTATACGACATATCGTCGTCGTCTGTGGTGGAGCTGGATGTGATGGGCTCAGGGCTACCTGCGGGCGGGGGCATTGCGATGCCGTGATTTTGATAGCGTCGGACGAGGACCGTGTAGCTTTGAAGATCAGTAGGGCCTTGGTGAGCAAAGCGAACGATGCATACCGATTTTTGATACAGTTCTTAGATCGTCCGATGAAGTGATGCCGCTGTATGTCTTTCCAATGTCGGCCCAGCTTGTGGACTGCTTCAATGAGAATCTTGTCCTGCTTTGTGTCAGTGGATTGTTGGTAGTTTTGTGAGGGGAAGACGCACCTCTACGTCGCACCATTCACTACGGTCCAGATCCGGATCTAAAGACTGCTGCCACCGTTTCGCGCATTCTGACGGGTTAGCACAGGTATAGCAAGCGTTCATAGTGTGGACTTACGATCTGCACTTCGTGATGCTACGATGTTGGCTACCAAGGTCCACCTAAGTCGTCGTATGAGCAATCGAGTCCGTGGACAGACGAATCGAGGGCATACCTTTGGCCGTACTGTTGGACACCTCTTGCAAGCTGGACATCTTCACTCTTAGACCACTGTCCTTTCTTCAAACCCCCAGCCACCGAGTTGTGCCATCTTTTGCGGCAATCTTTGTTTGTTCTCCCTGGGAGCTTTGCTGCGATTCTGCACCTGCATAGTATCAGCCAGCTATAGGAGAGTTGCGGGGGAAACTGGAGCAACATACCAGTCTTTGACTTCACCTCCCGACACTGTGCCAGTTGGTCAGCATATCTGTCTTGGGTAACAAAAGGGGCATGCGTGAGTAGAGGCTTTGGTCTTGCAGCCTCTTCACATTCCAGATGTTGGCAGCAAGAAAGGGGCACTTGTACGCACTCTGAGCTTCCACTTGCTCACGAAGTTTCTGATCCTCGTCCGTAGTCCATTTTTTTGGCTGACGTCCTATGGACTTTGTGGTCGACAACGACATGGTGGATCGTAGGTGGATGTGTTGGACTGTGCTGGTAAATTGGCGCCTGGTGTTCGCCTGGAGAGAGTGATTGGAAGTTGAACGGTTCTGTGGGGATGTGGAAGAAGATGCGACCGTGTGGGAGGAGTGATGAAGATGATATAAAGGACGAGGAGGTCAGAGGCATGGCAGTGCTTCAAGGCTAGGCCGAATGAAGAGGAGTCACTGACGTGGTAGGCATCAGGTCTGCGCGGAAGTAACTTGACCACCTCGGCGAAAATCGTTTCAACAGAATCACCGTGATTGGGCTCATACCGGTGTGGTAAGTCGACAGGGGCGCTCGCATGCAGGCACAACTGGTGGGCCGGTGCGGGATTTGCGCCTGCATTGGGGCTTCGCACTGTGGTAACAGCATACCGGCGGGTAGGGTAGCACGCTCTTTGACGACTAGTTCCCCATGTGGAAAAATGGCGGCATATCCCTGGTAGGGCTGTAGTGGCCTTTTCACCGCAATCCGTACCGTTATAAGCTTATTGCTCCACACGGCTCTGCTTACCTCGAGAGCAGGGATGTGGGTTCGACCCATCGCCGAATACGGGGAGGTGCGCGTGCATTGCTGGATCTGAGTGGCGCTAGAGCGCAGAGGGGATGCCGCCATTGCAGCGCGCAACAAGTGCCCGTACCGACAGCAAGGAATCGTCGACGACGACCACAAATGAACGAGGGGTAGTTCACTGTGAAGGATCAAGCCACGGCCTCGTATTGGCAGCAGGGGTAAATTGTGGCTCGGCTGGATGCCATGGCCTGAGGCATGGAAACGGCCAGCACAAGGCAACATGAGGTCCTCCTCTGACAACCGGCTGTCATTTTCAGCTCGTGGTAACGTGGTAACGGCTTGAGATCAAGCAGAGACGGAAATACAGTAGCTCGAACACGAAGCGGCTCATGGTGACCACACGGCCGCTGATTGACCAATGTGAGGCTTGGAGAAGGCCAGCTGCGTAAATGCTTGCTTCGAAGGGTGAGTCTCAGCCAGCCGGGAGAGACTTGGTAGGGTATGATGCCTGTTGTGGGCATATTTCGAAGTTTGAACATGGAAGCGTCGCCGATCAGATGTACTAGGATGCCGCGGGTTGTAACGGTCGACGAGAAGCGAACTCTGCATATGAAACGGCGGGGCTGAGCTGCAGAACAACGCCGCGCCAGCGAAGGCGCGAACTGTAGGCGACGGAACGAAAGCCCTGAGACTTGGGACGGTGTCTGTTGTAGTACATTGGCGTGAAACGGTCACGCACCGAGAGCCTCCTGGCCAAATGCTGTTAGCGTTGAGATCAAATACATGGTCCATTGTCAGTTGCGACAGAATAGAAAGCTTCACGCATGCGCTGTTGAGGGCTGTTAGACGGCGACTTGTCGAAAGCAAGTTTGTCCGGCGACGCCCACCGCTATTTGCTTTAACGCAGTGGTACCCAGGCGCGCAACGGGGCAAGCCTTCAGCTCAGGTCAGACCGCCTACAACTTCAACCGCTCCACATTATAGGAACCACACGCACGAGGAAGGCTTCGAGATCAAAAAAATCATTCGATTCTTGAAGGATGAACAGCCCGGTCGCTTCAGGGCTGGCCGAGAAAAATCTCCGCTTGGTTGCTCTTCCGTTACGGCGTACACTCAGATAGAGTTTGCATGCGTCCGACTGCTGACTTAGCGCAAAGACCGGCGCCCAAAATAGGAATGAGGTAATAGGTAGAGAGTTGCTTCCGAACGCGGAGAGCCGTGTTTTCTCGTACGTAGATGAATACCTCGATCCAGTCTTCTTCATACAGAACACTGAGCCTCACCAAGCAAGGCGCGCTCGCGCTCATGCTCATAAAATGATCTACGACCAGCGTTGAACATGGCCATCCGATCCGCCGCTACACGTGCCAAAATCTTGCCTCCCACCGTCAATCTGTCCCCGGGAATGCGAAGCTTCGTGCTCTGTAATCTTGACAGGCAGTGAAGGCTGCGTGATGGATGCAATCAACTGCAGGTCGGCTCCAAGAGTGTAATTTTGTCAGATGAATCTCCGAGGGCGAGGTGCTCAGGTCTTGCCCATGATGCGCTTCGCCTTCTCTAGCAACACGGTGCTCTCCCTCCCGAGCTTCCTCTGTCCATTCGGGCCGCCGCTTCTGGCTTTGGCCATAACCTTGCGAAATCGTTCTCTCTCGGCGATTTTCCCTGCGCGCTCTTTCTCGGCCTCCTCCCGCGCCTTCCTTCGCGCCTCTGCTTCTTCTTCGTTCTTGCGCGCATGCTCTGCCTCCTTCTTGAAGGGCTGTGAGCGCGGCGGTTTCTTCTTTCGGTCAGTGTGCGGGGCGTATCGCGGTACCGGCTCGGGTTCGGGCGACGGGTCCTCCAGCATCTTCACACGGTCTGGATGCGGGTCGAGGGTGGGTTCGGGCACAGGATCAGCGGGAGCCTCTGTGCTGGCATAGTCCTCTTCGCGGTCGTAGACGGATTTCAACGTCGTGTCCTCCTCTCGCGACTTCAGCTTGGCGTACTGCTTCTTCAGCTTCGCCTTGTGGATAAGGTCTTTCTTGATCTTGTCCACTGCACAAGGATTAGTAAAAAGTTGCGGACGAGGACTAAGCCGGGCGTACCTTTGCGCTTGTACGTGCCGTCGGGCAGATTCGCAGGCCCGACCCGAAAGCCAGTCTTTGGCTTTTTGACAGGCCGGGCTGCATCGTCGTCGCGGGCTCGTTTCGGAGCCATGGTGGTGCCGGAGGTGGTTCTGTCGTGCGGCGTGGACTGGGCGCGATCAAAAGTTTCGCGAAGATGTGCAAAGCTTGGCGGGCGGTGGGATGAGCTACCACCAGTCATTCACAGGCATTCCTCGCGACGCAGTGAATGTCACGGGGCACCACCGATGCCGAAACATCGCGGACCGCCCGGCTAGCGATACTAGAGCCATCTCATCCCGCGTGTGACCGGCCATCACGCGCCGTTGCGTTGGAGTCAGACGCCATGATGGGCCTGGTGCGGAGAGATGGTTTATCGGCCGCGATTAGCAGAGCTCCGCGCTTCGCTGCTGCTAATCGTCATCGTCCTTTCACGAGCTGCCGCGCCTCCGCAGCCTGCCAACAGCAGCTTCCACGCCTCCCCCCGTTTCGTCTCAAAACCGGGCATCGAGAGCCCGCACGCACGTTGACGATGCAAAGCTGGCAGTGGCGCCAGCGCACCACTCATTGACGCAGAGTCTGCTCTCCCGCCAGCACCTGATCCAAGTGTCCCCCCGCTTGTACCAGCCGACCTTCGCAGTGGTCACCACCTCACCACTCCACACCGCACAGCTCGCCGCCACACCCGACATACTCGCAACTCTCCGTCCCCATGCGTTCTTCTGCACCCTCCTGCCCTCATCATGCCCATCTTCCATGATCCTCACGACAGCCCGCCCCAGCGGCCGGCTTCCCGCCATTCGTCATCCAGCCGCGGTCAAAGAGCTTGGGAATCGGGGGACTGGCCGGAAAGAACACTGCTGGACAGTGCACCTTCTGCAGCGCTCGCCGACGAAAGTACCAGCCGAGAAGTCGACGCCGTCACTCTCAATCACGGCCGCAAGCCTACCATGTTCGACCGCGTGGAACTCATTGGACGGATAAAAAGAGCGAACAGCCCGTCGTGGCAGCATGTCGGTGTATGTCCATGTTCCTCTCTCTCCAGCCTTCGCACGATACTGGATACTGACCCGAGCACAGCACGGCCATGGCCGCTCCCACAACGCCAGTCCTGAGCCCAGACCCGCATCCCGAGACAGGCCAAAGACCCCAAAGACACCACACCGTACCTCCTCCCACGCTAGAGCCTCGCGATCTTCTACACCCGATCCGCTCCGAGACCATGCCTCGGCAGGTCTGGAAATAGAGCGTCCGCTCTCTGCGTTGCATTCAGGGGACTTCAGAGGAAAGGATCATGAGGCACAGTCTGCCACTCCGTCTTCATCTAGTGTCTCTCTGGCGACCTCGCCCGTAGTCCCATGGAACCAGTCCTTTCCGGCTGCCGCACGTCCACCGACCCGGGCTGGGTCGCCCTACGTCTTCCAAGAAGCTCTCAATTATAAATCGCAGCCGCCTACGCGGGCGAGGGCCATTTCGCAGTCATCGTTTTCCTCCTTCGTCTTTCTGCCTCCAACGAGCCCGCTGGTGCAGCAGTCGAACAACACGGACCTTGACTTTTCCTCTCGACCCGGCTCTAGACAACCATCTCGAAGTCCGGAAAGGGGTTCTCGACGGCATACATTCTCGCCTCAATCGTTCCAGACGTTCAAGTCGACTCAAATGGCATGGTCGGCATCAGGGACCCCAGCAGCTCGTCACCTGAGGAATGGAACGACGACACCATATCAAGCACATCAGCCAAGGCGGTCGCTTACATCCTTAAACCAGTCCCAACCACACTCCGATCCGCAAACGCCGTTTCTTGGCCCTCGGAGGCCGTCATTCTCCTCCGATGCCTCACCTTTACATCATGCGCCCATGGTGGGGTCTTACGAGGAATCGATCTTGCGAGGAAGAATGTCCACGACACCCTCACGGCCTTTAGATTTCATCGCTAAAATTGGCGTTTTGGGAAGGGGCCAGTGCAAGTCGAGCCTGAAATGTCCTCCCCATGTGACTGTCCCCTTCCCAGCTGTTTTCTACAGCTACAACTCCGGGAATGGTCGCATATCAGATGACTCACCGAGCCCCTATGTGGGACTCATAGACCTCGAAAATTCATTGTCACCACCTGAGGAAACTAGTGAGACAAGCAAGCGGAAACGCCGACCGATGGTTCCCAACCCAGAGCAGGTACATGTTAACCCAAGGGAGGATTTTGAAGATCAAGACTCTAGATACCGGCCTACGGGGGACATACGACGGAGAGAAAAGAAGAAAAGGAGGTCGACGTCGCCAAAAGCGCCTCCCGGCGGAAGCTATCGCATACCTCAGCAAGGCCAGCTGCAGATTGTCATTAAGAACCCGAACAAGACCGCCGTAAAGCTGTTTTTGGTCCCGTACGATCTCTCCGATATGGAACCTGGTCAGAAAACTTTCATCCGCCAGCGCAGCTATTCTGCGGGTCCCATCATCGACATGCCGCTTTCATCGCGAAAGAATCTGGGCACAGATCGCCCTGAAGCTGCGCTCAGCCATTCTGACGATCCAAACGACCGACCTATCCTGCGGTACCTAGTCCACCTGCATATGTGCTGTCCATCGAAAGGCAGATACTACCTTTACAAGAGTATCCGAGTGGTTTTCGCAAATCGTGTGCCTGACGGCAAGGAGAAACTCCGCAACGAGATCCAACTTCCGGAACCTCGGTACAGCCCCTATCGCCCAACGCGGGATATGCTCTCTACACCATCGTCATTAGCAGCACAGCTTACGGCCGAAAAGGCTCTCCGCCGACGCAGCGCGGGAGTCCCTGCATCGCAGCAATCATACAGCGCAAACTCGAGAACACATCCACCCCTACCGCCTCCCGCTGTCGAGTTCACTGGCGGACCCCCTCACTCTCATAGCTTCAGCTCTCCTGTATCCGCGCTTGAGCCAATTCCTTTCAACTTATCTCCTTTCCCTATTATACCATCTCGTCCGTTGTCTTTCGATGCCATGGATATCGACGAAGCGAGTCCGATCACCTCCCATCCAGCGTCCGATTCGTCGGTTGTGGGCAGCCCTGGAAGCGGAGTGTCGGCTTTTGAGAAGCTGACCAGAGGCGATATCGGCTATGGCGGCAACGCATTTAGCCCGCCTGCTTCTCCTGGTGCTGGACTGCTAGCGAGACGGCTGCGTGGACTTGATGTTTACCCTGGAGAGAGCGCAAATTCCGACTCCATTCTGTAAATACTCGACCTCTTCTATGTATGTTTCTTCTTGGGTACGCATGTACATTTGGGACGGATTCGGATAATACCCCGGCGTTTTCTAGAGGCATGCGCAAAAGCTTCACTTGCAATGTCATTGTGCTTGGATGGAAGGTCCGAGCAGTATCCAAATCTCTACTCCTGTTAGATATTCTTTATACTCGTATATAACCAGCAAGTCAAATACTTATCAATCTTACTGTAGCCTCTCCTACACCCATGTAATCATCCGTGTAGGGAAGTAGACGCACCGCCCCTATTATCATCGTTGAGTAATGAAGGCGATGCCGAGTCTCTGCTGGGCGAGACGTCAACCCTCAGAGTTTTGGAAAATAAGATCGTTGCTAGCCTTTACATATGTGGCAGAGGCCCGGCGTTTTAAACCTTGTACCCTCAATGCACCGCCGTTATGCCGCCAGATGCTCAATCTTCACGGCTGCTACCTCCTTTTCACCAGCCACATCGTACGCAGAGACCTGGCCGCCAACTGCGACTAATTACGGCACAGTATATGGGCGGAGGGCTGGATTACATGTTAAGTCCGGTATCTTGGTTTGCGTGCGAGGTTCGGGTGCTACCTCTTGCTTTCTGCCCGACGTTAGACTTTAGAATAATCCGTGGTGTTGACGAGTGCGAGTCTGACCTCGCGGTGGATGTGCCTGAGGTATGATCATTTTGTGTCGTTTGAAAATCAAAACGTGGTTTAGGATGATTCCCCTCACTTTTGGTGCTCACTTGTACTCTTCCCGTTATCTAGTACAGTTCCTCTTGACTTTGCTAGACCTTCTGATACAATCACAGCTTTCATTATACTCATCTATTGTATATAAACGATGCACATAGACATCGCAATCCACTACCGTATAATCCGTCTTAGCAGAAGTGAGAGCGCATATTTCGCACATGTTGCGAACCACTATGTATTCATTTATTTTGGATGTGCCTTTAGGATTTCATTCCTTGGGTTGCAAGATGAATCTGCAAGAAACACAGTAGTACTTGTATACAGTAAAAGACGAATCTGCACGAAATATAGTAGTACTTATACACAATGAAGGTGCTATATCTACGCCTCACATACGATGCTTGAACAATAAGAGATTCACACTATACAGTCGACGAGATGCTGTAGCATTGCGAACCACTATAGCAGCAAATCCAGTACTCTAGTACCGTGTATACTGCCAAAGGGAAACTCTACCAGGTTTCCCTATTACCCCGAGGAATGAACCTCAGCCGTCTATGGACATAGTCTTCGCACAGCTCGCATCTATTTCCTGGTAGCCGTCCGTCGTTGAGTCTCTGCTCCTGGCACACGCGTCACACCCTTGCGTTCAAACCGATGTCTACTCTTTGATATCTGTACTCGTGTTCTCGCCCTTCCCGCCCGGTGGCGGCGGAGACTTAGTCCCTGGTCCACCTCTCTTCTCCCAGTCCAGCCACGAGCCGCGGTACTCAGCCACGTTTTCGTACCTGCATGTATCCGTTAGCTATGTCCCAACCCGCAGGTACCATCCCCTCGCCCCTCCACAATCCATTTCCCCACCCTTCCCCTCCCCCCCAAACAAATCGAAAGATAGGAAATAACACATACCCAGCCTGCTTAGCCAACTGCGCAGCGGCACTACTCCTCACCCCAGCCTTACAAAAGAACACAACCTCCTTCTCCAAGCCCGGCTTCTGCCACCCAAAGCGGTCCTCAAAGTCCTCGGCGCTCAGCATGAGCGCATCCGGCTGCGACGAAATGGGTATGTTGAGCGCCGTGGGGATGCTGTTGGCGCTGAATTCCGAGGGCTCGCGCACGTCGATGAGGAGCGTCGTCGAGGACGGGTTCGAGACGAGGGAGAGGACCTGGTGGAGGGGGTGCGTGGTTAGTTGGGGAGTTGGTAGGTTGGAGGGAGGACTGAGGGAAACGTACGTCTTCGTACTGGTACGCTTTACTCCGCTTGTTCGATGGGAAGGTAGATGTGCAATTCCACCTCCGCGTCTGCTGCATGGCACTGGCGTAACTTCGTGCGCTTCTCGCGTTCAAACCCCGCGCCTGCTGCAATACTCTTGCGTGCGCGCATTGCGGAGCCAACCGGGAGGCTGCGGGAGCGTGAATTGATACCGCCTGCGCCGTGCGCCGCGCAAGGAACTGTACTGTTTGTTTCGATGCCATTGTTGGTGGATTCAGCCTTGCCGAGAGGTGTTGTTGTGGGGTTCGCAGCTCTCGAGACGGCTCGTCACTATCACGATAGCGGCCGGGATCGGACATTTTGTTAGCCGACGTCACTTTACACCGCACGTGCGTCTCATCCACCTCGGCTCAGGTCAGAACAACCTTCTGGGATCGATCATTCAGTAGCTCAGGCAAACGACGCATGCCGTCCGGCACGGAGGCAAGACAGCTCTGGATAACGTGTCTATTGTGTAAATCGACCATAGAAGGCCAAATAGGACCATGTCATCCCTTCTCCGTGTCCACCTTGCGTTGTTGCCCGTACGTATATCATCCCTCATGGTGACCATCATCACCACCGTCGCATTTGAAGAGTGGGGAGGACTGTACGCATTCCCATCCACCGAAGACCAGCACCTGCCAATTCCCACCACTCCGTACCCATCCATCCGCCAATTCATCCAAAACCCGACCAATCCGTCTCACCACGGTTCTTAGGGTATCGTTTCCACCGCCGCCCGCATACGTATCCACAAACCAAAGGAAAACGCAAAACAGAAAAACACGCGGTTCAGTAAATAGCAGCAAATTGGTATATTTCTTTTTGCGCCGGTTCCAAGGGGAATCATCTGACAATGCAAGCGCCTTCGAGACAGGAAATAGACCCAGGAACGCAGTAACAGATAACAATAACAAACAACAAAACACAGAGATACGTTCAGAACGTAAAGCAACCAGCCGAAGGCTTTTGTAATTCGCCACATGGGTATAATTCTTTTGGTTGGTATCGTTCGCATGACAAAGCCGGCGCCGGGGTATTTGTTCGTCATAAAGCCGGGTTACAAGTTGGAAATAGTAAGTCGTTTAACGAGGAGGGCCAATAGGGCCCGGGTATCCAGATGCAGAATGGGAAGTAGAGGGGCGACCGCTGTCTACGGACGCCCGCGGGTCGTACCTGGGAGTTACATCTCCAGATGCCGTTGTTGAAGAACCGAAGGGAAATTTACTTTCAAATCGTGGGGTCGGCATGGGCCAACCATTATTGTGGTGTTCGTCGTCCGCGAGGTTGATGCCGCTGTCGTTCCAGGGATTGCGATAACCGCTGCCCTGGGACTCCAAGCTGGCAAGGGAGGCCTTGGAAGCATTGCTGGAGGCGTGCTTAAAAAGCGACCCAGGAGAGTTGGTGCCATTGCGGCGGGAATTGAACAGTGAGGTAAAGGAGGACATGCTGCCGGGCTTGCGGAGACGGTCCAACATGCCAGGGCGTTCGTCATCGCCAAAGTGCGAGCGAGTCGGCGAGTCGGTGCTGTCCACGGCAGGCTCCGCACGCTGGAGCAGCTTGGATTCGAAGAACGGTAGAGAATCCTCGAAAGAATCCGATTTAGGACGGGGAAGGGCACCGCGAATGGTGTTAGTGTCCAGACCATGGATGACCAAGTTATTGATCAAAAAATCCGAAGCGTCTTTGAGACCGCCAGCATTGTTCCGTGTGAAGCTAAGATGGATCGTCTCAATCTGCTGCTCCTTGCCGTCGATGAGCTCTGTTTGAGTCTCTTTGAGAAGGGCTTCGACGACGTGTTGATCCCTCAACTTGTCAAGAATCTCAGACTTGAACTCAGCAGAGCGCATGTGTTCGCCTAGCTCTTTGGAAACAGGGAACGCCAAGTCGTGAGCCTCTGGGACCATACCCTGACAATGTTAGTATGCGTTTGCGACCTATGAATAGGTGGAATTACCAAAAACTCATCGACTGCCAAAGGCACCTGGTACTCAGGACCAGAGACAGTGACAGTGTCGCTCGCTTCCTCGGTGCTTGGGAAGGTGATCTTGCAGTTGAACTTCTTCTCAAGCTCGTCAATCTTGTCCAGGCGGGCGATGAGCTCACGGTGATACAGACGGTTGATCTGAATGGTCTCAGACACGAATTCGGCATCTGCCTTCTCCACCATGTCCATGATCTCTTGTTTAACGAGGTCCAGGTTCTGCGCGTTGCGGGCAGGGGTACGGCAGATGACATTGTCAACTTTGATGTCGTCCTCTTCTTTGCCGAAACCGCCACGGTCCATCGCGTTGGAGAACTTGACGAAGACGGAGTACTTCTTCATGATGCGCTGGATATGCTGGCCACCAATGCCAATGATGCGCTTGTGGTACTGGTCAGGCACGTGGAACGAAATGGCAGCAGGCATTTCCTGCTCCACAAGGTCGAGTCCATTCTTGGTGGCTTCGTACTGCGCACCACGGACGACAATGTAGAAATTGTACTCGTTGAAGCCGTCAAAGACAATCTGCACGCTGCTGTGGCTCATGATCTTGTTGATCTTGCCGTTCTTCTTACCGCTGACAAATTCTTTGTGCTCGTTGGCTAGCTCGATCTTGACGCTCATGTTGTACTGGGACTTCTTGACGAAGGGGATATTGTTGATCACCATCATGGCAGCTTTGACGGCATCATCAGAGCCGTAAATGTGGAAATTGAGCTTCTCGAAGCTGATCTCGGCACCGGAATTGATGCAAATATCCGAAAGCATGGCACGAACATCAGCCGGGGTGGGCGGGCGCTGGGTAGGATCAGGGTGAGTAATGAACCACGAGGCACTGTAAAATTGACCAGCCTGGTAACAGTAAGCACAGCACACTAGCTTGCTTAACTTGATGGCCTGAGCAACTTACAAGAGCCATCAACTCGCGCACAGTCCGCTCGACGTGCAAGACATCAGTACCCTGGACTCGGACAACGCCGCGCTGCATTCCCAGGGGAGGCAGCAGAATATAAGAGCCGTTGTTCTCGATAATCTTGCGTACTTTGTCGAGACGTTCGAGCAGAATGGCGTCGAGCTTGGTGTCCGTCACCATGACCGGCTTAACAAAAACTTTGGTGGACATGACCAAATCGTGCAGGCGCTGTTTTGCAAGCAGAATGCGCTCCGAGGATTCTCCCGTAATGTATACCAGATCGTCGGGCCTTCGCTGGGCGCCTGGAGGGGTGTAGCCAAAGAGACGCGGGAACGGTGGCGGGAAGTAGATGGCTGTATCGGTGGCAGACTCGATTACCTTGATGTTCTTGCGGCCGCGGCCACAGATCAACGTATGCATTGTCAGCTCGAGCTTCATGGTGTCAACGTATCGTTTGAGCTATGGAGAGAGACGTTAGACTAGCCCGCGTATCGCTGATGCGAGGCAGGAACTCACAATCTGGTCAATCATGATCAGCACACGCGTTTTGGCGTGCTCCATGGTCTCCATGTCGCCGTAGATGGCGCAGCGCAGGCGCTGGTCCATGCTCTCCAAGTTGCCGTTGAAGCTGGCCGACTCGATGTCGGAGGGCTTCGGGCAGAGCATGAAGATGTCGGCCTTTGTCGTCTTGGCGATGAGATCGAGCTGGTTCAGGACCGGACCCTTGATCTGCAGTCTGTCTTCGCACATGACGAGGCTGGTGTCAATGTCCACAAAGGAAGACCGCTGCTCGCTGTTAGCTCGTGCAAGGCAGGACGCGGTGGCCGCAGCGTACCAGAGAGATGGGGGTCGAGTTCAAGATCTTGCACCGCATCTGATTCACGAGCTCCAGCTCGCCGGACAGGCACACGTTGGTCACGAGAGCGCGCAATGGGCCGCGCTGCAGGCCGGGCAGCGGCTTGGACTCGGCGGACACGACGGTCGCGGCGACGCGGTTGTCCGTCTGCTCGGTAATGTCACGGCACAGGGCGCGCAGATTGTCGACATTCTGCGTGTGGACGGGCAGCTTATGCACCGGGACGTCTCCTGCCGACTCTTCGGCCGACCAGCGTGCTGTAGCACCCGGACTGGCATACAGGATTTCGTCCACCTCCGGACCGGCCAGGTTCGAGTTGAAGGGAATGTTGAAGGACAGGTTGACCTGGGAGCCGGGCTGGATGACGGGGGGCGGCGCGTTGGCCGTCGTGGGCCGCTTGAGGGGAGCTTGCACGGGCATCTCGTGGTTCCGCGAGAAGCCGAAACCGGCCGAGGGCGCCATCTTCTCCCAGCCGTGACGAGCCGATCCGGTGAGGTTGGAGATCTTGTGCATGTTGGAGAGGGGCCCGGGGGAGTGTGGGCGGGCGAGGGTGATGGAGGAGCAGAGCGAGGGAGGAGCGACGAAGTCGAGTCGAAGCGATAGAGGGCGCGGCTGAGTGAGCGGCCAGCCAGCCTTGGCCCTGGGACCCGCTAGAAATGCATGGGCGTTTTCCCGATAGCAGCAAAAGCAGGCTCGGAGCCACAGCACGACGCGCCATGCTGCAGCCCTCACGGAGCACGCAGCGACGGCAGCGTCCCACAGCCCGCCGCCCGCCGCCCGCGCCGCGCTGCTGTCTCTGCGCTTCTGCGTCGCTGCGTTTGCGGCCCTCTGCTCTGCGTTGCACCGTGGCCTGCGTGCCGGTGCCGGTGCGTGCTGCGTGGGCGTTGCGCGCTCCGTCCCAACGCGGACTAGACGCCCCTCGCAACCGCACATTCGATGATGCCTCAACCACATGTGCGCACTGCTCACTGCCCGCGTCCTCCCCAGGCACACCACTCGGCACACAAAGAATGCTCGCTTCTGGCCCCTCTCGTCGCGCCCAGATGCTCGCTGCTGTTCCGCCGCCTGGTTTCACGCCGAGCGCCTGCAAACGTCTCTGCAACACACCTCAGCCCCCTCTCCGCTTGTGCATGCCATCAACCCATTCCGCCCTGACAGCTTCCTCTTCCTGAGCCGTGTCTCGACGCCCGTCTCACTCTACTATCGAGCCCGCAGTGTATGACCCCCGGGTGTCGCGGGCCTTGGACGCTATTGGCCGCTGACGTCTGCATTCTGCAGTCCGACGGTGCCGCAAAAGCTTGAACCAGGGAGGCTGTGCTGCAAGCGAAGCAACACCCTACTCAAGACCCGTTCGAGTGAACAAACGACCTCGGGTATGCGGCACCAGCCATTCCGGCCTCCATCAGACGACAGCGGAAACCGACTCCTCGCGTCATCATCATGACTGCCAGAGAACACAATAGTCTCGCCCTAGCCGTTGCAGATCGCCGGGTCCAGCCCACCAAGCTCTGCCTCCACGTGAAGTCGCCAACCAAACGCGTCAATGTGGTCATATGGTCGAACCACCCTGCTTAATGCGGCCTCCGAAGCCGACTGACCACATCTCACAGTGGCCTGTCCAACCCCCTTCTCCAACACCTAACCGCCTTCGCATCAACGCTGAAATTCCAGCTGCAACGTTGCCAGCGACCAAGCGTGGCCTCTGTCGCCGTCGGCCAGCTATCGATACCCTCCCGCTCCACTTCTCTCTCCGCATGGCATCGCGTCCTCGCCCAGCGCGTTGATCTACTCTCTAGCTGCATGCACGCGATGAATAACAGTTCGCGTGTCGTCATCACCACGCTGCTATTCGCGGAGCCCTTGCATAGCGGGACCACCGTTGGCCGCTGGTCGGCTCCATTAGCAATCCGCGTACGGAATTCTTACGCTTGTTGAAGACATTCAAGTCAGGTCCCGAAGATCGGGTTGAGGTGAAAATTCGCAACCGTTGTGCCGGGCTTGCAAGCGCGCACATGAAATTTGATTCTTTGGACCAGTATACGCGATATACGAGGCTCGGAACGACAATGCCAAATTTGCAAGACCTCTTGTGCTATCGGGGCGCGCCTTCATATTCGCCAGATCCCATCTTCTGCATTGGAACAGCTGAGGTATTCACTCTGTAATCAAAATTCTGCATGCGAACGCAGTCATTGTGCTCTCGGGCTAGCAGTAAATCGTACCCCTGGTTGGCGGTGCCGAAGAGTAAAGGGGGGCATCCTTTGCACACATCCGCATATAGACCGTTTACGTCATTGGGACGTCTCTAGACTAGAGGATTAACATCGTATTCGGAGAAGACAGATCGCGGATGTGTCAATCTAATCCCATAGACTGAACAACATAGACACATGATGGACGAGCAACGCGAAGAGTACAAGCATAGGCGGAAGGACTCTATTTGATTGGCGAGAGGCAAAAGAAGCACATGTTGCTACGCTGATGGTCAAAACGAGCTATATGAAGTGGTGAATTAGACGTCTAATTATGGAGTAGGTATAGTGAATGGTATAGTACATGCGATATGCTCAGTAACATTGGACTTGCCAAAGGCTAAAGAGAGGGTATAATGGAAGAGTGTACATGTCAGTGACACGAGACGTAGCCCGAAGAACAATGTACAAAACTGTACACGAAGGACCGGCATCGCGCATAGAGAATGAGCGCAGCAACGATCTCACCGGTCGAGAGCTTGTGCTTGACACTGCATCCAAAGTTAGCTTTCCGTACAGAACCAAAACAGCCCAAAGCAAACTCACCATCTGGTAATAGACCCCTTTCTTCCGCAACAACGCCTGATGATCCCCCTTCTCCAACACCCTCCCGCTCCCCAGCACAAAAATCACATCCGCCTTCTGCACCGTCGCCAACCGATGCGCCACCGCAATCACCGTCCGGCCTCCTTCCCCGGCCGCCCGCTCAATCGCCTCCTGCACCAGCTTCTCAGACTCCGAGTCGAGACTACTTGTCGCCTCGTCGAGGAGCAGCAACTTGGGACGTCGCAGGAGCGCACGGGCAAGGGACAACCGTTGCTTCTGGCCCCCGGATAGCGACATGCCTTTGGGCCCGAGACGCGTGTTGTAGCCCTCCGGAAGCGAGGCGATGAACTCGTGCATTTGGGCGTCGGCGCAGGCTTGTTCGATCTCGGCCGTGGTGGCGGTGTCGACGGAGAGGGAGACATTGTCCAGGATAGTGCCTTCGTAGAGCGTCGGTTCTTGGGATACGAGACTGACGTTCTTGCGGTACTCGGCTGGGTCGAGGGACGTGATGTCTTGGTCATTGTAGAGCACCGTTCCCGAAGTCGCGTCGTAGAAGCGCTCAAGGAGCGAGATGGATGTGCTCTTTCCGCAGCCCGAGGCACCGACCAAGGCTGCGAACTGCCCGGGTGCGACTTTGATGTTGAGATCCGACAAGACAGGCGTGTTGCGTGATTTGTAGGCGAAGTCGACGTTGCGGAACTCGATGCCGACGCCGCCGGTGGGATTCTGAATGGCGTCGTAGCTTGGTGGGGGCCCATCCTGCGAGGGCCGCATACTAATGATACGGTTTGCGGCTCCGGTGGCGACTGCGAGGTTGGGTGCGACGCTGAGCCATGCACCGGCCGCGACGGCGCCCTGCACGATGGCGATGTAGATGACGAAGAACTGTTCGATGCCGTATTCGCGAGAGGCGAGGAGCGTGCCGCCGTACCAGAAGGTGAGTGCCATGCAAGCCAACTCGACACTGTCCGAAGCGGCAAAGACGATGGTTCCATACTTTGCTGTGCCAAATGCCTTGCTGACATGAGTTTTCAGCAGCGACTGGTACCGTTCGCTAATCGTATCCTCCATGATGAGCGACAGCACGGTCCGGAAGGCACCGACGGCTTCGGTAGCGAATTGTGAGCTCTCTGCAAAGACAGCCGAGTTCATTTCTTCGAACTTGACTTCGAGACTGTACCGTAGATAGCCAGCTGCTAGGATGGGAGGCAGCGCGCAGAAGATTCCGACGAGTGAGAGTTTCCATCCATAAACAAAGGAGATGATGGTACAACCAACAAGATTGACGATAGCGATGGCAGCCAACGACATCTCCGTACTCATGAGCTGCTGCAGATTCTGCGCGTCGGAACTAACACTCGAAGTGAGCGAACCAGCAGAGTGCCCTTCGGCGTCGAAGAAAGGAATCCGCTTCCGGATGATGTTGTTGAGATACTCCTGTCGATAGCGGCGAGTGATGGAAACACTGACCAAATGGGTACAGTAGAGCAGTGCGGTGTACGCCACGAAGACGCCAGCGGCTTCCACGCCAAACATGCCAGCCCAAAAATTGCCTTCTTTGACGAGTTCCGGTCCTGGCATGGTGAAGATCTGCATGACCTTTGCGAAAATCCATGCTTGGAGGGGATACACAGCTCCAGCTCCCAATATGCCTAGGATGCTGATCGAGTAGAGCACCCAATGATGCGATTGTTCGACGATCAAGCGCCCGCTGCTTGCAAGAAACTTCTGCTTGTTCTCGGACTCGTCGGTCGAAGCCTGATCGTGGAGCACACGGGCCGGATCCGAGTTCAGCGAGTCCGCAGTCTTGATTTTTTGCAGTGTGGCGTCATCAACGTCTTTCCCCTCTTCAGCTTCCATAGTGAGCTCTTGCGCATGCACGAGGCCGTAGTAGATGCTGGCATCATCTCGGAGTAGCTCTTCATGAGTGCCTTCTTCCACAAGCTTTCCTTTCCGCATTACCATAATCTTGTCGGCCGTCTTGATCGTGCTTAACCGATGTGCAATCACAATGGTAGTTCTGTTCTGCGAGACGCGGTCGAGAGCATCTTGGACGATGCGCTCCGTTCTGACATCGATGGCGCTGGTGGCCTCGTCGAGAATAAGGATCGAGGGCTTCTTGACGATAGATCGAGCAATGGCGATGCGCTGACGTTGGCCGCCGGAAAGCTTGATGCCGCTTTCTCCAACGAAGGTGTCGTAGCCCTGGGGTAACTTGTCAATGAACTCGTCGGCGTGCGCCTCTTTGCAGGCTTCCTTGACCATTGCCATCTTCTCATCGTTTGTGGCCTCCTGGTACTTGGTTCCGCATAGCCCGAAAGCCACGTTGTTGAAGATCGTGTCATTGAAGAGGAAGGGCTCTTGTTGCACAAGTCCGATATGTGACCGGAACCACTTGAGGTCGACGTTGCGAAGATCCACGTTGCCAATCCTGATGTTTCCGGTACATGTATTCGGACCGAGATCAACCTCCTTCTCTTCGTCCGGTTTGCTAGACTCTTTTGCCTTGTCCTTCTTGTCCTTCTTGTCCTTCTTGCCCTTCTTCTTCTTTGACTTCGCCTCCGTAGATTTGTTGACCGAGAGAGTATCTTCTGTCTCATCTGTTGTTGTTTCCGTGGCCGTGGTACCCAGCAGGTCATACCATCGCTGGAGCAGGGAGACAATGGTCGACTTCCCAGACCCCGAGGGTCCAACGATGGCAGTGACCTTTCCGGCTTCGAACCGTGCTGTAAACCCTTCTAGAATTTGTACGTTGGGTCTGCTCGGGTACGAGAATGCCACGTTATGGAATGAGAGATCGAGATCGGCGGAGACGTCCGGATCCTTGAAACCGGATGTATCGGGCACCTCAGCATCAATAGTTTTGAATCTGCAGATAGGATCGTGAAGTCAGCAAAGTCCTAGCCAAAGGGTGTCGGTACGTAATGTTCTGAAAGCACACGGCGCTGCTGCCAGAATACAACAATCGCCGTGTCTCGAGACACATGATTTCAACTGTGAGTTTACGTACAGTTCTTGAGCCGCTGTAGTAGCCTTGCCGATAGCTATGATGGGTGATGCAACTCTGGCGATGTTCATGACTGCCATCATGACTGAAAACAGTACGACAACAATGTCGCCCACGTTCATCTTACCACGGCTGTATTGTCGTATTCCATACCAAAACGTAAGGGCAAATGTCCCATACATACTCATCATCATCGGAGACATCATGAGTCCCATGAAAGGGGCGATCTTCTTGTTTATCTTCGCAGCCTTGTCGATGAGAAGACCGTGTTGTCTGGCCAACTTGGCTTCGGCCCCGAATGCCACGACAATGCGGATCGAGGAGAACATTTCGAATGCTAAAGCAGAAGCTTCTTCGTGGACCTCCTCGGTTGCCTTGTGATATTTCAAGAACGGAACTATCACCACGCCGCTAACGATCAGGATGAACGGGACCGAAGCGCTGGCAATAAGCGTAAGGAGCCAGCTCTTGATAAAGGCGACGACGTAGAGTCCTATCGTGAAAGCCAGTGACTGGAACAGCAAGGCGAAATGCTGCGAGATGGCGACTTGTATGGTGCCTGCAGAGGTTGTGATGCGTGTGCTGACCTTCCCAGGGGAAACGGTGTCGATGACGCTCACCGGCTGAGCAAAGGTAGCGCGGAGATAGGCCAATCGAAGAGCACCAGATATGCGTAACCCACTGATTCGTATGGAAAGCATCGCCACGTAGCCCAAAAGGAACTTGGCGAGGAAGAGGAGGAAAATGTAGAGTGCCAGTCTGTCTATGGAAGACTGAAACTGCTGCTTGGTCATGGTAGTACCGGGAAGGAAGTAGTCGTTGAAGGAGTTGACGAGTTCGCCGAAGACGACATTCTGTAGAAGGATCAGCGTGAGCCTCAGCTGTCAGTGCAACGGAATCATACCATCAATGGGAACGCAATACCGGCACCTATCGAGGTGATACAACTGAGCACTACGAGGAACGTATCGAACTTTGTTCCGTACGAAAAGACTCTCTGATCTAGTATCAGCATCGTGAAGAGAAGCCTTTGGTGTGGTTGCGCTTACAAGGTAACTTGTCAGGCCAGACTCTGCCTTCTTCTTTTCCGCAACGCTGGCAGATTCGCTCTCATCTACAGTTTCTGTTCCTCGATGCTTGGCGGTACTCGCATCTTCGATGACTTGAACATTTGTTGCGGGGGTCGGGGCTATGGCCGAAGGCGGTAGCGTTTGTTTCTCTAAAGAGCTCATGGCGGATCGTTGAGTCTACCTGTCGACGTCGCAACAAAGCTCTCTTTCAAAGTGGACCAAACAAAATGTGGTCGAAGAAGACGAAGTGGTAATTAAGGCAGAGTTGCTGCCTGGAGTGTTGATACGATGTCGTACGAAACGCCACAATTGCAACTGCAGACGCTCGGTGAAAGAAATTGCGTTGCGGGGAAGGGGAAAGCACCGTGCCAGCCACACGACTGACATACTGAAGGTCTGCTTATAATGCCTGGCGGGTGAAAGCTGTTGTCATTGCAGCAGGGGCGTGGCACCTGGGCATCTCCTGTTCAGGATGCGGCTAGACCCGAAAGGAGCGAAATACTGCGAAGCACAGATCGGCGCTAGTGCCTCATCTCATACCTCGCAAAATATTTCCCATTCAACGCCGCGATCAGAAGACTTTCATCTCGGGCTATCCCGGACTGTGGGCGATGGTAAATCTCCGAAGCGCAAAGTGCAAAGCATGGAAAGGGACAGGTATTGCGAGAAGTGCTGTGGACGCAGCGACTCCATCGTATGCCTACCGTATCCTCACGCGGCGGTCGGGAGGTTTGCGGGCCGGATGCGCGCCCGACCCGTTCCTTTCCAGGCTGCACTTTCTGATGACCACCTGGCAATCGGAGAGAGACCATATCGGGGGCGAAAAGTAATGGCTTTCTTGTAAGGTCGCTAAACCTTTTCGGGTAAGAAGTTGGCCAAGAGGACTGGGGAGGTGATTGAGTTTTGCACAGCGGCTACCTTTTAGGGAAATGCGTTGGCCAAGACAAAATATGCTACTGGACGCTGCCGCGACTTCACAACACGTCTAGTCATCACGAAGAAAAGACTCCCCGCCCAGTCGTCCAGACCCACTATTCGCTTCGACCACCATTGATTCTATCCCTTTTACTGTTACATATGTGTCCACACCCGCGAAATGATGGCACCATTTGACCGGGTTCTGTCACGCCTACACAACAAACTACCACACCGATGGCACCTTTCCCACTCGGCCTCCCAACCCCCGCCCACCTACGGACCTGCCACGCTACCCGGTCTACCAAACGAAGTACTCCAAGAGATAGCCGCCTATCTGCCTATCAGCTCCGTCGCGATCCTTACCTTGACTGGCAAACGCCTCCAGGACGCCCTCGGAACAAAGTCATGGGAACGGCTTCGCAATGGGGGTCGCGAGCGGGTTGCCTTCCTGCACCTCCTTGCGCGCGACCTACCGGATTATGTCGCCGATTTCCGTCTAATCAAGAAGCTCCCCAAGTCTCTGCCGTCCAACCGTGGGAAGGGCGCCGGACCCCATTACACGACGGTGAATGGCTTGCTCGAACACTTTACCCGTTTCAGCTACGCCGTGGCATGGCCGCATGTTCTTCTGGCGCTCAAGCGTAATGCCTTTGGTGCGCCCCACGGAATTCCACTATCGGACTTTAAGCATACATCCAAGAGGTGCATGGGGAAGGAAGTTGTCCGTTTCGAGGCGCTTGCTCGTATCGTATCCAGTCACCTTCTTCTCCGCTGCACCTACACCGTGTCTTGCAAGCGGGGCAATGTCGACCTTCAGGACTTGCAGAAGCTGAAGCTAGACATCTGCCGGTGAGTAATATTGCACTTGGGAAAGACTTTCCTACTCGATTGACCCGCAGGTGCTGTCTTGAGGATTTGTCATGTATGCGATGGAAGTCCAGCCCATCAGATAGCGCAAATCTGGATACCGACAGTTCACTGATGACACAAACAGACATAGCAGTACACAGCGTCGACCCGGCCCGGGATTCGACGATCGCCTAGTGAACGCCATCGCAGGCGGTGGAGGTAAGAAGTTCAACCGTTGGGAAGTCGCTAGAACCAGCGGTCCAATGTACCATCGCGGGTGGGACAACGAACTAGATGCAGATAGTATCGACGACCTGTTGGGCACTGGTGATGTCCGCACGGGTGATATATCGGGCCAGTGCAAATTTTGCTTCACCGAGTACACGGCGTCAGAGTCGATGCCAGAGTCGAATGGGCAGGTCACGTTGACCGTGTGGCACGATTTCGGAACCGGATCTGCGTCTGCAAACCTACACTGGACAGCGCTTACGGGTGACTTGAATCACTATCGAGTATTTCCGTTTGGCAGCGTCCGAGATGCTTTTGAGCAAGACGACGGTTCACGACTGACGGATTAGCATATGGGCGGGTGGCTGTAGCAATACTATCCAACGCCGCTCCATACAGGCAGCACCGTCACCTAGCGGCCCCGCACTGTGACGAATGGTGGCGCAGGTGAATGTGGCTTGGCTGAGGCTTAACCGCTGGACTTCAAGAGCGTCGCAATCCCCTCACGTCTCTCTGACCACTGCACAGCTCAGCCGCAACTGCTGCTATGTAACCCACGGACGTGACGTGCAAGTCACTTGCCGACCATGTGGCGTCTCGCTGACGGCGCGTGGCTCACCTATAAAGCCCGGTGATGCTCATCCCAATGTCCACCTATTACCCCTCCCCCGCCATCCCCTGCATCAGCTCCCTCTTTCGCGTCCACGCCTATCTTCACATTTCCTAAACCCTGCGACTGCGATCATGAGTAGCAACGATTATTACGGCGGTGACGGCGCGCACGGCCAGCAGCAAGGCTACGGCAACTATCCAGCTCAGCCGCCGCAGTATGGCGGCCAGCAGCAAGGCGGCCAGCAATACGGCCAGCAGCAGCCCCACGACCAGTACGGCCAAGGACACAGTCCCTACCCTCAACAACAGGTGAGCGCGATCGCCAGGGTCGGACAACTTCCTATGCGCGCAAGTTGCTAAACCACTCGCAGAGTCCCTATGGCGCCCCGGCGAACCCGCCATACCAGCCCCCACAGCAACACCAGGGCGGCTATGGTGACTACAACCAAGGCCACGACCCGAACCGCGGCCATTCCCCCTACCCGCAGCAGCAGCAACAATACGGTGCCCCGCCCCAGCAGGGCTACGCACCGCAACAAGGCCATCCGCAAGGGCAATATGGACAGCCGGGCGCACCGGGAGGGCCTGCAGAAGGCGATCGCGGCCTCGGGTCGACGCTCATAGGCGGCGCCAGCGGTGCTTTCCTGGGGAACAAGCTCGGTGGAGGAGCACTCGGAACGGTCGGCGGTCTTATAGCTGGCGCCGTTGGGGCGAACATGTTGTCGGACAAGCACGACAAGCACGACAAGTAGGTTCCCGCTCAGTACCTCCTGCAGAATGCGCATGCTAACGGCGTCCTCCAGAGACAAGAAGCATAAGAAGCACAAGAAGCACGGCAGCAGCTCGCACCACAGCTCGCACCACGGCTCGTCGTACGCCGGATCTGCTGCTGGCCTGGGCGGTTTGTATGCGGGGAGCCATAGCAGCGGCCACAAGAAGCACAAGAGCCGGTCGAAGAGCAAGGGCGGCAGCTCTTCCTCTTCGAGCAGCGATTCCGATTAGTAGACAAGTCGTTAGGCTACGAGGTCTGCTGCTAGTCTTCAGGAGTCTTGGTGGCCCTTGCATGGCCACCTTGTTCGAGCGCTTTGCGATTCCGTGTGCTTTTGGTTTTCAATGTTGCAGCGTTGCATAAACCATAGCCAGTGTTAGTTCTAATGAGTGCCTTGATGGAATACCCAACCTTGATGTTATACCCCAAAAATGCAAACCAACTTGTTCAGTGTCGTTGGTTGACTTCAAAGATGTTCCTGTATCAACTCAACCGCGCCTACACTTGTCCAATCTCAAATAGGCTAGCGCGCCACGGCCCAATTTTCTCCCAGGTGCCCACCACAATGAATCATCGCGCACTACCAAATTCGCAAAACTTCTACGATCGACTTTCCAGAAATCCATCATGAGCGACGCTTTCATCAGCTTCTTCCGGAGCACTCTTCCCGAGGACCTCGCCGTGGTTCTTAAAGATGCGCTCAACGCCCTGGAAACGGGCGACTTCTTGACCGTGCTCCAGCACGAAGAAGTACGACTACTGTTCGGACACCAAGACAACGAGGCTACCAAAGATGTCCAACTGAAAGACTTTCCTACGTGGAGCGACTACATTTTCCATCGCCTCGGCCTCCTTTTATCAAAAAGAAGCGAGTCTGCAGATACACCCCCCGGAGAAACGGCAGCATTCCGTCAGCATCTTTTCTTTGCCGTGGCTATTGCTGCTCTTCACACCTTCCTGCAATCCAATGTCACAGGCCCGCCACTGCCCTTTAAATCTGCAGATATCTTGCTGCCAAAGGATGTCGTGTCGAACGGACCTGCATTAAGCAAACTACGGGCGGATCTTCTTACTTCGTTGGGCGCAGATGGTGTTGCGGCGTACAAATTAACGCCGAACATCGAGCTTCTGTGCCTAGCGGAGACTATTTTGATAAGTCCGCCAGTGCAAAAGAATGTCGAGGCCTCGACTTGGGCGAGTTTAAGAGTCAACTTTATACACCAGCGGCTGCTTTCAGAGATTGCGCCTTCGCTGCAAACTGCCATCTATGATGAGCTCGAAAAACTTGAGACTCAACTAGCTTCAGCGAGCAAAGAGAATGAGACCAAAAACCTGCACGTCCACTTTCTACTGGAACGGGCGGCAATACACACACATCATGGATTCGACAAGAAGGCCAAGGCGGATATGGATAGCGCAACTTTGGAGAGAAAATTTGAGTTCGCATTGACTGGACTGATGGGGAAGAGAACGAAGTTCCAGGAGAAAGATACAAGTCAGCTGTTGGTCCTCGCACGAAGCGCGGGTACAGAGACGAACGGGACATCTGCGACCACCGCAACGGGACCGGAGAACCTGGATCTCAACGACGACACAATTTTTGACTCCATAGCATTTACCCCGAAAGACGCTGCTACTGAGATCAAACCCGAGTCCTCGCTACCGGCTAGTCTTGCTTCACTAGACCCTGGGAATCAGCCTTTGCTCGATCCACTAGACTCTGTCATACTACTATCCTTGGCTTCCTCCATCACCAACACAAACCCCTCAGACGGTATTACGAGAGAAGAGACAATACCTTATGCTACTCGGGTGCTGGATGGCGGAAGTTCGAATTGGCAAATTTACACCCAAGCGCTGCTTGTGCGAAGTCGAATAGAGGGATATAAGTCTCGGACAATGGAGCGAGGCCTTCTTCAGTTGCAGGCTCTGGTTGACCAGGTCATTGCGGAGACTTCCGAAACTGGTGCATCTACAGATATAGCGGCCGAAGAGCAAGCAACGTCATTTTTACCAAAAGCGAAGGATGGAGAGTCTGCTCCAGTGGACCAGCGTCTTCGCTACGTTTTCTCGCTTTGCTCTCCATCTCGTTGGGAGCTTGAGGCGGAGCTCGCTGCGCGCTGGGTAAGTGTCGGTGGTCTTCGCTCTGCGCTTGAGATTTACGAGAGGCTGGAGATGTGGGCAGAAGCCGCCTTGTGCTGGGCGGCTACCGACAAGGAGGGAAAGGCAAAGAAAATAGTTCGCCGGCAGCTGTTCCATGCCACAGATGGCAACGATGAACTCGCAGACCTCGAGGAAGAGAAATGGGAGGGCGCAGAACGGGATCCTCCTCCAGCGGAGGCGCCTCGACTATACTGCATCCTGGGTGATATCGACGTCGACTTGGCCATGTACGAGAAGGCATGGGAAGTCTCGGGAAGACGATATGCTCGCGCTCAACGATCTCTCGGCCAACGACACTTCGTGGCGAAGAACTACGAAAAGGCAGAGGAAGCCTACTCCCTTTCCCTACAGATCAACGCGTTGAACCAGCCTGCATGGTTTGCCCTGGGATGCGCCAGGCTCGAGCTGCAGCGCTTCAAGCCAGCTGCAGAAGCCTTCTCGCGCTGCGTCCAACTCGACGACCAAGATGCGGAATCATGGAGTAACCTCGCAGCCGCACTGCTTCATCTCCGCCCAAAAGTCAACACAGACACCGATGCTGATGAGCCCGTACGAGCGATCTCTCACCCTCGTACTGACGCTTTGAAAGCTTTCAAACGCGCCGCTGCCCTTAAACACGACAACTACCGCATATGGTCCAATGTCCTCGCTGTTGCCGCGTCTACCGACCCTCCGGCATTTGGCGATATCGTCAATGCCCAACGACGCATCTGCGAAATGCGTGGCCCCACCGACGGAGAGAAATGCATCGATGCTGATGTTCTAGACCTCCTTATTCGCCACATCGTTCAAAATTCAGAATCTACCGATATAAACAGGCCCGGATTGCCCCGCCTCACAAATGAGCTCATCGAAAAAATCGTGAAGCCTCTCATCACCTTCTCTCCGCGCCTTTGGACAATCCTGTCGATATACTATATGCATACAAATCGGCCGACAACAGCACTGGAATGCCACGAGAAAGCTTGGCGCGCAGTGACGAGTCAACCCAACTGGGAGAGTAAGGGAGAAAAGGAATGGGATGTCGTGGTCACGCAGACTATCGACCTGGTCGATGCTTATGAGACGTTGGGGCCACGTGAACGGACGGAGGGCTTGGCGGCTGGGAGTGGCGAGTTGGTAGCGAAAGATTGGAAGTTCAAGGCTAGGAGCGCGGTTCGGACTGTGATGGGGAAGGGTAAGGAGGGGTGGGAGGATAGTACTGGATGGGATAGGCTAAAGGCCAGGTTGGAGGACTTGAAGGGTAGCGGATGATGCTGGGAATTAAGCTGATCACAGGCGCATTTCCCAGTGCCCGTCCACGCGAAGTCCACAAACTAAGGACTACCGCTTGCAAGATGAGAAATTTAAGTTCATGAACTTCGTATTATTCTAAATTCTAGTTGAAGAAAGGAGGGACGTTTCTGGTCAAGTTACATACAGGCGACCAAAGGATTTCCCACACGGAAAGAAAGTTATAGCAGCCGATCGTCGCATACTCAGTTTCCACCAAAGAGAGCCGCAAGGCCCTTGCCAGCACCGCCTCCAGCACCGCCTGCGGCGCCGCCCTTGCCCTTGTGATGACGGCGCTCAATGTCTTCGACCTCGACTTCGGGTTCCCGCTTGTTCGCGCCGAAGAGAGCTCCGAGGCCCTTGCCAGCCGCGCCTCCGGCACCGCCTTTACCCTTGTGGTGACGGCGCTCAATGTCTTCAACCTCGACTTCGGGTTCCCGCTTGTTCGCGCCGAAGAGAGCTCCGAGGCCCTTGCCGGCCGCGCCTCCGGCACCGCCTTTACCCTTGTGGTGACGGCGTTCGAGGGCCTCAACCTCAACTTCAGCCTCAGCATCGGCTTCCCTCTTGTTTCCACCAAAGAGAGCTGCAAGGCCCTTTCCGGCACCGCCTCCAGCACCGCCTGCGGCGCCGCCCTTGCCCTTGTGGTGACGGCGCTCAATATCTTCAACCTCAGCTTCGGGCTCCCTCTTGTTTGCTCCGAAAAGGGCACCGAGACCTTTGCCTGCAGCGCCTCCAGCGCCTCCCTTGCCTTTGTCTGATTTCACAATTAGCCGCATGCTAGCGGTCGGGAACAAGTTTGACTTACGGTGTCGCCTCTCAATCTCCTCAACCTCTGCTTCAGGCTCACGCTTGTTCGCACCGAAAAGGGCTCCGAGACCCTTTCCTGCACCACCACCGGCGCCGCCCTTGCCCTTATCTTCGAACCATTAGCGGATCGGACGTGGTTGGGATAGAAAGAGGTTGAAGCGTACGATGTCTTGCTACGACACCCATGTTGTAGCTGGCAAGAGCTGGGCCGCTGCCCGGCGTGCGTGCTTCTACAGCATCGCCTTTTGGCGCATCATTCACGACGTATGCTGATGCTCCGAGAGCCAGAATGGCGATTCCGGCGAACTTCATGGTGAAGAGGTGTGAGAGTTTCAAGACGGAACTAGATAGTGAATGGAAGCAAGGATCTGGCCAGCAGAAACAAGAAGCAAAGGATAGAGAATGGAGTTGAAACTTGGTGTGAGAGTGAATGAGAATGAATGAGAAGGATACTCGCCTGCTAATCACCTTATATTCTAGCTTTCACCTAGTACCCTGGTCCCATAGTTGTTCGTGGCTTTTGAAACGGAACGGCATTGATGCGGAGGCTGAGATGTGTGCAAAGACGGGCTCTTCCTTAGCATCGCTCGGGTGGGCGATGCCTTGAGTGGGTCGGGAAACTTGCATTGCTTCGAGGAGTCTTCTTCCGGAGCGCATTGGGAAGATCGACGACTTGTCGGGCACGATCAGCATCCTATCGAGTTACCGAGGGAAAGAATTGTAAAGTTCCGCACCAATCGATCATTCACCATCCCATCGTTTCCACTATATCGTTTGGAACACCTAGAATCGTGCCATAGCCGAGATTTCCGCCTATCTTGAAACAAGCTTCATTCGATATTCCATCGCTCATTGGACCAAACGGCCACCACCAAAATGCCGCGATAGAACATTAGAGATGCTGATACATCCCGAGGTTTGTTCGTAGGGAAACAATCGCTGAAACAAGTCACTAGGGTGTGTCACGTTCCGACACTTTGACGAAGCGCCAAGGTGAAACGGTGGTGAAGTTTACCTTAAGACGGTGCCAAGTGCATCAGTACCTCACGAAACGGGAACTGTTTGCTTGCTAAACAATGTTGTAGGGATGCTTGCTAGCCTTGAAACCTCGCTATAGCAGTAAGCGAGTTTTCGAGACGCTGGATATAAGACTAGACTTTGCCGCCAGGCATTTATCGTGTCTTTGCTGCCTGACTCTTTTCGTTGCGTAGAATGTAGGCTTCTAGCTGTTATCACATCGCAGGTAATATCACCACGCTTTACACTCCAGCCTGCATTTTTGCAGCATGTATGTAGAGATAAGATGTGTCCAGGGTAGCGATACTCGTGATCCATCGATTGATCCTTCCGCTGTACGTCATATTCTTAACATCCATCCAACCGTAAAGGAACAACCGCCGTAATCGAAGAAAAAAGAATACCTTGACATCAATGCTGAATGGCGTCAGAACGCCTCTTGTACTTCGTAAATTCATCGGTGCATTGCCAACTATAGCTTTTTCTTCGTCCTCAACTGCCTTCCTGTCTGAAATTACATTGATGCTAATGCATTCCTGTCAAAGTTACAATGGCGGAAGCCCTTGGTGCAGATGAGCCTCTGATAGAGTGGTGAGCAAGCGGCGTTAACGGGTTTGCAGACTTGACGGCGTTTAATTAGGCCTAGCTCCGTTGTACAACACTGACAGGGGGCCAATACTGTGGTGAGCGAGCGGCGTTAACGGGGTTGCAGACTTAACGGCGATTATCAGGCCTAGTTCCGATATACTACACTGGTAGGCGTTCAATAGAGTGGTGAGCGAGCGTCAAGAGCTACAATGAAATGATGTTTGGGCATGTATCTCCGTACATTACCTCCGTACATCTTAACAGCCCTATCTATGTAAGCTAAGCGCACACTAATTGCTTCGAGGTCGCGTTTTGGTAGCACACAGAGTCTCATTTCAAGCTGAAGCAATTGGGCCATACAACAAACACACATGTCTCTATCAAAACTTCCACCTCCCTTGCCAGAAGACGGCAAGCTCGAAGCGATCGGAGAGACAATGCATCGGGTTGAGCCTGAAAAAGAAAAGCAAACCGTCGAGTTCAACGAACCGTCCACTGTGGCATCCTCGACTGTCAATGGCGTAGAGAAACCAGAGTTCCCCGAAGACGATGGTCCTGCTATTGAAGAACAAGCCGTGGATGAGCTGCAAGAACCTGTTGATTACCCGAATGGTGTCGAAGTCTTGTTCATCATGCTTGCGCTCGTGCTCAGTATCACCCTCATTTCTCTGGATCAGGTGAGTTCTACCGCTCCAAGTTTTTCGCAGAGTCGTCTTTTGCCAACGCACTACACGCCAGTAAGCTGATTCTCTCGATTTAGACCATTGTTGTAACGGCAATTCCAAAGATTACCGACCGATTCAACAGCCTTGACGATATTTCGTGGTATGGTTCGGCTTATTTCATGACGCTCGGAGCGTTCCAGTCACAATGGGGAAAAGTGTACAAATACTTTCCCCTCAAAACCAGTTTCCTGGTCGCAATTTTCATCTTTGAACTTGGGAGTTTGATCTGCGCTGTCGCCCAAAACTCAATGACTCTGATTGTTGGACGTGCTGTCGCTGGTCTCGGTGCCTCGGGTATCGCGCCTGGAGTATACACGATTTCTGCCTTTGCTGCTGAGCCCACGAAAAGAGCTTCCTACACGGGGGTCATTGGTGCGTCATATGGCATCGCCGCTGTCACTGGACCACTCATTGGTGGAGGGCTTACAGATGCGGCGTCTTGGAGGTGGTGAGTCAAGAATTTTGTAATGTTTTGTCTTTGTTGCAAAACAAGGGACTATTTCCAGTCGTCGCCTCTTGCTGTGACTGGACCTGACCTGATATGAGAACTTTAGGTGCTTCTACATCAATCTTCCAATCGGTGGTCTGGCCGCTTTTACCATCCTGCTCACCTTCAAAACCCCTAAAGCCGCTAAGGTGGTCGATGCTACGCTCAAAGAGAAGCTTCTACACATGGACTTTTTAGGGACGGTGCTTATTATGGGTGCATCCCTCGCCTTGATCCTAGCTCTTCAGTACGGTGGTGTAACCCATGCGTGGGATTCCAGCGTCGTTATCGGTTTACTCGTCGGCTTCGTTGTCATGGTTCTTGCACTCATAATTCTAGAAATATGGCAAGGCGAACGCGCCATGCTGACACCACGCCTTATGCGCCAAAGGACCGTCTGGGTCAACGGCGTATGGGGCTTCTTCTTCGCTGGCTCGTATTTCGTCACGCTCTATTACCTGCCCATTTATTTCCAAAGCATCGACAACGTCAGTCCGATTGGCTCAGGTGTGCGCAACATTCCTCTCATCATCATGTTCAGCATTGCCACATATGCCTCAGGCATAGCCATCACAAAGACGGGTATTGCAACTCCTTATATGACAGTTGGCTCTGTGATCGTAACCATCGCTGCTGGTCTACTGTATACTCTCGACATTGGGACCTCGACAGGCAAATGGATTGGGTATCAGATTTTGGCGGGCTTCGGATACGGCATCGCCTTTCAAGTCCCGGTCATCGTTGCGCAAGCTTTTGCTGCGCCAAGCGACATAGCTCCTACGACCGCAATTATCATATGTGAGTTCTCCTTTGCCCTGTCCCAGGATGTCATCAGTCGTCTTTGTCCCCTTGTATCCATAAGCTAAGTGTATTTCTCGTGCACAGTCTGTCGATCTGTCGGTAGTACATTTTTAATCGCAGCCGCGCAATCCGGCTTCGTCAACCAGCTCCTGCACAAACTTGCCAACACCGCACCGAGCGTCAATCCCGCCCTAGTCACGGCTACCGGTGCCACTGAGCTGCACCAGGTATTTTCCGGAGCCGAGCTGGACGGTGTTGTCCGTGCGTATGCATGGGGTATCAAGGTTGCTTTCGCAATTACTATTGGGGCCTGCGGCATCACTTTCCCTTTCAGCTTGTGCAGCAAGTGGAAGAACGTTAACGCGAAGAAACCCAGTGATAGCGGTGTTTGAGGCAGCTGTTCAAACGATTATGGCAACGGAGTTATTGCCGGCGCCTCCTTATGAAAATTATCCATTTCGTACGATGATTTAGATAGCTCAGAGAGAGGACGGAATAGAGGAATGCATCGAAAAAGGAAATCGGATAGTATTGAAGGCTGGCTACCTAGTGTATCGAAGTAGGAACTATCGAGTGGATCAATCTTGTAGTGTTCCACGAAAATCATAATCAACGCCAAATATTCTTTGGGAGAGATTGTTGCCAATCTGCAGATGTAATGGCAAGAGAAAAACGTTGAGTTTGGTATAAGGTATTTGGGCTTGCGTACAAGTCACCAATTTTGTTGGTCTGCAACAGCTACATGTTGGTCTAAATGAGAATGGTATGCGTATTCCTCTGAAATTGTTTCGCAAGATCTGGGGTGATAAAGAAGACGATGTTGTTTCGCTACGGAGGTTGTTCCGGTACGCTTGGATGGATATTACACTTAGCAAGTCCAACGACATCTCTTCCAAATCTGTCACTGTGGTTTTGCCACATCCTCACATCATCATACGTTACTCGCATTCACCTTTTGTCTCTCATGATATGCACCGCTCTTCTCGATCCATGACAATACTCTCCAGCGTCCATCTCTGTCATACAACGACTACGCAAACGCTTGCTTGTTCTGACGCGATTCTTCGAAAAACGTGCGTTATGTCCGAGGCATTGAGTTGTCGCGGAGGAACGGATTTGATGTCAGTGTTTCGAACGTTCAGATGTCACACATCTTGCTTGGGTGCGTTGTACTTTGTTTCTGATTGAAAGTGTTCGATCAGTGCGAGGACGCGTTACACAGCTGACTAGGATATTTTGCTGCCCGATGTTTTGACGTAAAATTGGTTCTAGGCTGATATGATGTTACCGTCAACGATCAAGGTCTTTTCAGAATTCACTGGTCTATTAGCAATCAGATACACCGTGAAAGGTAGTAGTGAGAGTGCCGTTCGTCTTGCAGCATGCATTTGAGGTGACGGTGGTGGTTGCGCCAGTCATACACACACACACACACACACACACACCAAGACCACGTCGCCAACGCAGGGGATTCACTCAAGCCATATATTGGACGCGCACTTCAGTTTTCGCGGACATAAAAAACCTTTCGTGGATACACTCGGTCCGGGCGATACCGCTGCATGCAAGTGTGCAATTGGTATTCCGCATACGCAAGCCGACCTCTTTAAACAGCGTCATCCGCACCCAAGTATAACCTCTTTCCCGTTTCAATTTAACAGCACCCGTCTTCCCTTCTGTCCTTCTCTTCCTCGCAGCCAATAGTTCAAACCCATACATGTACACTGCAGCTGCCAAGGGTGCTCGCCCGTTTACCCGGCGATACAATCTAGCCGGGTCACAGCCGCACTCTTGATTGCAGACCTTGTATACGCATATTAGGCCGCGTAGCTATATCGAGGACTAACCACGTCTTTCTACACACAATGCGGTCGTCGGGAAGCCTGGATCGGATCGAGGCCGGTAGATGCATATTTGCCTAGGTAGGGAGGCTGAATGGGGGTTTGGGGTGGGGTATACATATTCCCCGTATTGTAGGAGTCTCCGGATTGTGTTTTCTGGCCTGTCTTGCCGTATTTGTGTATTTGTGAGTTGACTGTTCGCTGCTGGATTTTCTGGACGTCGTCTTGAAGATTGTCGAGCTGTACCGTTACCCGTCTCCACACTTCGAACAAGAAAACAAGCCGTCCACCAATATGCGCTTCGCCTTCGTAGCTCTCGCCCTCACGGGCGTGGTCGCTGCTTCCCCGTTCGCCGCCGATGCCGCCACCACCACACTCCCATCCATCTCCGCATCCGCAAACAGCACAAAACCAACCCGGACGAGGACAGGACATAGGAACCCGCACAAGGAACCGACTCCGACGTTCAAAACGGGGTGTGTCTGCGATAGACCGATCATACCAGCGGGTGTCTTTAACGACAAGGAGGTAAGTCGATAATAGATTGGCATGTTCCGGAATGCGAGGAAGGCCGTCGCTAATTCGGGATGTAGATGTGTCAGTTCAAGCATTACGTGGAAATGGCTTGCTTCCAGAAAGCGCAAGGTGGATGCCCGTCGCCTGTGTTGAGTGTTAGTCTTCACTTTGAATGACTGGAACGAAGATCTGAAAATGCTAACGGCTCGCAGTGTTGAGCGATCTTGGAGTGTACACGCGATTGCACGAACTTGGGAACAGTCTTTCTTGTACATACATACCTCTTTGCCACTATATGGGACGAAAGGAATCCGGACATATTCGTGGCGGAGCAAAAAGTCATTCGCTTCGGACAAGAGTACACTTCGGACCATTCGAGCCAGAGCTCGAGCGTATGCGGCGTTTTTGTGGAGACTTGAATGCAGGATATGTTACCAAGTCATCGATCAACCATGATGCTTGTTTCCCGAACCCTCAGAACGCGTAATGAGCCGACTAATGAGTCAGACTAGCATCTCTAGTACATATATACCGGGATGTGCCAGCGAAAGGTGGTGCTCTTTTGTATCGTATTACGAGCGCTATACCGGACTGATGTCGGGTCTCATATTTCAACCGTCCCATGAGGCATCGCTCTTTTATGTATATGCCAGTTAACCCCGCATCTTCCATCCTAGTACTCTTCGCTTAGCATCACGGCCGCCTTCATACAAATTGACTCACCGTACATCTTAGAGCCAGCTATCACCGTAAGCTTCCCTTCCTCATGATCCTATCACCACACCTCTAGTGGACTGAAAGTTCCAAGGTGGTCATCGTTCCGGTCAAGCAGTGAGCATGTTATCAGCATCACAAAGAGATTGATAAGGGGCCGACTAGGCGGCAAGGGTATTGACCAAATCTTTCAGTATTGTACACAGGACTTCCCGTGGTATCTTTAACATACATATGGTACATGGCGCGCGAGAGCGCCTCTATCCCATTCCTCTTTCCAACTCTGTCACCCTTACAATGCTCTTCAATCTGACGTGCGAAAAATACACAGACGAAGAGAAGTCGGGCCTCCCCCAATGCAAACATGCAAATGCACGCCCCAAGATAAAACTCCAAAGCGTGGTTTTTTCCTTCGATATTTTACACAATGACCTCACCGCAGTCGACCATGTTCGTCTTCCACTTGCTCGTGTTGAGCTCTCCCTCCATGCTGCTGGGTAGTGTGACTTCAACAGGCTTGTAGAGGTACCACGCCTTCAGGGCAGCTGCTGCGGCTCTGAATCGAGCCTCATCCAATGAGGCTCCTGCTCCTTCCCCGAGCTTGTCCTTGCCGCTGTATACGCCGACGATGAAGACGGGGTGTCTGCTCGCTCGGCCGGTTTCCGAAATGAGGCGAGCCACGGGAGCCTCGAAGCCTTCTCTGGCGCAGAGCTTAGATAAATCGCGGGTCGGTGTGCGGAAGTCGAAGAGGGATGAGAGGTCGAGGTGCCGACTCAGGAAGTGATCGCGGTAAAAGCGCTTCACCAGGGGCGAGCCCAGATGGAGATGCAGCGCTCCTATCAGAGCGCGTACAAAGGACTGCGCAGCTTCCTCCATGGGCACAGGAACAACACTCAGAGCCTGCGGGTCTGGTGGCGCGTTGTCGGAGCCGAATTCATCGGTCGCCATGATCTTGTGTGTGGTCGTGACGTTCCATTTCCAGGGTACCTGCCGCCTCAACGGCGCCGGCACATTCTCTCCCGACTTGATCCTCCTAAACTGCAGCAGCCCCGGGTCTATCTCGCCGCCGGGTTCCGCCGCAGCTTCTATGCCCCATTCACTGGCTATGGTGGCCAGGGCTTTGGGCCCTGTGTATGCTTGCTGTGCGGCAAAGATGACGGGCATGGGTAGCCGCGGATAGTTGCAGAGTAGATACTCGGTGGTGTAGTAGCCCAGGAGGTTGGCTCCCAGGATGGATAGCGAGGCGTTGTTGAAGGCGGGATCGGGGTCGGCCGAGGGGTGTACCAGCGTCCGGGCGAGCGTCTGGAGCGGGAAGCGTTGGTGGAGCGAGAGACGGGCTCTCAGAGCAGACAGCTTTGTCGAATGTGTTGCTGCGTAGGGGTGCGGCGAGGGGAGGCGCTCGAGGGGCACTCGTTTCCGATGCGGAATGGACGGTCGGGGGGCTGTCTCGATGGCCTGCGATGATATCGACTCCTCTCGTCCAATCTCCAGCCCTCCATCATCTTCTATCGTCGCTGTGGTCTGGAAGCGTGCGTGTATCCGGGACGCGTGCGGCGCCATGTTGCGCTGCAGGCCCACCGCACAGGGACATGACGGGCGGCGCGGCGCCTGCTTTGCCAGCAACTGCGAGGCACATCTCGAGATGCGTACGCGCTTCATTAACAACACGGCCGGGGCGAAGAAGAGGAAATAGACGGGGGCGCGAGACGGGGGGAAATGCAATTGGGCTGGTCGTGTGTCTCCTGGCGCCCTGGTTGATGATGGTCGCGACTTCCAAAATTTCTGGCTAAGAGCGCTGACTAAGGCACCGCCTCGCTCCACCTCCGCAACCTCACCTCGCGAGCGCCAGCGACATTGACCCCCCCAGCACCTCAGCACAACACATCACAATGGGTGGCGGAGGAAAGATCCCGTAAGAATACCCCGTAAAGGATGTGCGGATTGCGCCGCTGACCCCAATGGTGCAGATACCCCAAGCACGTCTGGTCGCCGGCCGGTGGCTGGTACGCCCAACCCGCAAACTGGAAAGCCAACACGGCCGTCATGGGCGCCGTCCTCGCCAGCATCGTCGGCATGGCCTGGATGGTCAGCGCAAACCGCGAGTACCGCGACAAGATGCCCGAGCCGCACAGATTCTTCCCGAGCCGATAGTACGCGCCAGGTCCCACCGCCGCAAGACGATAGCTGACGCGGACACAGTTGGAGCAAGCAGATCATCGAGCACGAGCGGAAGCAGAAGGAAATCGAGAGGTAGACGGGCATGGGAGACGGATAGACCGGTGAAGGACCGCGAGGTGGCTGCCGGAGCGCTAGGGCTGTACATAACCACCGAGCCTCTGCTTGTATTCTGAAAGTCTGTCTTCAACACGAGTATGGTTCCATCTCTCGCCCTGTGCAGTGTGCGACAGGACGGGCATGCCGATTTGCTCAATAGCGAAGCTTGCCGAAACCGACCCCCATGCTGCTGCCTCCTCCAGAATGTCTACGCCCGGGGAGGCATCGCCCCTTACCAAGCCCATGGCTAGCCCTCCCAGGAAGCCGTTACCGCCGCCGGTAGGATCGACGACCTTTTCGATTGACTGGTGATATGCAGGCAGCCATCTCTGTACACCTGGGCGAGCAACAAGGCACCCGTCTTTGCCAGCTCGGACGACAATGCCACCCTGTCTCGCTGGCCCGATACCACTCTCTATCCACTGGTCGCACAGCCCTTCAATCGTCCGATAGTCGACATTGTCCTTGCCGTTGGTGTCGACGCCGAAGAAGCCGCCGAGCTCTGAGTGATTGGGACTGACCACATCAACGTACTTGAGTGCTTTCAGGCAGTTTGAAAGCTCTGCCGGCGTGCATAAATCAGGCACCGGCTCCCAGATGAAGACGGGACGCGTCTCAGATGCAGCCTGAGTGGCTTGATGACGCAAGGCGACAATGTTTTCAACCAACTCAATGCATCGTAGCGGCGAGCAGATGAGATGGAAAGACTTGGACCATAGCAGTGCTGTGTCAGCCAGGCAACGGTGGTCCAGACGCAGCTTGGGGGTCATGTAGCGGAAGGCTGCAGCACATCAGTACGCGCACACGGGTGACGTCGGCGCTGCACACCTCTATGTTCGTTATCGCCATAGCCATTCCAGCCGCGGGTCGTTAGGCGTTCGGGCGTTTCGCGAATCAAAACTCCCGTGTCCCACCTGGCGATGGTTTCTCGAAGCTCGGGCGGGAAGTCAGAACCGCAGTCCACGACCCACCCCACGGCTTTGGATCGTGGGGGCGGAGAGAACAGTCGCGCGCCCAGGGCCGAGTACGAGCCCGCTCCCCCGAGAATGTCCTTGACGGGCGGCTTGGGTGGGGGGAATTCAATCTCATCTAGAACATGCTGAGCGGGGGCTACGAATGCATGATGCAAGTCGGCAATTACCGATTATGAACATGCCTAGCGTGCAGAAATCCATGCCGGCTGCGTCGTCGGCCATGTTGGCAGTGATGTCGTCGTGGGTCGCGGGGACACTTGAATCTTGACCTATCTGATGGTAGCTAGCCCGGCAGGTGTTCCTTGGCGCCGCTAGTGGACATGCACGGCATGGTTCACGGATGCAGGAGAAACATCGCCGTGTTCAAAGATCAGACATCGACACCTCCACTGTCCTGCTTTCATACATCTACTGTACCTGCTACCGAGCCGCCGGGTCCCCCGAAAACCTGCTGTCGTTCATCAACCCCATAATCCTCGAGCAGGCAAGCGGCTGAGCGCGACGCTGCAGCTCCCTGTTGTCCGCGCCTTCCCCGAGCTCTACATCGTGCCCGCGCCATGGCCCAAAACAACATGAACAACTTGACCACTCTTATAAAACGGTGCGTACATTTTCCTGAATTCTGTGGTGGAATACTATGGAAACTTTTCGCGCGCATATATTGGGCCGTCAGGGCCCTATTGCAGTGACGAGCCATGTGCTGACAGCGGCCCTCTTCAGGCTCGAAGCCGCCACCTCGCGTCTAGAGGACATCGCCTCGTCTTCGGTCGGCTTCGAAGATTCGAACCCAAACGGAGCCGCGGTGCCCTCCGCCGGCTCGACAGCCGCTGCCAGCAAGCCTGCATCTGCGCCGAAAGCCGAGAGCCTGCCCCCTGCCATCGAGGCCTTTGACGGGCTTCTCACTACCGAGCTCAAGGCATGGCTGGATCTGAGCAGCAAGCTAGGAACCGTCATCGAGGGCCAGGCCAAGGCGGTCCAGCAGGCATTCGCGGCGCAGCGCGAGTTTCTCCTCGTTGCGACCAAGGCGAAGAAGCCCGACATCTCGACATGCATGGAGATTCTCAAGGACCTCCAGGCTGCCATGGAGAAGGTGGACGAGATCCGCCAGGGCAACCGGGAGCCGCAGCTGCGCGATCCCCTGACCATGGTCGCCGACGGCGTGGGAGCTCTCGGCTGGGTCACTGTCGAGGGCAGCCCCAAGCCCCATGAGTACATATCGGAGCTGTTTGGAGGGGCTCAGATCTTCGGCAACAAGGTTCTCAAGGAGTACAGGGACAAGCCGGAGAAGACGAACATCGAATGGGTTCAGGCCTATTACAAGCTCTTCAAAGCCCTCTCCGAATACGCAAAGAAGCACCACACCACCTCCGTTGCATGGAACAGCGATGGCATCGACGCGAAGGAAGCCTCCAAGCAGGTCAAGAATAGCGCCTCGGGCCCATCGGCCTCGGGTATCCCAGCTCCACCACCTCCCCCGCCAGGCGGCATTCCGCCTCCTCCGGGACCTCCGCCTCCACCAGGCCCTCCCCCGCCACCAGGTGCTGCGCCCGCGCCAAAGAAGTCTGCCGCAGACATGGGGGCCGTGTTTGACGACCTGAACAAGGGCGAGTCCGTCACCAAGGGCTTGAAGAAGGTGGACCCCAGCCAGATGACACACAAGAACCCGTCCCTTCGGACAACAGCGCCTGTGCCGACACGGAGTGACAGCAATGGGTCTTTGCGGAGCAAGAGCCCAGCGCCGCCGGGCAAGAAGCCGAAACCGGAGAGCATGCGGACTAAGAAGCCGCCCAAGAAGGAGCTGGACGGGAGCAAGTGGATAATAGTAAGTTCATGCAGCAGCATTCTTACCAACTTGCCTAACGGAAGTACAGGACAACTTCGATAGCCCCAGCGAAATGATCGAAATCGATGCCGAAATGAACCACTCCGTCCTCATTTCGCGCTGCAAAAACACCACCATCCGCATCAACGGCAAAGCCAACGCCATCTCAATGGACAACTCAGAAAAGACGTCTCTCGTCATCGACTCGCTCGTCAGCTCCGTAGATGTCATCAAATGCCCCAGGTTCGCCCTACAGGTCATCGGCACCCTCCCTACCATCCTGCTCGACCAAGTGGACGGCGCCACCATCTACCTTTCCAAAGAGTCCCTGAACACGGAAATCTTCACCAGCAAATGCTCGAGCGTCAACATCTGTCTGCCGACGCCCGAGGAGGATTTCGCGGAAAGTCCGGTCCCCGAGCAGATGAGGACCATTGTCAAGAACGGGAAGCTTGTGAGCGAGATTGTGGAGCATGCTGGTTGAGACGCTCTGTTTGACGGCTTTGCGTTGGATGGAGATGTGCGTCTGGCTTGTTGTTGCATTGGGTGGAGTCTGACCATTTGTACTAGTGGTTTGTCTGAGTGTTGGTGCGTATGTAATAGTGCGAAGGAGAGTTGTGATACTCCTCTTTTTCTTGTGAGCGTCTTGTGAGATTGTGCAAGGATTGAGTAAGCGTTACTTCTTCTTAAACATATTTTCCACGTCCTCACTTCTACTTTGCTTCTGGTTTACATTGCGTGTATTGGAATCTATTCATTCCGGCGGCTTCGGTCTCCGTTGTCATTATAATTCCCTTAATCCATCTCTTTGACTACCTTACGCAACGACCGCTAGCTCGGATCTAAGAGCTCGGGTCTGCGTATTATACAAGCCATCCGACCTTGAAGACGAGGGCTCCAGTTTGAAAGGTATTCGAGAGCCCCTCTCTACCACGCACTCGTGCAGCCCTGTCTTACTCACGACCTCTTATCACCCCTTTCTGCTCACAAGTGAGATATCGCATATAGTTCAGGGAGATTTGTTAGAACGCTACGCTGTACGTGCTCTCCCCTCCCTCTCTTCCGAGCCTCAATAGTCCCCTCTATGATGCAACGGCACGGTCCAAATGAAGGAATACTAGCTCTTCACTGCTACTCTCTCATATTCGCTTCTATGCTCTTGCTGCTACTCTTTCATAATGCGTGAAGGGGTATCAAATGTCCAGCCCGAAAAGACAACGCAAAGAAGATGCAATGGGCCAAGAAAAGGAGGCAGGTCTTGGGCGGCGTCGCCCACAATGCAACGGGGCTGCTTCCTACTAGCCCCCCGATCGCTGCTCGTGACCGCCCGACGTATCTTCCGTGTACCAGACCGAGCTCACTTAGAGCTGCCACGTTCCAACGCGCTTCCTGCACGTAATGTACCTCGTTTCGACTCATCACCAACCCCCCGTCTGTTCAAACCTCCGTGGCTGCTGTTGCTGAAAATACCCATCGAAAACGCTGAGCTCCGGCGTTTGACCCGCAGCTCCTACTCTTCCACTAACGCTACTTGCAACCGCAACTCCGCTCGCCCCAACAGCATTATGCCCACCGAGGGCGGCTGCTGCTGCCTGTCCGCCATACCCTCCTCCGTCCAGACTTCTCCTGCGGCTGCCAACAGCCCTTCCGCTGCCATACCCATTCACGATAATTGCCATTTTAGTCCGCTCCTTCGGCTTCGCCTTGACCATCTCCTCGATAATCTGGAGCCAATCCGCTTCCGATCTCAGCTGTCGCACTCTGCGACCTGACCCAACGATGCCGGTCCGCTGTCCCGAGGTCGTCATCGCCTGCAAGCGGTTCCGCCAACTTGCAACACGGTCCAAGTGATTGTGGAACGAAGCGTCTTGGGAAGATCCTGCCCGGTATTGAGCAAATAGAGAAAGCGAGTGGCCTTGGGCTACTGTCATCATGGAGAGAAAGACACAACCTAGCGAAAAGACATCTGAAAAGCGCTTTCCCCGTGACACGAGTGCCTCTGGTGCGGCATAGACGTATGCCTGGTCGTTGAAATAGGTTTGGATCTGGTCGAGACGCTGCGGGCTGGGGACGGTCGGAGTGAGGGTGTCGCTGCCGCCCCCGATACCAAAGGGGCCAAAGTATACGCGGGAGCCGTCAATGAGAATCTTGCGAGGTCGAATGTGGCGATGGCAGATGGATTGCGAGTGAAGAAACTCAAGTGCGTGTGATAAGTCGTACATCCAATCTACAAGGAGCTTCGATCGATTCGAATCCGTTCCTGGCAAATTCAGAAAGTCGTCGAGGCTGTATTGAACCTTTGCAGTGACGATACCAACATGGCTCGGCTGGGCATATGAGCACATAAGCTTGATTATGTTATTGTGGTCGTAGGCTCTAAATTTGTTAATTTCCTCCAACAACAGGGTCTTTTGATTTGGCCGGGTAATGACGAATCGTTTTCGGATGAGAATGCGGTCATCGTTGTTTGGAAGCAGCCGAACGCGATCGACACTTTTTTCAGCGCCTCTCGACGTTCGAATTAGATTGATGTGCTGTAGCGGTACCGTCTCGCGGGATGTGAAGTCCATATGGAGCCCGTTCAGGGGAAGCTCCTTGGACGTGGCCCGCCATTGTTCATCGACAATCTTTCGCGGATCTGACACGATGCCCTGCAGACGGTCTTCAGGAAAGGGAAGGTTCTCATCTCTGAGGTCAAAGAAGGCTGCCTGACGCCATGATGCCACATCATCGCATACAACGAGCAGTATTGCAAGCCTGGGATTAGACAACGTCCACTGCCAGACCTTTCTCACCATGCCCGGCTCCCCGTATTGCTTCCGCGCAAGATCATAGAACCACCCCGACAGCGATTGGCCTTGCGAAGACAGCATGGACGTGTTGATGAAACCATTCACCAGGGGCGAGAAGGGGAAGAGGGTCTGTCGGTAAGGGTTCGGCGACCCGGGGAAGTTGGGGATGGGTGAGCCCGGGTACTCGACGCCTCTGAACGACTCTCCGGACGCAGATGGCGGAGGAGACATGGGTACAAATCCCGTTGATGGATTGATCGGTCTTAATGGTTGGGGCGCAACCGGGGTGGTCGATCGACTCATGTGCTGTGGAGTTCGATTTGGACTATCCCTTGGCGAAGAGCCGGACGACTTGCCCGAGTATGTCGAGGTCGGGCTGGCCATGTTATTTAACCATGGGTTGTTGGTGTTGGAGCCGGTTGGAGTTGCGCTTCGACTTGTGCAAGATGAGACGGAAGAAGCCGTGGGGGACGGGGGTCCACGCGTATACCATGTCTGCTCGTCGTGTAGATTGACCATGGACACGGTGTGCTGTAGGTTGTACTGCGGTTTGGCATAGTCGGACGCGGGGGCGCGCCATGGGGAGCTCGAATTGTGCTGCATTGCTGCAAGAAAGAAAAGCAAGTCTATCAGATGGACAGAAATGGATCAACGAGGAGCGAAAGAAATGGTGCGAGCGACGGATGCTGCGGGGAGGCGACCGGGGGAACTGGAGGGAGCGTGCAGCAAGATCTACACAAAAGCACGAAACAGCAAAAGGGCATAGCAGCAAAGAAGGAGGGCGTGGGAGGCAACAGTGAAGGGCAAGCGCACCAGGACGTCAGGGCGAATACATGTACTGGGTGCAGGCAGTGGAGGGACTGGAGTCCATCCCGAGAGCTTGGGGGGCAGGACCAGACCATCTCGAGCGTACGCGCAGAGGCTTTTTGATGTGCTGGCACATCGCTCACTGCGCGTCTGATTCCGGACCGCATTAGTATTCGTTGACAATATAAGTCCTCGAGTTGGGGTGTTGGGCGAATGCAGACTGGGCACGAGGGCGCCCATGTCGGTTAGCACGCTGCAGGCGAACGTGGCTCGCTCAGAGTCGCCTCGTTGACAGCAGCGCTCGTCTGCAGATGTTCGCAGACGGCCCGTTGTCAGCAGCACTCGTATGGTGCCAGATCATCGCGTATTCACAGCGCGCGAGCCGTCCCGACAACGCAGGCGTCATTGGGGCTCGGCGGCCTACTCGCGGCAACGGAGCCTCATTGGAGCGGACATGGAGCGACGCGGCCTCATTGGGGCGGCGCGTAGGGAGATATCGGGATGGTGCAGTCCTCTTTAGATGACGGTATTCGGAGAGAGAGGGTGTGCAAGGCCATGTTGTGCGTCAGGCTCACCGTCACTTCTGGGCACCTCGGACGGGAACAACGTCGCTCCGGCCGAGGCGCCGACACTCTGGAAAGCGCCAACGATGTGCTGGGATCTGGTACCGTAGTGCATGGGGTGAATATTGAACGGACCTGGTGGGCGTCTCGCCCGCACCGGCGCGACCCCAGCAAGTGTAAGAGTGGTGAGCGCGAGCGGCGTTGGTTCCCCGTCTCGACGGCGCGCACCACGATGCTCAAGTGGTGGATTCAGTGCTGAGTGCTCGGTGCAGCCAGGAGCAGTTCGTCGGCACAAAGCCACCAGTGCTGGGATGATACACGGCCAGACTGGACGACGTTGATGCTGAAACCGAGCAGGCACGCGAGAACTCGGCAGTGGAGCTCGACGCGCGCTCCCATTCGCCCGCCCGCTCGGTCACGGGCCATCTGAAGCGCCTCCTGCCTCGGCCCACCCCGTCCGTGCGCGTCGCTCGCCCAACCTCAACACCAATTGTCTCAAGGGGGCCTCATATTCATGCTGAACGCATGCGCAAGGTAAAGCTTGGTTGGCTTGGGGCTTTCGGCTAGCTCTTTGGCCTTCACTTCACGCCGTCAAGCTTTTTCACTAGCGGCCTGGGCCCGAATGCATAACCTCCTCTGCCGCCTCCCGTCTCATCGTCAGTCACAGCTCGTCTCAACTCTGCCATGGCATCGCCAACTCGGCTTGGTGCTGCTCTCTGAGTCTGGGTGCCCTCGAACCTCACGCCATTGTCCGCCGCCCCTCCGTCCTCCCGTCGTCGCCCGACGCGTTTCCTTCTAATCCACTTTTCTTAATTTGTGCCATCTGCCAGTTCCCCCCGTGCAGAGCCGGTTTCTCATGAGCCGTCATTGACTTTCATCTTCACTCTTTGTTTCCCTTTACAGTTTCTCTTCTTGCCACCCTCTTTTCCAATCGCTGCTGGCCAGCCCGGCGCCCTCATTCTCTTCCGGTAGACGACTTTAATACAGCAGCTTCTTCGTAATATCCTTCGCCATGCTCTTCAACCACGCCCTGGCGGGCCTTCTTCTCGCTGGCTGCGCCGCTGCCAAGGTCCACGCTGTGAACGCGCTTTTCAACCGTGGGGAGGATATCGAATACGCTCTGAGGCGGGACGCGGACCTGATCGCCTCCCTCACTCGACGACAAGACGCCAATGGCGCATCGGATGCTCCGCAGGTCTCACCGACACCGGCTTCGGGCGACGCAGCAAACATTGATCTGGCAGAATGGGAGGAAAAGACCAAGGCCGCATGCGGGACCGCGCTGCAATCACTCAACGGACAGGCATCAAATCCCAGCGGCATCGCCGTGTGCTACAACTTGCCGTTTCTCGACAACCAGACGGGCGTCTTCCAGGCCGAGCTTCGCATGTACAACGTGTCGGCGCCTATCGATCCTTGGACCGGCATCACCGCCGCCGACGTGAGCATGACGCTGTCTTACCAGGGCGCTACCGTACAGAACATGAACAGCACCTTTGCAAAGCGCGAAATTGCTTGGCCGCCAATCAAAATGCGGGACGCCGAGGGACTTTTGGTGAAGAGGCAGTCCAACGGCATACAAGAGCTCAAGGTGCTCATGTATGTTGGTCAAATCAACAAGAACCTCATGGGAACTGCCATGACTCAGTCAGTACTCCCTGTGCCGCAAATAATACAGTTACTAACCATTAGCAGAGCTACCCTGCAACCACTCCTCATCCCAAACATTGAACTCACAGCGAGGAGCCCCTCGTCTGGCCAGGATCTCACGACAACGCTCGCCTCTCAGGAGGCATCCTTCGTCAACGGCATCTTCGCCCAGACAGCCAACTCCGCAGCCCCCGCCGAACAAAGCGCCCCTCCGTTCGTGCTCCCCGGCACCACCCTCGCCTTCTTCCCCATCGGTCTCCTCATCACCGGCATCTGGCTCATCGGCTTCGCCGCCACCGTCGGTCTAGGCACCTATGGCAGGATCCAGTTCCGCGAACAGTACCGCAGACGGATGAAGAACGAGGCGGCGAGGAACGTCCGCACGATTTGAGAAGAACGCTGTGTTTCCCCTTGGCATCTGATACCCTATTTCGCTGCGCTGTATGCTAGCTGGATTCCAAGTAGACGGTGCGATGAATGCGATGGCTGGTCAATTCCTTTTCTACTGCTCTTTCACACATGTATATAATTTACGCGGGTTCTGGCCCAGGCGCCGACCCAGCGCATCCTGGCGATGGATTTTCTTCTCAGACGGACGGGGGACACGTAGGTAGATGAAACACTTCCAAAATAACAAATACCACGAGATACGGGGAGTTTGCTCAGTCTATCAGTCTATCCATTGATGGTGGTGCAGAGCGCAGGTAAATGCCGATTCCAACCCATCTAATCGCACGTCGGACAAAACACCAAGATCCACCGACACCCCACCCGCAACCGTGAGTACCCGCGCCGATGTGCCTCCGACGCGAACACTGGATTGGCGAGCCTAGCACGCCCTACGCCGTACATTGCGGTGCCGGCCGGCGATACGAGAGTGACTCCTGCTATTTTGACTCAGCGCATTTGGCTTGCTTAAAGCAAGGCTTCTTTTCGTCTGGTCCGACGTGCTAGCATCGCTACTGATAACCTTTTGTCTGCTCGCCATGACGCCATTGGATACGACAGTTTTCGGCAAGGAGCTGAAGAAACAGTTTCTGTTCGATGAGAAGTATAGGAACTTGAATCATGGTATGTTGGGGGGTTTTTTTTTCCTGGGACTCGAAGGGCCCTGGGTGGAGGACTGGCCCCGATGACTCGAAGTGTGGGGATATGCTCCGCTACACTGATGTGTCCCGCTTCATGTTTATACATCTTGCTTTACAATTTCTATTTACCATACTAAAACGAGCAATCTGTCGCTATACTGACCCAAACAGGCTCCTATGGAACCTATCCCCGCTCCATCCGCGACTGCATGCGCTCGTTCCAAGAACAGGCCGAAGCGCGTCCCGACCACTTCGTTCGCTACGTGCGTAATCCCACGGTGCAAGTCATCAGCTCTGCAGCAAACATACGTCGTCCAGACGTCCCTGCACAGCCCAAGACATAACACTTCCCAAATCGTTCGAACGCGTTGACTCACACCCTAGCTATAGATATACCCCAAACTCCTCGACGAATCGCGAGCCGCAATTGCAAAAGTAAGACATCCCAAGCTTGATTGAATCCTTTTCATTGCTATTCCTCCTTGTACTTTGCCAACACACGCACCAGTTGGTCAACGCTCCCACCGCCGAAGTAGTCTTCGTCCCCAACGCCACAACAGGAATCAACACCGTCCTCCGCAACATCCCGTTCCAGACTGGCGACCACATCCTCTACTTCGCCACCATCTACGGCGCGTGCGAGAAAACGGTAAACTACGTCACTGAAACGACGTCCGCGTCCGCCGTGAAAATCCCATACACGTACCCCGTCGAAGACGACTGGCTGGTCTCCGAGTTCCAGAGGAAGGTCAAGGAGGTGGAAGATGCAGGCGGGAAAGTAAAAGTCGCCGTGTTTGATACGGTGGTCAGTATGCCGGGCGTGAGGGTGCCGTTTGAGAGACTGGTGAAGGCGTGTAGGGAGTTGGGGGTTTTGAGTTGCGTGGATGGCGCGCATGGAGTGGGACATGTCGAGTTGGATTTGGGAGCGTTGGATGCGGATTTCTTCGTGAGCAATTGTCACAAGTGAGTCGTACCTAGTAAACCTTTCCCGAGGTCGAAACCATGCTAACGACGGTAGATGGCTCCATGTCCCCCGCGGCTGTGCAGTAATGCACATCCCGCTGCGAAACCAGCACCTCATCCGCTCCACGCTGCCCACGTCCCACGGCTACATACCCCAGAGCGGTACCCCTGTAAATCCTTTCCCTCCCTCAGCCACGCACAAGTCCGCCTTCGTCGTCAACTTTGACTATGTGGGCACGATGGACAATGCGCCATACCTGTGCATTCCCGCCGCCATCAAGTGGCGCGAATCCATCGGCGGAGAGGAAGCCATTCGGGAATATTGCTGGACTCTTGCGAAGGAGGGGACGAAAAAGATTGCGGGACTGCTAGGTACCGAGATTCTCGACAACTCTACTGCGACGTTGACGCGGTGCTGCATGGCGAATGTGAGATTGCCGCTTGACGTGGGCGAATTGGAGAGGCTGGCTGCGCAATCGGGTGTAGGAAAAGACAAGGTGGGGAACCTGGTTAGAGACTGGATCAGTAGGACATTGGTAAACGACTATGATACCTTCATGGCGGCTATGTGGTATGGTGGTGCTTGGTGGGTTCGGTTGAGTGGTCAGGTCTATCTCGAGATGGAAGATTTCGGGTGGGCGGGGGAAGTATTGGCGAAGGTGACTGAGCGGGTAGCAAAGGGGGAATGGTTGGGCGGGCAAAGTAAGTTGTAAGCGCTACTGGAGAGGGTCGCGTGGAGGGTTGTAAGTTTGTATTGAAATTGTTTACAGAGCGTCCGCGGACCGCGGAGTTTGAATTCGAATGATAATGTTGGCTGCCCTTGTGAGTGTCGTTCACTGCTAGCTCTACCAGCGGTTGCGGACGCCGTGAATCGATTCTGTCGCAGGGAAGCCGCCCCGCCATGATGCCAATCGGAGCCCAGCGCCACAGCATTCACCAACCGATTGATGGGACCTAAACATCGCGGTCGGTGCAATGGTCGTACTTGTCGTCGCAGTCGCGGCACTACACATCTCGTCAGCACAAGCCCACACCAACAGATGGTAAATGTCCCACGTCAGGCCACTTCCGGCAAAGTCGACTCATACAAACGTCTTCGCACTTCTGAATACCCTCCGCCGTCCCGTACTATTCACACAAAGATCAATCAGTCGCGCTCCAAATACGATTGTAACGAGGAAGGAGCGCCCGGCGTACCGTCATGCACATGTCCAGATGCTCCGCACACTCATCGCAGGAATCGATGCCGTCGCGGCGAGTAAGTTGAGCCAGGGCGTTATCGAGGGCTTGCACATCGGAGCTGAGAGATGGCGCGGCTGCGGCTAGGGTGGCCATGAAGACGGCCAGGGCGGTGATGAGATGGCATTTCATTGTTGATCACTGGTGGCTGCAAGAAGGTAAAGTGCAAGTGAGAGGTGTGGCAAAATCCAAGGTGGTAGAGGGATGCAGGTAGGCCGACGTAGAGTGTTGGAACGAAGTGAGTGAGTGAACGCAGACGGGTGAGACTAAGTAGGTGGCAAACAGCGCGGGAGGGAGAGTGATTGAGTGGCCGAGAACGGTAATTGCGTCTGGCGGGGAAGTTGCCGTGTGTTTGTTACTCTTGCGGGATGGCGGAAGGTACGGTGCAGGCGGTGCTCTGGGTGACATACTGGGTGACAGAGGTCGTCGTACAGCGGGGAAATGAAGTGGTTGGAATTGGTGGATAGGGCAGGGCCTAGAAGGAGGAGGGTTGATTCTTTATGGGTTGGGTACTTGGTTGAGGGCGTCAATTGATGTTGACCACCAGACATACGGTGAGTGTGGTACTTAGCGCCACATGATACATAGCAGACGCTTTGGCCGGTACCACGACGGACTCACTGATCGACGTACATCATTAAAACTGAGAATGCACCGGCAGCTTCAATTGCGATACGTCTCGAAGAACGAAATGGAGCGCTTCCTTCTGAAGATTTCTGGATGTTGAAGTGTGTAGTCTGCTAGCCAGTCTACCTTTATATGCACCTCACTGCCACCACCTCGCTGTACAGGGTTTCGGAGCACAAGATCTCGAGGGTAGCGGAGGGGCCACATCATCCGCGCAACACTACTTCTGTAGATTGATTCTACACGATAGCATGCCACCATCATCAGGGATTCTGTTCCACAAGAGATTCTCGGCCTCGTCCTGCCAACCCGGGGGTTATAGCTTCCCGTCACCGCTGGCTTATAGAGCCATTCATGGTCCCTATTCCTTGTCCTGAAACGCGCCTTGTAGGACAGATCACGGATCCATCCGCCAGTTGCCGTAGAATGAGCATTGCATGCTTCCCGAAAAAGGCCAGGGTTCATCGGCAATCAGACAGGTCCAGTGGCAATGCAGGGGAGCGAATGTGCAGCCGGATGTGTTGTATTACGCATGCGGACACCACTCGATCACCTCTTGCGTGTCCGCTTGGGCGCTGGCCGGGCTTTCGCTGCGCTTCGATTGGTCCTCCGCGTGCTTGGGGCAGTGTCTTCTTCCGACTCGGCGCTAGAGTCCTCCTCGTCGTCTTCAGCAGCCTCCTCCTCATCTGCTGATTCTGATGCAGCCGACTGCGCCTTGCTGTTCTTCGCAGCCTGCCCTTTTGCGCCCTTCGCACCTTTCGCGGAGGCCCGGCTCGCGCGCGTCGTCTTCTTCTCTTTGGGCGTGGGCGTCACTTCTTGCACGCTCTCGGGTCGCTGTGAGCGCAGGGTATGAGGCAGGTCCTTGAGAAGGCCGAGCCCCGGCTCGTAGACGCTCAGGTCGTCATCGGTGGGCAAGGCGGGCGGCGAAGAAGCGGCGAGTGACTCGGGCCCGTGGAAGCGGCGCTGCCATATGAGTTCGCCAAACTCGTCCTCGGGCAGCTCGAAGTCGGGCAGGGCGTAGGCTTCGTCGAGGTCGGTGGGATCGGGGTCGTCGCTGAAGGCGTAGGCGCTTTCGCGCTCGTCGAGGGCGCGCAGGTCGTAGAGCTCGTGCAGCTTGCGCCAAATGCCGGGGATGCGCGTGTGCGGCGCGTCGTCTGAAGCGAAGCCGTGCGAACGCATGTCGGCGTGAATGCTAATCATGCGGAAGTGTTTGTGCATGCCCGTCGGCTTCCACTTTATCATGCTTTTGAAAAGCTGCGTCTCCTGGTCGTCGGCCCACGTGTCGTCGTGCGCCTGCGACGCCCGACCCGAGTCCTGCGGCGTCTTGGGCAACACTTCTGCGTGCGGCGTCGAGGCCGCGCTCGCTTTGGCCTTCTTGCGAGGCGGCATTGCGACCTGGGGTGTAGGGGAAAAGGATGGGTGGGGGAAAGAGTGGGCGGATGTTTGCTCTGGAGCACGCGCCAGGTTCGCGATCTTTGTTTGTAGGGCTGACTGGCGGCGTCATCACATGCCGCGGCACATGTCCACCACCACCACTACTGCAGGTTGCAGATCACGGAGGCACGACTACAATGCCATGGACCACGATGCCTTTGCGAGCAGCCACCTCTGGGCGGCGTCTGCCCTCGTCGACGACCCCGCCGACTACGCGTCCGCCCTTTTTGCGCCGTTGCAGCTAGACATCCCCGCCATCCGCCTCGATCACCCGTATGCGCCCAAGGACACACTCGACCGCGCTCTGAGGCTGCCGACTATCGACGGCTTTGCCTTTGGCCCCCTCCCCGAGCTCGACAGCCTCGATGAGTCGTCCGTCTCGCTCGACACCCCGCCCAGCGAGACCGTAGGAGACGACGTGTGGCAGGTTGCTCTAGAACTGGGACCGGCCAACAAGGATGTCGCATTCTTCTCGTGGGAAGCATTCGAGAACCCTGGCCATACCGAGCCACGTACGGCCTACCTTACAGAGGCCGGTCCGCACGCCTTTGATGCCGCGCTGGCCGCAGACGACTCCAAAATCGCCGCAGGTAGACTCCTCCGCGGCAATGTGCTTCTCGAGAGCCTCTGGAATCTGGGGCTCGGACGTTCCTCTATCTTGTTTTCTTACAATCCAAAGAAGCGGTGTTTTGAGCCTTCTATCCCCGATGGACGCGCAATTGGGCTCAGTCTTCGCGCTGCCCAGAGCCTCACCACCCAATTCATCCACACCGGAAACACCCTCGTCTACCTTCGCTCCTTTGTCGAGCGCACCTTTGCTTCAGCACCCGCCATACCTGCAAGAGTAGCCCTCGCCACCTCTGTGTCAGCCATCATCTCCACTTTTGAAGATCATCTAGGCCGCCAGTCTGGGAATATCAGATCCCTACTCGAGCTGCAGCGCCTTTTCGCCAAACCGCGTGAAATTCTTGATCACATTGCGCGGACCGTTGATGCTGTCAAGCACGCCAAGACGAACGAGCAGCTTTCGTCCATCCTGCACCATCGTGTTCTAGAGTTTGAAGAGGGCGACGGAGACATCCGCCAACTGTTGTGCGAGATTCTTCGACGCGTTGCAAAGCCTAGTCTCGACCTCCTCGGAGAATGGATTGGGGTTCAAGAGGAGCAGCAGACGGTGCCTTTCCATGAACGAAACAACTTTGTGGCCATGGATGACGGCTCAGAACGTTCCGGACCCCCTGAGTACGTGTACCATTCCGACATGATACCCAGGTACATCAGTGCTGAAGACGGCAATGTCATCTTCGAAACGGGAAATAGTCTCTGCTTCCTGAAGCAGCATCATCCGGGGCACCCATTGGCCGCCCCGCGCAAATTCGCAGTGACACCCCCGACGCTAGAGTGGAGATTTGGATGGCAGGACATTGATGCAATTTCTCAGAAGGCGAAAGCTTATGAGGAGGCACTCCGGGTCGCTGTATTGGGTTTCTCTCAAGGGAATAGACCTGCAACTCTTCCCATTCCCTCCACTCCAGCCGTCACTGCCGAGACCCAGGCTAGCATCGAATCCGCTCATGCATTTGAAGCGTCTTTGCAGCTTTTTGATGCCTCTCCGCAGCAGCTATTTGGTGCACTGCCTGATGAGATCCAGTTGCTTACAGAACAAGTCCTCGCAAGCTCAGCTTCAGCTGATTCAATACTCCGTACTTTCTCACCACCATTACCACTCGCATCCACGCTGTCTTTCCGGCCTCTTCTTACCGCACAAGCAAACCTGGTCAACGCAACAACTATCCGTTTGTTCCTTCGCTCCCACCAACTCCGGCTTCACCTCTCCATCCAGCGGCAGTACCAGCTCTTTGGCGACGGCGTCTTCTCCACCCGTCTAAGCTCGGCTCTGTTTGATCCTGAGCGCGAGAGCGCTGAGCGTCATAATGGAAAGATGCGCAGTGGTGTGCACATGGGTCTACAACTAGGTTCGCGCGAAAGTTGGCCACCAGCCAGCTCGGAACTTCGGCTTGCTCTCATGGGTGTCTTGAGTGAAAGTTACTACTCTTCAGCGCTTTACCACTCAACCCGAGAAGAGGCTGTGCGGACGACCAAGCGTGAGGACAAGGATGAGCTACCAGGTCAGCTCAACTTCGCTGTACGTAACCTCACAGAGCCGGAGATGGACAAGGTCATGGACCCTTATGCCCTACACGCCCTCGACTTTCTGCGCCTGCAATACGTTCCGCCCAGCCCTCTACATCTCGTAATCACTTCGGCTGCCCTGGACAAGTACGACAGCATCTTCAAGTTCCTTTTGCGCCTTCAACGCGTCATGTTTGTAGTCGCTCGTCTACCCCGGCAGTACCCCGACGCAGAGTCGCGTCTTTTCAGAATGGAAGCGCACCATTTTGTCACAGCCCTCTCGACATACATTTTCCAGACCGGCATTGCGGAGCACTGGAACACCTTTGATGCATATATAACGACTGTCGAGCTCCGCCTTGCGGAAGAGGACGCCGCGGGCGAACTTGGAACGCGCATATCAGAGGGGCTTGCCTCTCTCCGCACGGCGCACGAAGAATGTCTAGACAGCATTCTCTTCTCGTTGCTGTTGCGTCGACGCCAGCGAAAGGTCATGGCCCTGATGGAGGAGATCTTCGAGCTGATACTGCTCTTTGCCAAGAAACAGATATCCGAAACACTAGTGCAGGGGAGCGTAAGGGATTTGTACGGCACTTTGAGAGGGAAAATCAAAGTGTTTTTGAGCGTTTGCAGGCAATTGACGAGCAAGAAAGGGTACGGCAAAGGGAGAGGCACGGGCGAGGAAAATACACTGGAGAGGCTGGATGTGTTGTTGGAGATGAATGGGTATTTTACGAGAGGGTCTGTGTGAGGAAGCTAGTCTTGGCTCATCCACATTTGCCAGACCTCGCGTAATGTTAGCAGGACTAGCCTCGCCCAAGGGGGAATGCACGTTTGTTGCTTGGGCTTGTGCAATGGCACGGCTCGCAACAAGGGGCGTCACCCTGACTAGTAAATAAGACCCTGGACGAGATTTGAAAGTTGTAGATAATCCCGCCATTCTGTCTTCTTCTTCTTTCTTCACCGCAACCATGATTTCGACCGCAATCCCTTCCGAGCCGAGCATGGCTCCAGACATGGCTCCAGCTGCAGACCCTTCCATTCCCGGCATCAAAGCCCTCCGCGAGGCGATACCTGCAAGGTGCTTTGAACGCTCGCTTTTGAGGTCTCTGTCTTACGTTGCGCGGGATCTCGTCGCCGCGGGCGTTTTGTTCTACTCTGCTGTCTGCTTGACGCGCCTCGATGCACCTTGGACCATTACTGTCCCGCTGTGGGTGCTGTACAGCTTCGTCCAAGGCCTCTTCTTCACCGGTCTTTGGATCCTCGCCCACGAATGCGGCCACGACTCTTTCTCGAGCCACCTGTCGGTCAATGCAGCTGTCGGATGGGCTCTGCACAGCGTCCTCCTCGTCCCGTTCTTCTCGTGGAAATTCAGCCATTCGCGCCACCACCGCTACGCAAACCACATGAAAAAGGACACCGTCTTTGTGCCGAACCGCAAGCCGAGTGCCGAGTCGAGCCCGCCCGCACCGACCTTCATGGAACGCCTCGTGGATCACGACGCAGCGGATATGCCGATAGTTAGTCTCGTCACACTCGTGTTCCACCAGTTGTTTGGGTGGCCGGCATACATTTTGCTCAACGCTGGAGCGGGCGTGGAGAGCATGACGAAATCTCGTCGGGGCGAAACACCCAAGTACAAGCAGAGCCATCTCGACCCGACCTCGCCCGTCTTTACGGCAGCAGAGGGTCCGTACGTGCTGCTCTCCAACGCAGGTCTCGTCTCCGTGCTCGCAGTTCTGTACCAGGTTGCGCAGTCCCTGGGCTACCGCAACACGTTCCTGATGTACGGTCTTCCGTACCTGTGGATGAACCACTGGATTGGTACGTTTTATGTTCGCGCACGCAGTCAATGGCAAAAGCTAATGTTCGTTCAGTGGCCATCACCTACCTCCACCACACGCACCCCGATGCCGCTCACTACGACGAACATAACTGGACATACCAAAAGGGCGCCATGTCAACGGTGGATCGCGAATTTGGCTTCATTGGCCGCCACATTTTCCATGGCATCATCGAGTACCATGTCGTGCATCACATCTTCCCGTAAGCTGAGCTCCGTTCCTTATCCACCGCCCCACAAATGGATCTCCAACTAACATCTCCTCCACAGCCGCATCCCCTTCTACCACTGCGAAGAGGCCACCTTCGCCGTCGCCCCGCTCCTTGGCGACAAATACATCAACCAAAAATCCACGTCCTTCTTCGGCGACCTCTGGGAGGCCTTCACGACGTGCAAATTCGTCGAGGAGAAGCCGAGTGCGCCGGGTGCTTTGCATTGGGCCAAGGCCAAGGCCTGAGACGCGTCTGAACGCTGAAAGCGTTGAGATGGGGAGAGATCTGGATGTTTGCGCTAGAAAAAATAGACCCTGGTACATACGGCATGATGCTGGTTGAAAAGTTGCTACACTAGACTTGTTTGGGGAAGATGGACCCTGGATCGACATTGAGCTTAGACTACATCGCTTGAGATACCCTGCCAATCGCAAAGGGGGCCAGGATAGCCGCTTTAGAGCCACCATCGATTGTTGAATAGATCTGTTATCTTGTCATGGACACGAATCCAACAAAAAATCAGATAACGCGTGCCGAACCGTGGGCGCGAACGGAATAAACTGTTGAACCGTCCAGCACTAGACGCTCCGCATGTCGTTATGAACGGACGATAAGGCAGCCAAGCCGATGCGGTGAAGGGGAACGGTACCTGGAACCTGCTTCCGGCAAACGCTCCTGCGTGTTACTGCCTAGCGCATTTCATTGGTCTGCCCCAGACAGCCCGTTCGAGGCCCTGGAATTTTGTCAGACCAGCCGCTTCTGTGTGCGGCGTGGTTCGTTGGGAAGCGCATCCGATTCGTATATGTGAGTACGCGCGGAGGTACTTCTCAGTACGCCTAGCTGTGAAGGTCTTCAACGTTCCACTCCAACACTTTCGTTATGCTTCGCACCGTCTCTGCCTGCTCCTGAAAGCGTTGACGATAGTACTATAGCTGCCATCCAGCTGGGGACCCGTAACCTCTCATCTGTTGAATCGCCGTCTATCAAATCGCCGAGCACTGATTTGTTCGCACGTCCCCTCTTGTACTCGGTATGAGCTATGTTCACGTGTCTCGGAGTCGGCGTTGTTGGTGGCCTTCAAATTTGACTGTGATTGTTCCGATCGCTCTGCGGGTATCACCCTCGGCTGAAGAGGGCCACCGACTACTGCTGGGCGAACTGCCACAATATCTGGTGCTTACTGTATTATTTGCTTATATGCATGTGGAGAAAGTGTTGCAGCTGGGCGAGAAAACGTCATGATCGTCATGACAACTTGGACACCATAGTGCACCTCTCCTATCCTTGACGAACGTAAGCAGCAGTCCAGTGCTTGCTGCTCCGTCTAGAAGGCTTTTAATAAATGCTGCTAATAGCAGAGACGCTTTGCGCGCCGCTCCGAGCAGGGAAGGCGCCACTTCGTGCGGGCCAGCACTAATCAAGCGCTTCGTCTAGCTAGAATACCTAGTTCCTCTCCGTTAAGTAGCGGGCGCGCGGCCGTCGTGTTTCATGGATCTTCTCGACACAGCATGGAGGAGCGGACCATAGAAAGAAGGGTGGCTTTTGACCCCACCCCACCGAGGATTTTGACAATGCCATTGTTTCCTTGCGTGACGTCAAAATTTGAGAAGATCTAGTATTCGAGGTAAAATAACCGCGATATCCCCTTCGAAGAACCAATCATCGTCGTCTAATTCATCTCTAAGCCGATAGTCTGTATCGATGATGGCCAAAGAGGCTCCCAGCGTCCGCGCTGTACTCACCCATTCTGCAGCTGGGAATACTTCCAAGCTTGTACCAGCAGCGATCACCAGATCGACCGCTTCTTCCGATATTCACTCGTCAATGTTGTCTGGCGCGCCAGCAGCGAGTCTCTCGCCAAATCAAACGACCCCCGGGCGCAATAAATTTGTGCATTTGGGGCAATGTGGAAGGTCAGCTACTGTGGGGCGTGATTGACTGTCAGCTTCGGACAGCGACAGCAGAAATGGAAGGTCCTGCGGGGCAGCAACGTTGATGTTGTAATCGCATGTGGTACAACAAACATTCTTCAGGGTGCCGTGAATGTCCAGTAAGCTCGACGCAGGGTGATCGGTTTGCTCGAGGAGCCCTGTCGAAATATCAGCGCACCACCCGTGCTATTCCTGTCGTCTTGTCTCAAGTCCGTACCATCGACATTTTGATTGATAGTCAACCATTCACCATGCGACCTCGCAAGAGTCGCCAACGCATAATGTGCTGCATTTGGCCGAGCCGCCAACGACTTGAGTAGACGATCGCCGTAAAAGCGCCACACTGTCACTGGATCTTCCTGAAACTTCTTGAGCGAGGCAAGTTCTTTCAGATTGATGTCGTTCCACAATCCGTTTGTCCCACGCCAGGTAGCTAGACCAGATGGTGCGCTAAGTCCGGCACCTACGAGACATAGAACCCGCGGAGCGCCTCTCAAGAAATCTCTAAAACGTGACCAAGTAGATCGTTCGCCAGTATCAGCACCGTTCATGCTGCGACCATGGTAGAGTTTGGGGGTGCCGTGTGGCTCGCTCGTTCCAACGCCATCGGCTAGTTCCGTCTGTTCGCGTGGCTTGAGCTCCTCTCCAGAGGCGGCTTTTTCATGTGTACAGAGGTTCTTGAGACCCAAGGGCTCGTTGACTTCAGCTTCGAGGCCATCTTGCAGTTTCTCCTCAGAGAGTTTGTCTTCAGTGAGATGGAGTTCTTTGCCTACTGCAAGCTACTGCGATGATGGATTCGATAGAGGTGGTGAGGGCACGTGGGTTACGCTGACGTCGCTGCACTGCGTTTTGCGGCACTTGACGCTGCAAGCGCTAAAGCGAGAGGGTTGCCAAGTGTCGCTATCAGAGACTCGTCGCTTCATTGTCTAACATATGTACGCGTATGGGGTATGGTTGGGATGTCAAGGTAGCGTGCGATGTTGACGCTTGTCTGAGAGCGGGGAACCTTCGGCCCCTCTACCACACGCTGGGGACTGGCGCAGGGTTGCTTGGCACTCCCCACGTTGAACTCCACTTGATCGGTATGCAACAACACACTACAAAGTCTTGTTCCTGCGACACGAGACTGATTACCGGAGTAGATTGGCGAGCCTCCCTGGTAGCTGGAAACAACGACATGTTGCACTCCCAGCTCCTTTGGTTCCGCATAGACGGGAGTCTTCTTTTCGAATTCGGAAACCCCGGAGGATTGCGATCACTAAGACACTACCCTTTTCATTGAAAGAGTAGCGGTTGGGTAGCAGTAGTATTACTACTGATCTGTAGTACGGGATGGAGGTTTTTTATCAATCAATCTGCGCGGACAATAAAGTGAGTTGTGCAATTCTTGGGCGAATTGACTTTGAATATTGTGGCTTTCGGGAGATTGATCGCTATGTGCATGAGAAAAAGAAGTTGTGGGCGTCTTCAAGACTGAATTGCGAGAGGAAGAACTTCTTGATGAGATTCACTTCACTTCGCCACTTTACGGTCTTTTTCTACGTCGTTGTGCGGGTAGCGATTGCGTTGGCTCGAATGCTGCCGTAAATGAAGGCAGTCGATGGCTTCTTCGATACCTTCAACCTCCAGATTATTTCGGCGTCAAGCTCGTGATCGAGGTCTACAACAAGCGGCGAGCGGCGGACACTGTACCTAAGGTATTTGGCAATGACACTCCTGGCGGAAATTAACAGGCTAGGAGACGTTCAGTCACTCTAACGCGCGAGGAAACTATGACTAGAGGTCGGAGTACGCAGGCGATAAAGCCCATCTAAATGTACCTCAGCACCTATTTCCGCATACTGTGGACTATGGGCTGCCGTATCACCAATGTACGACATATCTCGTAATTTTCAATGCAAATGTTGATGAGGGTGAGTTATCAAAAAGCTATGAAGCTACGCATAAGTGAGGACAACTCATAACAGCTGCCGCTCACTCCTTTTCAAACTATCTGAAGCACAAACCCGATATCGAATTCAAAGCACTATCAAATGATCAAGCGTAAAGGACAGTTCGAAGAGAAAAACGGGCCAATACAATGACCAAAAGCAATCAAAACACAACAATCCTTCTACATTTGGCCATGCTCCCTGACCAACACCCAGCATGACTTCAGCGAAAACAATTTGGTGCTCAACTCCTAAAGCTCGCTGATAGCCCTCTCACCGGACACCCTCCTCTCAAATAAGCCAATGCATCCATCCCGCTATCGGCTGTGTGTCTTCGGCAGCCGCGTGACCCGTAGCCTGATATCGTTTCGACCGGGTACTTTTCTTCTTACGAGTCGCTTTCGCTGCTTGCACTCGTACCTCCGTCACTTTAGCTGCTGTGAAAGTGGTTGTTCGAGTTGAAAACAAGGTCGTGCGTGGGCCTGTCAAAGTAGTCCGGATTGTTGCAGTTGACTGTTCAGTTATGGTCGATAGAACGGTAGTAGTTGTCCGCAAAGTTGATGTCGTAGGCTGTACCAATGTAGTTGTAAGGGTTGTCGACACTAACCGCGAGCTGACCAAGGTGATGATTCGGGTTGCCAGAACCGTTGTTGGAACGAATTGTGTAGTAATGGAGGTTGTAGTACCCTGGCGCAGCGTTGTCGTCTTGATTAGGCCTGTTATTACGGTGTTTGTGCTTCGAGAGGTTATGAACTCTGCGGAAAATGTCAGTACATTGCTCAAATGTATTGCGAGAGGGCGACATGTTAGAGGCTAAGTCCAGCCGCATGCAACAAAATGAAAGAAGCATGGATGCAAACTATCAACAGTAAAATGAAGCTGCTGAAGCTAGCGGAAGACCGGGAGAGGTGGAATGCTAGGGGTTGGCAGTTTTGAGTCGGCAAGAACGCCAGGCCAAACCTACCCGTGACAGTAGATACTCGTGGCTCTGTCTGTGTCAAATAATTGGTTACAGGATCTAGAGTGATGGTCTCGAATATAGTAGATGGGTCCAGAGTGCTGGTAATGGTCTCCACGATCGTAATGGCATCAAGGGTTGAGGTCTCAATTTCGGTGATTGGGTCGAGGGTCGATGTCTCAGTGACTGGATCGAGGGTCAAAGTCTCAGTGATCGGATCGAGGGTCAAAGTCTCAGTGACTGGATCAAGGGTCAAAGTCTCAGTAATCGGATCGAGGGTTAAAGTCTCAGTGATTGGATCGAGGGTCAATGTCTCCACTATAGTGATTAGATCGAGGGTCGGAGCCTCGACTACGATGATTTGATCAGGGGTCGAAGCCTCATCTGTGGTGATTGGATCAAAGGTTGGCATCTCATCCGTAGTGGAGGGATCAAGGGTTGGAGTCTCATCATCTATGGTAATTGGATCCAGGGTGGATATGATCGCAAAGTTCTGATCACTCTGTTAGTACTTGTACCCGATGCTCTGCTCTGCTCTGTGGTAGTGATCGAAATAGCAGGAAACGTTGACATGAAAGTGGAAGCTGCCTATAAGAAGTAAGTAGTGGTCCATTTTGAATTAACAGCCATCGAAATGCGACATTCAGCTTGGCCATTAGTTCTGGGCGACCCGTCCCACCAAGGCAGACTCCATGAGTCTGTGCTAAAGCGGGCAGCGGTTTGGGGTTATGTTCGACCAGTAGGTGAAAGTTTCAACGATCAGATTCTCGTGGACGACATCGTGCAGACGTTGCGGTTGTTTTGTGCGTAGTAATGGTGAGACGAAACTATAAAGTGTAAAATATTCCCGAGCAGGAGAGAAGGTTTTACTCGTCTTTGCACACTACAACTTGGTGTATACTCGCTCGAACTATGCATGAATATTTTGTGGTGGTATTAATATGTGTGCTGTATTGATGGAAGAGAGCTTTACTTACCTCTAATGTAGTTACAGTAGAGATCTCCGTGGTTGCAGAAAAAGTAGAAGTAGGAATCAAAGTCGAGGTCTGTACCTAACGAGTCGTGAGCCTCCCGGTACTTGCTGGCAATATAAAGATGTCTTGTATGATTGTGGGTTTTCGGTATCATAGTTGCCGGCAGCGTAAACGCGAGGGTAGACACTGTAGTGCTTATGACCGTGGCAGAACAAACATACGTCTGAAAGGAACATTAGCAGGTTCATGATTACGCATAACTTGATCAGTCGATGCAGCACGGTCTTCGAATAATGTGTTGTCGAACGATGAACCGAAGCTTTGGGCCAGCGCATTAGATGTGGTTTGCGCTGTGCTTCTCCAACTTACATTCCGGGAGGGCTGCACATTACGCGTATCGCGTCAAATCCCCGCTCCTCCCATACAGACGCGTAGGAAGAATGCAACTGACGCAAGACCTGCTTCAGGATAGGCAGTGCCTCGATTCAATGAGCATGGGCTGGTGTGAATGTCTGCCGGTGAGTCAGGTTGAACACAAGTCTGGATCTGGACCACCGGGGATTAAATAAATTGCGTGTGAATTGGAGAGACAAGAGGTGCGCTGAAATTCATCTAGGTGAGCTTCATCAGCAACAGGCTATTGGAGTTTCATCGAAGTCTAGAAAAGCTTAGCCGACATCGTGACCCACGGTAGCTTCTACTTTCCAAGGGGGGGTTTCGCACGCTTGCGCAGTCACATAGCTCGCCAGTTTGCAAACGAACTAGTCAAGCTCCGCTGGAATGCTGCAGATTAGAAGACGCGTCAGTATCCCGCATTTGTCTAAAAACAAGGCTAATGTACTGATACTCGTTCTTGAAGCTGGACTGTGCGAATGATTCAGTATCTTGCGGTAGAGTGTGAGAGTGTAGCTCAAAGTCTGTCCATCGACGAGACATCGCTTGCGGAAGGTGCACGGTTCGGCGCGAGTCTGCAGAGCTTCGTGCTCGAGCTCGAAGATGACCTTTTGGATCTGCTCAAATATCAGCATCGGGGGCAACAACGGGGTTGGGGTGTCCCACCACGAGCTGCGGTAGTCTAGTCTTGGTTTATCAACATATGTGGCTCTGCATCCTCAACCTCAAGTCACTCAACCCTGTCTAGGATATGTTCAAGGCTTTCGGCGAAAGGCTGAAGACGATGCTGGTGACTGTATCTATTTCCAGCGCTCGAAGAATAGTAGCATCTTCATCTCGATCTCGATGGCTCGAACATTCTCTTGGCCAGCTCCATATCTGGCGACATGGGTAGTTTTGACACCATTTTCGGTGTAGCCACATTGCCCCCTTTCTCCGCCGCAGTCTTTTTCAAGCACGAATAGACCTGTGTGCCTTTCAGATTTGAGCGCTGTCGAAGAAAGTATACGAAATTGGAAACGTAGCGGATCGGCTCATAGTTAGCGGAGCATGGCTAGTAACCGACCCAATGTCTTGCTAACTCGCAGGCTGTGGGGAGAGTGTTGTGCTTCAAGTTTCAAAGCAGTTGTGATGCGGGGTTTGGATTGATATAGAAGGGAAGTGACATGAAGTAGACCGGTGACATCGTGAAGTGGAGGACTGGCAACCAACGAGGCATGCGGTTGGTGGTCTAAATACTAGCCGGCCACAAAGACGCGCTCAGCGCGTGGACGGAGAATGCACTGCAGAAAACATGCCGAGACGCTCGAACTCGGTAGATGCCGCATGCCGGCTTCCCGCTTCATGATGAAGGGAATGTTAAAACCAAAGTCGGTAGCAGTGAGGCAGCGAATTTCAAAGAAAAATCTGGATTCAGGCGAGATACAAAGCCGGCCGGCCGGTAGTTCAAGCTCGTAACGGTGCAGCAGGCTGTGGGCGCTGAACCAGTGCTAAGATATTTGGGATGCAGCGTCCACCACGGCAGGTGAGTAGATGCCAGAGCAGTCCGACTGGGGTAAGGTAGCGGTGAGCGGGTTTCCCTGGCTGATGGTGAGGGATGAGTGCTCGTGGGGAGCTGGTTGGACGCATAGACGCGTCATGGAGACGCGCGTCATCACGTGGCGATTGATGGCTGCTAGTGAAACGTGAACGAGAGGACTCTGGGTAGAGGCTCATTTAGTGAGAGCCATCTGGAGCTTGGTCATATGCGCTTTGAGTTTGTTGTAACATCTCTGTTTACTAGAGAGGCTACGGTGCTGTACAGTGTAAATCTCTCATTTTCCAATCATCGTGTGTGAGGTGCGGGTATAGCACCTTTACTGTGTAAAAACTCTACCGTGTTTCGTGCGGATTCTTCTTGCAAACAAAATAACGAAATTCCACAAGGCAAATCTAAAATATATAAACAAAGCCTAGGGTGTTATTGACTAGTACATTGACTTCCCTGTGTGATCGTAGATGGTTACGAAAGTCAACAGTGTAGGTGAATGAACCTTGGTGAGAGAGGTCGAAGAATATACGCGCGTGTTCATGGAAGCCACACACCCGAGCAAAATCGATGCCTGCGTCGGAAGGTATGCTGAACACGACCTTGTTCTCGTGTCGAATGAGATCCCTCTGAGATAATCTGCCAGGTTGGCTCGGGCATCCGTCGCAAGACCGGAGTCTGCCAAGATAAAGCGATTTCCACTGAATGTCCTCTTCACTGCATCGTAAGACAATTGCCGGTCGGTGCGCATATTGAAAGAGGTCTCCAGACAACCCCTATCCCAGGTTTGCGCCCATGTCCTATCTATAGCGGTGACAACTGGAACAAACGCCAATGGTGGGTATGACAGAGCCTGAGATTGGACAATTGAAGTTTGTAGACGTCGGTCCTGTATCTTCAGAATATCGAAAGACGAGGCGCTGTTCATCGACCTCTGGACGGCAGCACCAAGCCTGCCCTCAGTGGAGGCATTCGGTTGTGTCTTCGCACTTTGTCGTTGCGTATCGCACTAATCTTGTGTGTCCGAATCATTCTCATCGACAATAGAAGCGGTGGTACCTGTCCTACCCTTCAGGTTTGCCGTTGGTCGCACCAAAATCCGCCGCTTATTTCGATCGATTGGTACATCATCGGATTCGTTGTCGGAGCTTGAGAGAGTAAGATCGACGAGACGACGTTTGCGCGTCGAGATTGTAACTTGCTTCTCCGGGAGAAGTGATCTCTGAATCTGTGGGAGATGGAATGACACTGTTGGCGGCAGATGCATGTGGCCTCTTTGCCAGCACTTGAACACCGTTCGAGCGTGCTAAGATTTGTAGAGCAACGTCAACAAGCCACGCTACGAAATCCATCGATTGAATTAGAAGGTACGTCGGAGAGCAATGGTGGCCGTGATTCAAGGTTGTTGAACACTGCGTAATAGTGTTGAAAGACTGCCGCTTGAGCTGTATTGGAGTTGTCAACGCATGTGGCGTCTTGGATGCAACATAGTCTTGGAAGCTCTTGAAAAATTGCATCTGCATGACCATGAGGTCTTTGTGCCTCGAGATGCTAGCCTCAATGACGAACGGTGGTGGGCGGCACTGAAAGAGGTCTGGCTTGAAAAGTAAACACATTCTATCCACTTCACTTGCTCGTATGCTTTGTAAAATTTGAAAATGAAGATGTACCTTAATTACAGAACATGTTTAGACAAATAAAAGGAGACGCCTACGTTTGCCAACGCCAAACAAAAGAAACCTCTGAAGCAAGTTCGCTGCAGCTCATAATACGCAGCCTCAAAAAGCCGCCTCTTCCAACTGGTTTTGGGCTGACAATCTAGCATGCCGGTTTTGCCGGCGGGGTGATCTTGCCGTCTGTCTCTGTCGGGTTAAGAGTATTGTCTTTCATTTTAGTAATGCTTCCAGCATCGTACAAGTTGGGTAACTCATGTTGTAGCCAAAAACTTTGTGGGGTTGCTGTAGCACAATTAGACAAGAAAACCTCACTGTAGAAGACTTACCCTTGCCAGAATTGAACACAATAGGGTTACGCGCCCAAAGTGCCATTGCCTTCGATGCTGCTTCGGCGGGCGGTCCATCCCCTGGCCAGGCCCCGTTGAAAGCTTTGTTGTACCTGGAGTTCTTGAACAGGTCGTCGAAATGCGCGTACCCGCCGTCAACGTTGGCACGGACAAAATTGTGGGCCATGGTTCTACCAAGACCGTCGCTCCCACTGGCGAAGAAGACGAGCTTGTCTTGCTTGATGTTAACTTCCTCATAATATGCTCGATGCTCATTCATGAATTGGAGAACCTTGCTGGCGTCGTTGGCATCGGCTTTGGTATATGTTGTACGTCCAAAGATCCTGCTGCGTCTCATTGGCGCAATGCAGATGGGCCCATCTGCCCCATTTCGTACAGGTACGGGCGTAAGAGGTTCGGGCTTAGCTGGGGTATTTGGACCATCGCGACCAGGTGGGGGCTTGGGTGATCCGGGCGTAGTGTCACCTGTAAATCTAGGTGGTGGAGCGTCTGGAGTATTGATAACGGGTTTCAGACGGATGACAGCGGGACTTCTTGGGAGCAGAGAGGCAAGTCTTCGCTTTAGATTGTCTTCCTGAAAGGCTGTAACGCCCCTAGTATAGACTGATGAAGATAGGGATACATCATTTGGAGTCGCTCGAGCTTGTGCTCCAAGATTGTTGCCAAAGGCTGCAAGCCCAGCGAGGGCGACAAGAGAAAACCGCATTGTAGGAAGCTGCAAAAGATAGGCGATTAAACGAACGAGTTGATCCTTGAAGTCTGATATTCTAGGAAAGATATAAACTGAATGTGATGCTTCGTAGTGTAGTAAGTAATGAGAAAGAAAGAGTGATGGGATGATGTGTGGCAATTGATTCCGTGTCCCGCATTTAAACAAAACCATTGAAACTGAACCATCCTAGAAGATCCATACTAGTTTGGAAGCCACGGTCCCAAAAACCACACTTGAAACCTTTTGTCAGTCCGAGTAACACGGAAACATGTCACGTACGATGAATGGAACATGGCAGATCGATCTAGCCCCCTTTTGACTTCCGTATAACCTTGGTGCAATAGCGTTACATACGAAACTTCGAGCCATCCAGTCAAGGTGCCTGGAGCTTGTTGATCGGAGTACAAGACTGAAAAGTGTCCGTGTGGAGTTCACATCGCTACCTTAATCCAGTACTTGAGGAACCCACACGTCCAATACGGAGATCGCAGCCAGACCCATACTGTGAGATCTGGTCATAGCGCAAGACCAAAGCCAACACCTTTGAATCCTTTACTGGCCAATTGTATCTTTCAAGATGTTCTTCAGAGGGAACGCATTTACTGGCGGAGGTTTCAGGTGATTGATCGGGCGGCGCAGTCAGTTGTTGGAGGGTTGCTCGGGCGGCGTAGTCAGGTGTTGGAGGGTTGCTCGGGCGGCGCAGTCAGTTGTTGAAGGGTTGCTCGAGCGGCGTAGTCAGGTGTTGGAGGGTTGCTCGGGCGGCGCAGCTAGGCGTTGAGGCGATCGCTCAGGCGGCGCGTGGAGGTTGAAGCGTGATCGCTCCAAGCTGCTAGAATCGCTGTCTTCATACCGCAAACTTTTGTCCATCTCACCTATCTACAGACGTGAATTAATGGTTGCAGAAGTTCAAGTCCATGCCACTGTGAACTAATGGTTCGATATACTGCGTCAAGGTTTTCTAGTACTTTGTTGTCTACCCCGACCGCTAGGCAATGTTTAGTTGGCATCTTCTCTAATGTGCGTGATGGATCACTGTCCAATCTGCCCCCCACGCTCTTGCAGGGTGCACTTCACCACTTTCCTCCTCACATCCTCTTGGCTCCATGATCTAGTAGCCATCGCACGACATCCTCTTGTCCCTTCGCAATAGCAACGTCAAGTGCCGTGCCAGGCGGGCCCATGGTATCCTCCCTTTCATATGCTTCGTTGACATCTCCCCCATACTTCAACAACACCTCAAGCACATCTATCTTCCCCGCGTAACTCGCTGTGCGCATCGCTCTGGATCCATCAATAACAGCACCATACCTAAGCAGGCATTCGACAATCTCGCACTTCGCGTTCCAGCAAGCCATGTGCAATAGATAACCCGGTCTCTTACGCCAGATCTGCTTGTTTGGGTCGGCGCCTGCATCCAAGAGGTGCTGCAAGAGTCCGAGATATTTCCCCTTCGGAGTGTCCTCTCGGTTTGGTCCACCCAAGCACGCTGTGCGAAAAAGGTCTGAGCCAAGATGTAATGGGCGCGAAAAGGCCTCTGGATCAACAGCCTGATATTTGAGTAGGATTTCATAGGGCTTTTCTCCTCCGATTGCCGCGTCGAGAGTGTCAGGCGATATCATCTCGGAAACAGGGACGTTATGCTGTTGGCCAAATTGAAGCAGTATCTCTACCATGTCCTCATCCCCTAAGCTGGCAGCAGCTTCAAGCAAGCGTTTCAAATTTAGCTGCTGGCAACGATGACCTGTGTGCGCATCGACGAGGACGCTCTCGGTGCTGAGCGCCGTAGAAGGTTGTTGCAGAGCCAAGGATAGTTGCTCGCGGTCGCCATGTTCGATCAGAGTGATCAGTTTTTCGAATGATAAAGGTTCGGAGGAAACCATGACAATTTTGGAGGAAGTTGTGTTCTTAAGGTATTGGAGTAGGTCGAAGCAACCTCAATATAAAGCAGACATGGAGTGGAATTTCATATTGAGGCGAAGTAGCGGCCTTTGGGGCTGAGGTCCGTGCAGGGGAGGGGGCGCAACACATACCCTCCGGGGCTTAGTTGCCTAGCTGCAACGCCGCAGTGTGACTTCGACCACAGTTCAGCCCGAGATTGAAGTACACATGCCTCCGCATGCGTAAAAGACATCAAAAGTGTCGATGTCGGGGCTGAGGGCACGGCGAAGTCTTATCTAACCTAAAGGGAAAGAGTAGAGCTGCGTAAAGCCTTGGCGGCGGCTAGAACGTTGATTTCGCTGGAGAATGGTCGCAGTATATAAGTGGCGACGACGTGCTGCATCGTTCGCCTGGGTTGATACCGAGCATGACAAGGATGCAGGGAAGTCAAGACCGAACCCCGTGCAGCTACGCGCCGGCTCATGTTGATCTCCTACCCAGCGCTCCAAATGCGCGCACGTCGCGGTGCCGAATCGCGCACGCAAAGCTCGATGTTTGTCTCGTACCACTGTCTCCTTGATTACGCGGAATGTGGCTTCATCCTGAGCACCCACGACCACCTCGCTCCCACCCGCATATGACAATCTCCGATAGACTACTCGCCCCAATCGGTTGACTTCCGGGACGCAACGTGGCGTGCGCGAGCAGCCACATCCGGGTGGGGATCGTTTGAACCACCTGGCGTCTGGCCGAAGCCCTTCGCTTGAATGAACCCTTCAAGACCGCCCAGCTTCAGATTCTGACATTGAGCGTCAAGCGGATGGTCGAGCACATGTTCAATAGCTAGCGTCAACCCCCCCTTGTCTGGGCCTCGTGGGAATTTCTCTCGTCGCACCCCCATGGCAAGATCTTGGACGTAGTAGTCGACTAGAACTGCGCCTTTCCTTAGCTGCGGCGGCGTCCACGTACCACAAGTGAGGTCGACGGAAGGAGAACGCGCGCTCGGTGGTGGGCGGGTACCATCCTTGCCCTTGGGCATCTTCTTGTCCGTACGGCTGAACATGTTTCCGTCCTTCTTCTCCCAGTCGCGGACCCAGTACTAAATGTAATCAGCGACGAGCCTCTCAATTGACAAATTCTTAGATCACTCACGATCACATTCATCATTTCGCTGCTCTTCCACCCGCTTTCATAAAAACGCATGATGCGGTCGTGCCATGAGAGATGGTTGGGAAAGAACTATAGCACATCAGTATCCCTTGGGAAGTGGACTTGCGACAAGAGCGCCAAATTTACGGTCAGTAATTCCCTACAAGTCACAACGACTGCTCCCATAAGTGTCAGATTGACGGTATCTAATGGCGCGAAGCTCCACGTGAAGTGTTTCGGCCTCGTGCCATCTTCCATGTCCTTCGGGACTGGATGACCAATCTTTTTCCAAATGTCAATCATACCAGGCGACGGCTGATGAGCATGGATGGGAACTTCCCTGCTGGACATCTTCATATCTTCTTGAATTTCTGGCTTCCGAACTGCACTCGTTGTCTCTCGGCTCTGGGCAGTGTTGTCCGATAGCTGCGTCGTCGAGTTGGATATATTTGCTAAGTCGTTCCAAATCTGCTCTATGTCGGCTTGCTCTTTCGGATTCCATTCGTCATCCTTCGACTTCCAATAAAGGGCTTGTATCTCCTTCGACTCCGCCTCGAGGGCGGCGCTATTCGAGTCGAAATACCACAACCAGGCCGTGTTCAGGAACCGCTCGCTGCCGTTCTTGCGCGTCTTCGGGTAGTCATCTGGAGGTCCGCCAAAGCGAAAGAGTAAGTAGGTGGAGGTAGCAGACGCTCCTGGCACATCCTGATATTCGATTCTGGCCAGCGTGCGATCAGTGAAAATAGGGGCATCCAGGCCAAGCATCTCCCGCTCGGAGGCTGTAAGGTTAATTGTTGGAGCTGGCTCGAAGTTATCGTCCGCGGACAGCTGGCGGTCGCCCCAATTTCCGGTCATACTCGAAGAGTTGAGCTGTTTGTTATTGTTCAGAGTGGCTTAGGAAAAGGTCTCTCGATGAGCGGAAATGCACTGCTGCACTTCGAGCACAGACCTCACAGTTGTGCTCTCGACGCACACATCAAAATAACAATGTCCAGCTGACGGAGCAACGTATCGGATTTCTTAAAAATATTTTAGCTACAGAATGTTTGTACTTCACCAATCTGGGATGAGCACCGCAATCGATACTGTGACCTACGACTGCTACAATGGAAGCACCTGACAGCCCCACGACCGCTACGTCGTCGACATCGTTACCATTTTCTCACTTGGTCGAGACAATGCTCTCTTGAGAGCTTTCCCTATGCTGTTGCTGAGCCGCAACATCCCAGCCAGCACCAGGAGTTCCAGTGAATGGCTGTCGAAGCATGAACCATTTTACATGTATCAAATCAAGAACCTGACTCAACTTCACCGGGCCCCAATGCTCTGGATGATCCAGAACGTATTCAACTGCCCACGTCAACGCGCCTTTGTCATCTCCTTTTGGGAAGTGAGCCCGCGGTACTCCAGCGGCAAGGTCCTTGACGTAGTAGTCGATCAAGTGTTTGTTCTGACCCCATATTTTCGTCCATGGCGGCGTCCACTCCTCGCAGGTGTAATCTGGGGCTGCCATCCACTTCTCATTGCGGACCATCTCGAATGATTCTTTAATGGACCTTTGGAATTTATAGCGAAGGTCCGTGTTGTCGATATCACGAAGTTGAAGCTTTACGCTTGTCAGCTCCATGTTACGCCGTATGAGACGCAGCTTACCGTTATGCGACTCATGTCGTAGACTAACCACCCAGCGTCCCGGAAACGCATTGCGTACTCTTTCCAGCGATGATGATAGGGAAAGAACTGTCTCACCGTCAACTCGAGATCTCCGAACCCATTGATAGTGAGTGGACTCCACAGTCAAAAGCTCCATAGCGGTAACTTGGACATCTCCTTCAAGCGCACTGCGCAACAATCGAATGTCGACTGAAACTGGTGTTGCCCAGCTCGCTAACTCATGTTCATCTTTTGCGAGGAGATCCAGTGAAATGTCTACGCTTGTTTCCTTGTAGATCCAAATCATGCCTGGGGTAGGTTTGCAATCATTCGAAGGCGGATTCCGCTGCGCCTCGAGCTTACGCTTGATTGCTGATTGGGACAGCCTTTTCTTGCCCGAGTGCGTCGTGGGATCCTGACTTGGTGCAGTTACGCTCGCATAGTGATCTTGTCCGCCTGCGGCCGAACGTGGGCTGGCGCCGATGCGAGTCGAAATTTTGCCGTTATAATTCTGCATGCCGGCAATTTTATCGGTCCAGATCTTGTCAACGGTCTTGCCACTATCCCATGGACCCTCAGGCTCACACTCCTCAACCATAGGCTCCCAGAAAAGACGATTCCCGAGTTCCTCACGCGTCATACCCATAATTTGTGCCGCTTCCGCATGTGGAAAGCAACCCCAACGAGCCATGTGCTCCCAGAACAGTATTTGTATGCTGATTGGCTCTTCAGCTAATGAGGACAGGTTGTTCTCAAAGAACAATCCCCAACGTAGCTCCAGGACAGGCACCGTGTTGTTGGCCAATTGGTACTTTGGTTCATGGGGCCGAATGCGCCACCATCCGGCGTCCGTCTGCATGGCTTGGAGCTCACTGAGTTCTTCTGCATCTATTATCTGCGTGGCTGTTACTGGCTGAGGCGACACATTCAGTGTCGAGTCGATGCGGAATGGGTTTGCAACACGCTCCGACTCGCTGCCACCATCCCAGCTCGCATGGCCACCGAGGCCTGATTCAGATTGTCCCCGGTTCATAGGAATTATGTAGTGCACAGAATGTTGCGAAGGTCGGTCGACGGGGTTGTCCTGCAAACGTGCGGTATGTATTGGGCCCTGCGCAGCTTCGGCGGAGGCGTCGCTGGTTGGAGTGTGGGATTGTTGTGAGCTCTGCATGAATGGAAGGTAATAACGGGTGGTTCTTTGAACGGAAATGGTCGACAACAAGAATGTGGTGAGAATGTTTGAGTGCGGGAAGGATGATCAAGCTTCGCAGGCATAAGTGAGTGGACGTAAAGGCGGTCGGACTTTCCTGAGCACTCTTGACTACATGGAAGTAGCAATTCGGATGTTGGCAGGTGCTTACCAAGGGGTGATCGGCAACGTGCCTGACTGACACAACCAGTATGCTTTTCCAGCCGAGCACATACACCCCGAGATCTCGTTCTTATGGCCAAGAGGCTCGGCGAATCAAAAAATGCTCTTCGATATGCGACCATTATATACAGTGGAGCTATCTACTGTAGGTAGCTAGCAGTCCGAGTCCTACTTAGCACACACGTCTTTGCTCGCATCCTCCTTCAATACGTCACTCGCCTTCTCACTGATCATGAACGTGCTAACGACTGGGAACACACCGGGAATCCGCGGAAAGACAGAGGCATCAACAACTCGAAGACCCTTCACACCTCTCACATTGAACCTACCATCCAAAACTGCCAATGGGTCGCCCTCCTTTCCAATCGCCACGGTGGAAGTCGGGTGATGCCCAAACGTTTGTCCCGTAATCCACTCCTCATCCGCCTGACCGCAGTAGCCCTGCGCATCGGGGCCGCTAGGGCAAGGCGGTTCCTTCGTGGCAATGGTGACGCCCTTGGCTCCAGCATAGATCTTGCGCGCCCAAGCAATGGTGTCCTTCATCGCGCCCATGTCCGTTTCCTTGCCTTGTTCATAATGCATGAAATTGATCTCCGGCGTATCTTGCGGGTTCGAGGAGAGCAGCTTTACATAGCCGGCCTTGTTCTGTGGGTGGTTCTTCACCATACTAATGCCGTAAGGGTTCGCTGGGTCTTCCGGTAGGGCCGTGTTCGTTTGGTTGTCTGGCCAGAAGCCGCGGAAGAGAAAGTTGGGGCCGTGCATGAGAAACACGTCGCGTTCGCCGTCTGGAGAGTGGGGCGTCTTCAGCATGGAAAATCCTTGGGAAAAGGCGGCTGCCTGACCGGAGACTTGACCAACAACGGGCATCTCCTGATTGTCTTGCATATTCTTTCCCACGCCTTGCGCATCGACCAATACTGGAATCTTGAATTCGGTGAGGTGCTCTTTCGGACCGATGCCGCTGAGCATGAGCAGTTGCGGGGTGTTAAAGGCGCCGCCGGCGAGGATGACTTCTTTGCGTGCGCGGACTGATTTAAGAGTACCTTTGTTCGAGCTGGAGTATCGAGCATCGGCTTTGTACAGGCTCTTGCCTTGAAGATACTCGATGCCGATCGCCCGCGGCGTGCTACCACAAGAGGTGCCGTTGTCGAACAGCACCCGGGTAGCAAGACTATTCACGCTTAGGGTCAATGGGAACTTGGCGTTGATGGTGTCTTGGATGTAATCGCGAGACGCAAATCGTTGCCCATTAGATTTTTGGTGCACGGGTAGACCCCAGATACCAGTCTTGTAATCACGTTGTGGATCGAGAAAGTTTGCGTCGGATCCCATGAGAGCTGTGATATCGGCCTGGCTTGTTGATAAAGATAGATTTTGAGCGATGGCTTGCATTACACCGAGTGCGGGTTGTGCAAGAGATCTCGGCTTGTTCATGTTCGTCTGAAAGTAGCCATCGAAGCCGTGGCCGGCGGTGCCTTTAGGTAGGTAATGGCTTTTCTCGATGCGTTGGAAGATTTTCCGCATGTTGGCCGCACTGGCGTAATTAGACGAGATAGTGTAAACTTGATTGAGTTGAGGACTTACTTCCATGATTCATCGCCTGTGACGTTTTGGATGTAGTTCCAATCACTGTCCGATGGCAGCCACCTTTGCGGGATCAGCAATTCTTCTTGGCCGATGCTTGATCACCACTTACGTGCACATGGCATTGATCATGCTCGATCCCCCAACTGTGGCTCCTCTTGGATAGTATATGCCGAGGTATGTGCTGCCCGAAGGAGGCGTAGAGCTTCCAGGTCCGACCCAATATCTCCCTTGGGTGGTCTTCCAAACGACATGATTGTTCATCTTGTTCTTCTTATCGTCGGCATAATGCTTGACGAAGAAGTCCCATGTAATCTGAGGTGGGTACTGTCCCCCGGGGCCAGCTGTGGAAGTGTCTCCCGCTTCGATGAGGAGGACCGTATAGTTGGCGCGCGCGAGATTGGATGCCAATGGACCGCCGCCTGGACCGGAACCTACAACGATGTAGTCATAGGTATCCTGAGCGAGCGTCGGTGCAAGGATGGATGAGCTCGCCAGGAGGAGAAGCGCTTGGGCGAAGAAACCCATCTTAGCTGATGACCTACAACCGCTCTTCGCGGTGCTGAAGATCCAAGAGAGGTAAATCTAAGAGCGCAGATAGATCTTTTGGCATAGACTACATTTAAGTCTAGCACCCTGTAAGAATCACATTCGCCACAGGAATATCTTCCCCGCGTTGCATGATCTCCTCCTGATCTGCCGATCCCCTTTTGTGTCGCTAATTTCATCGCCACTGCCCTTCGATTGCGCCAAGCTGATTATTACAGTTCTCCCATCTAAATGTCTGGCTGAAGTCAGTTGATAACATGGCAAAAGCCACTGAGAAGGCTTGTGAGGCTGCCAAGCATGCGACGAATATATCTCCCGTGTCCGATAGAAGACTTTGTGAAGCATTGATTCGCTGACGGATGTTAATGTCGACGGACAAGGTCGTACAAGTTTTGGTCCCTGGCAGGATAGTGATCGGTGGGATGAGCGCGACGCAGCAGCGTTACCAATAAGTGTTGACCAGGAGTCCGCGACGTCTAAATAAATGAGGAGTGATATAAGAAAGCCGACGCAGCCAATGATGGAAATAGAGTAACTGCGGGGAAGTATGGCTCACATTAGCGAGGCGCTAGATCGGTAGTGGTTAGTGCACTTCTTCCTCTCGACATGTTGCACGCTTCTTCGCGACTGCGGTTCTTTTCTCAACTGTACCGCCTGCAACTTTAATTAGCCTTTATGTACGTGCCGTACGAACCAGGGATGTGCGCGCCGGACGTAACCTGTAGCTGTGTGGTGGGAGTGGAGCCCCACTACCATTAGAGTTGGAAGTTTGGAACGGAAATCCACCACCGTACGAGCTAGGAGCCTGGAGTGGATTACCGCCACCATGATATGTTCCAGCCAGATCTCTATCCATCCAGTCATGTCCTTCTCTGGTGGGCACTTCCTTGCTCTGATCGTGCCAGTCCTCGCCGCGCAAATTCGCAAGCTCTCGCGTATCGAAAGCGCCTTCGCCAACGGATGGCGGTGGACCTGAGCCTCGCGCTATAGCGAACGGCAGGTTCGAAGGGTCACTATGTCTAGCGGGAGCGCTAGTGGGAACGCCAGTATCAATGGCTAGACGAGTTGCTGCGGACGATCGACTAGCAGGAACTGCAGGGGAGCTGTGTGTCTTAGGCGCTGGTCATGGAGGGTGTCGTACTCGCAGTTGGTTGTTGTTGATCAGGGGACATTGCTCCATGAAGAGAAATTTTCTGGCTCAATATTGGTATCTCCTTGTCGGTCGACTTGAGAAGGTAGTTGTAATATAGCGTTGCTCATGCCATATGACTACGCTACAGTGTGGCGATATCTAGTAGCGACTTCTTATAATCCTATACTCTATCACTAACAAGTATGCATACACAGCTTGCTCGGTTCCGCATGTATACTAATTTATATTCTAAGACATAATAGCAATGTTAGAGCTAATCCCCATCACCCATTCGCCACTGGCCTAGAGCTTCCAACAAAGTCTTTGTGTTTGGATGGTAAGTCCCATATATCTGCTGTTGTAGCTCGGAGCACTTTTCCATCAATGAGATAGCTTCTTCATTCCGGCTTTGAAACTTCCACGTGTGTGCTAGGTTGATCATGCTGGTCAGCGTGTCTGGATGCTCCTCCCCAAGTACCCTCTTTCTCGTCTCCATCACTTGCACGTCTAGCTCTTCGGCCTCCTTCCACCGGCCTTGATTCCTATACGTCGACGCTAGGTTGGCCATGCTAGTTAGCGTGGAAGGATGCTCCTCCCTAAGCACCCTCTTTCTCGTCTCCATCACTTGCACTTCTAGCTCTTCGGCCTCCTTCCACCGGCCTTGATTCCTATACGTCGACGCTAGGTTAGCCATGCTGGTCAGCGTGTCTGGATGCTCCTCCCCAAGCACCCTTAAACTCGTCTCCATCACTTGCACGTCTAGCTCTTCGGCCTCCTTCCACCGGCCTTGATTCCTATACGTCGACGCTAGGTTGGCCATGCTAGTTAGCGTGTCTGGATGCTCCTCTCTAAGTACCCTCTTTCTCGTCTCCATCACTTGCACGTCTAGCTCTTCGGCCTTCTTCCACCGGCCTTGATTCCTATACGTCGACGCTAGGTTGGCCATGCTAGTTAGCGTGGAAGGATGCTCCTCTCTAAGCACCCTCTTTCTCGTCTCCATCACTTGCACTTCTAGCTCTTCGGCCTCCTTCCACCGGCCTTGATTCCTATACGTCGACGCTAGGTTAGCCATGCTGGTTAGCGTGGAAGGATGCTCCTCCCTAAGTACCCTCTTCCTCGTCTCCATTACTTATACGTCTAGCTCTTCGGCCTCCTTCCACCGGCCTTGATTCCTATACGTCGACGCTAGGTTGGCCATGCTAGTTAGCGTGTCTGGATGCTCCTCCCTAAGTACCCTTAAACTCATCTCCATCACTTGCACAAACAGCTCTTCGGCCTCCTTCCACCGGCCTTGATTCCTATACGTCGACGCTAGGTTGGCCATGCTGGTCAGCGTGTCTGGATGCTCCTCCCTAAACACCCTTAAACTCGTCTCTATTACTTGCACCTCCAGCTCTTCGGCCTCCTTCCACCGGCCCTGCTTCCTATACGTCGACGCTAGATTGGCCATACTGGCCAGCGTGTCTGGATGCTCCTCCTCAAGTACCCTCTTTATCGTCTCCATCACTTGCACGTCTAGCTCTTCGGCCTCCTTCCACCGGCCTTGATTCCAAAACGTCGACGCTAGGTTGCCTATGCTGGTTAGCGTGGAAGGATGCTCCTCCCCAAGCACCCTTAAACTCGTCTCCATCACTTGCACGTCTAGCTCTTCGGCCTCCTTCCACCGGCCTTGATTCCAAAACGTCGACGCTAGGTTGCCCATGCTGGTTAGCGTGGAAGGATGCTCCTCCCTAAGCACCCTTAAACTCGTCTCTATCACTTGCACTTCTAGCTCTTCGGCCTCCTTCCACCGGCCTTAATTCCTATACGTCGACGCTAGGTTAGCCATGCTGGTTAGCGTGGAAGGATGCTCCTCCCTAAGCACCCTCAAACTCGTCTCCATCACTTGCACGTCTAGCTCTTCGGCCTCCTTCCACCGGCCTTGATTCCTATACGTCGACGCTAGGTTGGCCATGCTAGTTAGCGTGTCTGGATGCTTCTCCCTAAGCACCCTCTTTCTCGTCTCTATCACTTGCACGTCTAGCTCTTCGGCCTCCTTCCACCGGCCTTGATTCCTAT